>Ga0164310_10000827_pt1 | contig 17019 bp, 14 predicted proteins | sample GuaBasSedimGuay1_FD_121795 | JGI IMG/M metagenome (GOLD analysis project Ga0164310, IMG submission 121795) | Subseafloor sediment microbial communities from Guaymas Basin, Gulf of California, Mexico - Guay1, Core 4569-9, 0-3 cm | ecosystem: Environmental > Aquatic > Marine > Hydrothermal vents... | reverse complement strand
TAAACCGTGTATGGACATTTGGAGGGATTTGAAAGTTGCGCATCGGCGTAGATTACACCGCCGCCATCAGGCAAAAGGCAGGCATTGGTCGTTATACCAGGGAAATTATAAAACACTTGGCCCAGATTGACAATGCCAATACTTATGTACTTATAGCCCCGGAGCCTGTTCCCAAGCCCTCCTTTCCCCCTAACTTCGAGATGGTAAAGCTCCCCCTTTCTGACCGTATGATGACCATCATTTGGCAACGGTTGCGCATTCCCCTATGGGTGGAGCTTTTCACCGGCTCTTTAGATATTTTTCACTCACCTGACTTCGTGCTACCACCAGTCAAAGCTGCCCGCACCATCCTGACGGTGCATGACCTCTCTTTCCTGCGCCTCCCCTGGAGCTCTGCTCCTCGTTTACGGGCCTATCTTTCTAAAGCAGTGCCCCGTTCAGCAAAGAGGGCTGATTTCATCCTGGCCGATTCCGAAAATACCCGCCAGGATGTGATAGAGCTATTAGGGGTACCATCTGATAAGGTGGAAGTGCTCTACGCTGGGGTAGATGAACGTTTCAAACCTACCGAGGATTATGCTGGAATCAGTGCTAAATATCGTCTACCGGAGCGCTTTATACTTAGCTTGGGCACTTTAGAGCCTCGCAAGAACTACGAACGTCTTATAGAAGCCTTTGCTTTGTTGAAGGAAAAGGTGGGTCCTAAAGACCTCACGAAACTTGTCATCGTAGGACAAAAAGGGTGGCTCTACGAGGGCATCTTTGCCGCCGTAGAAAAATGGGCCTTACAGGAGGAGGTGCTTTTCCCCGGTTATGTAGCCGATGAAGACCTACCAGCCCTTTACTCAGCCGCAGCCCTGTTTGTGTACCCATCCCTCTACGAAGGTTTTGGCTTACCCCCGTTGGAAGCGATGGCCTGTGGCACTCCGGTGGTGGCATCCAATGCCCCTTGCCTGCCAGAGGTATTGGGGGATGCAGCCCTCCTCGTCTCACCTTATGATGTAGAAGCCATTGCCTCAGCAATGGAGAAAGCCCTCTTCGATGAGGAATTACGCCTTCAATTGCGGGAGAGAGGGCTTCAGAGGGCCCGGCTGTTCACCTGGGAGAAGTCCGCAAGGAAATTGCTGGAGATTTACAAGCGTGTAACTCGTGGAGGATAAGATGGCCTTTGGCTCCCTGCAGAGGGAAAAGCTTGCGGAGAAAATGATGCCCATTTTACTGGTCATAGCTTTGGCGGGATACTGGGCTCCCTGGGTAAACCACAAGGCTGTGGCTCTTGTGCTTACGGGATTGGATATGGGGGAATATGTGAAGTTCCTCCCGCAGGTTCGCTCTGGGGAAGTGAGATTGATAAGGGAGGTGTTTTATCTTCCCCTTTTCTGCTCCTCCATCTCTCTGACGCTGCTGGCGCTTAATTCCCGCTTTCGCTATTACGTTCTTATGCGGGGCTTGATGCTTTTCTTAGCTTGGACGATGGCCCTGGCAATGTTACCCCCGGTGTGGACACCCAGGTTGCTCCTCCAGCCTGAATTCCGCAAGCAAACCCTTGCCATCGGGATATGCTTGCTTTTGCCTGGGTTGTACCCTTGGCTGAGGAATCTCCCTCCCAGGGCTGTAGCGTTGGCTGTGGGCTCCCTGGCTCTCCCCGCCTTGATTTTGCCAATGCTTTCGTTCCGGAAGGTACTACCCTTCATTGCCCAGCTATATGGGCATCCTCTTACCCCTGGTTGGGGGGTGTACCTGATGGGGATAGGCTTTGGGGGAGTGGTAATCCTGGCATTGATTGAAGGAATGAAACCCTCTTATTAGAGCACCCCTACCTCTTTTGCATAATCCGTGAAGATACCAAGCAAGGTTTTGTACTGCTCACCGGAGAAATCCGATTTTTCACCCTTCCGTCGAATGAAATTTTTGAGGGCTTTAGGAGTTAAAACAGGAATGGCAGGGGATTTCAACTCCAGGCGGGCAGCAGGATTAGTGAATAGAATAACCTCTTTTATCTCCACCTCAAAATCTTCGGGAAGCCTGGAGGAGAGGAAAGAACGCATCTTATCGGCTTCTGCAATGACTTCCATCGTGGGATTGCCAAGCCCTTCCTCATAGAAAGCCCGCAGTAACCGTGTCCACTTGAACTTGCGATGCCACCGATTGCCCTCGCAGATGATCTCCCCATCATGGGGTTTGGGTTTGACCACGTAGAGCCCCGAAGGGGCTAAAATCACGTGCTCAGCAGGGAAGACATAGCTGAAGAGCCAGAAGCGGTCGTCCAAGCCCTTCAAAGCCCGGGCTATTGCCTCATCGCTGCGAGGGCGTTTCACCCAGCGATTCAAATTATAAGTGCCGATGTTAGAGATGATGAGCCCAACCAGGAGGCAAATCAATGAGATGATGAAAAAACGGGGGAAGAAGCTCAGGATGAAACCTAAAAGGAGAACCCCCAGCCCCACAAAACTGGCAATCTTCCCCAGCCGCCCACGACTGGCTATGAGCTTCTCGTTAAGGATTACCTTCATTAAGGGACTCCTCCAAAGAAAATCCGTGCAATGATTATGAGTATCCCTATTATGAGCGGGAACAACAACCCGAGTAGCCAACGGAATTGGCTATGCATCTCCGCTCGCAGAGCTTGGATTTCAAGGCGCAACGCCTGCCGCTCTTCCCTCGCCTCCGCAAAACGCCGATCCATCTCCTCACGCAACACCTTTATCTCTTGCTTCATCTCCTCACGCAACGCCTGTCGCTCTTCCTTTGCTTCCGCAAAACGCCGATCCATCTCCTCACGCAATGCCTTTATCTCCTGCTTCAGCTCCCCTCGCAGTGCCCCCCGCTCTTCCTTCGCCTCTGTAAGACGCCGCTCCATCTCTTCACGCAATGCCTGCCGCTCTTCCTTCGCCTCCGCAAAACGCCGCTCCATCTCTCTTACCAGGCGGGCTATCTCAGCGGTGTTACGGTCTATGGCCGCCTCCAGCCTCCTAAACTCACTTGCAAGGCGCCGGTCTCTTTCCTCCAAAAAGCGCTCAAAATAAAAAGGCAGTTGAACCTCCAACTCCGTCAGGTGCTCTTTCTTCACCTCAGCCTCATAAGCGGCAATGGGTTCCCTCACCTGCTTTCCTTCCTTCTCCGCCATTGTGTAATACCCCCTTACTTGCCTTTGAAAAGAGTATATCAAAAATGGCGGAGGATGTCAAAGGCATCTAATGCATCAACCTAGTATAGCTCCTATAAAGTTCCCCCTCCCCCGAACGAAATCCTCCACCGGCATCGGTTTCTTGCCCTCCATTTGAATTTCCTTGAGGAGGAGAGCTCCTTCCCCACAGGCCACTTTCACCCCTTCCCTATCCCGAAAGACTTGCCCTGGGGTCCCTCCCAGAAGGCTTGAATCGGAAGCTTCTGCTCTCCAAATTTTAATGAGCTTGCCTTGCCAAAAGGTGTAAGCTCCAGGCCAGGGATTATAGGCCCTCACCCGTCTCTCTATATCCATTGCCGGAAGCGTCCAATCAATTATACCATCTTCTTTCTTAAGCATCCTGGCATAGGAGGCTTTCCCTTCTTGAGGCCGGGGCTTTATCCTGCCTTCCAACCACTTAGGGAGCACCTCCAGAAGGAGTTCAGCTCCCATAAGCGAGAGCTTTCTTCCCAGGGAAGCTGCCGTGTCCCAGCGCTCAATAGGACAGGAACGCTGAGCCAGGATAGGCCCTGTATCCATACCTTCATCCATAAGCATTATGGTAACCCCCGTCTCTTTATCCCCAGCCAAAATGGCGGCAGGGATGGGGGCTGCACCTCGGTACCGGGGCAACAGGGAGGCATGAACATTAAGGCAACCCCGGGGCGGTATCCCAAGCACAGAGGAAGGCAAAATCTGACCAAAGGCAGCTACTACGATAACATCAGGCTTGCGTTCCCGCAGCCAAGCGATGGCTTCTTCCTGGCAGATGGATTCGGGCTGAAGCAAAGGCAATCCACATCTTAGGGCCAGCTCCTTCACGGGAGGCGGCTTTAGCTTACGCCCTCTCCCAGCAGGCCTATCGGGCTGGGTGACCACTCCCACTACTTGGTGATGGGTTATCAGGCCCTTTAAGATGGGCACTGCAAAGTCAGGCGAGCCCATAAAAACAATCCGAGCTCCCACCAAATCCTCCTCACTCCTCCTCACTCTCTACTTCCACAACAGCCAGTGCTATGGCCCAACTCACCACTCCCCAGGTGAGTCCGGGCAGTAAGATTCCCAGCAGGATCGAGAGTGGATGGAAGTTGCCCTGCCTTATCAAGCCGATGACGGTGAGCAAGGCCCCCAGGAAGCCGAAAGTCAGGCCGATTTTCACCGGGCCACTCAATTTTTGCCAGACGGTTCGCAAGCCCATTTCTCTCTCCCAAGGATAATATTTCTGGCGACAGCGTTGCTATCGCCAAAAAATGTTCACAATCTTCTCCACATCTCCATCGCCAGTTCCCTGGAGCGAGCGGTTATTTCTTCTTCATCCAGGGTCAAGAGTTTGCCCTCTCGCATAAGTACTCTGCCGCCTGCAATGGTGGTGTCAACGCCAGTGCCGTCTATGCCGAAGATTACGTGCCAGGGGAAATTCCCTTCGGTGAGCGGCGTGGTGGGTTTGTAGTCCACTATGATGACATCGGCGTAAGCCCCGGGTTTCAGCACCCCCAGAGGGCGCTCGGGCCAGAAGAGACGGGCGGTGGCGGCGTTGTAGGCGAAGGCCATCTTGAGTACACAATCAGCTCCCATCACCCGGGGGTCTCGATGGGCCAGCTTGTGCACCAGGTAAGCGACGTGCATCTCCACGAACATATTGTTGGAGAAACCATCATTACCCAGGCCCACTTCTATACCCCTCTCCAGCATGGCCTGTACATCGGCAGTGCCCACGGCGTTGTTCATATTGGAGCGGGGGTTGTGCACCACCCGGGTGCCGGTTTCTTTGAGTATGTCCATCTCCCCATCGCTTATGTGCACACAGTGAGCGGCAATGGTTCTGGGGCCCAAGACCCCCATCTTCTGGAGGCGTTCCACCACCCGCAGGCCAGATTTGCGCAGGGAATCCTCCACATCGGCCACATCCTCGGCCACGTGGATGTGGAAGCCCACCTCCAGGCTTTCAGCCACGGCCACGCATTTCTCCAGCGTCTCATCGGAGAGGGTAAGGGATGCGTGAAGGCCGAAGGCGCCCCTGACCATCCCTGCCTGTTCCCGGCTTTTGCGGATGAAACGCTCGTTCTCCCGGATGCCGGCTTCGGCCCGGTCTTTGCCGTCCCGGTCGGTGACTTCGTAGCAGAGGCACACACGCAGACCCGCTTCTTCCACCGCTTCGGCAATGACATCGAGGCTACCGTCAATGGCATTCTGGGATGCGTGGTGGTCAATGAGGGTGGTGGTGCCGTGCTTGATGGCCTCCACGAGGCACACCAGAGCGCTATAGCGGATGTCATCGTAATTCAGGGTCTTGTCCAGACGCCACCAGAGCCTCTCCAAAATCTGGGGGAAATTGCGTGGTGGCTCCCCTGGAATTGCCATCCCCCGGGCGAAAGCTCCATAGAAATGGGTGTGGGCGCAGATAAGACCGGGCATCACCAGCTTGCCCCCGGCATCCAGGGTCTCTTCCCCCGGATAGCGCTTCGCAAGCTCATCCGAGGGCCCCACGTCGGCGATGTAATCATCCCGGATAAGCAGAGCCCCGTTGCGGATGATGCGCCCATCCTCGTTCAGGGTTAACACGATGCCGTTGGTTATCAGCATCTCATTTCTCCTCCCGTGAATAGGGCAACCCCAGGGCCGAAGGAGCGCCTATGCGCCTTCGCATCACCTCTCTTGTGGCGGCCATAAGCACCAGGATGGTGAGGATAAAGGGGAGGGTGTTGAGCAGGTTGGGGGAGATGCCCAGAGGTTGAAGCCTGTACTGGAGTACCTTGACTCCTCCGAAGAGATAAGCGCCCAGGATGGCCCTCAACGGGCTCCACAGGGCGAAGATGGTGAGGGCAATGACGATCCAGCCCGCCCCCGCCGTCATCCCCTCTATCCAGGAGGGAGTGTAGACGATGGAAAGGTAAGCCCCGCCGACGCCTGCCAGCACCCCGCCGATGAAGGTACAGAGGTACCGGATTCCGAAGACATTGACGCCCATCGCATCGGCGGTGGCAGGGTCTTCGCCCACCGAGCGGATGCTTATCCCCAGCTTGGTCTTGTAGAGGATGAACCACATAATGGGGACCAGCAGGATGGAGATATACACCAGGGGGTCAAACTGGAAGAAGAGGGGCCCCAGGATGGGCAAATCGCTCAGGACGGGAATCCTTATCCCCACCAGTTTAGCCTGGGCTGGGAGGGGCGTGCCGATGAAGCGGCGGCCCAGAAGCCCACTGAGCCCCACGCCGAACATCGTCAGGGCCAGCCCTGAAACCACCTGATTCCCCCGCAGGGTTATGCTGACGAAGGCGTGGATAAGGGAAAGCAATCCTCCCACGATGGCGGCAGCCAGCACCCCTAGCCAAGGGTTACCGGTGGTGAGGGCCACGGAAAAGCCTGTCACTGCCCCCATAATCATCATCCCTTCCACACCCAGGTTGAGGATTCCCGAACGCTCAGCGTAAATCTCGCCCAAGGTGCCGAAGAGGAGCGGTGTTCCAGCAGGTATGGCCGCCCGTAACGCCTCCACGAGGAATTCCAGCATCTGCTCCCTCCATACGAATGGTCCCGCAAAAATCCCTTTAAGTTTGGGAACCTTTGCGTATCACAATCCGGTAGCGTAGCAGAATCTCCCCTCCCACCAAGAAGAGCAGGATGGCTCCGTTGAACATCTGGATGGTAGGGACTGGCAGGTTCATACTGACCTGGAGGGCATCTCCTCCTACTAACAATCCGCCGAAGAGGAAAGAAGTTAAAATCACCACCAGCGGGTTTAACTGCGCCAACCAAGCCACGATGATAGCTGTGAAGCCGTAGCCAGGCGATATGCCTTGGGGATAGCGCAAGCGCCCATGAATGCCTGCCACTTCGCCTACTCCTGCGACCCCCGCCAATCCTCCGCTGATGAGCATCACCAGCAGGGCTATGCGCAAATAAGGGATGCCTGCATATTCAGCGGCCCGAGGGTTGTCTCCAGTGACCCGGATTTCATAGCCCCACTTGGTTCGCATAAGCAGGAAATATGCCAACACTGCTACCACTAATCCCAGAATTAAAGTAGGGTAATGGATGCGGGTGCCGGAGATGACAGGTATGATGGCTGAATCGGGGAATCTATCCGAATACGGGAAACCCCATTCTCGAGCCCCCTTCCAAGGGCCGTAAACCAGGTAATTGACGATTTCTGTGGCCACATAAACCAGCATCAAAGTGGTTATCACCTCGTTGACCCGGAGCTTAGCCCTAAGGAGGGCTGGGATCAAAGCCCATATTGCCCCTGCCAAGAAGCCGGCGATAAACATAACCGGCAACATCGCCCAGGATGGAAGTTCAATGGGGCAGAAGAGAGCCACCCAGGTAGCTGCCAAAGCCCCCATAAGAAGCTGTCCTTCGGCTCCGATGTTCCAGAACTGGGCCTTGAAAGCAATGGCTAGCCCTACCCCGCACAGAAGTAACGGAATCGCTTTGACCAGGCTTTCCGAAAGCCCGTAAAGGCTCCCGAAGGAGCCAATGAAAATCTTCTTATAAGCGAAGAGAGGGTCTAGCCCAAAGATGTAAAAAGCAACAGCAATGCTTAAGAGAGCCAATAGGAGGGAAATAGCAGAAGTGAGAATCCTGACCCATCCAGGAGCTAAAAGGCGCCTTTCTAACCGGATTTGCATATTGCCTCCTACCCAGGGGATTGCCGTGCTTGCAAAATTATAATGTCAGAAAATGTTTTTGGCAAGCAGAGGGGTTTGCGCTCTCTAGCGCAAGCAAAAAGGCTACCGGCGAGATATATCAATGCATTGCCAGGTTTTTCGATACTCTCTCCACGGCCAAGCGGCTTATTTGTTGCGTTTGGCCGCTGCTAAGAAACCCATAAACAGAGGGTGGGGCCTGTTGGGGCGTGATTTGAACTCGGGATGGAATTGGCTGGCAACCATCCAAGGATGGTCAGCTAGCTCCACTATCTCCACCAGCTTGCCATCGGGCGAAAGGCCGGAGATGACCAACCCTTTGGAGGTCAAAAGCTCCCGATAGCGGTTGTTAAACTCGAACCGATGGCGATGGCGCTCATATACCAAATCAGTGCCATATGCCTGTGCCGCTATAGTGCCAGAGATAAGCTTACAGGGATAGGCTCCCAACCGCATCGTGCCCCCCAGCTCCTTAAGCCCTTTCTGCTCAGGCAGGAGGTCAATGACAGGATAGGGGGTGGAGGGGTCAAACTCGGTGCTGTTGGGCTCATCACTGCCAATGACATAACGGGCGAACTCGATTACCATAATCTGCATCCCCAGACAAAGGCCCAAATAGGGCACTTTGTTCTCCCTGGCATATCTGGCGGCAAGTATCTTGCCTTCAATGCCCCGATAGCCGAATCCACCCGGGACCACTATCCCGCTTACCTCAGCCAGCTTGTCAAAACAGCGCCCTTTCTCCAAATCCTCGGAGTTAACCCACACTATTTCCACATCACACCCCTGGTGAACTGCTGCGTGGCGCAATGCTTCCCGCACACTTATGTAAGCATCAACCAATTGGATGTACTTACCGACTATGGCTACCTTTACCTTCTCCTTGGGGCGTTTCATTTCTTCCACCAGCCTCTCCCATTCGCTCAAGTCAGGCTCGTGGCATTCAAGTTTCAACCGCTCCACTATGAAGTTCCCCAAGCCGGCCTTCTCCAGGATAAGAGGGACTTCATAGATGGTTTCAACGGTTACCAAGGGGATAACGGCCCTCCTCTCCACATCGCAGAAAAGGGCTATCTTGTCTTTAAGGCCCTCGTTAACCGGATAATCAGAGCGACATACGATGACATCAGGCTGGATGCCGATGGAGCGGAGTTCCTTGACGCTATGCTGGGTAGGCTTGGTCTTAAGCTCACCGGTGGAAGCGATGTACGGGAGCAGAGTGATATGGATGTAAAGGGTGTTGTCACGGCCAAAGTCCTTGCGCATCTGACGGATGGCTTCCAAGAAAGGCTGGCCCTCTATATCTCCGACTGTCCCTCCTACCTCCACAATGGCTACCTGTGCATTGCTTTCCTCGGCAGCCTGGATGATGCGGCGCTTTATCTCGTCCGTTATGTGAGGGATGACCTGGATGGTACCCCCCAGGTAATCACCTCGCCTCTCCTTGGCAATGACCTCAGCGTATACCTGACCGGTGGTTACATTGGAAGAGCGAGGGAGGTTTTCGTCAATGAAGCGCTCGTAATGGCCCAGGTCCAGGTCAGTCTCAGCCCCGTCCTCGGTGACGAACACCTCCCCATGCTGATAGGGGGACATCGTGCCCGGGTCCACATTTATGTAGGGGTCCAGCTTCTGAATGGTAACCGAGAGACCCCGGCTCTTAAGGAGGCGGCCTATAGAGGCTGCCGTCACCCCTTTACCCACTGAGGAAACAACTCCCCCGGTGCAGAATATAAACTTCGTCATACGCTGCCACCTCCATAAACGAGATGTTTGCTTTTATGCGGTGGCTTCACCACCCTATAGGAAGGCCCTTTCCTGTCCCTTCGGCTACGGCTACTGTATTGTAGCAGACAATAGCTTTGTTGTCTAATGGAGGCCACTCTTGTTTACAAGATTGCACAAAAAGGAGGGGGTTATTTCTTCGACGGCAGCTTCGCTGCCGTCGAAGAAATAACTTTCCTTAAGATAAATATCCCTGCTTCGGAGGCATTCCTTTGATGCCAAAACGCCATTTCCCTCTCGTGCAGCTATTTACACAAGAGCGATGGAGGCGAGCTGCTACCTTAAAATATGCACTTCTCCTAATTTAAAAGCTTCCTCACCGCTCTCGGTGCTTAGCGCTTTACCGCTCTCGGGGTTATAAAGCCTCACCACAAGCTTGTATTTCCCTGGGGACAAAGCCTCAGGCACAAGAAAGCCATGCCGGTCAATGATTTCCTCCCCGGGTTGCCAACTGCTGGTAGGGCGGGTCCACATAGCGGGGCCTTCGTCCTTGCGGATTACCACGTTCCCCTCCCCATCAATGAGGAGCAGTGAGACCTGATAATCCCCATCTGGCTGGCGCAATGCACGCCATCTTAACTCTGCCAATATTGCCCCTTCCCTGCTAACCTCGGGCAGGAAGGCATAGCTTTCCAGAGATATAGCCTCCCCAAAGGTTAATCTTGCATCCCGCCGGATCAGCCCTCGTTTAGGGAACTGATACAGGGCCAGGCGGATGCCAGAGAAATCCCTGTCCAACACCCTGTACCCAAAAGCCATCAGGGGGCGCTCGATGCCGCTAAGTTCAGGGGGGAAAGGGCATTGCAGGAGCCAGAGGCCTTCATATTGCTTTATTAACCGTCCAAGCCATCTCCCCGTCTCCGGCGGGGGGTCTATGTAACCATCCCGAAGCCCATAAACGGGCAAGTGGCCCTTGTAAGCGTCGCTGACATACCTGCTCCACTCCGGCATCGGGTTGATGAAAGCCTGGCCAGGCTGCTCCCGTTGGGATATAAACCTCAGCACATCCCTGAGTGAAGAAGGCACATCCTTAGTGTCATACCGGGCCAGCAGGAGAGAGGTGGCCAGCACTGCCAAGGCCAGGAGGATGCTTTTGCCACGGAGAGGTGAAGGGAGCGGAAGAGGGGAGAGAAGCAACCAGCCCATCAACCCGCACCACGCTATTGAGATGAGCAATGCCAACACATCAACCCTGCCGCCTCCCATCCAAGCAAAGTTGAGGTTTTCAGGGCGCAGAAACCGCCACATCCTCAAGAGGGGGGAGTATCGAGGGTTAAAGAAGGTTTCGGGAGCATAGAGGGGTAAACCCTGGGCTTGCAAGGCTTCCTGGTGCAAGCCAAACGGCACACTGATACCCGGAACCTGAATGATGAAGCCCGCTATCCCCAACCCTACCAGCACCTTTCGGAGGCGGGAGGTTCGCCATCCTTCGGCCAAGGGGATGACGAGGAGCGGGAGCAAAGGGATGAGGAACCTCGGCCCCCAGGAGTGCCCTCCATGCCACATAAACCATTTGCCGAAGAGGAGCACATTGGCCAAGGTCAGCAGGGCGATGAAGAGGGAAAGAGGTTTATGGCGCCGGTAAAAGGAAGCCCAGGTAAGGGGGAGGGCCAGAAGCACCGGTGCATACCATATCAACCCCTTGCCAGGGCTTACCGTCAGCCCCAGGATGCCTTGCCACCATACGGCAGAGAAGCTCTCCTGGGGCAGATAACCGGTGGTAAAAGGGGAGCCATAACGGAGGTAATTGTAGGCCAGGATGAGCAAAACTGCAAGGGCTTGAGGAGCAAAGAACGCCCCCCAAAGCCTTGCCTGTGTTTTTAATCTATGCGGGGACATTCCCCCGGTTCCCCCGTCTGAAGGCTTCACCCCTAACGCCATCGCCATCAGGATAATCACCAGTGGCAGGAACGCCACATAAATGGTCTTTGCCGTCAAAGCCAGGCCATACATTGCCCCCGCCGCAAAAGGCTTCCACCACCGATGAGTGCGCTCGAACTGCACCAGGAAATACACGCACCCCAGAAGTCCCAGCCCTATTAACGGCTCGCTGAAGAAACTCTTGGCATAGGCCCAAGCCGGGGTAGTCAGCCCCAAAAGCAGCGAAGTGGCCAGGGCTGCATCTTTGCTGTAGCCCAGTTCCCGGCAAAGCCGATATGTTAAAGCCCCCCATCCCGCTATCACCAGGGCATTGAGCAGGAGGGCAGCCTTAACCAGGCCAAACCAAGGGATTTTCAAGCCCAGCCAAATTAGGGGTAAAGCCAACAGTGGCACGGCCAAGCCTTTGCGAGAGTAGAGATGCCCATCCGGTCCCGGTGTCCCCTGCTGAAGCCCCATCCACAGGAGTTGGTCCATATCGAGGCTGCCCCGCCGGAGGATGCTCTCAGCGGTGGCGAACATCGCCCACCCATCTCCCGATAGGATTGTCTGGCCATAGGTGAGAAGGTAAATCGAGAGTAGCAACAGGAGGACAACCCAGGCCATTCCGCTGCGCTGTCTTACTTCAGGGGATAGCTTATCACTGCGCATTGTCCGGCCTCGATCACAGTTTCGCCCTGGCCGAGGAACCCCTCCAGCCAGGCAAGAGCCTCCTGGTCGGAGGGATTCCCCTTATCCACCACTACCCAGAAACCATTAAGCTGCCCCCGGACCCTTGTGATAAACTTCGCCCGTTCTTCACCTAGCGCCCCTGTGGAAAGCGGCTCCTCCGGCAATAGATACACGGGGATGCTGCGGGGTAAATAGGGGTAAAGCCGGTCGTGTAACTCGCCACCTAGGAAGAGCAATGCCACATCCCCTTCTGGCTTGTGCAGAGCCACCCGGGAGATGAGTTCGTGACAGGGTTCCTGAGCGATGCGGGTGTGGAAATACGCCCCACCCAGCCGGGGGATGCTCAGCACCGCTGCCCCTAATGCAATGAGCAGCCAGCCGGTGAAAGCCCATCTAGCGAGGTGAGACAGCCGCCCTCCCCACAGGGAGGCTGCATACTCAATGCACAAGGCCAGGAAGGTCAGCGTGCGCATCGCTACAGTGAGCATCAACAACCATTGCTGGTCGGGAAACATTATGAAATAACCCGTGGCTTCCATCAGATTGAACCAGGTAAGGATAATGGCATAAACTATCCCCTTCAGGTTGGGCATAAGGAGGATGATGAAGGGAAGCAGGTATACAATGTGCTGGGGGCTATAGCCCTTAGCAAAGAGAAAATACGAAGTGAAGACGAGAGCCACAGCCGCTACCAGCCTTCGGGATTCACCCCAGCCTCCCCGGTAGCTCAGAATCCCCAGATAAACCACACCCCATAGCAGGAAAGGGACGATGCCAGGTATGCGTGAAGGGTGAACGGCAAAGGATTCAGGGGTTGAGAATCTGTCCCCAGCAATAACGCCATAGGAATAATAATTATCCACCAAGGCCCACACCGTCTCCCAGGAACTCCGCCCTGCCATTGCTCTAAAAGAGGTGATGAATAAACGAGGGTTCTGGAGGAAGAAAGGGGCTGAAATTAACGCCACCGTAATTGTGAAAGCCGAAGCGTAAAGCAAAAGGGATTTTTTCTTCGGAAACAGCCTGAACCCCAATGGGAGGGCAAGGCCTGGCACTATCTTAAGCATAAAGCCAATCCCCAAGGCTATGCCTGATGCCCAGCGAAAGCGAGGCCCCAGATTATCCTTAAGCAGCCAGAGGTATAACGCCAGGAGGATGAAGAAGAGAGGGGGGTTATCGAACCAGCCGAGAGCGGTGTAAAAGGGAGCGAAGAGACCCAGGTAGAACCATCCAGCCAGCCGTCCTTTATCCCGCCCCCAGATACGGCATCCAATAAGGTAAATCAACATCAGGTTCCCCACCTCGAAAGCCAGCACCGTCAGCCCCATCAGGGTATTGAACCAGAGGCGGGGGTCGTCCCAAGGCGGGAGCAACAGGCTCAGCCGATATAAGACCACCACCAGCCAGGGGAAAAGAGGCGGATACTCCATCCAGAAGTGCACGTAAGGGTACAACGCATACCGACTCCAGCGGGCAAAGGGCAGGAAGGAGGTGTTGAAATCCGAATAATCAGCGATAAACCCCCCGGGCCGAAGCAACATAAGGGCGAAGAAGCGAAAGGAAACAAACAGGATTACCAAAGAGATTAAATCCGAACGACGGCGGATGCAACCCAGCATCGAACCTCCTCAAATGGGGAGATGGTCCCTATGTGGCAATGAGACCACACAGCAGAGGCCAGAAGAAGCGCACGGTTTCCTATGCAGGCTATAATTCGATGAATTCGGCTGTGCCAAGCTCGGCATCCATCAGAAGCATCCGGCCCCGGAGGGGTTCCCCTTTATGCAACAGGATTTTTAGGGTCTCCTGTACCTGCCAGGCAGCCACCATCATTGGTGTAGCAGCAGGGGTGCCCTGTTCCACCTCCACCCCTTTCTCCGGCGGCTTATCTCCGTATATGCCTCTCAGTCCCGGTTCGCCGGGAAAGATGGTGAGCACCTGGCCCACAAAGCCTGCGATGGCCCCATGCACCATTGGGATTCCCAGGGATTGAGCGGCATCCTGAAGGGCCAGTCGAGCCGGCAGATTGTCGAGGGCATCTACCACCACCTGGCAGCCTTTGAGGATAGAAGGGAGGTTTTCGGCAGACGCATAGACGCTACGGGGGATGACGTTCACAGCGGGGTTGATGTGGGCAATGCGCTCTTTGGCAACCTCAGCTTTGGGACGACCCAAGACATCGTTGCTGCTCAGAATTTGGCGGTTCAAATTGTGGTCCACAAACACATCCCCGTCCACCAGCACCAGCTCACCAACCCCCATCCGGGCCAGGGCTTCGGAGACATACCCTCCCAAGCCGCCCAACCCCACTACCGTCACCCGGGAGCGGAGGAGTCTCTTCTGACCCTCCCAGCCCACCGTGCCCAGGCTGCGCAGGTAACGCCGGGGCATCACCTTTATCTCCAGGGCGGCCAGCTCTACCTCCCTAACTGAGAGCCCCCACTCCTCAGCCAGGGAGTGGACATCGGCCACAGCAAGGACGGGAACCCCTGCTTCTTCAAAAGAAAGCCCCTGTATCCTCTCGAACAATCCCTGAGGGAACATACCACTCCTTACTGCCCAAAAGGGGATGGTTATCTCTTCGACGGCGGCTTTTGCCGCCGTCGAAGAGATAAATTCTCAGAGAGTTTCCCAAGGATGCGGGCTCCCTTCCTCCCTTGGGAGGATTATGGGCTCATCCCATTTGGGAACCTCAAAGATAACGTAACCCTGCTCGAAAATCTGCCCCAGGTACTTCTTGTCCTTGAACGTGAACTCTACCTCCGGGGAAAGCCTGAAGCCCAAGCCTTGCTCCTGAGCCACCTTAAAGGTGGGAGCCTCCTTGTTAAGAGGCATTATCAACCCGTGAGGGGAAGCGCTTGCCTTAGCTGTCTCCCAGAGGGTTTGGGCAAGCTCTTCCGGCTTCGGGGGAGGAGGTGCCCCCTCGGCTTCCACCCATTGGAATTTGAGGGAGAAAGAAGTATGGATGGCCAGGTGTGGGGTTTCGGGGGTGCCAAGGCCCAGACCTTCGACTTTATCGGATTCAGCAGTGAAGACCTTAACCCAGTAAGGGCCAGCCCCTATGGTGCCTATGGGGGCATACATCGGGAAGTCCGCAGCATATTTTCCTGTGGGAGAAAGCCCCTTGACATAGCAGTTATCGGGCCAGCCGAAAGCAACCTGCTGGTCTAATGCCCTCTTGCCATCCTTGATGACTTCAACGAAGATGTGGTGTCTCCCTTGAGATTCCTGCTCATCATACCACCGGGCCTCTACCAAAGCGAACCGGGGCTTGCTCACATCGCCTTTAACCAACTTGACGCCCAGGTCATCAAGGCGGGGATCCCACTGGAGGGTTGGGGTTGGTTCGACCTCTGGCTGAGGTTCTGGTTCAACCTCTTCTTCGGGGACCCCTTCCTTCCTGGGGTGAGAGCCCAGGGCTTTGAGGGCATCCACTACGGGAAGGTGTTTATCTAACTGATACCAGGCATGGGAGGACCAGGCCGTATCCGTGTGCCCCATTAATTCATTGGCGATAAGCCACCATCCGGTGCAGAAGTAATACGTCCCCGGTTCCTTCAGTACGCTGAGCTCAGTTCCATCAGGGAGAACCACCTTCTCATCGCCCTGCATAAACTTGGCAACAAAGGTCAACTGCTCAGCCATTGACTCGGGGGTGGTCTCAGGGTAACGGTTATCGTCTCGCTGGCCTGGCCAGAGTCCTCCCTCGGTTTCCAGGACCGGGACATAGTAACCGAAGACCTTCCTGAAATCCTCCAGGAGAGCGTACCAGGAAAGCCAGCAATAGCTATCCTCAAACACCGTAGCGCCCGGATGCTCCTTCTGGTTCACCTCGTCGTAGGGGTAATTCAGGGGGTGGTTTCCCCAGTAATTATGGTGAGCTATTGCTGCTTTTCCGGAACTGAAGAATTCATCAGCCCCCGCTTCCTTGAAGGTCTCCAGGTACTTCCTGAATTGGCTCCCAGGTGACATAGCGGGCATTAAGATGATTCCGCCATGCTTGGTCACGATATTCGCATCTATGATGAAATTTTCCGCTACTATCTTCATCCAATCTGGCGGGATACGTCCATCCTTCCATTCCACTGCGAGGTTAGGCTCGTTGTTGGTCTCGAAGTAGCGGACACCGATTTCGACCAATTTACCTACAGTTTGGTCTTCCCTTCCGCCTATGTGTCCGGGATTAGGCTGATAGCGATAGAGGCGGACCACAGGCATAATGCCGTTTTCCAATAGGACCTTGCAGAGCTCCAGGGAAGAACCTCCGCCATCATCCAAGAGTTTAACCCAGGTGAAACCCATAGCCTTCAATTCGCCAAGCCAGAAGTCTATGTCCGAGAGAGCCTTACCGTGATAAGGGATGGCGGACCAGTGAATTCCACGCCCGGTATCCTGAGGAGGACGTGGGTAATCGGTGGGCTTAAGCGACATAACAGCACCTCCTTTCAAGGCAGATTGCTTTCCAACGAGAGCTCCGCCTCGTTGAGATAATTGATGGTACAGTACCAATTATAAGCATTTTTACCACCCTGTCAACGATTTCGAACCTTTCGAAATAGAGGGTGTTGAAAAACTCCGGGGTTGGAAACTACTCCGCAGGCTAGGGATAGGAAAAAGGGGGTGTTTTCTCGTGTGGGGGCTTCGCCCCCGCACGAGAAAACACTTCAAAAAATGCTTTTTAACCTGCCCTCGCCGGAGGGAACCATTTGAACAAGAACAGCGTGGCACTTCTTCAACATCCTCTCGAAATATCAGGTTGACAAAATCAGCGATATGTGGTATATTTTAATCGTGTTAAACGTTTAACCTAACCTCCCATCGAAGAGCATCTATGAGGAGAAGGCCGTGGCGACCATAAAAGATGTGGCC
>Ga0164310_10000825_pt1 | contig 17024 bp, 16 predicted proteins | sample GuaBasSedimGuay1_FD_121795 | JGI IMG/M metagenome (GOLD analysis project Ga0164310, IMG submission 121795) | Subseafloor sediment microbial communities from Guaymas Basin, Gulf of California, Mexico - Guay1, Core 4569-9, 0-3 cm | ecosystem: Environmental > Aquatic > Marine > Hydrothermal vents... | reverse complement strand
GAAGAAGTGTGAGTATTTTGGTTAGCAGATGATTTGGGGATGATAGCTCCACATTCTGAACACGTTTCTGCGTCATCACGATTTGCTGTACCGCAACTGGGACAAAATATAGTCATTGTAGTGTCAATTACCTTTATTTAATTCTTCATAGAATTATTTCCATCAAAATAATTAAATGTTCGGAAATCGTCAAAAATAAACAAATTATTAGGAACTTTTTAGCTGAACATAGAGACACCGCTTGAAGGTAGGGAGTACAGACAGATATCGAAGGAAGAAAAAGCAGCCACCAGAGAAAGAATGCCAGAGGGTATATTCGTTTATACACCATTCACAAGATTTAAGTACAATTATTGAAACATTACAGTATAGCAAGAACTAAAGTGATGACTGAGAAATAAAGATGGTTTAAAAAAACAGTCCACAAAAAGAAGTTTCGATCATTCCAAATGGAAAGATAAAAAAAGTACTTGGTATAATATCTCTACATCGACAGGTAGAAGCAAGGTGTGCTTCACTGTTAAGGATGCTGAGAGGCATTCAATTCAAACATTTGAAGTGTAAGACAAAAAAATGTCTTTCCAAGTATAAAATAAAAGACACCGACAAAAGGGCGGTTGATATAAAAGTGATTAATGTTAAAGCCTTTGACAATGTCTTAAGTAAAATAATTAAAGCAGAAGCTGGCATTCGTAAAGTTATTTTAGTGGACCGTACAGGACTGACTATTGCTCATGTCTCTAAGTTTTCATACTTTCCCATTGACGTGGATGGTGTCGGAGCAATTGCAAGCGCAGTATTTGTTGCCAGCGAAGAACAAGGAGTAAACCTTGATCTCGGCGATTTAGATATTGTCTCTTCAGAATTTGGGAAAGGGAAGATCTTTGCTGCGAGTTGTGGCAAAGGAATTCTTTGTGTCATCACGGATAACGATGTAAATATTGGGTTAGTAAGATTGGTCTTAAAACGAGAGGCATCAGAGATTGAAAAACTTTTGAATGAATTCTTATCTGAGAAAATCCAATTCTCGAGCCCACTCCCTGAAGAAGCGGCTTCTGCCGGAAACAAATCAATGGATGACAACCTCGAGGAAGCTCTTAAAGAACTCGAAAAATTCTGAAAAGAAGAGAGAAATTAAAAAAGAAATATTTGGTACGCTTTTTATTTCCAAAAGCGTCAACCTATTTTTTCCCTTTTAAAACAATCAGGATATAGTCATTCTCGGGTGCTACCAGAATTTCACCCTTTGTAGTGTCAATTGTGAAGAAATTCAATTCGCCTTCTTCTAACTGCTCAACGGTTTGTGTCGCTTTTCCTACGAGTGAGGAGACCAATGCAGCAACAGCTTCTGTTTTATCAGGGTCAATGTCACTCGAGAGTGGTAAACCTTCGTTGTTAGTAATTATGACGCCACGTACACCTTCAAATCCAGCCAATTTTTTCAATGTTGCTTGAAATTGCTTCTGCGAAATCATCAATCTATCTCCAAACAATATTAATTAAACAACTTTAATCTAAAAGCATTTTCATTGAGGAAACAAAAGAGCATTTTTAAGGCGTCTTAAAGCTCTTTCTCAGTCCAATAATTGCCTTTTTGTCGCCGTTTTAACTCTGCCCGTTTACTTGCATTCCAGTTTTCAATGACACTGAAATAACCAACTACACGACTCATACCAAAGACATTCTTGCTACCACAATAGGGGCAGTTTGGGCTAAGCTCTGGAAGAGAGGTCAATTTATCAGCTTTTTTCTTTTTGATCATCGTAGCAGTCATAATATTTGCACGCCTTTATAGTCGCTAAATTAGTGTTACCTTTCTTGGTATTTAAAGGTCAACCATTAAGAATTAAGAAACTTCTGTCATAAGTAAAAAATAGTAAAAAGATGACAAATAACAAGGTATTTGTGCCCTAAGAAAAAACTATTATTATCAGTTATCTGTTTATTTAGATAGTATTAATGGAAGGAATCGTAGTGAAAACATATGCTTTAGTGGGAAAGAAACTTTCTGAGTGTCAGCCGGAAGAACTTTATGAAGCCTCCCTCGGGATGATTGTCGATGAAAAAGAAGAGATGATACGATTAATCATTACCCCTGAAGCGCGGAAAAAACAGCGTGGAATTTTGATTCAACAAGCAGCAGATTTTAATAAAAAGGAATTCGCAGGAACATTTCTTGTGTCGCACCTCGAGAACCCCGACTTAGTGAAAGCATTTCTAATCGAGATAAAAAAGGGGAAAGATCTTTCAACTGCAGAGAAAACTACAGAGAAGAAACCAAAGAAGAAGACACGAAAGAAGAAGGCGAGACAAGAACCCCAAGCAGAAGAGGAAGTCAACATCCTAGAGAGATGGGACCCAGAACTTGTGAAAAAACTTGTGTCCTTTTTAGATGGCAAGCCCTATGCAGCTTTACCAGAGATCCAAGAGTATTTAGGGACTACAGAAGGAGAAGCCTATTGGTTAACACAAGATTTAATTTATATTGGAACTTTGCCGGGCCGATGGGTTGGATATGATGATGGCTCATGGTATTATCAAATTATTTCTGACCAGCCTTTAAGTAAAAAGAAAAAAAGCAAGAGCAAGAAATCACCGCCAACAAAGAAAACGACAAAAAGCGCTGGGATAAAAAAAGAAACGAAAAGCACCAAGAAAAAAGCCGAATAGTTCTTATTGAATGCCAAAGACGATAAAAGCGACGACATAAAGTATATAAAAAGTGAATAGAACAGGTAGACTCGATCGATTAATGGTTAATTCTTCAGTTTGACTTACAGCGGTTGTTAAAAGAGGGAGAGACCAAGCTTGAGAAAGAATAATAAGAAGCTGCCCGTCCATAAAAAGAAAAGTTGTTGAGACAATGGATTGAAGCCAAATTAGGAACATAACAAGCAACGATGGGACCAATGTGAAAGGCGATACAGCCAAGAGTTTCAAGGGGTTGAAACGCCGCTTGTAAAACAGGCTTTTAAATGCTACTGGAACAATACCTATTACAAGCCAAAAACCAAACACACCAAGAATGGAATAATACCACTCTGTTACTTCCAGAGGATAAAAACCAATCAACACGGTTTGACTAGCAATGGAAAAATAAAGCAGCCCACCAATTATAAGCAGCCCTTCAAACAAAGAGCGTACCGGTTCAGAAACCAAATACTGGAAAAGTTTCCGAGGAAGGAAAAAAGAAATGAGGATCCTCCAAAAACTCTCCCAAGAAAATTTCTTTTTTAGGGTGTCTCCTGTTGGTCGGAGATGAACATTAGAAGATGACAGATAGTCTTTATTAAGTAATATTAGATTGTAGGCAACTTTTCCCAGCGGAGTCAGAGAATACTTTTTGTCTGCATCTTGTTCCCAAAGATCTTTCATCATATTCAATTGATGATACAACGACCCAACCTTTAATTTGAACCGTTTTTGCAGGTCTAAAAAACCGGCTTTTTCATTTTCATAAAGAAAGGTGATGAGTTCACGTCGAACTTGACTACCCAGGGCTGAATAGATAATCTCCTCTTCAGCTGTTAAAGAACTGGTATCATTTAGATTTTTAGTGGGTGGTTTTTTGTTCGAAGGCATGAATCATTCCTCTGACAAAAATGAAGAGTGAGAAAAATTATTGTTCCCACTCATTGTTATTTGACTGTGGCTCTTGGATAAATGAAGAACTCTCAGCGTAAAAGTCAGTTTGAGGTTGTTGTTGATAGAGATCGTCTGGCAAAGCAGGTTGCTCTGGGTAAGTCACTGATTGCCCAACGTCTGGTGGGGCGACTTGAACGTCCGACGGAAAAACATCAATGTACTTCTTGGGTTTTTCAAGGGGGAATAAACGCCGACGGTCTATAGCGCCTCCACCAAGAATGCCACAGAGCATTGCTATAGTGATATAGGTTACAGCCATTAGAAAGACATTGGAAACCATAGAGGGGACAGAATCTCCTGCTGCAAGACCATTAATAACAATAGAAAAGGCATAATAACCCATAATAGGAAGCACTGAAATTGTCGAAGCAATCAGGCCATAGAGACTCTTACCAGCAATTAGTGAACCAATAAATAAACCGGGGACAAAAATGAGGAACACTAAAAAAATGGCTACATTCAAGTAGTCATAAAGTAAGAGAAAGATTCCTGCGGTAAGCGCCAAAGAAACAATAATACCAAAAATGGTTGAACCGACGCCGCGTTTGTATATTTTCTTGAAAAGAATGTTATCAATCTCTTCTTCAAAGCCATTAAAAACATTTAAATCGACAAAAGAAATTTCCGCCAAATATTGTTTGTATTTTTCTTGAAACAAATCAGAAATTTTAACCATCAGTTTCTCGACTAACTCAGCATTATCTCGTTTGTCTGCAAGAGCTGCAACAAATAATTTCCCGGAGGAGCCATAAACAAATTGATTGTCTTCACCAGCAATTTGCTGAACGCCACCAATGCCACTTTCTTTTGAAAAGGCATCAAATGCCGTAAGGAGTCCGGAAATAAGCTGATCATCGATCGTTAGTTCTTCATTATATTTGTGGCTAAAAATACACTGACCTGTTTCAGTGATAATCCATAACGCTTGGATCAAATTGCTTTTTCCTCCAATAGATGAAATTTTGGTAAATAATCCATACAGATAACAGATATTTAATTAATCATCCATAAAAACCATTCCTTTTGGGAAAAAGAGCCTTGAAAACAGAAAAAGGGGGGAAGGATAATTAAGAAACAAAGAAATTAATATAAGAAAGACTATTAAAAAAACGAGAAAGAAGAATTGGATTACTAAGAATAGACATAAAAGAAAAATTATCAAAAGTAATTCTATCAACAAATTACTGAAACGATAATTTTTTATTAAAAAATGGTGGTTAAAAGAAATTATTGCGACTAGGAAACAGTGATTGAGTATGCAAAAAATATTGCTCCTTGGTTTGGATGGCGCGGGAAAAACAACCCTCTATCAGAAATTCTTTTTGAAAAAACCACTCAACCAGCTGAAAAAAATCCCGGCAACAAGAGGAATAGCAAAATACGATCATGATTTTTTGCGAACAGACTTTCAAATAATCGATGCTGGTGGAGGAAAACAATTCAGGCAAAGTTATATAGGCAATAAAGAGCTTGTCGATGGCTTAAACGCTATTGTCTTTGTGATTGACTCACTCGATGTTCGAAAATTCCAAGAAGTCGCGAACTTTTTCATCATTTGGATTAAAAGTGTTGCAAATTATTTGAAAAAGACGAAAGCCTATATGTTATTTCATAAAGTAGATCCCGGGACAGAAGCCAAGGTTAAACTGAACTTGCAACAGTTAGCGCCACTAATTAAACCAATCAATAACTTATATCCAGGAGAGCTTTATACATCAATTACGAGTATTTATAATGATTCTTCGAACCAAATGTTTCAAAGAATTTTATTGGAGCTCTTACCTAGAAAAATGACAACAGCTAAAGCACAAGAAAGACCAGTAGCCACTCCTCAACCAACCATCGCAACGAAGACAACTTCAACGGAAGAAGCCTTTCTCACAAAACCCGTTCATGTTCCTCCACAAAAGACACCTACAGGTATGAAACTCAGTCAACCACCAACAATGCCTTCTAAAACGTCGGCTACGCCAACATCAAAACCAATCACCACACCACGAAAAACCATCACACCACCTAAAATAACCGGGACAGCAGAAAAGGTAGTGCCACCAAAAATTGGCAAACCATTGACCACAAAGGCAAGAGAAAGCAAGAAAATACAAGAGAAAACCGCAGAACGCCTTTCAGACATTATAGAAGCAACTTTAGATAATAACCCAAATTTCATTGCAATAGCAGTTTATACCGAACAAGCCGAACGCGTTTGTGGTGCAGTTCAACAAGGAAAAGATTCCATTATTTTACAAACAATTGAACAAACCTTGGCGAAAATAAACCTCGGGCAATACATGGACAAACTGGGAAAAATTCGCATTGGTGGAGAAGGGCATATAAAAATAGATGAATACGATATTTTCTTCGAAAAAGTTTCTCCAGAGCATATCAGTATGGTCATTTGTTTAGGAATAACAGAAGACACAATAAAAAACATCTCGCAAATAAACCGCTATTTAAATCAAGCATTAAGTGTTAAACCCGGAGGAGTATCAGAAGAAGCATTTAAACGCGCAGATTTGATGACCGAACTAAAAATGCGGTTGCATCATCGTGGCAAGAGCATCGATGAAATGCTCTGAAAAAAGAACGACGATAAATAAAAACACTTTTTCAATAATTTACTTTTTTAATACTGTAAAAAACCAAAGTGGTTAAAGCAAAAGAAAAAGGAAGAATCTATCCTAAAAAAAAGGGGATAGAAATTTCATGAATACTATCATATTGACATACCGTAATAGTACAAAAAGAATTGTTGACTGGCAAACAAATCAAAATACTACAACCAAATTTTTACTGTCAATCATTTTTAGCTGCCTAACTGGTATTTTTGCCCAGCTAAGAATCCAATTGCCATTCACCCCAGTCCCAATAACTTTACAGACTGTAGCTGTTCTAGGGAGCGGCATTTTTCTGGGGCCGATCTTTGGTTGCTTAGCCCAGTTTTTTTATGTTCTCTTAGGCGCATCATGTATAGATTGGTTTACAGGAAGAACTGGCGGCTTGCAAAGCCTTCTCGGGCCAACCGGAGGGTATTTAATCGGATTTATTATTGCTTCTTTTGCCGCGGGATTTTTAAGAGAAAAACTCATTACTGACAAATTTTCTATGAAGAATTTTTTTGTGATACTCATAGCAATTAATTTTTTGCTTATTTATATCCCTGGCATTTTGCAGCTGTTTTTCTGGTACAAAATTGCAGAAGGAGAGATTTTAACAATGAATGCCCTGCTTATAAAAGGAGTGATACCATATATATTCGGGGATCTTTTAAAAATAACTGCACTAACAATATATGCCAAATTTTGAGAAGTGGTGGACCGAGCGAGATTTGAATTCGCGGAAGGAGGGACTCATCCCATACTTCGCTCGCGGCCTTCGGAAGGTCTGTCGGAAGGTCCGCAACCTTTTCGATTGCAAATCCGACGTTCTACCAGTCTGAACTATCGGCCCACACTAGGGTTTCATTTGCACATTTCTTCTTTTTTAATTTTTTTATTGGGTTTTATTTGTTTGCCTTATTGGGTAAACGTCAGCATAATAAGAACATTCAACAAGATATGCCCTACGGTTACACCGAGTATATTTTCCGTGTCATAAACAGTTACCCCTGTCAATAAGCCCGAAATGGTGATAAAAGCAATAGCATTTGCCGGACCAATGATATCCGGCAACCAAGTAAATTCAAGCCAATGACCACCCATCCAAACAGCAAATTGAAGGAGAAAAGCACCTCCATTGCCAATGTGGAGGCAATATTTCCCTTTTCCAAAAATCAAAGAGCCTTTCGCACGCATAAACTGTAATTGTACAAAAGCTTTCGAATAATACTCAAACATAATGATATTAAGTGAAATGAATAGCAACTCACGAAACCAGGCAGCTGGCGAAGAAAGATGAAAATACCAAAAATTCAAGCTAATAACACCACTAACATTCTTATTTGCAAGGGTTATCCATGGATAGAAGATTCCAGCATGCATCCCAAGCCCTTGTAATAAGCTCTTAAGTATGTTCTTTTTTGAGAGGCCTGAGGGGGTACCAATAAAAAACGTCTGAATTTTTCTCATTCGAACTAATTGATTAATTACAAGATACAAAACCGGTAAAACTGTGAAACAGAAAAACGTGAGCGTTGCATGGAAGTAATAATCACTCCCCATAATTTCAAATTGAGCAAAATAACTCAATGGAAAGAAAATAAGTAATGCTAACACCCCCACAATTAAATTCGCTCTAATCGCCTCTTTTATTGTAAAATAGGTCTGAGAAGTCGAAGGAGCAGCAAGTTTTTTTGAAGAACTTTTTTGATGGGCTTTCGAGGAGGGGGGAGTTTTTTGACGCAAGAACTCACAACACAAATTAGTGGGTATTTCAACAGCAATATTTCTGCTATGATTATTACACGAAGAATTATTAAATCTCTTTGTTTTATCTTTGTTGAACTGGTATGAATGCTAATCTCGATCAAATAGATTTGCCGGAAATCTTCCGAAAGGGAGTTATTTGTGATTTACACGCGCACTCTTCTTATGCCGGGGGCACGGGGAGTTTGGATCTTACCACAGCTGTTAAAAACATGCCAAAAAAGGGAGTCCAGATCATCGGAACAGGTGATTGTTTATATCAACCATGGTTAAAAATCCTTAAGGAAAAGTTGCACGATCCAGATGAAAATGGTACCTTTGAATTAAAAGAAGCAGAGCAGGAGAAAGATCTCGAAACAAAATTTATCCTCCAAACAGAAATTGCTATAACTGCTCCTGTGGGGGTGGCACGGAAAAATGTCCATTGCGTCTTCCTTTGGCCAAATTTCAATGCAGTAGATGAAGCAATAAAATTACTCGAGAAATTCGGCGTGAAAAATTCGATGGGGAGACCATTTCTTACAAACAAAAATCGCGAAGAAACATCAAATAGAATAACAAAATTACTCGAGATTGACCCATTGGTGGAATTCTTTCCGGCACATATCTTAGTTCCTCTGGGAATTTATGGACCAAAACCAGCTATAACTTTTATGGACGACTTTTTCGGAGAAGTAGCATCACGCATCCATGCATTTGAAACAGGATTAAGTGCAGACCCCTCAATTTGTACCCTTATTCCTGAATTGGACAAACTAACACTGATTTCAAATAGTGATGCTCATTCAGCAGCACTAAACAGACTCGGGAGAGAATTAACAAGCTTCGATTTGAAGAAAGTCAGTTATGAAGAATTAATTGACGCAATTAGAAACAATCGTGTTTGTTATACGGCAGAATTTCACCCTTCAGAAGGGCGCTATTTCTTAACAGGCCACAGGGGAGGGATTCGAGGGCATAAAGAAGATGAATTTTGTGTCTTCTCACCGGACAGGGCGCCAAAAAATATGGTCTGCCCAATTTGTGGGCTAACAATGAGTCCGGGTGTGCTACAACGAGCCATTGAACTTTCCAAAGCACAAGGAAGTGAACGGGAATTCGGGACCTTCTACGGGCAAAAAAGAAACTTCTACCGGATGGTGCCACTTGTAGAGATACTTGCCCATGCTCTCGGAATAAAAAATTCAAACACAAAGAAAGTCACCTTGTTCTATGAGATCATAATTGGAGCAATTGGTAACGAGTGCAAACTCTGGACAACAAAACTAGAGGTGCTAACAGAGATATTGCAACAATTGGTTGATGAACCCATTGCTAGGGCGATTATAGAAGTTCGGAAGGGGAACTTTTGCTTTTCACCACCAGGATTTGATGGCACATATGGTGAGCTAATAATAGGTGAAACATCAAACTACCAAAACATCGAAATTATCAAAGGAGCAAAAAGAGCCAGTCAACAATTAACACTAGACCGTTTTTCTACAAAAGATTAGAACTGATTTTGCGTAGGATTAGTGGAAGACGAAGCATATATTGCTCAAGTTCAGCACTCGTTTTTTCAACGATGGCAACTAAAACGGACTGAGATGTAAGAGGGGATAAAAGCAACAACTTACCTTTTTGAGGGATCTTTTTCAGTGTATGTTGTGTTGCAGGGATTAAATCTAAGAGCTTGGATAATTCGAGATTTTTCGCCAAATCAATCCAATCATTACTGTCAGCAATCCGCTTCATGGTGAAAAAGCGACGGGAAGGGGTAACAATGCCAGTTAGAATGACATCCGGGTAAATGGCCATGAAAGTATGCATTTGTGCTTCTTCTCGCGCCCATTTATTCACCGAGTCACCAAAAGAAAGACGTGAGGTTTGTCGCTGCAAACTTTGTTGGCTAGAGGAATGCTTCTGTCGCTCCTTCATCTCAAGTTTTAGCCGCCCGAGAAGTTCATATTCAGGAACAGTATCTAAACCTTGTAAAAGCTTAAAAGGAAGGTTCTTGTTGCGAACGCCCTCGTACCTACTGATTATCTTTTGCTGGATGTTTTTAAGATCCTCATCAAGAGCCAGACCTTTGATGACCTCAAAAACATAAAAATAACCGTCGCTGTTATACACTATAAAACGGTAGTTTTGGGTAGTTACTTCTTCCAGGTCGCCGGGGTCAAGATTTTTAATTGATTTACGAAGACCAACCAGAAAATTGGTTAAAATCTGAAGATTAAATAATGGTTTTCCCCGTGAGAATTCAGAATATTCAAGTTTGCCTGATTCGTCAATGATAAGAACACCATCTATGCCAGCAAGTTTTTTCGTCAGCTGTCGGACTTCCTCACTTGCATTAGATTCATCCATGATCTTCTTATAAGCATTTGAAAGCTGCATATCCATCGCACGAAACTTTATAATGCGTTGTCCAAGCTTTTCAAAATCAGGTGTTTCTGTTAAATTAGAAATAAGAAGGGTATTATCCATATTTATTTTCTGAGCGCCTATAAAGCGAGCTATTAATTTATTAATCACAACCTGATAAGAATCGATATTCGGGGTAATTTTTTCGACCCAGAAGATATAGAAGAAATTATCGCGAAATTCAAACAAAAAGATTGAGTTTGTAGTTTCTATGGTTTTAATGTTTTCTTCACTAATAACTTCAGCAAGAGATTGTAAACTGGAAAGCAACCCGGCTAAAAGGATGACGTCAAACTGCTCCTCTGTAAGAAATTCAATATATTTTGGCAGGCCACTCTCTTCAAGGACAATAAAACCTCGGAGAGCGTTGTAGAATTGCTCAATTAGATGGCTTGTTTCAAATTCCTCTATCGTGATTTTAAAACCCACCGGATTTTTCTCTAAAAAAATGATTGGCAAAACGGCTTTTAATCACTCTCATTACGGCAAAAGACCGATAAGAAGATTGAAGGATTAAGAATTAAAGCGTAAATTTATTAACAATTTCTGTCAGTCCTTCTGCTAAACTAATTTCAAGGTAGCAACCATGACTCCCCAAGCAGAAGAAATTAGCGAATTATTGAAAAAGTGCGTTCAATGTGGCTCATGCATTTTAATTTGCCCAATCTATCGAGCAACAAAGGAAGAACAATTTTCGCCACGAGGAAAACTCTATTACTTAAAATTAAAAGATGCTTTTCCTGAGAAATTCGACGCTGAGCTTGATAAAGAATATGCAAAAACGATTTTTACTTGTACGATGTGCGGCAGATGTGTAGAAATATGCAGCTCTGAAACACAATTGACAGAGATCTTCAAAGAAGAACGAAAAGAATCCGTTGAGCAATTCCCAAAACTCCTCACAATAGCTGAAAATGTCGAAGAAGAAAAGAATGTATATGGTTTAGATAACGAAATGCGTACCGAATCATGGACAATGGAATTGTATGACGATTTTCCAGATATCGATGACCGTATTTATGAGGAAGGAAAAACGGCTGAGACGATCTTTTTCGTTGGCTGCCTAATGTCTTACCGGAGTAGGCACACAAATGTTTTACGCGCCATTTTAAAAGTGTTAGAATATCTAGGCGAAGATTACATCCTCTTGGGAGGGGAAGAATTCTGTTGTGGTCATCCACTCGATCTTATTGGAAAAACAAACGAAGCAAATAAATTGCGAGAACATAACACAAGCATTTTCACGAAAATCGGCGCTAAAACGATCATTACTGATTGCCCGGGTTGTTTAGAAGCTCTTCTTGAGCACCATCACATTGACCCTTCTGTTCGAGTGCTTCATGTGACAGAATTTTTCGATGAGAAAATCGACTCTGTTCCAAACAAGTTGGATATAACGCTCAAGTATCATGACCCTTGCGAACTCTTCCGGAATGATGGGGTGACTGAAGCACCGCGCTCGCTGATGAGAAAAATAGGCATCAATATTGTCGAAATGGAACCTTCTTGCTGTGGTGGGGGTGGGATGTTACGTGTAACAGATGAGAAGCTGGCAAACAAGATAATGGAGGATCGCATTATAAAGGAGAAACTCAAAGAAGAAGATACTTGTGTAGTTACTTGTTGCCCTTCGTGCTTGGAACAATTTGAACAAAATGAAATAACAACGAGCGACATAGCAGAATATCTCGTAAAAGCGCTCAATCTCTAGGAGGAATAAAAGATGGAAAAACTACAGAAATATATAATCGGTGCAAATGCCTCAATCTTTCAGAAAATCGACCCCGACTCAAATGTCAAGGTTTTTGTGCCAGAAAACGAGGAGGAGATCAAAGCAGCTATAGCTTTTGCTCGAGAAAACAACCTGCCAATCACCAGTAAAGGCGGGGGCTCAGGTATGAGTGGTGCGTGCACAGGCGCATCAAGAAAGAAAGTGATCATTAGTTCCATGCGTATGAAAAAAGTTCTTGAGATTAATTTTGATGAAGGATATGCAGTTGTTGAGGCAGGTATCACACCCGATGAATTAAATGCTGAAATCCAACAGAGAAAACCCAATTGGAAATTCTTTGTTGCACCCTCTAGTCGAGATATTGCCACAGTTGGAGGAATATTAAGCACAGATGGCGGAGGAAATGATGCTTGGTTAGCAGGAACAATGGCAGACAACGTTTTGGAGGTGGAACTTTTTGATTATCATGGCAATAAGATAATTGTTACAAAAATTGATAATGACAACAAAAAAGCAAAAATCACCTGCTCCAGCAAAGAATTACAAGAAAAATTACAGAAAAACAATTTCTCAATAATTGACATTGCCGGAGCACATGGAACATTGGGTTACATTTCAAAACTCAAACTGCTAATCAAGCCACTTTCAGAATATAATAATCAACGATTTGCTCTCGCGTATGCTGGAAACTTGAATGCCCTAGGAAAAATCATTTATGAATTAATAGAAGCAAACATTCCATTAACCTACGGCGAAGCAATTGTAGAGGCCCATCACCCGGAAATTTCCAGAAAAACAAACCCGCCCATGCTCATCTTGGAATTTCCGCTAGACTTTCAAGAAAAAGTTCAAACAATTTGTAAATCGATCCCTGATGTGAATTTCAACTCAGTAAATAAAGAAGAATTTGAACAAAAGAAAGAAATCCGAATAAAAATGGCAAAAAGAAATCCTCCAGAAGGATATCAATTAGCGCTGTTCGAGGGGTACGGAATAGCAGGTGATAACCTCCTACGTTTTGAAGAAATCATTACAAAAATCAATCAAACGCTGGAGAGCTGTGGGTTTGAACCATTTATTAAATTTGGACATGCTCCATCGGTCTATCATCATGGCGACAAAAAAGTAAAAGGAATAATCATGCACTCGAGGGAAAAACGGCCAGAGAAACTCACGTCAAAAATGGTCTTTGAAGGCATCGTGGCCCTTGTTGAGCTTTGTGAAAAGGAGGGCATCATTCCCAAACCAGAACACAAATGGCCATTTTCAAAAACAACTCAAAAACATAAACGACTCACAGAACTCACCACGATTCTTGGAAAAAATTTCAACCCGTTTATTTTGGATTCTACCTTGAAAGAATTAGCAGAGTTAGTTTTGTAAAGAATTACAAATAACTCTTCCTTTTTTTCTTGAGCTAGGATTGCTTGGAGTATAAAGAAGGTCCGAAGCCAGAAAAAGAGCTCGGCAATAAGGTATTTGAAAGAAGAAACAAGACATAGTATAAATAAGCGCTCATAAGAAAAAATAATATTAGAGCAAACGAATTTTCAATGTAGGAGATTTACTGTGTGGTTTATATTTCGCCCGGATGCTGTCAATGTCTGGAAGAATAAAGAAGTACTCAAACGCTACCAACGATATCGTGGGATTCTAGATGGGGCGAAGAAAGCACGTTATTTATTAGTGAAACGAATGCCAATTGACTGTTCTTTGGAGAAGGACACACTCGAAGAATTGTGGGCGGAACATGAAAGACTTGCTGAAGAATTTCCAAAATTATTGAGGAAATTAAATGGAGACCAAATAACCTTAGATGAGTTGCCGGCCCACAAAAAGTCTTTTCTTGAGTTAAAAGAAGAGATAGCATGGCGCATTTTGCGCAATTGTCATTTCTGTGAAAGACGATGCGGGATTGATAGAAGTAAGGGGGAAATTGGGGTTTGCCGAGTTGGCCAAGAGACAATTGTTTCATCAGCATTTCTCCATACAGGTGAAGAATCGGTTCTAGTCCCCAGCGGAACGATCTTTTTTGCAGGTTGTACCTTCAAGTGCGCCTTTTGCCAAAACTATGACATCTCACAGGAATGGAAGACAAAAAACCAACCATCAATGACTGCTGGTGTAGTGACTGACGCAAAACGATTGAGTTTACTCGAAGAACAACTATGGAAAGAGGGAGCAAAAAACATTAATTTCGTTGGGGGGGACCCCACACCAAATTTACATACAATTATTGCTTCGCTCAAATATTTACAAGCAAACATTACACTTCTTTGGAACTCGAACAATTATCAATCCCTTGAAGCAACAAAATTGCTTCTCGAACTCATGGATTTTTGGCTTCCAGATTTCAAATTTTGGGAGAATGATTTTGCCAAAAAAATCTCCGGCGTAGATAATTACCGAGAAATCGTCTCTCGTAACATTAAGCTAGCGTATGAAGCTGGCTCCGGGGAAGTACTGGTTAGACATCTCTTGATGCCCGGGAGGGTAGAAGCAGACACTATTCCAATCTTAGAATGGTGCGCAAAAGAAATCCCAAACGCTATGGTGAATCTAATGGATCAATATCACCCAGACTATTTGATTATTCGCCAGCCGGATAAATACCGTGCCTTAAATAGACGAATCCTCCCAGAAGAATGGAAAAGGGCAACGAAAAAAGCAGATGAACTTGGGATCTTTTGGCGCCCCGTTTCATAAATAGGAAAAGGAAAAAAGAGGAAGAGCGTTTAGAGCAATTCCAAAACTTTAGTCTGCTTCTTATTATACCAAAACGCAAGGACCATGATAATTATAAGACTAATCATTTGACAAATGGCATATTGTGCCACGGGGTCCTGCAGACCAAATAATTCTAGACCGTTTGCAATAGCAAAGACAACGAAATAAGTTACGAAATATAAGATACTGATAATACTACTTGAGAGAAAAGGTGCTCGATAGTCCTTAAGATCATAAGAGCGCAACCGGATTAGCAATGCCTCATACAAAACCATCTCTGCGTTTGTAATAATAAAGACAGCGGCAACGATAATAACAATATATGCTGGGAGATAACCGCTCTTTAACACTTGAATGACCATTTGTGCATGATAGATCATCGGTATCTGAGTTAGAATGGCAAAACCAGTTAAAAGGGCTAGAATCCCAAAGGGTTTGCCACGCGTCCATTGAATATTTAAGCTCGACATTATCTAAACCTTCACTCGAGATTCAAATCACTATTCGCTTAACAGTAAAAGCTATTAAAATATTTTGTAATCATCCGCTTTTTCAGAGAAAAATAACCAGTCAATGAAGAGAAAATACGCTCATTCATTCAGACTAAATAAGAGGATCTGTGCTAAGAGAGTTTAATATAACGCTCAAATTCCTCCACAGAAGCAGCACGCAATCGTTTACGAATCAAATCTCGAAGAGCAGGAAGATTATCCCCTTTTCGAGCACTGACAGTGATAATTGATGCGTCATGTTCAGGGGAAAGCGTAGATATATCGATTAGCTCTTTGAAATAAGCGACAGTACAAGCCAACGCCGATTTGTCAATTTTATCGATTTTATTTAAAGCCACAATTGGTATAAAATGCAAATCACACAAGAATTGATAGAGCTCCTGGTCAATAGGTATAATTCCTTTTTTTGCAAGGCGCTCTGAAACATCAATAAGACTTTTAGCGTCAATTACATGGACACAAGCAGGAATTCGAAATTTGTTTTCTTCGAGAAAAACCAGAATCTCATCCTTTATTCTTTCCTCATACGTGGAAGGTCTACCATGGATCTTCCCCCAACCTGGGATGTCAACAATACGGAACTTTTTAGCAAGAGGGTATTCAATAATTTTCCGGGTTGAACCAGGCTTCTTCCCAATGACCGGTTTAGCAGCTGTTAAGCGATGGATAAGAGAACTTTTACCGGCATTTGGTCGGCCAATAAATACCACGTACCATGCAAACTCGTGCATGAGCTAACTTCATGAAACCAAGCTTCTTTAGTTTTTTTACGGTTACTAATCACCCCAGAATGGGCGAGTCCGAGAATACTCTTTTTCAGCATTGATAATTTCAGAATAGAACTCATAATCCTCTTTGTCATAGCTTTTTTCAAGAACACGGCTAGCGCTTTTAGGACCAATGCCTCTCGCTGAAAGAGCAATAATGGCTTTTTTCCCAGAAGCAAGAACAAGATCTGCGCTTTTATAGCCCTGTTTGAGGATTTTCTCTTCCTCCGGAGCCAATTGTTGATGACGTAAGTGTTTCTTCAAAACTTTATGAAGCTGTTCATTGAAAGGAGAAACAGCAGCAAGATAGCGAGCGCCACATTTTGGGCAAGTTGGTTTCTCATCCAAATTACCTATTTTGCTAATAACATTGTAGTTTCCACACCACATACAAATCAAACGAACTTCTTTCTTATCAAGGCGCCGTTGTACTTTTTCAGCTAACTGTCGATCGGGTTTTTTAGGAATAACAAAGCCAGTGAACCGTAATTGATTAACAGCTACTTCAGCAAGAGGCGACAAGTCATCAATTTTCTTTTTAGCGATGGTAAGAATCTCAATTTCTTGAGCGTGTATTCGCTCTAAAACTTTCGTGGTTAAAGGTATATCCATCTTATCATGAATCAATTCATTTAGAGTGGCTTCAGCAACCAAGGTCCCTTCATATGCTCGAGCAATTTTACGGGGGTGCATCTTTCCGGATTCCCAAGGACCACGAAGTACACCAAAGCGTTTGGCAATATGAACAAACCGCCATTCATACATTGTTGTTTGTGGGAGTGTTCTCCGCAAGAGCTCTTCGACAAACTCCCCACGAAGCTCACGAATGGCACTTTCAATGTGCTCGGGCTGGAGAAAATAAGGATACGTT
>Ga0164310_10000823_pt1 | contig 17030 bp, 17 predicted proteins | sample GuaBasSedimGuay1_FD_121795 | JGI IMG/M metagenome (GOLD analysis project Ga0164310, IMG submission 121795) | Subseafloor sediment microbial communities from Guaymas Basin, Gulf of California, Mexico - Guay1, Core 4569-9, 0-3 cm | ecosystem: Environmental > Aquatic > Marine > Hydrothermal vents... | reverse complement strand
GTGATTACGCCTCTCCTGTCGTAGTCTACGTTGGCTGGGTTTTTCACTACACGTAGTATTTCTGCGAGCTGGGACTTCCCTGTTTCTGGGTCTGAGACTACGGCCTTGTTTGTGCTGAAAACCCTGACCTTTATGTTTCCTCCTTACGCCTGTCTACCTTACGCTTGTCCGGCCCTAGGACTGTTTCTGTGGGGAAGGAGCCCATCTCGTATTTGCGTTTCTTCCTGTAGGGGCGTCTACGCCCACCCGTCCTCTTACGCTTATGCAGGTCCCAATGGCAGACCGACAAGGCTCACCCGCCAACCAAAAACACGCAGACAAAAATTTAAACATGCAGGTTCCGCCAAGCGATAGGCCTATTGCCGAGGCTCACCAAAAAATAACGGGGGTTGGTGTTGGCTGAGGAAGAGGTAATCAAGCTTGTGCACGGAGCTGGAGGCGCAGCGATGACGGAGCTGCTGGAGAAGATTTTTCTCCCAAGCTTCACGCTGAGGCAGGCCCTAGACGGCGTGTCCCTAGACGCCATGGACGACGGTGCCTCGATAAAGCTGGGGAAAAGCGAACTGGTGCTGACCATAGACGGCCACACGGTGGACCCGCTTTTCTTTCCCGGCGGGGACATCGGGCGCCTAGCCATCTCTGGGACTGTGAATGACCTCGCCGTCATGGGCGCCAGGCCGGTCGCAATACTGGACGCAATCATCGTCGAGGAGGGCTTCCCAATAAAAGACCTGAAACGCATAATCCGCTCCATGGACGAAACGGCGAAAGAAGCCAACGTAGCAATAATATCGGGAGACTTCAAGTGCATGCCCAGAGGCCACGTAGACGGCATGGTAATCGCAACCTGCGGAGTAGGCATAGTCGAGTACGGAAAACCAATACTGGACAGCGGGGCAAAACCCGGAGACAGAATAATCGTCACAGGCACTGTTGGAGACCACGGGGTGGCTCTTCTAGCTACGAGGGAGGGCTTAGGCTTCGAGGCTGAATTGAAGTCCGACGTGGCCCCCGTCTGGGAGACCGTTCAGGCGATGCTCAGCGTTGGCGGCGTTCATGCGATGAAAGACCCGACTAGGGGCGGCCTCGCCTCTGCTCTGAACGAGATTGCTAGGAAGTCTGGCGTGAGCATCTGGCTTGAGGAGAGCCAGATTCCAGTCAGGGACTCTGTTAGGGCGGCTTCCGAAATGCTTGGGATAGACCCGCTCGAGGTAACCTGCGAGGGTAGGGTTGTGGCGGCTGTGGACGCTGACGTTGCGGCTGAAGTGGTGGAGGCCGCTAGGAGAACGAAGTATGGGAGGGACGCCTGCATCATAGGCACAGTCCGAGGAGAGAGGCCGGGCTACGTCTTCATGCGGACACTAGTCGGCGGAACAAGAATAGTTCAAATGCCCGTAGGTGAACCCATACCCAGAGTCTGTTGATGGGAGGGAAGTCTTCACGCCCATTAGTCTGCTTCGTAGGGTTGTGGAGAGAATTGAGGGGGTGGCTCCAGAAGCCATACCCTTCCCTTTCACTAGGCTCTATAACTTAATTGCGTGTCGCCTAGTGAAAGAGGAGCAGATTCACGAAATACTCCCTAGAGAAACCCTTACCCCTATGGCTTGAGCTAAAACTATATAAAATTTGAGGGTTTCCCCTCTATTTGGAGAGCTTCTCCACCAACTTGTGGAGCAGCCTGTCAATCTGCCTGTAGACCTGAGTGTAGGTGGCCGGGCTTAGGTAGGGGTCCGGTATCTCCCCCGTCTCCCCGACGTATTCTGTCAGCGTGTAGATTTTGTCCCAGCAGTGGGGGCACGTCCGAATTAGCTCCTCCTTCTGCCACCCCTCCATAGTTAAAACTAGGTCGGAAGCCTCGAGAAGCTTCCTCGTCACGATTCTCGGCGTGTGCTCTGCGAAGGTTACCCCGAATTCTCTGGCTGCTTTTCTCGCTTCTAGCGGCGTGTCTATGCCGGGCTCTATTCCAGCTGAGAGGGCCCTCCACTCTAGGCCTTTTTCCTCTGCCAGTTTGTTGAAGAGCTCTTCTGCGAAGGGGCTTCTGCAGGCGTTTCCTAGGCAGACGAAGAGGACTATTTTTCTTGCCAAGGCTCTAGCCCCCCTCTTTGTGTTTTTCTTTCTGGAGGTATGTTTGTATGTTCTCTGCTTTAAGTTTCTCCTGAAGTTGGCGTTTCATCCTTCTCGGCTCCTTGCTTAGGTTCAGGTATTCGGAGAAGAGCTCGGTTGTTCTTATAACTATTTTCCCCCTCTGGTTCTTCTCCCGTGTGATGAAGCCCAGTGCCTCGAGCATCTTCAAATGCTTGTAGGCGTGGCTCCCCCGAACCTTTATCACCCTCGACTGCAGGACGGGCTGCTTGAAGGCTATGTAGGCGAGGGTTCTCAGGGCGGCTTTGGACGGAAACTTCGGCATTAGTGGGCGGACACGGAGGGCGTAGCTGGGTTTAAGCTGAAGGACGAACCTCTCACCCTGAAGCTCCACGACTTCTAGGGCTCCGCCTCTGCGTCTATATTCCTTCACGAGGGTTCTGGCCAGCTTTAGCACCTCGTCCTTCGAGCTTTCGCCGAGGACTGATGCGAGTTCACGCCAGCTTAGCGGTCTACCTGTTGCGTAGAGCGCTGCCTCGACGAGTGCTAGGCGTTCATCAAAATCTGCCCCCAACCTTCAACCTCCAAGAGTTCGCTCCTATGGTTCGCCATAACTTATGGGCGAAGAGACACTTTACGCCTCCTCTTCTTCGCCGTATTCGACAGGCTCTAGAGATATGTATATTTCTCCGTCTACCTCGTATAGGTAGACTTTCTCCTTCTGGGCTAGGAAGAGCAGCGTGATGAAGAGCTTTACTGCCTCCAGCCACTCCATCCCCTGTAGGAGCGTGCTTAGGGGGATGCTTTCGCCCTGCGAAAGATTCACCAGCCTTTCATGGAGGTTTTCCATGCGCTTCTCTATCTCTAAGAGGAACTGCTTCGGGTCTGGGAGCAGCTCTACCGGCGGCGGCATCCACCTCACTGGCCTGCCTACACGCTGCTCCTTCTCTAGGGCTTCCCTAAGCTGGCCTACGAGCTGCTCCAGCTCTATGGAGACGAGCCCCCTCCTTAAAGGTAGACTTATGGGTGGTGGAACTTCATCCCTGACGGGTTCCTCTCGCCTCGGCTCCTCGAGTAGTAGGGCGGACTTCATGAGGTATATGGTGGCCGAGGAATGCAGAGCCACGCCTGAAGCCTTAAAATCCACACCCCCGTGCTTCTCCATCTCCTGCAAGAGCGAGGGCAGAAGGCTATAAAGTTTAATCTCCCAAGGCTCAACGCTCTTCAGGCGGTGAACGGCGAAAAGCACCTCCCAAGGAGGCTTGAGATAAAAGGGCTTCCTCGTTTTAGTCAACGCTTTCAGCCTCCTTTGGCAGTGGAACCACGTGGCTGCAGCCACGCTGGAAATACAGTCCATAAATCTTTCCCGCCTTCCTGACAAGCTCCGGTTTCAGGCTTATCACTATAAACTGAGACTTCTTGGACTCCTCGGAGAGCAGTTCTCCGAGCTTATCCACGTAGTAGGGGTCTAGGTGGGCGTCTATCTCGTCGAAGATGTAGAAGGACGAGGGCGTGAACTGCTGAAGGGCGAGAAGAAAGGCAACAGCCGTTACAGAACGCTCGCCCCCGCTCGCCCCGCTCACAGGCATTTCCGGCTTCCCCGGGAACTGGACGAGGATGTCCATGCCCCCGGAGAAGGGGTCGCTTGGGTTCTCCAGCTCTAAGCGTGCTTTGCCCTCTCCGGTTAGCTTCGTGAAGAGCTGTGAGAACCTCTTGTTCAGTTTGTTGAAGGCCTCTAGGAAGGCTTTGCGTTTTCTCTGCTCTATCTCTTCTATGAATTTCAGTATTGCATCCCTATCTCTTTCCAATTCGTTCAACTTGCTCGATATTCGCTTGTATCTGCTTACCTCCTCCTCGTAGCGTTTTAATGCGAGCTGATTTACGTTATTCTCTAGGTTTTTTCGCTCCTTTTTTAGGGCTTCTAGCTTGCTGTGGAGGTTTTTCAGGGGTTTCTCTGGAATTTCGATGGGGTCTTCGTAGCCTAGGCTTCTTAGGCTTGCGAGTTGGCGGTTCAGCGCTCCCTGAATATCCCCAAGGGTTATGCGGATTTCCTCTATCAGTCTACGTTGCTCCTCGTATTCGCCGTCTAGCTCCCTGAGCCTAGACCTCACCTCCTCAATCTGCGCCGTCAGGGACTTCTCCAACTCCTGAGCCCCTGAAAGCTTCGAAGACAGTTCTTCAGCAGCCTCCCTCAGCTCACGGAGCCTCTCCTCGGCTTCCGCCTTCTCGGACAAAGCCTTCTCCATCTCCTCCCTAAACTCTAAAATTTTCTGGTCTATCCGAGGAATCTCCCTCTTTAGTGCCTGTATTTCTGGCTCTAAGACGTTTTCCAGCTGTAGTTTTAGGCTCTCTTCCCTCGCCTTTACCTGATTTAGGCGTGCCTGTAGAGTCCTCAGTTCCTCGTTTGCTTTTCTGGCCTGCTCTTGTAAGTTGTGTAGTCTTTGCGGGTTTAGGGCCTCCTGCATCTCGCTCAGTCTACGCTGTTCCCTCCCAAGCTCCTCTAGGAGGGGCTGAACCCTCGCTTGGGCTGAACGCTCCACCTCCGCAAGTCTGCTTAGGCGCTCCCGCAGTATTTCCAGCCTCAGCTGCGACTCCCCCAATGCGTTTTTCGCTATTCTCAAGCTCAGAAGGAGTCTCTCTGGAACCTGAGGTTGGGCTTTTTGCTCACGGAAGGCCTCCCTCAGCATGCCTGATAGCTGGGTTAATATCTGCACGTGCCACTGGTGGTCTCCCATCCACCTCCTCGTGTAGAGCTTTGAGGCTCTGGCGTACATGAGTCCGAGCTGTGCGGAGACGAGCCCTGAATAAAGCTCCTTTATGCGTCTACCAAGCTTTAGGGCTTCTTCCACGCTTATGCTCTGGCGGTCAATCAGCTCCCTCAGGGCAGAGTTCAAAGACTCAGCACGTGATTCAGCCTCCTGAAGCTTCTCCTCAAGTTCGTCTCTTTCGCTTTTGAGCTTCTCTAGCTCGGCTTTCTTCTGGTTGAGGTCTGCGATTAGTGTTTTTAGCCTCCTCGCTTTCCTTTCCCTCTCCTCGTTTAGTTCCTCTATGCGTTTTAGGCTGTTCCTCACGATGTAGTTTAGGTTGTTCAGCTTCGACTCCAGTCTACCTATCTGCATCTTCACCTCTGGAAGCCTGTCCCCTCCGCCCTTCATCGCCTCCATCCTGATTTTCTCCCTTTCTTCCTCAAGCCGCTGTATCTGTTGCTCCAGCTCTCTTCGTCTCTGAAGGAACTGTTCCAGCTTCTCTTCCTCCGCCCTCAGCTTCTCAGTTAAGACCCGCATCGTGCTTCGCAGTTCATCCATCACGATGGATATTTCTAGGGCTTTTAGACTCCTATACTCCTTGTCGATAAGCCTATACCGCAAAAGGTCGTTTCTTTCACGCTCGAGCTCCCAGAGTCTACGCCTAATCTCCTCAGAACGTCCTAAAGCGTCCTTTAGGGCGGCGTCGGCCCTGCGAAGCTTCTCCTCCGCTTCGGCCTTTTGGGCGTCATATTGCGAGATGCCGATAATGTCCTCTAGGATTTTCCGCCTCTCGTTCGGTGATATCGTGGTTAGGTGTGTTATGGTGCCCTGAGCAACTATGTTGCTGCCTGATGGCCCTATCCCAGCCACAGAAAGTAGGTTTAAAAGCTCAAAGCGTTGGATTCGTCTACCATTTAAGCGAAAAACCGACTCCCCGTTCCTGTCTATCTCCCTAGATATTGTTATTATTTTCGAGTCTATTGGTATGCTTCTGTCGGAGTTGTCGAACTGTATGATTACCTCTGCCTTTCTTGCTCCGTTTCTCACGAGTTTTGTGAGGCGTTCTGCTCTTAGCTTTTTTGCGCTTAGTTCTCCTAGTCCGAAGAGTATTGCGTCTATTATGTTTGATTTTCCGCTTCCGTTCGGCCCTGTTAGGGCTGTGAATCCGCTGTCTAGCTTTATTACGGTCGTTTTTTGCCCAAAGCTCTTGAAGTTTCTCAGCCTGACTTCCCTGATGCGTGGCATGGAACCAACCACAAGCCCGCTTTCCTGCGACGTATTCAAGCATTAAAGTAGGATTTTCATCCTATAATGCTTTTCACGTATCTAAGCGCCTGAGACGGCTCCAACACCTGAGCCCTCAACTCCCTTAAAACCCTGCCTATACTGACGTATCTGAAGTGGTGGTGCCTCTTGTGCAGAGACCGGAGTAATGGGCAGCCGTAAACGAGCCTAGAACCCGGATGCCCCGCTCTCTTAGACGCCAAAATGGTGTCCGTTTTCGTCAGGCTTAGGGCCGCTGCAACGTTGAATCTGACGAGGCCCTTTTCAACCATGTATATGGAGTATCTTCCCGTTGGGAGTAGGTCTCCGAATCCAACTATGGGAATGTGGTTTTCTTTGCAGAATTTCATGACCAAGTGTTCTATTTGGCAGTGGCAGTCCTTACATGGGTGTTTTCTCCCCTCTACGGCTGAGCTCAGGATTTCGTTGAAGATTTCTGTTTTTGGTTTGAGGTATTTGTGTGGTATGTTGAGGTTTTTGGTGGTTTCCTCTATTATTCGCTTCGTGTGCGGGGGTATCATCCACCCTCCAGCGTCTACCGTTACGGCTATGGGGTTTAGTCCAGCCAGCTTAGCGATTAGTAGGCTTGCGGTGCTGTCTACCCCGCCTGAGTAGGCGACGGCTATCCCGTGGTAGGGGAGCTCCCACATCCGAAGCCACCTTCTCTCAGGATACTTCAGCTCGTTCCTAAGCATGGGCAAAATCCTGTCCCTGACGATTTCCTTTGCTTCTCCGTCTACCTCAGATAGGAGCTTCTTAGCCGCCTTCAACGCTAGAGCCACACGGAAACGCTTGATCATTATCTGGGTTTGGGAGCGGGCCGCCACCCTCCCGATGCCTAGCCGGTCCCTCACAGTTTTTAGCACCCTGCCTCCAGGCCCGAGGAGCGCCGCCTTGTCTGGCCTGTCAGCCGTTATGATGAGCATAGAGTCGTCCTCGGGGCTGTAGCGAATGCGTAGTATCTCCGGCTGGACTAGGCTGAACAGCTTAAGGTCTTTCCTGACCTCAGCCACAAACCTTGAAATTTCCTCAGGCGTATACAATCCTCAGCAACTCCTGCACCGAGGTGAATTAATTGCGGCTGAGGCGTTTAAGGGATTCCATGCAGAAGAACGGCATAGACGCAGCTCTGATAACACGAGAACCAAACATACTATATTTCACGGGTTTTCGTGGAGGCACCTACCTACTTGTCCCACTGGACGAAGAGCCAACACTCTACGTGTATGGGGTGGACTATGAAGCAGCTAGGGAAGAGCTAAGCAGCATAGACATAAAACTGCTAAGATACGAGGACGACCCAAACAAGATTATTTCGGAGAAGGTGGCGGAGCTTGGGTGTAGAAGCGTCGGATTCGACTTCTTAGACGCAAAAACATACGAAAAACTTGGGAAATTGTTGGGCACGGCTGCGGAGCTTAGGGAGGTAGACGAAGTTGTCTGGAGCCTGCGGACTGTGAAGGACGAGGAAGAGCTAAAGCTGATGGCTGAGGCCGCCCACCTCACGGAGCTTGGGCTGGAGGCCGCCCTCGAGGCCTTGAGGCCGGGCGTCAGGGAGTATGAGGTTGCAGCAGAAGCCGAATACGCCATGAGGAGGAACGGAGCAGAAGGCCCAGCCTTCGAGACAATCGTGGCTTCAGGCCCGAGGTCTGCCTATCCACACGGCTGGTCGAGCGACAGGACTATCCGTGAGGGAGACCTCGTAATAATAGATTTGGGTGCAAAGCACGCTGGATACTGCTCAGACCTGACAAGAACCTATGTGGTTGGAAAACCCACAGAGAAACAGTTGCGGCTTTACGAGGCTGTGAGGGAGGCACAAGAAAAAGCCCTAAAGGCCGTGAGAGCTGGTGTGGAAGCTGGGGAGGTAGACGCAGAAGCAAGAAAAACCCTAGAAACGCATGGGCTGGCAAAATACTTCGTTCACGGCCTAGGACACGGAGTAGGACTAGAAATACATGAACCCCCGAGGCTAAACCAAGCAAGCAAGGCCAAACTCAAGGCTGGAAACGTGATAACCATAGAGCCGGGCGTGTATATTCCCGGCTACGGGGGGATACGCATAGAAGACACAGTGCTGGTGATGGAGGAGGGAGCGGAAAGGCTGACGAAGGCTGGTTATGGCTTGTCCGTTGCTTAGCGTCCAAACCTCCTGTGCCTCTGCTGGTAAGTCCTAATCGCCCTGAGGAGGTCTATCTTCCTGAAATCAGGCCAGTAGACGTCTAGGAAGTAGAGTTCGCTGTAGGCGCACTGCCACAGCAGGAAGCCGCTTAGGCGCTCCTCGCCCGAAGTCCTTATTATCAGGTCTGGGTCTTGCTTCGGAAGGTGCGCCGTATAAAGGAAGCTCTCGAAAACATGCTCGTCTATGTCTTCAGGCTCTAGTTTTCCACACTTTACAGCCTCAGCTATCTTCCTAGCGGCGTCTACGATTTCAGCCCTTCCGCCATAGGCGATGGCGATGTTCAAAAACCTCTTGTTATAGTGCTTTGTGCGCTTCTCCAAATATCTAACGGCCTCCTGAACATCCTCCGGAAGGGAACCAACCCTACCTATCGCTTTCACCTTGACCTGATACCTGTGAATGTCCTCGTTTTCAGCTGCCTCCCTAAGCTTCTGCTTCAGTATGTTCATTAGGGCCCTGAGTTCGTGCTTAGGCCTCCTAAAGTTCTCGGTTGAAAGTGCATAGAGTGTGATGGATTTCACGCCTAGCTCCAAGCACCACCTCAGGAATTCCTTAACCTTCTTAGCCCCGTATTCGTGGCCAATCCAAGGGTTTAGCGACCTCATCCTCGCCCATCTCCTGTTTCCGTCCAGAATCACTGCTATGTGTTCGGGCATTGCGCCCTGCATGACCTGTTGTTGGAGCATCCTCTCGTAAAAGCGGTAGACGCCGATTTTCGACAGGAGCCACTCTATCCTCGAAAGCCTGTATTTGCTTAGAAAGTAGGCGAACCTATCTATTAGGAGTCTCGCCGCCGAGGCCAGCATCCTTAAGCACCCTACTGCAGGGGCAGTGCCGCTCTTGTGGTAGTCTCCAGACGGTATCACTTAAGATTTGCTGGATTACGGGGCTAACCCTACTTGCTACATCAAACACCTCCTTAACGGTCAGGCGGGCCTGCATTCCAGCAGCCATGTTGGAGACGAAGCACACAGTTGCATAGCAGATTTCGAGCTCCCTAGCGAGGAAGGCCTCGGGAGCCGCAGTCATGCCGACGATGTCGCACCCAAGCCTCCTAAACATCTCTATCTCGGCTGGAGTCTCGAACCTCGGGCCTTCCGTGCAGACGAGAACACCCCTCTCATGAACCTTAACTGGGTGCTTTCTCGCTTCTTCTATCAGTATGGCCCTAACCTCGGGGCAGAAGGGCTGTGAAACGTCTATGTGCACTACGGGTTCACCCTCGTAGAAGGTAGACTGCCTAGACTTCGTGAAGTCTATTATGTCGTGTGGTATGACGAGGTCTCCTGGCCTGAAGTCAGGGTTTATCGCCCCGACTGCGTTGGTTGCGAGGATACGCTTAACCCCCAGCGTGTGTAGGGCGTAGATGTTCGCCCTGTAGTTCACCCTGTGCGGCGGCTTTTCGTGCCTCAGCCCGTGCCTTGAGAGGAAGGCAACACTCCTCCCACGAATCTCCCCCACGAGGATTGGCGGGGGGATGCCGTAGGGTGTTCCTATGCGCAGCCACTCCCCATGCTCTATGAGGGATTCAAAGCCGGTCCCGCCTATAATTGCGATTTCAGCTTTCAACAGCTTCTCCCTCGAAGAACCTCCTATACCGCTGACGCACAGAATTCAATAGTATTATCGAAGCCGATATAAGCGATATGCCAAGAGTAATCGAAATCATCAACCCGGTGTATGGCAGAGAAGGATTGATGAAGAGCAGTGCCGCCTCCTGAAGAACCTTCTGGAACCAAGCACAGGCGATGAGGCTCACGATGCCATACCAGAAGTGCTGGCTTCTAAGCAGCAGCCAATGGATGGTCTTCCCGAGTATGAGGAGGCAGACACCAGCAACAATCAGTATGGAAGACCTGAGCAGGAAAAGCCCAGTAAGCTTTGGGAGGAGAAGCGCCCAAGGCGTCCCTGCTGGAATTATGGTTGATGGGAGCACGTAGCTGTAGATGTATGAGGCCCCCTGATAAACCCCAACTATGACTGTTAAACCGCCAGCTAGGTAGAGGAAGTTGCTCATGCTCCTCGTCGGATGTGCGACTGGGAGTCTCCTACGAGGTAGACGCCTAAAAAGCCTCTCGAGCTTGAAGCCCTTAATCACCAATGCTGCACCAAACAACACTAGGAAAGTTATCCATCCATAGAGGAGCAGATTCAAATACCACAAGACAGCCAAAACTAGCATAAAAACTCCGGGAATCCCCAGAAACAGCTTTGAGTATCTCGGGTCCTCCACGAGCATCTTCGCATACCTCGAGAAGAGGGCGGCGGTCTCCTCAATCGACCTGCTATGCTTCACAACAATACGCCTAACAGAAGTAACTGGTATTCTTGAGTGGATTAGTGGGTAGATGTCCTCGTCTGAGTATCCGTCAGTGACTAGGATTACGCCGTCTGCTGGGAATAGCTCCTGCACCTTCGCCAGTTCTTCGGCGACCTTTCTGTCTGCTTCTATGCCTCCGACCTCCGAGCCTGCGATTGTTGCGACCTCGTAGTCCTCATAGGGGCTGGCGCTTTCCCTTAGGCGCTCATAGAGCCTCACAGCCTCGAACATCGCATTCGCATCAGCCTCCTCCGGGTCGCTCATGGCGAGGGTTGTTGCGGCTTCTAGGTTTGCGTCCTTCCCGACGATGGGAGTCTTTATCCCAGCCTTCACGCCTAAGTCGTTATCCCTGTCTACGCAGAGTATCAGCGTCCGCCTAACCCTCCTCTCTTCAGCAGACAATAAATTCTATCCCCCTTTAACACGCAGACTAACTGTATATATGGCTAATCTAAACTAAAAAATTTGCTGACCAAAAATTACTGAATTCAAAAATTGGGGAAGATGGGAGGCTATTTGGTGGTAACTTCCTTAACTCGGACTGCTAGGGCGTTTATTACTTCATCCACAACCATAGAGGCGGCTAATACGTCGCCAACCACGTCTAGGGTCTTTACAGGTTCTGCCAGTAGTGCGGTGTTTAGCAGGGTTTCGAGGCCCATATCCGTGCTGAGCATGTCATGCTTCATGAGCATCAAAATTCTCTTGGCGCTGGTTGCGGTAACAGCCTCAACATTCTTTGTTTCTAGGAGGAGGTCGAGGAGGGCTTCAGCTAGCCTATCTCTATACTCTTCTGGTATGAGCCTAACAATGTCTTTAAGCCCACTTGACACGGGGAGTCCCTCCGCTCCAAGCTGAGGTATATACATACTGTATATATAATATTTACGCAGAGAAAGCGAACCCTCTGGAGAGCTGAGCTAAAAATTTTTATCTAAGCTGTAGCAAAAGAAGGCGGAATAATGCTAATCACCGCAGTCAGTCCTTGCTCTGAACCTGCTCTAATGCCTTGTCTATGGCGACTTCGGCTATGTCTGTTCCGTAGTCTGCGATTCTTTCTATGCTATCTAGGATGTCGTTTAGGCAGAGGTTCACCCTCTCCTTTGTGCCGAAAATAATGCATCCCTCACTCTGCATGTTTGAGGCCGCCTCTTGACATAGGGTGATGATTCTGTGCTCAAAGAGCTTTCTTGCGTTTGTTTTTAGCTCTTTTAGCTCTTCTCTTAGGTTTATGGCGTGATTTGCCAGCTTTACATCGCCCATGAAGAAGGCTGTGATTGCGTTTTGGTAGACTTTGAAGGCTATGTTCGCCGCAGATAGGATTAGCTCCGTTATTTCTTGGGGAATCTCCTCCTCCCCAATCTCTATCACATCGCCGGCAATTAGCTTAGCGTGGTCTGCAATATGCTCAATCCTCTGCATAACAAGCATATAATCTATACATTCTATTGGAGAAATTTCCAAAGCATCCCTAAGAGACTTGTCTACGAGGGAGCAGCGAAGCTGCTTCATTATGAGGAAATAAAATTGGTTCACATCCTCGTCCAGATTCAGAACGGAATTGGCTAAATCTAAATCTCTGCGTTCAAAAGCTTTAATAGCATCCCTAAACATGGAGGAAGTAATTAAATGGGCCCTGTGTATGCCCTTATGTATGTCGAGTTCAGAAAGCTCCAACAGATTTTGAATGATTATCTCGCTGGAGCTGGCCTCGACTATTTGGAGGCCTGTAAGCTTCCTAAGCCTGTTTCTCAGCTCCATCTGCTGTTCAGAATTAAAAAATTTCTCAGCCTTAACCTTAATTACCGAATAGTTGTTTAAGTATGCGGCAATTAGCTGCCTCTCAAGTAAACCTTTTTCTGTTTGGGGGTTTACCTTAATTTCTATTGTTTCTGGCTTTTTCTCTATCGGTGTTCGTGGATACATGACCAAGGAGCCGTCTTCCTGCATTACGAAGATTATTTTGTCACCCTTCTTTATGTTGTGCATGTCTACCCATCTTTTTGGCAAAGCCACTACACGGGACGACTTCCCAAGCACCATAACTTTTCTCGCTTCCATACTCCTACCCAATATATATAACCTATAAAATATATATATGACTTGCGCCCTAACTACATAATCCGGTGAAGTCCTTGATGAGATTTGGAATCGAGTTTGTACCCGACACAGCCTTCTGGCAGACCGTTGGGCACGGCATTCTGTCAGAGAAGTATGGCTTCGACTTCATCTGGATAACAGACCACTTCAACAACAGAAATGTCTACGTCATTCTTTCGCTAATCGCAAATTACACAGACAGAGTCTACCTAGGGCCTGGCGTAACTAATCCTTATCTCACCCACCCAGCCTTCATCGCATCGAGCATCGCATCTTTGGATAGGGTTTCTGGTGGAAGAGCCGTAGTTGGGCTTGGCGCTGGAGACCGTGTTACTCTTGGCTATTTGGGTGTGGAGCGGAAAAAGCCTTTGAGGGCTATAAGGGAGTGCGTTGAGATTCTTAGGGCTTTCTTCCGGGGAGAGCGTGTGAGCTATCAGGGCGAAATCTTCAATGTGCAGAGTGCCTCCATCAGCTATAAGCCTTTGAGGAAAATCCCCATCTATATTGGCGCTCAGGGCCCGAAAATGCTTGCCTTGGCGGCTGAAATCGGGGACGGAATCCTAATTAATGCTTCACATCCGATTGACTTCAGGTTTGCGATGGAGCATATAAAGAAGGGGCTGGAGCGTGCTGGAAAACGCAAAGAGGACATAGATATAGCCGCCTACACGAGCTTTTCCGTTGATGAAAATCCGGAAAAGGCTAGGAAGGCGGCAATACCTGTGGTGGCCTTCATAACGGCTGGAAGCCCGAAGATAGTGTTAGAACGGCACGACATACCTGAGGAAGCGGCTGAAAGCATAAGGGAAGCCTTGAAAGCGGGCAAATTTAAGGAGGCTTTCAGCCAAGTTACGGACGACATGATTGAGGCCTTCACCATCTACGGGACTCCCGAGGACTGCGTTAAGAAGGTTGAGGAGTTGGTAGACATTGGCATAACTCAGTTGGTGGTGGGCTCCCCCATAGGTAAGAGGAAGCGAAAAGCGATGAAACTAATCAGCGAGCACGTGATTCCTAAGCTAAAGGAAGAGTTCAGGGGGTAGTTCAGCCACTTCAGCGCCCTCTCCGGGCTTAACAGCGAGCGTAAGCGCCCTAGTATTTATTAATTCTCCATCTTGATAGTGTTCAATGAGCAGGTTTAGGCGGTATATTTTGCCCTGCTCACTCTCTATCGTCTCTATGGACTTTACTATTCTGAAGTGGTGGCCTGGCAGACCGTGCACGCCGAACTCGTGATACTTCAATACGGGGGTTTCCATCAGGCCCACCACCGTTTTTATATCTCATAATTACCTGATATAAACTTATAGCATATTCACTATATATGACTATAGAATGTATATGTTGAATATATATGGCAAGTATCGGGTTTAGCCTCTCTTCTTTGCGCTGACTATGGAGATTACGTCTCCGTCTTTTAGGACGTAGTTTTCACCTATGCGTCTCTTGTTTTTTGCGTCTATTGCGTAGATGAAGGTTTCTCCGAGTTCTGTGTGTATCATGTATGCGAGTTCCCTCGCCGTCGTCCCCTTCGGCACAACGTAGGCGTCTGGCAGGACACGGCCCTCGTGGTCGCTTAGCTTTTCCACGTTTTCTACCGGGTAGACTACTATGGCGTTTAGGAGCTTGAAGTAGGCGGCGTTTATTGCGTCCTGAACGCCAGTTGAGCCGTATTTTCGCAGGATACGCTCCCTAATAGTCTCTAAGCCCTCCAGCTGCTGCTTCGTCATTTCCTCAGGCTTTAAGACCTCGAAGTCGGGGTCGCCGGGCACATACTTTATTAGGCCTTTTTCTGCGGCTCTGCGTAGTGCTAGCTCTGCCACTGCGCAGCAGGGTATCACCGTATAGCCTAGTGCCATGAGCCTCTCTAGGTTTCTTTCGGCTTCTGGAATGTCTATTTTGTTTGCGGCTATGAGCATCGGCTTAGATATTCTCCTCAGTTCGTGGGCGAACCTTTTCAGGTCTTCGTCGCTCCATTTTCCCGGCCTGTTCTCGTCTAGCTCCGTCTTTTTCAGGGCTTCTATGATGTGGCTTCTGCGTATGGCCAGGCCGCTTAGGCGTGTGGTTAGTGCGTCTACCAGCTTTGCGGTTCCAGCCTCCACGCTCCTAGCGAGCTTCTGCCAATCACGCTTCAAAATCTGAACAAGCCACATCGCAATCTCCACCTCCAAGAACTTCACATCCTCAAGAGGGTCGTGGCTCCCCGGCTCGCAGGGCCTCCCCTCTAGGTCTGTTGAGCCTGATGCGTCTACCACGTGAATGAGGGCGTCTGCACGCCTAATCTCGTCGAGGAACTGGTTTCCTAGGCCTCTCCCCTGCCACGCCCCGGGAACGAGGCCCGCACAGTCCACAAGCTCCACAGGAATGAGCCTAATCCCGTCTATGCACGCAGAATTGACGGGGTTATCCTGAACTCCGAACTCCCTGCAGACGCAGGGCTTGCGGAGATAGGCGACACCCCGATTCGGCTTAATCGTCGTGAAGGGATAGTTGGCGATCTCGACGTGCGCAAGCGTGGCCGCACTAAAGAATGTGCTTTTCCCCACGTTCGGCTTTCCAACAACACCAACCAGCATGCCAACCAACCTAAACAAAACTTCAACCAGCACAATTATAAATTTGAATAAAGCTTCGCCTCAGCTTCGCAGTCAGCATAACTGCTTTTAAGGCTTGCACCTAGTTTTCTTGCGGTGATTACGTTTGCTGGTTATCGCCGGGCCTGCCTCCACAGAACTCGGCAACCGAGTGGCTAGCCTGCTGGGCGTAGACGTGGTAGACGTTTTCCACAAGGTCTTTCCCGACGGGGAAACCTACGTGCGGATCGAGGGAAACGTAGACGGGGAAACAGTCGCCATAGTGCAGACTCTAGCCCCACCACAGGACACAAACCTGCTTCAACTTCTGCTCCTAGCCGACGCGGCCAAGGACCTTGGCGCTAGGCGTGTGATAGCGGTTGTGCCCTACCTCGCCTATGCAAGGCAGGATAAGCGTTTCCTGCCGGGGGAAGCCATCAGCATAAACACGGTGATTAAGCTCATTGAGGCGGCTGGAGTGGACCGGCTAATAACTGTGAATATCCACGAACTCGACATACTGGAGCGTTTCAAGATACAGGCAGAAAACCTCTCAGCCATGAAGCTGCTCGCCCAACACTTCCTAGAAAAAGGCCTAAAAGGAGCCTTCGCCCTAGCCCCAGACCAGGGCGCACTAATACACGCAAAGGAGGCGGACGAGGTTCTCGGCGGCGGACACGGCTGGATACACAAGGAAAGAGACAGAATCACAGGCGAAATCCGTGTCAGCGTCGAGGAATCCTTCGACGTAAGCGGGAGGGATGTCCTGATTATCGATGATATCATCAGCACTGGGGGGACTGTTGCGGCTGCCGCTAGAATCGCCCGTGAGCAGGGTGCTAGGCGTGTCTATGCGGCTTGTGCGCACCCCCTGCTCGTTGGGAATGCACGACAGAGAATCTCCGAGGCTGGATGCCTAGAAATCGTCGGCACCGACTGCATTCCCTGCCCGGAGGCCGTGGTCTCCGTGGCGCCGATAATCGCCGAGGCCCTCAAGAATGAACTTTAATCAAGGAAGTAAACAAAAACTATTCTTTTTGGTTTCTGGGGAACACCCAACACTTCCAAAGGCCGAGCTGAGGGCGATTCTCGAGTCAGAACACATAAGCTTTAAGGAGCTTGACGGTGCCCCTCAGGTTGTTAGGCTTTTGGTAGACTCGGGCTGTGTTGATGCTGTTGTTAGGCGTTCGGCTTTCGTTCGTGTCTGTTGCCTCGAGCTTTTTACCTGCCCCGCAGATTTTGACACCATACTGCGCTGTGCTAGGGAGGTAGACTATGGCGCTTTTCTCAGGGCTGGGATGAGCTTTGCCGTCAGGGTTCGGCGTGTTCGTGGCTCCTGCCAGCAGATAGACAGCCTAGAGCTGGAGCGCAGGCTCGGAGACGCCATACCCTACAAGGGGGTAGACTTGGTCAGGCCCGACAGGCTGTTTTTCGGGGTTCTCTCAGACAACCTCTTTTTCTTTGGGCTTAAACTTGCAGAAATAAGGCCAGGAGTCTTCGTTGAGAGGAGGCCCAGCCGAAGACCCTTCTTCCACCCAACACCCATGCCTGCGAAACTAGCGAGATGCATGGTGAACCTGACAAGGCCAGAGCCAGAAAACCTAATTTTCGACCCGTTCTGCGGAACAGGCAGCCTACTTTTAGAGGCGGGGCTCATGGGATACCAAACAATAGGAGCAGACATTCAGAGGCACATGATTCTAGGAGCAAGGCTAAACCTCACCCACTACGGAGTAGAGCCC
>Ga0164310_10000818_pt1 | contig 17081 bp, 18 predicted proteins | sample GuaBasSedimGuay1_FD_121795 | JGI IMG/M metagenome (GOLD analysis project Ga0164310, IMG submission 121795) | Subseafloor sediment microbial communities from Guaymas Basin, Gulf of California, Mexico - Guay1, Core 4569-9, 0-3 cm | ecosystem: Environmental > Aquatic > Marine > Hydrothermal vents... | reverse complement strand
TCTTCCACGGGGAATATAAAACAAATTTTGACGGATTTTATGGAAAGACTTCAGAATCGAAAAAGACTTCAAAAAAACAATTTTAGGTTGTAATATTTTAAAAATCCAAAGAGGGTGAGCAAGCAAAAAACCTACAAAAAAACCTGATTTGAGTTATGAATATAAGGTGTGTATTTTTGTATTTTTTTATCTTAAATAATTGACAAATTAAAAAAATTATGTTAAAACGCAAAGTGGACTAATTTATATTAGTGAGTGCCTTTACAATTTTTTATAATTCATTGATTTAATCAGAATTTCAGAATTAATGAAAATTCACTTGATTTTTAATTTTGAAAATTCTAATTCTAACAATAAAAATGTCTTGTACATAGTATAGTCCATAAAACTTACCATTCGCACTTTCGCATCTTTTTAACTAATAAAATAATCCTGGTACAACTCAATTCAAAAATAGGAAATATAAATATGGCACGATTCACTTTTTTGATTAGCGTATTATTTTTAGTAATAAGTTGTGCCTCTAATCCCCGCACTTTTGTGGAAACTCAGGATGAAACGGGGGTTTGGAAGGCAGTTCATTTACATAATAACTATGGTTTATTTGCCAATAGAAATCAAGAAGTCTGGCGGCGTGTGGTTGATATTTTGTCTGAAAAATACGATTTAGAAGTGTTAGATAGAACGAGTGGTTACATTCGCACTTCATGGAAATATTTATTGCCCAGTGATAATGATAAAAAATATCGCAGTCGGATTATTATCAAAATGTTGGGGAATGTTTGGCACACTGCTAAACTTAAAACGGAAGCCCAATTGTGGGATGATAGCCATGATATTTGGATTACTGGTTATGATACGGCTGTCTTGGAAGAGGTTTATAAAGATGTGCAAGGGCGCATCGGCACTTCAATTAGATAATAGTTGGTGGGCAAAAAAAGACTTGCCCACCCTACATAAAAATCCAAATTTCAGCCGTTTAAAGTATAATTAACAACAATCCCAGGTGTAAAATACCTTAGAAAAATCTAACTTTTCCAAATCCGTTTGGGTAATGAAAAAGTTCCCTACCCCACTATCTCCCCACATTATATCGACAGCATTATCTGTGTCTATTTGCAAAAGTAAAATGTATTTTTCGAGAGATTCCTTATTAGAGCGGGGGTCTTCCTGGGTAAAATGGGCATAGCCACCTATTTTATGCCCTTCCGAAGAAAATTTTTCTGCGTATTCTTCCCAAATGTCTTCTTCTTTATCAGCGAATTGTTCAAACTCATAGTCAGTATAGCCCACCGGTGCAACCTTTTTATTAAATTGTAATGAACTACTTCCAAAAAAGGGTAGCCCTTTAGGTTCAGGCAAAAAACTAAAATCGGTGACTAAATCATCTTCCGTTTTTGAAATCGTCGGAAAATAAATAACCCGAAAGCCTTCTTGTTGGGTGGGATTATCCCAGTTTGCCCCATAAAAATCATCGTCTGCAATGTAAAATTGCAAAATGCCTTCTTGTGGAAAACCTTCTAAACAGGGCACTTCTTCAAAATTAATTTGCGCCAGTAGAAACAATGGGTTGCCCTGAACCCCTTTTGGATATTCATAACCTTTAGGCAAATAGGGCAAACCACCCAATTTACTTTGCCATAAAACTAAATGATCATTTTTTTCTGCACGGATAACAATATAGGGTTTAATAGATGATTCTAATTTATCCCGGTATTGTTCCAACGCCGGGGATAATTCTAGTTGGTATGCCATGATTTTTTTCCTGAGTTATACAAAAGTTTCATGTAGGGGCAAGACTGAAGGGTTGCTCTTCATTATTGCAAAAATATCATATCACAATAACGACACATAAAGCTTTTATTTACGACGCTTTGATCGAGTTTTTTTAGGCTTTTTCATCAAACTTAACAGGTGTTTATAGTTGATAGTACACATTTTCAGATGCGGATGCCCACACTGCTTAAAAAAACAAGTACAAAATAACTTCTAAAACACTTCGTTCAAACATGACAGCTTTCTAAAAAGCTATCAGCTTTTAATTAACTATCGTTTAACCCGTTGAGCAAAAGCATAAATAATTAGCACCAAGCCTAAACCAATCAACATCATAAACAGGGCATATATTACCGTCTCATTCCAAGTATCAGGCCAATAAGGAGTCGAACTGATTAAGCGTTCTTTTCCATGCGCTTCGACATATTCACGGACTTGAAAGGGCCAAATTACCCATAATGAACCAATGAGTATGCCAATAATCATTAAAAGAGTCGCACGATAAAAACGGGCTAAAAGCAAACCTATAACTCGACTAAAAACGATTAATCCCGTAAGAACACCTAAACAAAAGGGAATAAGGATCGTAAACTGAAAATGACCGATTGCATTCAATATCGTGTCATATTTCCGTAAAATGAGTAAAATAAATGATCCTGAAATGCCTGGTAAAAGCATAGCTGATATCGCTAACATGCCGCTCAGAAAAATAAACCAGGCACTATCAGGCGTATTAACAGGCACCAAATTGACAATCAACCAACCAAGCACTGTACCCATACTGATAAAAAACACGGCTGACATATCCAATCGTTTAGCTTCTGGTAGCAGAGCAATAATGGAACCAACAATGAGTCCAAAAAATAATCCATAAATTGGCTCAGGATGGGTATGCAATAAGACTGGCAAAGGAATAACTCTGGTAAAAAATAGCATGGCGCAAAGAATGCCAATGAGGAGGGGAATTAAAAAACTAAAATGGGGGCGCTGTAAAACCGCTTTAAATTCTAGCTTAAAGATATGTTGTAACCAGAGAACATCAAAAGAACGAATAGCGTTAAGTAATTTGGCATAAATACCTAAAATAAAAGCCATAGTGCCACCGCTAACACCAGGAACAACATCGGCTGCCCCCATACAAAAGCCTTTTGCGGCTAAAATCAGTTTGTTTGTCATAAAATAATGTTTCTCGTTAAAAAACCTGACAAGCTTTAAAAACCTGTCAGGTTTGTCATTCAATTTAGGATTGGTGATAAACCGCGCTTAAACTATGCACTGCTTCAACCAACTCTTTGACATGTTCAGGATCAATTTGTGGATGAATACCATGCCCTAAATTAAACACATGTCCATTGCCATTCCCAAAACTGGCTAAAATGCTCGCCACTTCTTCACGAATACGTTCTGGTGAAGAATACAAAATACAGGGATCCATATTACCTTGCAATGCGACTTTATCGCCCACGCGCTTCCGCGCTTCACCTATCGGTAATTTCCAATCTAAACCCAGTGCATCACAACCTGTAGCAGCGATCTTTTCTAACCATTCATTACCCTCTTTAGTAAATAAAATCACCGGCACCCTTTGCCCTTCATATTCACGAGTCAACCCTTGCACAATTTTTTGCATATAATTTAAAGAAAAGGCTAAATAATCGCGATTCGTGAGAATACCACCCCAGGTATCAAATATCATGACTGCTTGTGCGCCAGCAGCGATTTGTGCATTCAGATAGCTGGTAACAGTCTGCGCAAGCTTATCTAACAAGCTATGCATAACATCTGGTTGTTCAAACATCAAGCCCTTAACTTGCGAAAAATTTTTAGTTGTGCCACCTTCAATCATATAAGTTGCCAATGTCCAGGGACTACCTGAAAAACCAATCAGTGGCACTCGCCCATCTAGTTCACGCCGAATCAAACTCACAGCATCCATAACATAGCGTAAATCCTCATTCGGATCAGGCACACCTAAGTTATCTATCTGTGCTTTAGTTCGTATGGGTCGTTCAAAACGGGGACCTTCCCCTTCCGTAAAATATAAACCTAGCCCCATTGCATCGGGAATCGTCAGAATATCTGAAAACAAAATAGCAGCATCTAGTGGAAATCGGGCGAGTGGCTGCATTGTGACTTCACAAGCTAATTCTGGTGTTTGGCACAATGTCATAAAATTTTTAGCGCGACTTCTTATTTCACGATATTCTGGCAAATAACGTCCCGCTTGACGCATGATCCATATTGGAGTCATATCAACCGGTTGTCGCAATAAAGCACGTAAAAAACGATCATTTTTCATTAGTTATTAGTTATCCGTTATCAGTTATCATTTTTTGTCATCGCTGTGGTAAGACATTTCTTTAATCGGTTCATGAAAATTATACGCTTCATTGCCTTCGTTGGCTTTCTTTTTAGCATATTTATGTAATAACCAAGCGATTAAAATCGCAACGAATATGCCAGCAATCGTTATTAACAAAATAATCATTGTGGATGAAAACACCTGAGATGATGGGCTGCTTTCATTAGCTGCGTTGCTTACCTGCTTCACATTATCATCAGAAACGGGTACAACCGGCTGAATATTATCAACCACTGTTTCTGGTTTCGCTGGAAGAGAGCCAGAATCACTTGCCTCGCCTGAAAGCGGAGCTGGACCTAGCTCGCTTGGCTGTTCATCAACAGGAGCAATCTTGGACGGTTGGGTATTATCTGTACTTTCCATCACTGAAGATGTTGTCAGTTCTAAAGGTGGTGTCACCACTGGTGGGCAAACAATAGATTGTTGACGGCGATTTTTCCATTCATCATTTTGCCGATTCAATTCCTGAGTGGCTTCAGCCCGACTAAGAGTTTGCATTTCTAAAAACGATGGAATGCGTAAAATGTCACCCACCTTTAACGAATTGATATTGCATGAAATTCTAAATGCGTGGGGATTAGCTCTATGCAAAGCTAAAATAGCTTGATGGCGACTAATCGAACTGGGACTGACTTTAGCGGCAATATTCCAAAGCATATCACCCGATTTAATGGGACCATAAGTGTTAATATTTTCGGCTTGCACCGTATTCAATGTGCTGCTGGATGCAAGGACCAGGTAACTCAGTGTAAGCAATAAATTCAATTTGGGCATTTTTAGCTCCTATGTAATACTATGAACCTATCCCACTATTCAAAAATGCGGAACCATGAATAAAAATAGTTTGGTTTTTAACCAAAAAACGAGGGTACAGAATAACATTTTTTAAGCGCATATACTTTGTCACTTTCTAAAAAAACGAAAACTTGAACATCCTGAATATATTGAGTATTTAAAAAAACTCAAACATCAAGAAATAGGAAATAATGATAAAATCTACCCATTAACCGTTAACCATTAATCATTATCTAAAGGAAGCTATTTTTGGATTTAATCACATTAGTATTATTTATTATCGGATTTGTTTTATTAATTTTGGGTGCGAACCTATTGGTACAAGGCGCATCTAATTTAGCGGAGTCCCTGGGCATTTCACGATTAGTCGTGGGTCTCACTGTCGTCGCGTTTGGTACCAGTGCGCCCGAATTAGCCGTTAATTTGCAATCGACATTCATGGAACAACCTAGTTTAGCAGTAGGTAATGTAGTCGGAAGTAATATTCTTAATATCTTGCTAGTTTTAGGTGTTGGGGCTATTATCGTGCCACTTGGTGTTCATAAGCGATTGATTAAATTAGAAATACCAATCATGATCGGGGTATCGTTCCTACTTTTTTTATTATCCCTGGATGGCACACTCAATCATTGGGATGGTTTATTATTATTCAGTGGCATTGTGTTCTACAGCATTTTTTCTATTAAAACCTGCCGCCAACCCAGTGTTGATGCCCAAGAAGTTTGTTCATTACCCGAATGGAAAGAAGATAAAAATCCCAAAGCACTCTACAACATCATCAAAAATATCTTTTTTATCATAGTGGGATTAGGGCTACTAGTGCTTGGCTCACAATGGTTAGTTAATGGTGCCATTGCCCTCGCCCAATTATTTGGCATTAGTGAATTAATTATTGGTTTGACGATTGTTTCAATAGGAACTTCATTACCCGAGTTGGCAACCGTTGTAGTTGCCAGTTTGCGTGGTGAACAAGATTTGGTAGTAGGCAATGTTATAGGCAGTAACCTGTTTAATATTTTATTAGTATTGGGTTTTACAAGTCTCATTGCCCCGGCAGGTATTGAGGTGCCTCACGCAGCCATTGTGTTTGATATGCCGATCATGATTGCAGTAGCCATTGCTTGTTTTCCGATTTTCTTTACCGGTTATACGATTACACGATGGGAGGGTGGGGTATTTTTAGCTTTCTATGTGGCTTATGCCCTATATTTATTCTTAAATGCCACTCAACATACTTTATTACCTGCTTTTAGTGCAGTCATGCTTTGGTTTGTCATACCGTTGACAGTGATTACTTTCATTGTTTTAGTTTTGCGAGACAAACAAACTTCCTCAAAAAATGGATGATCACAAGCTATAACAAGCTAAATCCCTTTTCCACCACCGGTATAAAAAAATAACCAAAGATAATATAAAGCGCGATAAAAAAAAACATCACAATTATCGCGCAGCCAAAAGCTATCGCATTGATATAAAAGGTTCGATTTTTGAATAATTGATTTTTTATTTTGAACACTTTTTGGTTTCTATTTATCCTGCAAAAGTTTAGTGGTTCCTATAGGGGCGAACCTGCGTGTTCGCCCTCATTAACAATTAGCAATTACTTTTCACCCATGAAAGCACCAAACAACTGTAACAGGCTTAAGAACAAGTTATAAATACTCACATAAAGCGTCACTGTTGCCATAATATAGTTGGTTTCACGCCCATGCACCATGTCACTAGTTTGATAGAGAATTAAACCACACATTAACAAAACAAACATCGCCGACACGGCTAAAGATAAGCCCGGCAAATTAAAAACAATAGCACCAATACCGGCTAAAAATGCCACCAAAATGCCTGCAAACAGGAATCCGCCTAAAAAGCTGAAATCCTTACGGCTAGCTAAGGCATAGCCCGACAAGCCTAAAAAAATGACCGCCGTTGAACCAAAAGCCATCATCACTAATTGGGAGCCATTACTAAACATAGTCAAGTAAGCACTGATGATGGGTCCCAAAGTTAAACCCATAAATCCAGTCAAGGCAAAAACACCAGCCAGCCCCCACACACTATTTTGCAGCCAGTGTGTCAGGAACAGTAATCCTAAATAGCCGCCTAAAACCACTAACCAATGCATAGGGGGCATGTTCATCACCATCGCAATACCCGCCGTCGCAGCTGAAAATAACAAAGTCATCGACAACAACATATAAGTATTGCGAATCAACTTGTTAGCTTCAACGCTTGACAAAGGTGCTTGCTCAAAAACTTGCTCGTCTTGATTAGTAAACGTCGTGTTTTTAAAATTTGGAGCACCTTGATGGCTATTGCTCACAGTCACTTTCTGATTCACGTTATCAAATAAGCCCATAAAACACCTCACTGATAAAATTAAAAATTAAAGCCAATGCTATATCTCAACTTTAATTTATAATAACAATTTATAAAAAAACAAGGGGAATATTGTTATATTGGCATAAAAATACTTTTTTTAAACATATTTTCAAAAAAATGTTATTTTTAAAGTGGATATACCCATAATTGACAACTGACAACTGATAATGATTAATTTAACTAACGTAAGTATAGCTTTTGGACATGTGACACTTTTAAACAAAATTGCCCTACGCATAGATAACGGTGAGCGTATCTGTCTCATTGGGCGCAATGGTGAGGGCAAATCCACCCTATTAAAAATTATTAGCCATGAAATCAATCCAGATCACGGCAAAGTGGAATGCCCACAAAATCTCAGAATAGCTCAATTAAGTCAAGAACCCGTATTTAATGCAAAGGATACCGTATTTCATGCCGTCGCAAAAAGTTTGGGCAGCGTTGGGCAACTGCTTGAACAATACCATCATTTAGTACAACGCCTAGCTCACCATGATGATGAACATTTATTAGCACAATTAGAAAGCGTACAACACCACCTTGAAGCTGAAGATGGATGGCTGCTAGAACAGCGCGTGGAAACCGTATTATCAAAACTAAAACTTCCCCCCGAACAAACACTAGGGGAAATGTCTGGGGGATGGCGACGGCGCGTCGCCCTCGCACAAGTTTTAGTCACTGAACCCGATTTATTACTATTAGATGAACCCACCAATCATCTGGATATTGACGCGATAACCTGGCTAGAAGAAATGTTACTAGAATTTAACGGTAGCTTATTATTTATTAGCCATGATCGTCGCTTTATGCAGCGCATTGCAACCAGGATTATTGAATTAGATCGAGGGCAATTAACCAATTATCCAGGAGATTATGCTACCTATCTCCGCCAAAAACAAGCCGCCTTAGAAGTCGAAATAAGCAAAGCCGCTAAATTCGACAAACACTTAGCGCAAGAAGAAGTTTGGATTCGTCAGGGTATCAAAGCCCGTCGCACTCGTAATGAAGGAAGAGCACGCACCTTAAAAAAATTGCGTGAACAACGCGCCCAACGCCGTGAAAAAATAGGTAAAATACGCTTAAATCTTGATAGTGGCGAATTATCAGGGCGCATCGTGATTGAAGCAGAGGCGATCAACAAATCTTATCAAAACCAACCGCTAGTACGCGATTTTTCCACCCTCATTATGCGCGGTGATCGTGTAGGCTTAATTGGACCCAACGGTATCGGTAAAACCACTTTACTTAAACTATTACTAGGCGAACTCCCGCCAGATAGCGGCACCATTAAATTAGGAACTCAACTCAGCATTGCTTATTTTGAACAACTCCGTACTGAACTCAATCCAGAAGAAACGGTTATTGATGCCGTCGCGCAAGGGCACGAAATGATCACCATTAATGGGCAGAAAAAACATATCATGTCTTATCTCAGCGATTTCCTATTTGCCCCAGCACGCGCCCGCTCTCTCGTCAAATCCCTATCTGGCGGCGAACGAAATCGTTTATTATTAGCACGTTTATTGATTAAACCCGCTAATGTACTCGTATTAGACGAACCCACTAATGACTTAGATGTCGAATCCTTAGAATTACTAGAAGAACGCTTATCAAATTATTCAGGTACTTTATTACTGGTTAGCCATGATCGTAGTTTTTTAGACAATATTGTCACATCCACCATCGTCTTTGAAGGAAATGGAATCATCAAAGAATACGTAGGCGGTTATCAAGATTGGCTCAACCAACGCCCCACACCCCAGGAAAAAAGCACATCCAAAAAACAGGTAGCATCCCCATCCAAATCCACTCAACCGAAAACCCGTTATAAATTAACTTATAAAGAACAACGCGAATTAGCAGAACTACCGGCACAAATTGAATCGTTAGAAGATGAACTAACCGAATTACAAACGCTGATAAGTAGCCCCGCTTTTTACCAAGGTGAGCAGAAAAAAATTAACGACACCTTAACACGTATCAAAACCATTGAAAATGAATTGAAAACAAAATATGCTCAATGGGAGCATTTAGAAGCTTTGGAAAGTTAGGTGTAGCCCACCATCATAATTGCTCCAAAGATGGTGGGTTTTTCTACCCACGCTTGCTAAATTGGTATGTTAGCTTTTAAAGTACGCCATTTCCGATACAAAGTTCGTTCACTCACGCCAAGCTTTTTAGCTAAGGTTTTATTATTGCCCTTAAAATATTGTACCACCCATTGTAAATATTGTCGTTCCACTTCACGCAATGGCATCACAACCTGCGAAACAGGCTTTTGCTCCGTCTTCTTCACCAAGTCCATACATTCTTCCTGTAAATGTTCTGGCAAAATCAAGTTGCCATCAGCTAATAAACTAGCTCGTTCTAAAATATTCCGTAATTCTCGAATATTCCCAGGAAATTCATACATTTGCAATATTTGCAACACTTGAGGATGCACCGATAAATGGCATTTAGGATTTATTCGTTGCAATTGGCTATCAATTAATAAGGGCAAATCGTCGCGCCGCTCTCGTAAGGCGGGTAATAAAATGGGAAATGTGCTAATGCGATAGTATAAATCTTGGCGAAATTCACCGATGCTCACCATTTTTTTGAGGGGACGATGGGTAGCACAGATTACCCTAAAATTCGCCTGTTGCGCTTCAACGCTGCCAACACGACGATAAATGCCCGTTTCCAATAACCGTAATAATTTCACCTGCAAAGATAATGGAATATCCCCGACTTCATCAATAAATAGTGTACCACTTTGTGCGGCTTCAACTAAGCCTTGCTTGCGGGTATGCGCTCCAGTAAATGCACCTTTTTCATGTCCAAACATTTCGCTTTCAAACAAACTTTCTGATAAACCAGAACAATCGACGGGTATAAAATGCCCTTGTGCTCGATTACTGGCGGCGTGTATCGCTTGAGCCACTAATTCTTTACCTGTTCCGGATTCACCGAGTAGCAATACACTCGTTTCAGCAGGTGCCACGCGAGAAACCAGTGCCAACATACGGTTAAAAGCTTGACTGCGCCCAACTAAACATTGGCGCTGTGCTTGTGTACTCGCAATCTTGGTACAGCGCATAATTTCAAGCAAATAAATGATTTCGTCTTTGTCATTATATATTGGCAATATTTGTATATTGACATGACTTTCACCGTGTGGCGTATGGTGCAGGTGTAGCACACGCTGCGGCTGTTTCGTTTCTAAAGTCGCTTTTAAAGGGCAACTTTCTCCTGCTTGATCACAAGGAACCTTATAGTGATGTGAAACTTCATAGCAATAATGATGTTCAAGTAAGTCTTCTTTATCATAATGGTAATGGTGCCGATAAGCCGCATTAGCAGCGAAAATCTGGTAGTTCTGACTGAGCAGGATTGCAGGTTCAGACAAACATTCTAGTAGGGTTTTGACTTCATTAGAAATTTTCATTGTTTTATCATTAAATTATCAGTTAAGAACTTTAACCAATATTGTCATATTTGTCAGCCTTAGTCAATATAATATGACTTAATTGACATAATCTGCCGGATTTGTATCTCGTGTCGTGGGGATTTTTCAACAATAATGATTAAAACAATAATAAGCTAAATAGGATTTCTTTCATTTGGCACAACGATTGCTTTTTTAAAATTTTATTGATCACAATATGAAGCTTTTTCAAATTGAAACTCATGAGCAAATTGATATTTTGGCGCAGTGCCTTGGTGCGTGAACTGACTTTAGTTTTACTCATCAAGCTCGTTCTTATTTACTTCTTAAAAGTGATGTTTTTTAGCGAGCCAGTCGCTGTTTCATGGAAAGCAGCAGACATCGATCAGGTTTTATTAGATTTGAAAAATACTCATTCCCACACATCTGTAGAATAGAGGAAAGCAAATATGTCAGAAAGCGTGGTTGAACTGTCCCGTTTACAATTTGCCATTACGGCAATGTATCACTTTTTATTTGTGCCACTGACGTTGGGATTATCCGTTATTATGGCTATCATGGAATCCGTTTATGTCATGACGAATAAGCAGATTTACAAAGATATGACGCTATTTTGGGGCAAGTTATTTGCGATTAATTTTGCTCTTGGAGTCACCACCGGGATTACGCTAGAATTTCAATTTGGTACCAATTGGGCTTACTATTCGCATTATGTGGGTGACATTTTTGGTGCACCGTTAGCCATTGAAGGGATGATGGCGTTTTTTCTGGAATCAACCTTTATTGGATTGTTTTTCTTTGGCTGGGATAGGTTGAGCAAACGCCAACATTTGATGGTGACTTGGTTAGTCGCCCTTGGATCGAATTTATCCGCTTTATGGATTTTGATTGCCAATGGTTGGATGCAAAATCCAGTTGGGGCTGAATTTAATTATGAAACCATGCGTATGGAGTTGATGAGCTTTACAGAAGTGATTTTTAATCCCGTCGCTCAAGTTAAATTTGTACATACTGTCTCGGCAGGTTATGTCACTGGTTCAATGTTTGTGTTAGGCATCAGTAGCTATTATCTGCTCAAAAAACGCGATCTGGCTTTTGCCAGACGCTCATTTGCCGTGGCAGCCGGGTTTGGATTAGCCGCAGTATTATCAGTCATTGTGTTAGGCGATGAAAGTGGCTATGCCGCCGGTGAGGTGCAAAAAACGAAATTGGCTGCGATTGAGGCAGAATGGGAAACGGAGGAACCGCCCGCCGCTTTTACCCTCTTTGGTTTGCCGAATCAAGAAACGCAACAGACGGATTATGCTATCAAAATACCTTATGTCATGGGAATTATCGCTACCCGTTCATTTGATGAAGAAGTGAAGGGCATTAAAGAATTGATTGAGGAAAATGAGGCGCGTATTCGTCGTGGCATCATCGCATACGGCTTGTTTAAGCAACTCCGTCAACAGCTCAAGGAAGGAAAAGTCAGTGAAGAGACGAAAGCGGAATTTGATCAATATAAAAAAGACTTGGGTTATGGTTTGCTGCTGAAGAAATACACGTCAAAAGTGGTTGATGCCACCGATGAGCAAATTATCAGCGCCGCTCACGATACGATTCCATCAGTTGCCTTGCTTTTTTGGTCATTTCGGATTATGGTTGCTTGTGGTTTTCTCATGCTATTTATTTTTGTGATGGCATTTTATCTCACTGCGAAACGTACCATTATGGAAAATCGCTGGCTGTTGTGGTTAGCCTTGTTTGGAATACCTTTGCCTTGGATTGCTTGCGAAATGGGCTGGATTGTCGCAGAAGTGGGGCGGCAACCCTGGTCAATTGCTGAAATATTGCCAACCTATTTAAGTACTTCAACTCGTAGTATCGGTGATTTGTACTTTAGTCTAGCCGGATTTATTGGTTTTTACACGCTATTGCTGGTTGTCGAACTTTATTTGATGTTCAAGTATGCGCGACTTGGTCCAAGTAGTTTGCATACAGGACGCTATCACTTTGAAAAATCCTAATAAGGTTTTGTTGAAACGGGAGAGATTATAAAATGTTAATTGATTACGAAACCTTAAAATTGATTTGGTGGGTATTTGTCGGCCTGTTATTAATCGGTTTTGCGCTGACAGATGGTTTTGATATGGGTGTCGGGGCATTACTGCCATTTTTGGGAAAAAATGATGAAGAACGCCGCGTGATTATCAACTCGATAGGGCGAACTTGGGAAGGTAATCAAGTTTGGTTTATCACCGCAGCAGGTGCCATTTTTGCAGCATGGCCCATTGTCTATGCGGTTGCCTTTTCCGGATTTTATATTGCCCTGTTATTAGCGTTATTTGCGCTTTTCTTTCGCCCGGTTGGATTTGATTATCGCAGTAAATTACAAAATCCACGTTGGCGCTCCACTTGGGATTGGGGCTTGTTTATTGGTGGGGTGGTACCAGCCCTGATATTTGGTATCGCGTTTGGTAATTTGCTACAAGGAGTGCCTTTCCATTTTGATAATGAATTACGTGCTTATTACACAGGCAGTTTTTGGGGCTTGCTCAATCCGTTTGCGCTATTAGCAGGTGTCATTAGTTTATCGATGTTAGTGATGCACGGAGCGGTTTATTTACAATTACGCACTGAAGATGTGATTTATGTTCGTAGTCAGAAAGCGGTTAAATTCTTTGGGGGATTATTGATCATCACATTTGCTTTAGCCGGCGTGTGGGTAGCAGTGGGAATTGATGGGTTTAAGGTGATTTCCATGCCACCTCTTGATGCCTTACCCAATCCGTTAGCAAAAAGCGTTGAAATGGTGCCAGGCGCGTGGATGAGTCATTATGAAATGACTCCTTGGACAATGCTAATACCAGGGTTCGCCTTTGTGGGGGCTTTTCTCACCATTTTATTATCACACTTTAACGCACCGGGACGGGCTTTTATCAGTAGCAGTGCTACCTTAGTCTGCGTGATTTTAACAGCGGGCGTGTCGATGTTTCCCTTCATCATGCCATCAAGCACTCAACCTGATAGTAGCTTAATCGTCTGGGATGCCAGTTCGAGTCATCTCACTTTAACCATTATGTTTTGGGTAACCGTCATTTTGGTGCCATTGATTGTTTTATACACCAGTTGGGTTTATCGGGTATTGCGTGGTAAAATTACAGTGCAATATATTCGTGAAAATGAATATTCTTCTTACTAGCTAGGAGAGTCGTATGTGGTATTTTACTTGGATTTTAGGTGTGTTGTTGGCTTGTTCGGTAGGGATTATAAATCTCTTATGGTTAGAAGCGCACGATAGTTTAGAAGATAGGGCGGAATCAGTTTAATAGGAGAAAGTTATGGAAAAGAGACACGATATGGGCACAGGTGGAGATTGCATCTGTCCAAAATGTGAAGCACGAATGGAACACAAACGTGGCATTCCCTGCCAAGATGAAAGGTGTCCTAAATGCGGCGCAAAGATGCTTCGGGAAGACTCGTATCATCATGAGCTTCTGATGGTGAAAAAGGCTAAGAAGAACAAGCCAGAATGAAGAATAGAATTCGGTTGCGCGAGCAACCGACAAAACAATGGTAAGTCATATAAACTATTAAGGAAAACGTTATGAAAAAGATTGTATTAACAGCAAACGATGAGCTCGGTTTGGACGGCGATATGGCTATGCACTTTGGACACTGTCCGTACTATGTGGTGGCTCATGTCCATGAAGATAACCGCGTGGAAAAAGCGGAGGTGCAAGACAATCCCTATCTAAATGGACATCAACCTGGACAAATCCCACAATTTATCAAATCTCTTGGCGCAGACGTGGTCATTGCAGGTGGCATGGGTGCGAAGGCTATCGACTGGTTCAAAAAGCTCGATATTGAAGTGGTCACCGGGGCGCAGAAAGGTGTGGGGGCAACCCTTGATGCCTATCTTGCAGGTAACATGGCAGGTGCATCCGGCTGCAATCACGAACATTAAGCAACGAACTCAATAACACAGTACAAACGGTGTCCGGCTATGCCAGCTGGAGACCAACCATCTATCTATAAAAGGACAACAATAATGAAGATTATAGTCACCTCCACGGGCGATGGCATGAATGCCACAGTCGATCCTCATTTCGGACGATGCTCGTATTTCGCCATCGTAGATACAGAATCAGGTGACTTCGAGGCGATAGCTAATCAGTACAAAGATGCGGCTGGTGGTGCGGGAACTAAGGCGGCACAGTTTATAATCGACAAGGGCGTTGGTGCCTTGCTGACTGGGCATTGTGGACCCAAGGCTTCCGAAGTCTTGGATGACACGGATATCCAGATCGTATCGGGGATCAATAAAGGCACCGTCATGGAGGCGGTAAATGCCTTTAAAGAAGTTGGTCGTGGTCAGGGAGGCGGTCAGGGAGGTAACAGGTGATCCTAGCAGTAGCAAGCGGTAAGGGCGGAACCGGTAAAACTATGTTAGCCACCAGTCTTGCCCTATCTGTCGCTGATGCCCAGTATATCGATTGCGATGTAGAAGAACCCAATGGTAGCCTCTTTCTGCATGTTAATATCCAAACACACCAACCAGTGGGGATTCCTGTACCTCGCATCGACAAAGACCGATGTAGCTTGTGCGGTCTGTGCAGCGAAGCTTGTGAGTTCAATGCCCTAGCACAGTCCAAAACACATGTTCTCGTGTTTGCGGACTTATGCCACGGCTGCGGTGTTTGTAGCTACGTTTGCCCAGAAGATGGGGCCATCACAGAGACTGAACGGCGCATTGGTATGGTCGAGACAGGCGTGTTTCAGGATATGAACACGCATGATGTCCTTTTTTCACAAGGGCGACTGGACGTGGGGGAACTGATGGCGACCCCCTTGATCAAGGCAGTTAGAAAGACTTCTGATCCCGCACGAACGGTGATTATTGATGCACCGCCCGGCACATCATGCCCATTAGTGGAAACAGTGCGTGGGGTTGATTATTGTCTTCTAGTGACAGAGCCTACACCTTTTGGACTCAACGATTTGGAATTGGCAGTGGGGGTGATGCGTTTGCTATCCCTGCCCTTTGGGGTGATCATTAACCGTAGCGATAGCGGCGATAATCAAGTGAAAAATTATTGCCAGCTGGAGGGTATTCCCGTGTTGATGGAAATACCATTTCGCCGCGACTTAGCAGAAGCCTATTCTAAAGGGATACCCTTTGTCCAAATAGATGAACGCTACAGAACCCTATTTCAACAGATGGTTGTCAAAATCCGCCAGGAGTTAGAGCTATGAAAGAATTGACCATCATCAGTGGCAAGGGCGGCACGGGTAAAACCACCTTATGTGCAGCCTTTGCTTCTTTGGCGAGAGGGAAGGTACTCACTGACTGCGACGTGGATGCAGCTGATCTTCATCTACTCTTGGAACCCACGGTGCGCCACAGGGAAGATTTCATCGGTGGCCGATCCTATAGGATAGACTGGGACTTGTGTTCAGAATGCGGAGACTGTAAAGCGGCGTGTCGCTTTGATGCCATCTACTTTGAAAACGGTTATGTCATAGATTCTCTAGCCTGTGAGCAGTGTGGCTTGTGTGCCCTAGTCTGCCCAGATGAGGCGATTGCTATAAAGGATGCAATCAACGGTGAATGGTTCATCTCTGATACACCGTTTGGCAAGCTGGTACACGCCAAGCTTGGTATTGGCGAGGATAATTCTGGCAAGTTAGTTAGCCTAATACGTCGCCAAGCTAAACGGATTGCTGAAGAGCAGAATCTTAGCTTGATCATCAATGACGGTCCACCCGGTATTGGATGCCCTGTGACTGCTGCCATTACGGGTGTCGATAGTGTACTCATTGTCACTGAGCCAACCTTGTCTGGTATACACGATTTGGAACGAGTCTCTCAGTTGTGCAAACACTTCGATATTCCAGTGCTGCTCTGTATTAACAAACACGATATCAATCCCATCAACAGTGAGCTAATTCGGGCATATTGCGTTGCCAATAGTATCTCCTTGGTGGGGGAAATTCCCTTTGAAGCGGCGATCAACCAAGCCCAAGTCGCCCGCAAGAGCGTGGTGGATTTTAATTGCGGTGAGGTGTCTGGGATAGTCACTCGCTTATGGGCAGATATAGAAACTATTTTGAAATGTGAGTAAAAACATAAACCTATCCCACTATTCAAAAATGCGGAACCCTTCATTCCAATCGTTTGGTTTTTAACCAAAAATCGGATTTCTAAGCTCAAATTGCTGGTATATGCTTCGCAAACGTCAATCACTTTTTTATCCAAAATGGGTAATCATTTTGCAAAATTAGTCAAAAAAAATAATATTTCTAATGAATTATAAAAAATAGCTTGACATTATCTTAAATGATATGGTAGTATAT
>Ga0164310_10000817_pt1 | contig 17088 bp, 21 predicted proteins | sample GuaBasSedimGuay1_FD_121795 | JGI IMG/M metagenome (GOLD analysis project Ga0164310, IMG submission 121795) | Subseafloor sediment microbial communities from Guaymas Basin, Gulf of California, Mexico - Guay1, Core 4569-9, 0-3 cm | ecosystem: Environmental > Aquatic > Marine > Hydrothermal vents... | reverse complement strand
TTTCAGACCCTTCCAAACAATTGTATCCAAATCCTGCAAACACATGGAATCCCGGATTCGTCACGCTTTATGTAATAAACCAGAGCAAATATAACGTATGGTATTACACACGAGACAATGAGAAAGGCGAAGGCTACAAGATTCCGCATCTTTCTGTTCCAAGAAGTTTTTGCGCAACAAGAAATACAAAACTTTACCTTGTGAATGAGGGGATGGTAAAAATAACAATAAAGGATTAAAATGATAAGTGTTTATAGGGTATTTCAAATGATTTTTGGCGCCATTGTTTCATTTTTTATTCTATATTTCCTTATCCAGTATTCAGGAACTTATGCTGGTCTTCAGCAGAATGTCCAGAAGGTAGAGATTTTAAAATCTTTAAGAGAGCAGATAAAACAGGTATACACTTCAGGAATTTACGAACAGTTCAATTACACAAAAAGATATGATTTTTCCTCCTGTTATATAAACACAACATCAGACAGCATTCCAAAAATAATGTGCGATTTTCCTTCAGGAATCCCTATCATTACACCCGCTCTTTTCTATGCAGGAGAGAAAGAGAAGGTGATAGTTAGCAGAGGCAGTACAGATTATGGCTGGTGGGTTTTTTATTTTGTGGAAGTAATGCCCGGTATTGAGATAATATTTTCGCCTCTCGAGGAAAATGAACAAACATGGAATTTCATAAGGGATATAGTTTATCTGTTTCCCGACACGTCTGACGGAAAAACCACTGTCAAGATAAAGTTTGATTTCTGCGATAATGAACCTCTTAAACTATGCAACGGAAAAGCATGCGAGAGAAGCGATTTTTTAAATGTTTTGGAGCTTCCGCATAACTATGGTTTCTCTCCCTGCTCTTTTAATCCTAAAAAAAACCAGAGAATAGTTGTTATTGCAGATTCCTGTAAAGGCAAAGGTGGTTTGTGCTTGGAACTGCCAAACAGGAACGGTGTGGGTTCTCTTTATTTCCGGAACAAACGGTTTGTTTATAAGGACCCTGCTGATATACTTTGTTTTGTTCTCGCAGGAAACAAAGAAGATATTTTAGGCATACCTTTGGCAGAAAGAATGTATGAATATAAAAACACAATCTTGATGGAAAGGCTTGGCTTGTTTTCAGAGGAAATGAAACTGAGTTATGAAAAAACCAAGAAAGAGCAGTGTGAAAGCGATTATTTGAGACTCATTAACCTGCTCGGGAAAATTTCCAGACTCCCAAAAAATTATCTCAGTTTTACTGATATGAATGAATTGAATGAAAACCTTTTTGAAGCAAAGCAGATTTATGAAAGCCTTATTGAAAGAGGTTGCGAGTATGGATAAACTCAAATCGCAATCAGAAATAATGGAGTACGTTTTTATTGTGTTTTTTCTGGTTTTGATAATTTTTGCTATAATATTTTTTTTGACTTACTGGCAGACATCCCAGTTCAAGCTTGAAAAGTCAAAAGAAACAGAAAACAGGATTTTGTTTGTTGCTGAGCATTTTATGAGTATGCCGTTTCTTGTTAAAGAAAAACTGATGTTTGATGATTCAAAACTTACGGCTGTTACAAAGTTAATGGAATGTGAGGACTTGCAGAAAATTTTTGGGAAAAACTGGTATGTAACCATAAAGGTTTTTGACGGTGAAAAAAAGATGTGCAGATACTCAAACTATCCCGACTGTAATTACTGGGAATTTTGTGTGGAAAACAAAGGCAAAGAGTCAAAATCATATAATTTTCCTGTGAATATTTACAGAAAAAAAGAAAACAGGGTCGATATGGGTGTTATGAAGGTGGGAATATATGAGTAAAGGGCAAAGCAGCGCGCTTTTATTATTGATTGTTATAATGATATTTGCTGGTATGATTGTGTTCCTTTTCCAGCTGACAGAAACCGTGACAAGCAGCAAATATACAAATATGTTTATAAACAACCTTTTGATTACCATGATGAGAACAGACACTGGTTTGACAGAGCCGAAATGCAAGCGGGTGTCTGATTTGGTTTTTTGCGCATATTTTGACCCGGGGTGGAGATGCGGTGATATGGATTGTTTTTCTTTTGCAGAACACACCATGGACCATTACATATCAATGTTTTCTGAAGAAAATTTAAGGTATCTCTTAATAGTTGAAACACCCAGCTTTATTGCAAGAAGCCAGAGCGGAGAGCCTGTAAGGCTGGAAATAGGCGATTCCAAGCTTAAGGAAGAGAAAGGGAAAACGTTTTCAGAACCCCTTACACTTCAGAAAATAATAAACGGAAGAAACTATATATTGAGCGTGAAACTGATTGTTAAGAAGAAAAAATGATTCGGGTACTCTCAGCCCTGTTATGTCTCCCGTAAGGGCAAGTTGCGAAGCAATTTGGGTGAGCGAGGGTCGGTTATATTTATGTTATCTTTTATGAGTAGTAAAAAATAGAAAGTTATATATTATTAGTTACTATTTTTAACTTTATGACATTAGATTTAAAATTAGAAGATAAAATAGATAGGTTGTCGAATAAAGAAAATATTGTCTTAAATTTAAACTATAGAATCAAAGAAAGAGGAAATACCGATCCATCAAGTATAGATCAATTTCAGTATATTCTCTCTAACAAATTATTAGAACTACCAGATGAATTATATGGAACCTTTTTGTCAGTAAGAGGTTGCATAGATTATGCTATTGAAAATGTAATAAATCAGGTGGAGATGAAATTAAATTAGATATCTTCTATGCAGCCTTCACTAAAGAGTTCTTATGTGAAATCTCGGATAACGGTCACGGTTTTGATGTGGAAAAAACAATTGAAATTTATGAAACAACAAAGATATTATTCTTTATTTGGTCAGGGACTAAAAGGTATGGAAGAATCTCATGCAAAAGCAGGGTTTAATAAAGAGGGAAACACTGTTTATATATACACTAAACTTGAAGAAGAAAAAGCCCGAGCTGAAGCAAGAGAATATAAAGAAATTTTAAATAAGTTAAAAGAGAACTTAATCAGATCTTGCAAAACTAAAGAAAGTAACTACTATTTTCTTAAGGTCGACCGAGCAATTAGACACAATGCTTGTTCCCTGAAACAATTTCACAGAGAGGTCGAGGAGCGAAGCGACAAAGAAGTGGCGGTCGGAGGCGACATCTCATATTACTCGAATCTATATGTTCTTAAAGGTTTCCATTTATTTTCATATCCAAACAAGACAATTTCTCTCAAAAAAAATCTGTAATTAAGTTCAGTTTTTGTAAGTTCTTCTCCAACTTTGTCAAATGCTTCTGTGTCTAAAATTGCTATACTTATATGCGGCTTCCAGTTCTTACCTACATAAGGAAACCCATATCTTTCCAAATTAGCCAATTCTTCTGGCATGCATTTATAAGCAGGAACATTTGTTTTCAAATACTCTTGAAGTAAACTCCCTTGTCTAAACCCGGAAGTATCTGTAACGATTCTTTTTTGAAGCTTTTCTAATTCACCAGTCTTCCTTATTGAAGCATGAACCATGTAAAATCCGGACTGTTCAGGAGGAAAATATGTAATACCATTCACATCAACATAAAATGGAGAAATTCCCTGAACAAGTTTTCTTAGAGTTTCATCTATTTCTTTCTCACCGGAGAAATTATTTACAACAAACGTACAGTGAGGAGGTTCATTTACTTGTTGCTGTTCACCACAAACCTCAAGAACTCTATTTTTAAGTCTATATATTTCTTTTTTCAAATCTTCTGGTGGATCGATACCAATCAAATAAGCTGGCACAGTATTCACTATATGATAGTTAATTAAATCATATATAAAGTTTTCTGGAAGCCGCCGGAGACCGTCATTGGACTTAACATCGCGATTAAGAGAAGTTCCGAACGTAGTGAGGAATTTGAGTGGAGCAAGGTGCAACCGAGCGTAACCTCTTAATCACTGTTAAACTCTCCCGTCAGGGATTGAATTTTAGTGCAACGTTCCGTAGCGAAGCGGAGGAAAAATTCAAAGTAAAAAAATCGGCGTATCAAGTGCGAAGCACCATTAGTTAAAAAAATCTAGGGTTTTGGGCGTTATCTTAATAACACTTAATAGTAGTAACAAAAAGAAAGATTTAAATAGTAGATATTGTTACATATAAGTATGTCACTAAAGGAGAAACTAATATCTGGATTGTATACTGGCGGAGCTTGTGTAGTCAGTGGTCTATCAAAGCATCCAGACATACCTTATAAAGAAATGATAAATGGACACGTACATGATGTTACGCTTCCTCTTGGATTGTATTTCTTTAATAAGCTAATAGGTTCTCCGTTGGGTAAAAATGAATGGGTTAATGCAGCTTATGTTTTTCTAGGATGCTCTGCAATGGAAGCTGCACAGGGTTTAGGATTATATTCAGGGACTTTTGATCCAAAAGATTTTGTTGCTTATGCAGCTGGAGCAGGTTTGGCTGTTGCAATGGACAAATTGACATTCAGAAAGAAAAACTTAGACAATTTAGTTGAAGAATCAATTTAAGCCCAAAACCTTTTCTATATTGAGCCGATTTTTTATTGAGTTTAACACCAATTTCCCGCAATGTTTTCGGGAAACTATAAAGATTTAGTTTAATATCCGAACTAATTTCCCTTTTTATTAATACAGGAAACAGTTTAAACTAAAAGATTCACAAACCAACAGACTCATTATCTGGCGAAAACCCTTTAAAATCAAAAAAGAAAATATTCTTCTATGGGCCGGTAGATCAACGGTAGCACCGCTCTTTAGAGCTACCGCTTCTGCAAAGAGCGGTGGAGCAGAAACCATCTGCAAATCCGTTAGAGATCGCTGCTCTCGCAAGGCAGAGGCTCCGGGTTCAAAACACCGCTTTTTACAGGAGTTGTCACTTCCGCAAAAAGCGGTGGAGCAAAAACATGAAGAGATTGTTGGAAATCCCGGCCGGTCCATACAACCTTCTTTCAAGAAAAAAACTCGAGCAAAAGAGTTAGCCGCTTCCAAAGATCGTTCATTTTTAAACAATTGCCTCAAAAATATATAACATGCTCCGGTCGTCTAGCCCGGTCAAGGATACGAGCCTCTCGACAAGCCTTTTTCAAGAAAAGCTTTGAGCCAAAAGGAGTTACCACTTCCGGAGGGGAAAGCTCGGGACGCGGGTTCAAATCCCGCCCGGAGCACATTTAAACCCATACCTCTGTCATTAAATAACTTATTAAATATCTTGAAGCAAGAATTCTGCGGGTTTAGCCCGCAAATGCGTAGTATTTTAATTTTATTTTTAATTTTTTTATATGCTAAGAAAAGCTAAAGAGCAAGATATTAGCGAATGTGCAGCTATTGAGTATGAAGCGTTCGGAGAAGATAAAAAAATTATAAAACATGATTTAACAAAACAGGCAAAGGATGACGATTATCTGTTCTTTGTTATAGAAATAAAAGGCAAAGTGGCAGGTTTTATAACAGCCAAAATACACAAATGGAATAAATCAATATATGTGGAACGATTATATGTCCATAAAGACGAAAGAAACAAAGGCTACGGGTCAAAATTATTAGCCAAGATTATATCAATAGCAAAAAAATTAAAAATGCGTAAATTATTTGTAGATACGGGCGAAAAAAACAAAAGAGCGGTTCGGTTTTACTTAAAAAACGGGTTTATCAAAACTGGTTATATCAAAGATTTCTATAATGACCCGCATGATAGAAATTGTATCGTTTTTTGTTATAATTTATAAAATTATATGAAGAAATTTAAAAACAAACTCTTTAATTAATTTAATGGGCCGGTGGCTTAGCCTGGTTAGAGCGCCCGACTGATATAACCCTTTTCGCTGCGCGAAAAGCGCTAACGGAAGGGGAGATGGAAATCGGGAGGTCGTGAGTTCAAAGCAAGCTTTTCCTCAAGGCAAAAGCTTGACCAAAACAGGAGCTTCACTTCGCTGACGCTTCGTTCGCTTCCAAGCAAGCTCTTTTCAAAAAAGAGCTTGAGCAGATGGTTGCAGGAGGTATCGGAATCCTGTCTTTCGATTGACGCTTTTTAGAGCGTCATTCCAAACGATGGCTCCTTCCTGACTGGAAATCTCACCCGGCCCATATTTATATCACTTCGCATAAAAATAAAACTATGACAAAAATAACAGAATTTAAGAAACCAAAGCTGAACAATCCAATACTTATAGAGGGCTTGCCCGGTGTAGGAAACATAGGAAGAGTTGCTGTTGGTTATTTACTAGACGAATTAAAGGCAGAAAAATTTGCTCAGCTGTATTCAAAACATTTTTTTCCTTTTGTGGTTTTGCAGGATGAAAATCTTATCCATCTGCTTAAGAATGAGTTTTATTACTGGAAAGCCGAGAAAAAAGGCCAGAGAGACCTTGTATTTCTTGTTGGTGACTGCCAATCGCTTTCACCTCAGGGGCATTATGAAATTATTGAAAAGATACTGGATTATGCTCAGGGTTTTGGTGTCAAGGAAATATACACAGTTGGCGGTATGGCAACCGGTGAGATAGAGGAAAAACCAGAAGTGATAGGGGCAGTAACGCACAAAGAGCTGTTAAAAAAATACGACGGGTATGGAATAAAGTTTGAAGCAGGCAAAAAGATAGGCTATATAGTCGGTGCGGCTGGTCTGCTTTTAGGGCTTGGTGCAGAGAGAGGGATGAAAGGCATGTGTCTTCTCGGGGAAACATCAGGCTTTCCGATCGTAACAGACCCAAAAGCAGCGGAGGTTGTTCTGGAATCCTTAACAAAAATTCTTAATGTGGAAATTGATATGACAAAACTTGAAAGAAAAGTAAAGGAAATGGAAAAGTTTATTAAGAAGATAGAGGAACTTCAGAAAAAAGCTCTGACGCAGATAGAAAAACACGAACCAAGCGAAACAGGAAAGGAACAGTTGAGATACATAGGATAAGGGAAAAAATTTATAAATAAAACAGTTTATTGATATAGATGGATATGAGGGATAAAAATTCTTACACAAGATATGAGAAAACCCGGATACTTTCAGCCAGAGCTTTGCAAATTGCTCAGGGTTCGCCTGTTTTGGTAAAGGTTCCAAAACGCGTGACAGATCCGCTGGAGATAGCAAAGTTAGAATGGGAAGCAGAGGTTATACCCATTGATATAAAACCAAAGGAACAAAAATCTAATTAATATGATTACAAACCTGAAAATTTTTTCTTGTTTGACCTCAAAAGGCACAAAAACCTTACATGTTAAAGTTTATACAGAAAAGGGCGAATTTTCTGCTTCTATCCCATCCGGCACATCTAAAGGAAAAAACGAGTGCGTGGAATTATCATTGGAAAAAATAAAAAAAATATTCCCTGAAGTGAAAAAAAGACTGACAGGAGAAAAAGAAGATTATCAAAAAACAGATTCCATACTTAAAGAAATAGACGGAACAGACAGGTTTGAAAAAATAGGCGGGAATCTTTCACTGGGAATTTCAATTGCTGTTGCAAGAGCCCAGACAGAAGGAAACCTCTGGAAACTAAAGGCTTTGAAGAAACACAGGTTTCCATTGCCTTTAAGCAACATAATAGGCGGTGGAGCACACGGAGGCAAAACAACGTGGCAGGAATTTCTTTTACTGCCCGTGAAAGTGAGAAACCCTTATGATGCTGCAAGAAACCTCATAGATGTATGGAAAATTGTAGGTGAAGAACTCGGAAGAAAGGACCTTCTTCTTGGAAGGAACATAGAAAATGCATGGATGTGCAAAATTGATGAGTTCAAGGTTTTGGACTTCCTTTCAGACGTTGCCAAAGAATGGGATATGAAGCTCGGGGTTGATATAGCAGCTTCAGGTTTCTGGACAGGAAAAGCATATCGCTACAAATCTCTCAATAAAACACTTAAACCGGAAGAGCATTTTAACATGATAAGCGACATCATTGAAAAATACAATCTTTATTACATAGAAGACCCGTTCCATGAAGAAGATTTTGAATCTTTTTCAGAACTAACAAGGAAATTCAAAAACAGGCTTATAGTGGGCGATGACATTTTTTGTACAAATCTGGAAAGGCTGAAAAGGGGAATAGAAATAAAATCAGGCACAGGAGCGATAATTAAGCCAAACCAAAACGGGACGCTTTCTGATACAGAAAATGTTGTAAACCTTGCAAAAGAAAACAGGATAGTTCCCGTGGCTTCACACCGCTCTGGTGAGACAGAAGACCCATGGCTTTCTGATTTGTCTTTGATATGGGAAACGCCTATAATAAAGATAGGTGTTCTAAACCCGGACCTGCCAAAACAAAACAGACTCTTTGTTTTATGGGAGGAAACACCAGAACAGGAAATGAACAAGCTTCCTGCGTTTTAACATGCAAGACAAGCATTTCATGACAGACAAAAAACTCATTAACCACATTATTTCAGTTTCAGATGTAAAGGTCAATGAAACAGTTTTGGAAATAGGCGCAGGCAGGGGAGAACTTACAAGAGAAATTGCGAAAAGAGCAGGAAAGGTTATAGCAGTCGAAATTGACAAGACATTCCAAAAACATCTGAAAGACATTCCTAACACAGAAATAATTTTTGAAAACGCTCTAACAGTTTTAAAAAACCAAAAAATCCGGTTTGATAAAATAATATCGAACCTTCCCTATTCAATATCAGAACCTTTAATATGGTTGCTCATAAAAAAGGATTTCAAATCAGGGGTTCTCACTGTTCCAAAAAAGTTCGCTTACAGATTGGTTGCTAAACCAGGTGATGAATTGTATTCAAAACTCAGCGTTGTCGCTCAGGTGTTTTTCAACATAAAAATAATGCAGGAAGTTCCAAAAAGCGCGTTTCATCCAAAACCGAAAACCAATTCCGTGATTATAAAAATTATTCCAAAACCAAAAAATCTTTCCGCTCTTGTTCTGTTAAAGCAGGGAATGAAAGTTAAAAACGCTGTAAGAGAAGCCCTTTGTGCTTCCAAAGGTTTAACAAAAAGGGAGGCGAGAAAAATTATAAAAAGGTTAAACATAAATAAATTATTGGACAAAAAAACAACTGAGTTAAACAAAAAGGACATAGAAACAATTATTTCCTGCTTAAAACCAGAAGAACTTTGTTAAATTCTTCTGCGTATTAGGTGAAAAACTATATGAATAACCACAAAACTGCAGAGGAGCTTGCAAAACAGCACAGGGAAATATCTATATCCCAGTTTTTTGAAAAAAACAGGCATTTGTTGGGATATGACAACAAAATAAAAGCACTGCTTACCATAGTGAAGGAAGCTGTTGATAATGCACTTGATGCTACAGAAGATGCGAGAATACTTCCTGAAATATACGTTAAAATAGAAGAATTGTCAAGGGAAAAATACAAAATTATAATAAAAGACAATGGTCCCGGAATAGTAAAAAAACAGGTTTCAAAGATTTTCGGGAAATTGCTGTATGGAAGCAAATTTCACAGACTCAAGCAATCAAGAGGGCAACAGGGCATTGGCATCTCGGGGTGTGTTTTATACTCCCAATTAACAACAGGCGAGCCTACAGAAATTGTTTCCTCAACAGGCGAGGGGAAAGTCCATAAATATATTCTCAAAATAGACGTTGATCGCAACGAACCTAAAATAATTTCTGAAGAAACATTTGATAATTATGACAAATGGCACGGTGTTCAGATAACATTCATAGCAGAAGGCATTTACAGAGAACATAAACAATCAGTTTTGGAGTACTTGAAGGAAACAGCTATTTCAAATCCTCACGCGCATATAATTTTTGACTCGCCGCACGGAAGGATTGAATTCCACAGAGGCACGGACAAGCTTCCGCCTGAACCAAAGGAAATAAAACCACATTTATACGGCGTTGAAGTTGGAATTCTGGAAAGAATGCTTCAGGAAACCAGAGCAAGGGCACTTGCAAGTTTTTTTGTTACCGAGTTCAGCCGCGTGGGCAAACAAACAGCAGAGGAAATATGCAACAAGGCAGGCGTTGACCCGAAAATATCTCCAAGAAAGGTTGAGCATCATCAGGTTGTTGAACTGATAGAGGCAATAAAGGAAACAAAACTCACAAGACCCCCGACAGATTGCCTGTCTCCGTTGGGAGAAGAGCTTATAATAAACGGTTTGAAGAAAGAGCTTAATCCTGAGTGGGCTGCTGCTGTTTCAAGGTCACCCACAGTTTATCGTGGCTGGCCGTTCCAGATAGAAGTTGGAATAGCATACGGCGGTTCCATCACAGAGCCAAAATTAATGAGATTTGCTAACAGAGTTCCATTGCTCTATCAGCAGGGCGATTGTGCTATTACAAAAGCAGTAACAGGAATTGACTGGAAAAGATACGGTATTCATGCAACTCAGTTACCGGATGAACCTGTTGTTATTTTTGTTCATATGGCGTCTGTGTGGGTTCCGTTCACTTCGGAGTCAAAGGAAGCAATAGCCAACTATCCCATAATAATAAAGGAAATAAAGCTTGCTTTGCAGGATTGTGCAAGAAAACTCTCTATTTATTTATCCGGGATTAGAAAAGCGCAAAGAATAGCTGAGAAAAAAATGATTTATGAAAGATATGCGCCTGACACAGCTTACGCGCTTTGTGAACTGACAAACGAAAAAAAAGAGGAGATAGAGAAAATGATTCTTAAACTAGTAGAAATGCGATGGGGCGAAACAGAAGCAGGCCCGCAAACAGAACAACCTGAAATACAGGAAAAGGAGGCTGAAAACAATGGAAACAGAGAAGAGGCTTAATGCTGAACAAAAAGAGAAGCTTGTAAAGCTTGGCAGGGATATTCTTAATCAGTTCAGAAACCTTCAAAATCCTGATATAAAGCTTCCTATAAGAACGCTTTCAAACATTTATTTTGATGAGAAAAACAAACTCATAAGACTCGGTTCAAAGGTTTCGCACAGAACATACCTTAACGTCGCTCACACAAGAAAGTTCATGCAAACGCTTCTGGTTGCTGCGGAATGCAAAAAAATAATCGAGCAAAATGTTACAATATCTATCAGAGATTTGTATTATGCATTAAAGCACACGATACCGGGGACAAAAGAAAACACATTTGAAGAGCAGGAGGAATCAGACCCTGTTATAGAGGATTTGGAGGCTGCTTTAAATACGCTCAGAGAACAGCTCCACTTAAAAGCAGACAGGAAAGGATATCTGGCAGGAAATATAATAATCCATGATTCTGGTGATGAAATAGATGCAAGCAAAATGGGTTCTTCCGGCTGGGCCATACCTTCGAATGTTGAACCGGATGTAATTAAATTCTCGAACCTTGAAGCTGATTATATCTTGGTGATAGAAAAAGATGCTGTTTGGCAAAGATTAAATGAGGACAAGTTCTGGAAAAAAGAAAAGTGCATAATAATTACAGGAAAGGGCCAGCCAGACAGGGGAACAAGAAGAGTTGTAAACAGACTTCATAAAGAATTTAATCTTCCGGTTTATGTATTGACAGATGCTGATCCGTGGGGATATTATATTTACTCGGTTATCAAGCAAGGTTCCATTAATCTTTCCTTCCTCTCAGACAGGCTTGGAACACCAGAAGCCAAATTTGTTGGTTTAACAACACAGGATGTAGAAAAATTCGGAATTGCAAGAAACGTAACCATAAAGCTAAATCAGGGCGACGTGAAAAGAACGAATGAGCTTCTTAAATATGTATGGTTTAAGCCAAAGGAATGGCAGACAGAGTTAAAGCACATGCTTTCCAAAGGATACAAACTTGAATTAGAAGCTTTGTCCTCAAAAGGAATAAAATTTATCACAGAAAAATATCTTCCGGAAAAAATATCAAAAAAAGACTTCTTACCTTAAGGTTTATTTCTTTTTCTTTTCCTGAGTTTTTGGTTTTGCAGATTTCTCTTCAGGTTTCTTTGCTTCTGTTTTCTTTTCAGCATTCTCTTTCTCTGGTTTTGCTTCCTTTTCCTTTGCTTTCTTGGCGGGTTCTTTCCCCTTTTTCTTTTCAGGTTTGGTTTCTTTTGGTTTTTCCTCTTTCTTTGGTTTTGGTTTGGGTTTTTCTATTCCCAACTTCTCGTAAATCTTCTCCTTTTCATAGACTTTTATTATTTCTTCATCAGAAGCGTCAGGCTTTATGTCTATTTTTATCATTAAGGGCTCTAAATGATGGATATTGCATTTTCTTCTCCTTACATTGGTAACTTCTCTCGGACCAGTAACCATAACAAATTTTTCATCAATTTTTTTAACAATTACGCAATGCTTTCCTGCTTCTCTTCCCGCTGTTTTCACGCAGAGCCTGCCTGCACTGAACATTTTAACCACCTCTTGCTTTTGCTTTTATTTCCTCTTTTGCACAAGCCGAGCAAAGATATCCACCATAAATCCTAAAAACTTTTCTGTCTGTTTTCTTTTTTGATTTTGGATTGATTCCATGCAAAGGTTTTCCGCATTTTGCACATTTGACTGGGGATGGTTTTTTCTTAAAATAGAAAATTATAGACGCGCCTCCAGGAATCTTCTTCCTTATCTTTCTCAGCGCCCTGACTCTTAAACCTGGTCTTGGCATATTATCTCCTGTTCGGTATTATTGATATACTTTTTTAGTATTTAAAGCTTTTCTCTGCAAGTTCCACGATTTGCTTATTAGCAGAAACATTAAAATTTCTTCACAAACAGGGAGTGTGTCTAATTAGATGCGCCCCGAATGCTCGAAAGCTTTATAAAGATTGTATTAATATTATTAGATATGACACCAAGAATTAAATCAGGTGGTTGCCGGTGGCAACAATAATTCTTTCTTTTTGATAGATATATCTATAAATAAATTCTTCTCTCCTGATAAAATTATACTTCCTGACACAATAAATTGCAAACCGTCAGGAACAACTAGCAAACGACGCTTTCCAATCAATTATGTCGTTTGCTGTAATTTAGATAGTCTTGGCACTATTTCTGAATCTTGGCTTTGGTGATATATATTCACACATAGGTCTATTTTCCAATTTCTGGGGTTGTATTTCAACCTGGCAGAACATTTGGTTCCAAATCAAGAGATGTGGGTTCAAATCCCAACAATCCCATTCGACAAATATGGAGGTGAGAAAATGCAAGAAAACAATAAACAAGGTGGTTGTCTCTGGCAACCTCATAAAAAGTACTGATCCGGAAGAGATTAATTTAGCTGAAAGAATATCTTTTTTAGGAATGGGTTTTGGTCATAATGGAATTCCTATTGATATAGTTGGACTTTTTTTGGCTGGTCTTGAAACCAAAGAATATAATATTCTGTTAGTAGATGAGTTTCAACGGTTCAATAATATTCCTGAAGATTATATCAATTTAGGTTTACAAAGAATACAAAAAGCATTAGCTGGCCTGAGTCAGCTGTACAGCTTTGAGCCAGAAATTATTATCTCCTCAGATTTTATGAAATTGGCAAGTTACAGAGATGTTCTTAAAGAAATAGAACAAAAAGTTGAGGATCAAAAGTGCACAGAAAAAATTCTGCACACAGTTCCTAAAAAATTCAGGGGTTCGCCAAATGCAACAATATATCCTCTAAATGAAATTGCCTGTGTAGAATTTCTGAGAAGAGAGAAAGGTGTAGAAGTTAAATTAGGGCCGTCCAAAGAGTTAGTTTATGATAGAATAATGCGTGAGTTGTGTTTGGATGTTGATTTTGCATATGTAATAGATGCTTATGCTTTAGGAACAAAAAAACCAGAAAAAGTAGTGCACTATATACCAAATCATCGTGGTTTAACAAACGGACAAAGGTTATTCTTAGATGAACCAATATACAAGGCACAATCTAAACTTCTTCTTGGTCCAGAGGAAACATCAAGATATTTGTTAAAGATTGCCTCTGCTTCAGGATATAGACTTGGTAAAGACTACCTATCAGATGAGGACATTCAGTGCCTGCATGGAAAGAAGCTGAAAAAAGTTGCAAAAAGGTTTGTTCTTGAGAATATTCTAAAGCCATACAAGGAGGTTGTTCAAGATGAGTACTAAACGAATTGGAATTTTAGGAGGCATTGGACCAGAAGCCACAGGAAAGTTTTACAATAAATTAATCCAAAAACTACAGAAAAAAGGATTAATTAAGAGCAATAGAGATTTTCCTCAAATAGTTATAAATAGTATTCCTGCTCCTGAACTCATTTATGAAAAAATATCTGATGAAGAGCTACAACCATATATTGATGGTTTGAAAGAATTGGATAAGTTTGGAGTCGATTTTATAGTAATGGTGTGCAATACAATCCATCTTTATTATGACAGATTACAAAAAGAAATCAACACCCCAATTATTAATTTAAGAGAAGAGTTAAGGGATATGTTAATAAGGGAAGGAATAAAATCTACTCTTATAATTGGAACTCCCAACACAATAAGACAAGGTTTGTATAGATTCGAAGGTATCAAGTATTTTGAACCGAACGAAGAAGAGATGAAACAATTAACAGATTCTGTCTTCAATTTTAACAGAGGAATTGATAAACAAAAACAGGTTCAGAAAGTAAGAATGATTTGCGAGAGATACCTTAAAGAAGGAGCTGAAACTATAATCTTGGGCTGTACAGAATTTGCAGTTATGCTTGGAGAGGAACAGCTACCAAAAATTAATACAATCGATATATTGGTTGAGGCAACCACCAGAAAATTCTCACCAGAGTAACATATCGCAAATACGCGAACTTTGAGCGTAGCTTTGGATGAAGCAATCTCTGATTGCGGAACCGCATATTTGCATAATTATGTCCAGAAATCATTTATTTTCTTTTGAGAAAGGATTATGCTTTGTTTTTTGTATTCATCTGTTGAGATTCTAAGTCTGGAGTCAATTGAAAGCAGGGCGTCTTTCAAAGAGTCAAATTTTTCTGGTTTTGACTGGAAGGCTTTTCTTATGTTTTCCCTCACCTGCCACACACCCAAAGGAATAACATATCCCTCATACACTTCTCTGAAAACAACTACCCTCGCTTGTCTTTTCATTCTGAAAAGACTCTCTGCAACAGCAAACCTGCTTGCATAGTATCCGCCGCCCTGAAGTTCCGCATAGTCTTTTCTGCCTTTATACGGTTCATATTCTCTTAAGATTTGTGTGCTTTTAAGGCTAAAGCTCCAGAAACTCCCGGGCGCCCATGCCTCAAAATTTTCAAATTCCCATTTGTCTGGTATGAGCAAAATCTCAAAATGATTGTTTAGGGATTCGTTAGAATACACCAAATATTTATCAATTACAGGAAATTCTTTTACACTTTTTATTATTTCCTTAAAAATCATATCATCAGCCGCTGTAATACTCCATCGGGTTGGAACAAGCCTTCTTTTTATTCCCAGCGCACCGGAAGATAAAATCGTTGTGATTTTATACACATCATTTCCCTGTTTATAAAGCATAAAAGATGCTTCTTTTGCTCCAATCTCGTCATTTACAACACTTTCAGTTTTTCTTGGAATCTTTGGGTTTTCCGCGATTTCAAGTTTTTTCAATTCAGCTGTTGGTCCTATTGGATGGTATATATCAGAGAAGCCCATTCTGTAGGAAGGCTTCTTCTTGAATTCCATTTCCACATCCACTGGTTTTTTGGAAAGCGAGATTTCCTGAATTTTGGAAACAAACCTTGAAGATGAGAATATGTTTTCTTTTTGTTTTGTTCTCAAAACAAGAGAGCGAAGGTATATTATATCAGAATACTCCATTTCTAACCAGTTCTGGGGGTTATTGATTCTTGTTTCCTCGTTTATCATACCTAGTGGACCCGCGCCAATTGACGGATAGCCTGCTCTTCCTATAAACACATCTTCTGATGGTCCGAAAAAACTTTCTGAAAGCCCCTTAACTTTGGACTCTACATTCAATCTCTTTAGCAAAGGGCATGGAGAATGACCGCAAAGGTTTCTTCCCTTACAAACCAAGCAAAGCCTTGCAGGCACTACCATATTTAAATATGAGAGCAGAGAAATAAATGTTTATATAGTTTAAAACAAACAAAAAAGTATGAGATGTCCAAATTGTGGTGCCGAAGTGAACGAGGGTTGGAAATACTGCCCAAGATGCGGTTATAATCTTAAGGATGACATGTTCAGCGGCTTTCCGGACATAAGCAGAATTATTGAAAAAATGGAAAAGGAAATGAACAGGATGCTTGACAAAAACATAGAGGTTTTTGACCTCTCACCGCTTTTCAGGTCACCAAACATAAAAAGAAAAACAAGAGGATTCACAATTAAAATTACCTCTATGGGCAACAAACCGCCCAAGGTTTTTGTCAAGACTTTTGGAGATGTGGATAAAAAGGACGTGATAAAAGAGATTGGAAATCTTTATCATAAAACACCTTTTGAACCCTTTGAAGCAAAAAAGGAGAAAAAGCGTTTGAACTTTTTCAAAAGGCCAAAAATCACAGAAGAGCCTGAATCCAGCGTGAAAAGACTTGAATCCAAGCTTGTGGTTGAGGTGAAGCTGCCCGAAGTGAAATCAGAAGAGGACATAGAAGTCACAGAGCTTGAAAACTCAGTTGAGATAAAGGCAATAGCAGGAGAAAAAGCCTATTTCAAAATCCTTACAAAACCGCCACAACACAGGTTAACGGGAAAAAGCTTCAAAAACGGCGTGTTAAAACTTGAATTCTCTTAAACAGAGGTCACAATTCTCAAGTTCAGGTGAATTTTTCTTATGGATTTCGCACAGCAAACCCTTTTTCCTTATCTCAATACATATTTTACAGAATTCAAAAGTCAGTTCTTCAACAGGGATTTTTTTGTATGCCAGTTTTTTGGAAAGCTCCTGCACCATATTAAGGAGTTCCGGATTCCTTCTTATAAACAGTGTTTTATATCCCCTGATCTCTCTTTTATATTGCGAAACCGCTGGTTGCGTTGTTCCCATTCTCTCAGCCACTTCTTTCTGTGACAGCCCGTAGGTTTTTAGAAGATTAACAGCTATCATTGCTCTTACAGCAGGGAGTATTTCCTGAGAAATGATTTCGCAGGGCGGTTTCATATAAATTTCTTTGGATTTGTATTTAAAAATATAACGCTGTTATTTCCTCACAAACCCAAAATAAACCAAAACCCCTAAGACCGCAACCAAACCCAAAACAAAAGCCCATGATAAATCCTCTGTTTCTGGTTTCGATACACAGGAACCATTCAAACACCCGTATTC
>Ga0164310_10000816_pt1 | contig 17098 bp, 17 predicted proteins | sample GuaBasSedimGuay1_FD_121795 | JGI IMG/M metagenome (GOLD analysis project Ga0164310, IMG submission 121795) | Subseafloor sediment microbial communities from Guaymas Basin, Gulf of California, Mexico - Guay1, Core 4569-9, 0-3 cm | ecosystem: Environmental > Aquatic > Marine > Hydrothermal vents... | reverse complement strand
CACTAAAAGCGGCCAAAAATTTACCATTTAAGTTTTCAGATTATGGTGCTATGGTCACCTTATGAAAAAACAGCGATTAATCTCAAGAAAAGATTTTGCCACCTTGGCGGGCGTTTCGCCGGCGGCGATAACCAACGGGTGCAAGACGATTTTAGCCGAGGCGGTAGCGGGCCGTTTTGTGGATTCCGCGCACCCGGACGCCGTGTATTACGTCGCCAAGCGGCGGAGCGTAACCGAGGGCGCCCCGGACCCCCTGTACGACCGGGCGGTTGAGTTCTGTATCGATTCGGGGAATTTTACCAAAACGGCCATCGGCAAACACCTCGGCATCGGTGTCGACCGGGCGTTGCGGATTCAGGCGGCCATGTATGAGGCGGGTATCGTTCCGCCGTCCCGCCGGCCACGTAAGCCAGCCCCGCCCCCCGAGCCCGCAGAGCCGAAGGCAAAACGGAAACCGAGCCTTAAGCCCCGCAGGCCACGTAAGCTGGCGCCGTCCCCCGAGCCGGCCGGACGGGCCCCCCGCGGGAAAGAGGCGTTGAAAGTCAAGCGCCGTAGCGGGCCGCCGCCAGAGCTCAGTAACGAGGAGTTTGAAGTACCGGAGGCAATAGAGGCTTTTGCCGATATGCCGTTACGGGAAGTCATAGAAAAATTTGGGACCGACACCCGTTTTGAGATGTTCCTGAAGGCCCTCAAGACGATCGAAGACATAAACACCCGCCGGGTGAAAAATTCGGCGGCTATCGGCGAGCTGGTGACACGATCCCTTGTGATTAAGGGCGTGATTGACCCGTTTAACGCGGCGCACCTAAAAATTATGCAGGACGGCGCAAAAAGCATAACTACCGCGGTTATCACAAAGCACGAGGCGGGCATAAGCTCCGCAGAAATCGAGGCCCACGTTTCGGACATTCTCGGGACGTTTATCGCGCCGATAAAAAAGAAAATCACAAGGGCGCTACGCAATGCCAAAACTTGAATTGGAGCGGGTGGGCGCGGACTGGCTGGCCGATCAAGTGGACGCGATGGCGGACCGCTTGGACCATATAACCCCCGTTCGGTTTAATGAGGAAAATAGGTATCTGCCGTCCGGTGTGAGTCCCCGGCCGGGGCCGATGCGTTTCGACGTGTTCCCATTTTGGCGGGAGATCGTGAATTGCTTTGATGTCCGGTCGCCCGTGCGTGAAGTAAATATTATGAAAGGCGCGCAGCTTGCGTATACGACAAATCTAGAAACGATCCTGTTCTACCACATCCTTTTCATCAAGACACAAGCGGCGATGTTTTTTAGCGCGGATAAAGAGCTCGTATCGGGACGTATGGAAAACGGCATCTTGCCGATGATAAATGAATCTGGGTTTAGCGACGTTATACGTTCAAGTGACATCGGTAACGCCCGGAAAACAGGTAAGACAAAGGATCATCTGCAGTGGGACGGCGGCGGGTTTCTAATTTATCAGGGCGCAAAGAACGCTAAGAAAATGCGTCAGTGGTCCGCGCCGTTGTTGCTAAAAGACGAGCTCGACGGCTGGGACCGCAACGTGGGGCAGGATGGGAATAGCGACGCGTTGACGGACGCCCGGGCGTACGCATATTGGGACACCCGTAAGATTTTGCGGGGGTCGACGCCGCTGTTAGAGCCGTCCATGATAAACGAGGCGTATCTATGCGGGGACCAAAGAAAATATATGATACGGTGCCGGGCGTGTTCGTTTCCGCAGGAATTAAAACACCGGAAGCCCAATAACGAGACGGGCATTGTTGGGGGTTTTCAGTGGGACACTGAGGGCGGCCGTCTCGTGCTCGAATCGGTGCGGTACGCTTGCGTGGAGTGTGGTCACACGCATTATGAGCATGATAAAGATTTTATTTTCGCCGAGGAGAACGGCGCGGCGTGGGTCCCGACGGCCACACCGAAAGAACCACAAATCAGGTCGTATCATTTGCCGGCGTTCTATAGCCCCGCCGGGTTCCGGCCGTGGTCGAAATGTATTTCTGATTTTTTAGCCAGCTATGATCCAGTGGCAAAACAGACGATCAGCATTAGCAGGTACCAGGAGTATGTAAATAACACTTTGGGGCTGCCGTTCAAGCAACAGGGTGCCAGCGTGGGCTTTCGCAGCGTGTCGGGTCACCGGCGAACGGAATACCGGTTCGGGCAGGTCCCGAACGAGTACGCGGCGGAGCACTCCGGGTCTAAGATTTTGTTCGCTACATGTACGGTAGACGTGCATAAGCGTAACCTGGCGGTGGCCGTGTTTGGCTGGTGCCGGGACGCCCGGCCGTATTTGCTCGACTATTGGCGGCTCGAACAACTGGACAGCAAAAAAGAGGACTACGATTGCCGGGAGATATCTTGCCCGGCGTGGGCCCGGCTAAGCGCGGTGATCGAGGAAAAAGAGTATGAAGCGGACGACGGCCAGAAGTACGGCGTAGCGTTGACGTTTGTTGACGCGGGGTACGCTAACGATACGGTGCTAACTTTTTGCGCTCAATATGATTCGGGGGTGCATCCGATCATAGGGCGCGCCCGCGCGGCAAAGAATCAGCGAATAAAAGAGTTTGACCCGTTCCGGACACAATCGGGTGTTTTGGGCTATAAATTACTCGTGGACCATTATAAGGATCGGATGTCCTCGGTTTTACGCCGGCAGTGGGACCCGGAGATCCAGGGCCAGCCAATTTACCACTTTAACGCCCCGATGGATGCGACCGACAAGCAGCTAACAGAGCTGACTAAGGAGTACCGGAAAGAGGATACAGACCCGCAGGGGAACACGTTTTACGTGTGGCACCGCCCGGGTAATGCGCCGCAGGAGTTGTGGGATTTGCTCGGATACGGGTACGCATCGGTTGACGTGCTCGCGTACAGTATCTGTATCGGGTTTTTCAAGCTCGAAACGATTAATTGGGATGATTTTTGGAAATTTGCTATGGATTCGGCTAATGATGGCGTATTTTGTAGACTTGAATAAAACGCAAGGTTGGGGTACCGTGTGGTATTGAACCTCGGAGGGTTGCCCTTGGATAGAACGTTTTTAGAGGCCCGGATAGCAGCGTGCCAGGCGTTAATTGTCGCTTGGGAGGACGCGCTATTAGCGCTTTCAATCACGAACGGCGTACAGTCGTATACGATTGACACGGGGCAGTCTCGGCAGGTTGTAACACGTTCAGATATTGGCTCAATTAACAGAACGATTGACGCGCTCTATAACCGTTGCAATATTCTGGAAACCCGCTTAAACGGTACTGGGGTACTGACTGCGAGGCCGGCTTGGTGAGAGTTTTAGGACGTGAAATCCACGGTTGGGGCATCCCGAAGTCAAGGCCGGCCGGGCCGCCGATGGTTTCGGTTGACGATCTAAATCCGTTTGCTTTTCTCGGTCAGACGACCCCCGCGCCCTCCGAGTTTTCTATTTTTGACGGGTCTAAATTTTCCGGCGGGTACGGCGATACGCAAGTTTTTGAGCTTGATTACTGGACGCTCCGAGCCCGATCCACCGAGCTATTTTATTCCAATCCGTACGCCCGGGGGCTTTTGAGGCGGTTGGTCACAAATGAGATAAATACGGGCCTGACTCCAGAGGCTTGTCCAGATGAGAAAATAATTGGCCTGCCCGAAGATGCGCTAGTTGATTGGTCTGAAGAGGTAGAGAACCGGTTTCTTTTGTGGGGGAAAAACCCGGTGGTTTGCGATTGGCTGGGTGCGTCCACGTTCGGGGCAATCCAACGGCTTGCTCGGCTTGAGGCGTTAATTGCCGGGGACGTGTTAGTTGTCCTCCGGCAACCCCGGGGCGCTCGTGTCCCGCAGGTCCAGCTCGTAAGTGGCGATGCGGTACGCACACCCTTACTAGGCGAAACAAATATAAAATCCGGCCATCGGATAGAGCACGGCGTTGAATTAGATCTCGCGGGGCGTCAGGTTGCCTACTGGGTACGCCAGGACGACGGTAGCGCGAAACGACTCCCGGCGTTTGGGCGGCGCTCTGGCCGTCGTACCGCGTGGCTCGTCTATGGCACAGACAGGCGGCTTGACGACCTCCGCGGCCAGCCTTTGCTTTCCATTCTATTGCAGTCATTAAAAGAGATTGATCGGTACCGCGATTCAACGCAGCGTAAGGCTGTTATCAATTCGATTCTGGCTATGTTTATCCAGAAGGACGCCAACATGCCGGGGTCTTTGCCAACAACCGGCGGCGCCAAGCGGAAAACTACGGGAACGGTTACCGATGGCGACGGGTCGACGCGGACGCGCAGTTTGATAAGTCAGGTCCCGGGTGTTGTGTACGAAGAGTTACAAACGGGCGAAAAGCCAGTCGGGTTCCATAACCAGGGCGTCGATACGAATTTTGGCGTATTCGAGACGGCCATAATCCAAGCTGTCGCGTGGGCCAGTGAAATTCCGCCTGAGATTCTTACATTGGCTTTTTCAAACAACTATAGTGCCAGTCAAGCAGCCATAAACGAGTTTAAAATTTACCTGAATCGGGTTTGGTCTGACTGGGGAGAAACGTTCTGTACTCCGGTTTATATCGAGTGGCTGATTTCAGAGGCGCTTTCCAGACGTATTGACGCTGGGGGGCTCCTGTCCTCGTGGCGGTCGCAAGACACGGCCGATGTTTACGGGGCTTGGACAGCGGTTGATTGGTACGGGTCCATAAAACCATCGACCGATATGTTAAAACAGACCAAAGGTAGCGCAATGCTCGTGGAGCATGGGTGGTCGACTAATGCCCGGGAGTCTCGCATAACGACGGGGACGAAATTTTCCAAAAATGTTAAACGTCTGAAGAGTGAAAACGCCCAGCTAGTAGAGGCCCGGCGGCCGCTTGCGGAATTTCAGGCGGAGTTCGGGGCGGCGGCCGAGGACGTGCGTGCCGAGAGTTTCGACGGCCTCGAAGCGTGGCTAGACGAGCAGTTAGAGGCACGGGGGCTTGAGCAATGTTAGATAAGCTCCGCGTTGTACTTGCTGGCCTCCGGACGGACATAGACGGGCTACAGGCGGAGCTTGAAGGCTTGCCGACGCCGGAGGACGGGCCGCCCGGCCGTGATGGTGCCGCGGGTCCGCAGGGGGTGCCGGGCCGTGACGGTGCCGCAGGGGCCGCGGGGCCAGCGGGCGCGTCGGGGGCTATTGGACCGGCCGGCCAGCCCGGCCGCGATGGTGCGGGGGGTTTGCCTGGCCGGGACGGGGCGGACGGTAGCGACGGCGCGTCGGGGGTGCATGGTAAAGCGGGCAGCGCCGGGCGCGACGGGGCGGTTGGGCCGCGGGGCCCGGCGGGCGCCGACGGCAAAAGTGTTACCGGCGTGCGGCTCAAAAGTAATAAGCTCTTTGTGGCCATTGACGGTCGAGAGGAAAAAGCCGGAGAGATAAAATTCCCCCGGCTAGCTCCTATTGTAGCCGGTGGCGGGGGCGGCGGTCCGCGGGTTTTCATTGACATTCCGACGGTCCACGTAAATTCCACACCGTACGTACCGGGCGAATCGGCTACGCTTATCGTAGACGCGACAGCCGAACAGATTGTTATTGATCTTGACGCGGCCGCGGGTTTCGGTGTTACGCGGCTGGAAATTAAAAAGCGTGATTCGTCGGCAAATGTGGTTGCCCTTAGTGGTACGGTGGACGGCGGTACGGACTTTTCGCTTGTCCCGCAGCATGAGACGGTTACCGTAAAGCGTGACGGCACGGAATGGTGGATAGTGTAATGACCGAGTTACGGCGGTTACATATTGAGGGCGTCGTCAGTGGCGAGACGGCGAAGGTAACAAATGGCGGGCTTGATGTTAACATCCAGGACCAGCATAGCCGTGCGTTGGATCTTAAGTTTATTATGGCGACCGGTGCGCCTACCGCGCTCACGTCGCCAACGGCGGTTGATGATCTGACTATCTCGGTGGCGGACGTGACCGGCTTTATTGACGGCACGTACGTTGGTGTGTTCGACCCTGGCGGGGCTTTTTATTTCGGGACCCAGCTTGGCGCTACCGTGGGGAACGTAATAACGTTAGATTCGCCGCTCGATAATGTTTTTTCGGTCGGGTCAAGTGTCATACATGCGACGGCCAATTTAGCTGTTGACGGTTCCACGACGTCTAAGATTTTCCAGATCGGTCCGGTCGGGGGTGATGTTGAAATCGACATAACGCGTATTTTAGGCTACATGCAAGACGGAACAGTTATGGAAGACTCCGGCTTTGGCGGGATCGCCGGCGGCCTTACACAGGGGTGCGTGCTGCGGGTTTCTAATGGAGTGAAACAGAATTTATGGAACGTAAAAACGAACGGTGATCTAGCCCTCATTGGGTACGATTTCACGTATACCGAAAAAGCGCCGGCCGGTTCGTACGGTGCCCGATTTCGGATAACGTACGCGGGGCAGGATAAACACGGGGTCACACTTCGGCTTGGCTCCGGGGACACCCTTGAGTTTATCGTACAAGACAATTTGGCGGCGCTTGAGGTATTCAATATTATGGCACAGGGCCATCAGGTGGAATAACTGCGGGGAGTGGAAAACATGCAATGGCTTCTGGACACGAACTTTTTTCAGGCGATGCAGGCGGCGTTAGCTTCAGGGGGAATGCCAAACGCAGAGCAGCAGGCGGAGTATGAAGCCCGGGATCGATCAGATTCGGGGGTCCTCACGGTTGCCGGCGATAAGGCTCAGATTGAAATAACGGGGGTGCTTACCCAAAAGCCGGATCTGTTCGCTCGGTGGTTCGGCGGGGGGAACACCACTTACGCACAAATAACGGCGGCGTTGGCGGACGCCGAGCAGGACCCGACTGTAACCGAAATCACGCTCGCGATCGATAGCCCGGGCGGGTCCATTTCGGGGCTGTTCGACACCTTGGCGGCGTTGGAGAACGTAACTAAGCCGATGCGGGCGGTGGCACATAACGTATGTGCGTCGGCTGCGTACGCAATCGCCAGCCAAGCGGACAGTATTATAGCCGCTAACAGGGCATCGCGGGTCGGGAGTATTGGCGTCGCGGCTACGTTTTTCGTAAGCGACAATAAGGTATCGGTCACGAGTACCGAGGCGCCTCTAAAAGTCCCGGACGTTCGGACGGTTGAGGGCCAGGCGGCGGTACGTGACGAGCTGGACGCGTTACACGAGGTTTTTGTTGACGCCGTGGCGAAAGGGCGTAAGATAGAAGCTGCTACGGTAAACGCCGATTTCGGGCGCGGGGCGACGGTTTTAGCCGAAGAGGCCGAACGTCGGGGGATGATCGATGGCGTCCGAGGCGTTGTTTCAGAAGGTGTCGCCTCTGGCGGCGAACAAAAAACGGAGGCGGAGGAAATGGATATTAAAACATTGCGGGAGTCGCACCCGGAAGTTTACGCGGAGGTTTTTGACCTCGGCGCGACGGCCGAGCGTGACCGTGTGGAGGCTCATCTTGTTATGGGCGAAGCGTCAGGCGACCTCAAGACGGCCCACACGGCTATTGCCGACGGGTCTGTCATGACGGAAAAACTCAGGTCCCAGTATTTGGCCGCGGGGCTGAATCGCCGGGACATTGAGGCTCGGCAGGCGGACGACCCTGAAGTTGCGGCCGGTGACGGCGCTGCGGCCCCGATTGGAGAAGCTGACGGCGAAAAGGTGGCCGCCGTTGTGGCCGAAGCTCTCGGATTGGAGGATTAAAAAATGGCGAATCTTACGAACACGAACAACGACCTCGGGAGCGTCATCCTACAGGATGCGGAATTTCGAGACGAGCTCCTTACTCTGGCGGGCGCTGATACGCTTCTGGAGGGGACGATCCTAGCGCGGAGTACGGCGAGTGATAAGCTCGTTATTTTCGTCAAGGGCGGGTCTACCGCCGGTAACGGCGTCCCGAAAGCTGTGCTGACTTATCAGGTCGTGGCCGCTGGTGCGGGTGACGTGTCCGTCCGGGCGATGGTTGGCGGCGCCGTTCGGAAAGAACGGCTCGTTATTGACGCCGATGGCGACGATAGTAATGTTGACGCCGTGGTGCTGGACCAGCTCCGCGATTACGGCATTACCTCAACCGATGTCCAGGAATTGAATATCCTGGATAACGCTTAAGGAGGCGTATCGTGTCAGGTACAACGACCAGAAAAATGATTCGTATGTATAACCAGCAGGCGGCGCCTACGTCGTTTATGGCTGGTTTGTTCCAATCTCCTAAGGGCAATATGCACAACAGCGCCGAGGTTGAGATCGACGTTGTCCGTGGTCAGGAGGACGTGTCTATTGCCATCCAAGATTTGTCGGTCGGGTATCGTGCGAATGCGAACGATATCTACTCGAACAAGTCCTTCGTACCCCCGATCCACAAGGAAAGTATCGCGCTCAATTCGCACGATCTCATCAAGCGTACGCCTGGCCAGGACTCGTTTGAGGACCCGGATTTTCGCGGTAACGTGATTGCCCGGGCTTTTATGGGCGCCAAAAAGGTCGAGCGTAAGATTCGACGTGCGATGGAGCTCCAGGCGTCTCAGGTCATGCAAACCGGGACGGTGACGCTCACCGACTCGGCGGGCGTGTCGGTCTATGCGATCGACTACAAGCCGAAAGCGACTCACTTGCCGGACGCCGGTGTAGCGTGGGCTTCGGCGACCGGAAAGCAAATGATGGGTGATATTGACGCGTTGGCTGATGTCATTCGTGGCAATGGCCTTGCTGATGCGAATCAGCTCATTTTCGGCGATACGGCTTTTCAGAATTTCATCAACGCCGCGCAAGTACAGGCGTTGTATGACAACCGCCGTATCGTTATCGGTACGGTGCCCCCCATGGAAATGCGCGGCGGCGGCGGCAAGTACCGCGGTACCATTGAAATTGGGAACTACTCCTATGACATGTGGACCTATAACGGTCGGTACACGCACCCTCAGACCGGTGTGAGTACGCCGTTTATGACCCCCACGAAAGTCATTGTTCGGGTTGCCGAAGGTCGGTTGGACGCCTCTTTCGGGGCGATCCCGAATATCGGCGCCGAGCTCGGCATTGGCAGCGGTCGTTTGCTTCGGGAGCTCCCGTCTCGAATCTCCAACACTGATGGCGGCATGGACATGTCCATCAACGTGTGGCTGACGGAAAACGGCGAGCAGCTTTTCGTTGGTGTCGGCTCGCGGCCGTTGATGATTCCGACGGCCATTGACACCTTCGGGTGTATTGATACGGCCCCGTAGAAGAGGGGCGTTAGGTAACTTCGGGCGGCGGTTGCGCCGCCGCCCGTTACTTGAAAACCGGAAGGTGGTTAGCCATGCCACGAGCGAAGAGAACAAAGCCCACGCCGCCTGCAGTTAAGACTCCCGAGGCTGAGACTCCCGAGGCTGAGACTCCCGAGGCTGAGACTCCCGAGGCTGAGACTCCCGAGGCTGAGACTGTAGACTATCACCGCATGGCCCCCGGTCGCGCAGTGACGACGAAACGCGGCATTGTGGGCCCCGGCGGCCGTATCGACGTGGGAGACCTAGCCGGCGGTAAGACGGCTTTCGACGCCTTTGTCAAGGCGGGTAAGATTCTGCCCCCGGGCGTTAAATGAGCCTCCGGGAATTGGCAGAAAGTGACCTGGCGATAACGCTTGAAGACCCCGCGGGTTTCGGTTGGGCGATTACGCTTATCAATCCGGCGGGCACCGCCGCAAGCTTACGCGGCCAGTCTACCGATATTTCGCAAATCATCGATCCGGACACCGGACAAGTTGTGTCCGGACGTTTGGCCGCGGTCACTATTCGAGTCGCGTCTTTAGCGGCGGCCGGCCTTACACTTCCGCAGGGCATCGCCGGCGCGGAGTCAAAGCCTTGGCTTGTGGGGTTTGACGACATTAACGGGCAGGCGTACACGTTTAAAGTTGCGGAGTCTAATCCGGATCGGGCGTTAGGCGTCGTTACATGTCTGTTAGAGGCTTACAATGGCTGAATTGACTAGCTTAATTGATAAGCAAGATAGCTTTGAGATTGTGCGCGATCAGCTCGCGGCCATTTTAGCTACCGAAACGGCAGCGCAGCAGGCGCTGGCGACGGCCGGCGGGGAAGATCCGCTTCTTTGGAAACTACGGGTTTATTCGGAGCGGTCGAACCCATGGGAGCAATTTTTAAACGGGCCCGCTGATAAGTCACCGCTTGTTAACGTCTGGTACGACAACTCCAATTTTATCGAGGCTGGCAGTAGCGTAAGCGAACGGCAGAAAACCGCGGGCACGTTTAATATTGATTGTTACGGGTACGGCGAAGCGGCGGACGTTGTGGGCGGCGGCCATAACCCGGGGGACCGTGAGGCAGCCCTAATAGTCCAGCGGGCGTTACGCCTCGTGCGTAATATTTTCATGGCCGCCCCGTATACATACCTCGGCTTGCGCGGCCTCGTGTGGCAACGGTGGATTAAGTCTATCACGGTTTTTCAGCCTGGAATGGATAACCGTTCAGTGCAGCAGATTGTGGGCGCGCGGGTGTCAATGGGGGTGACGTTTAACGAACTGGCGCCGCAAGTTGAGGCAGATACCCTTGAGTACGTGGCGATTGACATTTTGCGTGCCGAAGATGGCGAGATTGTGGCAGAGGCGGATTTTGATTATACGGCGTAACGTCGTTTTACCTCGGAGGTTTGGGATATGACAGTGTCAAGCGCAGTAGGTGCCTCGGCGGTCGCGCGCGCCGTTGGTATCGAAACGAAATTTAGCGACTTACGCGGGGGCGAAATTCAGTTTTTGCCGCAGCGTATCGCCGTTATCGGCCAGGGGGCTACCGCGTCCACGTACGCCACCACAAAGCGTCAGGTGACCAGCGCTCTCGAAGCAGGGCAGCTCTACGGCTTTGGGTCCCCGGTCCATCTGGCTTTAAGGCAATTACTGCCGGCGAACGGTGACGGCGTCGGGTCCATCCCCGTAACGGTTTACCCGTTGGAAGACGACGGCTCCGGTGTCGCTTCGGCTGGCGATATTACGCCGAGCGGGGCGCCAACTATGGCGCAGTCCTACCAGGTGAAAATCAACAACATCCTATCCGAGGCGTTTGTTGTCGCTGCGGCGGACACGGTGGCGGCTATTGTAACGGCCATGACCACGGCTATTAACGCCGTTGTTGATATGCCTGTAGTCGCTTCGGACGATACGACGGAAGTAGGCATTGCGTCGAAGTGGAAGGGTGCCAGCGCCAATGATATCGTGATTGAGATCGTCAGCCCGGCAACGGCTGAAATTTCGTTCGCGATAACCCAACCGGTCAGCGGTGCGACGAATCCTGAAATTGATGATGCGTTGGCTCAGGTGGGCGACATCTGGGAAACGCTCATCTTGAATTGCTTTGAGATCGCAGACACTACGACGCTCACGACGTACAACACGTTCGGCGTCGGCCGGTGGGGTGCGTTGACGCACAAGCCGTGCGTTGTGTTTACGGGTGTGAATGATACGACCGTGGCCGCGGCCATTGCCGTAAGTGACGCGCGAAAGACGGATCGGGTTAACGCGCAACTCGTGGCACCCGGGTCGAACGACTTGCCGCTGGTAATTGCGGCGCGTCAGCTGGCCCGCATCGCCGTTGTGGCCAATAGTAACCCCCCGCGGGATTACGGGAGCCAGGACGCTTCGGGAATCGTGCCGGGCGTTGATGGCGACCAGTGGACGTATCTGGACAGGGACCAGGCCGTCAAGGCCGGCAGTTCCACGATCGAGGTAAAAGACTCCGTTGTGAATATCTCCGACGTTGTCACTTTCTATCACCCGGACGGGGACCCCACGCCGGCCTATCGGTATGTTGTTGATATCATCAAGTTGCAGAACATTCTTTACAACATGGCCTTGATCTTCAATACCGCCGAGTGGGACGGCGCACCTCTGATTCCGGACGACCAACCGACCACCAACCGGGCGGCCAAGCAACCGAAAGCGGCCAAGGCTGAAATTGCGGCCATGCTTGATAGTTTGGGTGGCAACGCGATTATTAGCGACCCGAAAACGGCTAAGGCTAACACGGTCGCAGAGATTAGCGCAACGAATCCGAAACGTTTGGATATTTCGCTGGTCGTCCAGTTGAGCGGGAACGTTAACATCATTTCCGCTGACCTCAATTTTGGCTTTTTCTTCGGGTAGGAGGGCGTAGATATGACGGCAGTAGGTGGAAGCGTTGAATCTGTAACCTTGAGCGGCCGGGTTTTCCCGGTCGCAGCGGATGCCGAGACGCAACGAAAGCTTGGCGGGTTCGAGAATGAGGCCCAATCAAATGGTGACGGTTCCGCGCGGTTGGTAAAAACGCGCGTGCCGTTGTCCCTGGACGGGCTCGTTGTGGAGTGTGACGACTCGCGCGGTGACCACGAGTACCTACAGGCGCTTTCGGACAGAAATGATTTCTTTCCGTTCGCCATTACGTACGCGTCTGGTATCGTGTACCAGGGCTCCGCCCAGATCACCGGTGAGCTCCAAGTGAGCAGCCAGAACGCAACGGCGGCCGTGTCTCTCATGGGCCCGGGGAACATGACGCCGCAGTAGGAAAACGGGGGACTAAACCCGGCCGCGTAGGTACCCCCACCTTTCACCGCGTACGCGCGGGCACGGCCGCAAACGCCTAAATGGGGGTTTTTACGCTATGACCGAGACGACCGAAAGCGCACCTTCGGGTAAGATTTCCGAGGATGCGGCCGCGGCGGAGTTTGACCGCTTTGTGGAGTTGATGGACCTTGACCCCGTGGACGATGTCAGCTTGAGTTCCGAGGATAAAGCAGATCGGGATGGCGCGCGGACGCGTGTTATCCGGGCGATCTCCAACGGTTCGCTTTTTATCAACAACGCCGGCGAGCCGGTGTTCACGCCGCAGCGTACTGACGGCGCGGAGACGCTAACTTTCCACGAGCCGACGGGCGCGGCGTTGCTTGAAATGGACCGTGTTAAGAAAAACGCGGACATCAATAAGACGTACCGGTTGTTGCAGAGCATTACGGGCGTTGCGAGCCACAACCATTTCAGTAAGCTTAAAATGGGCGACCTGAAAGTGTGCTTGGCGGTTCTGACGCTTTTTATGGGTTAGTCCGTACGCCGTTGGTACGTAACGGTGGGGACTTCCGATTTTCGGCGGGCGGCCACACCTTCGGGGCTGTTTACGGGGAGATGTTTTTACAGGTGTGCCGGGACTACCCCAGCTTGCCGAACCCGAAAACAATGACCGCCTCAGAGATACGATTTTATTACAACGGGCTGCGGTCTGAGCTACAGGCGGGGACCAAGCCCAGATAATCAGGAGCGGTAATTTTGTCGAATAAGCGCTTTAGCGTGGAAGCTGTTTTTAAAGCGATCGACAGAGTCACCGCTCCTGTTACGCGTATGCAAAATCGTATAGGGAAAATGACCCGGACCGTTGGCCGGAATTTGGATAACTTAAACCGCCGTATGGATAAATTCGGCCGGCGGGCGAAACAGGGTGCGCTTGCCGTTGGCATTGCTGGTGCTATAGCTACGGGTGTTATGGCGGACGTTGTCCGGACGGGTGCGGAGTTTGAGCAGACGCTCATTGTGGCGGCGTCAAAATTCCCGGGTCAAATACGCAGGTCGACAGACGCTTTTCAGGTGCTTGAAGACGCCGTTCGGTCTGTCGGGCGTGAAACTGAATTCACCTCGTCTCAAGGGGCGCAGGCGTTAAAGTATCTCGCACAAGCCGGGCTTTCGGCTGAAGCGGCGGTGTCGTTGCTCCCGCGGGTTGTCGAGTTGGCGACCGCGGCACAAATCGGGCTGGACGAAGCCGCTAACATGGCGACTAAATCTTTAGGGGCGTTCGGCCTTAGAACTGAAGACGTTGCACAACAGGAGAAAAATTTAATTCGGGTTATGGGCGTTTTGTCCGCGGTTGCGGATACGTCCGGATCTGACGTTTCAGAATTTTTCGAGGCGATTTCAGAGGGCGCCAAGGTCCTAGAACAGGCGGGGGGCTCTGTTGAGACTTTCGGTGCTATGACAGGTATACTCGCGAATTCGTCCCAGATGGCCGGCAAGGCGGGCACCGCGCTCAGGAATGTTATTTTACGTTTAACGGCACCCGTTCCGGAAGCCGAGAGGGCGTTACATAAACTAAAGGTCAAGATAGAAGACGTTGACGGGAACGTCCGGGACATGCCGGACATCTTCGAGGATCTGGGTAAGGCCCTCAGTAAATTCGGCCAGCGTCAACGCCAGGCTATTTTAAAAACTATATTCCAGAATCGGAGCATCACGGCCGCAAACATTTTGCTTGAGGCCGGCGCGGATAAGATGCGTAGCTATAGCGGAGAACTGGAAAGCGTGGGCGATTACACTAAGCGGCTGGCAAATATCGTTCGGGACAGCCTAGCGGTTGAATTGAAAGAGACAAATAGCGCCGTTGAAAGCGTGAAACTCTCTATCTTTAAACTTGTGCGTGAGCCGCTTTCAGGGCTCATTAACAAAACAACCGAGTGGGTGCGCGCAAACGAGGAGCTCATAGCTCAGAACGTGGCCGGGTTTATCTTAAAGATTTTTGATAACCTGGACAAAATCGCAGAGATTGCGCCGAAGATCGGTATTGCGGCGGCGGCGGTTATGGGGCTCATCGTGACGTTGAAGACATTGGCCCTTGTGCTCACCGTGCTTAACCTTTTGATGATCCCGTTAACGGGGGGCCTGTCGTTGATCCTTGCGGGGATCACGCTCATCATTGCCGGCGTGGGCATCCTTGCCGTAAAATTCCATAAATTCATACAGTCGTATGGTGGGTATAAACAGGTGCTCGCCAATGTGGCTAGCTTCTTTAAAGAGACGTGGGGTTCAATCGCGGACTGGGCGGCGAAGCTCTGGGACGGTATCGTAGAAAAATTTCACGCGGCGATGGCGAAAATAACCGGTGGTATTGATAAGGTAAAAGGCTTGGCGTCAGATGTAGGCGGGTTCTTTGGCATCGGAGGCGACGACGAGGGCCCGGCGGCCGCCGGCGCCGCGGGGCCGCAAGTTGTGAGCCCCGAACAGAGGGCCGCGCGAATGGTCGAAGAGCGCAACTTCACGAGTCGGTCCGAGCTCACCATACGTGACGAAACCGGGCGTACCGAAGTTACGCGGGGTTCGCTTGCTCCGGGCGTTGTCCTGCAACCGACAGGGGGGTATTGATGTCATGGGTTGATCGATTGCGCGAGGCCGCGTACACGTCGCCCAGTGGCGTGCGGACGGTGTTCAGTTATGAGAACGTTAAGCGCGCAGTCACTAAAAAAACATCAAGTTTTGAGTTCCCCGACGCGGACGGAACGTACGTCCAGGATTTCGGCGCTGGCGGCAGGCGGTACCCGGTGCGGGTTTTTCTTTGGGGGGCCGACTACGATATAGCGGCGGCAGCTTTTGAGGAGTCCCTAATAGAGCGTGGCGTCGGGCGGTTGGAGCACCCTATATATGGCACGGTTGACGTTATCCCGTTCGGCGAGATCGTCCGCCGCGATGACCTGAAGACGGCAGCGAACCAGGCCGTTATAGAAGTTACCTTTTGGGAGTCGACCGGCGTTGCGTACCCGACGGCGGATAAAGACCCCGCTTCGGCGGTGCTTGGCGCGGTCGACGGTTTTAACACGGCGATAGCTACCGAGTTCGCCGAGACGCCCGGCGTTGACGTAGCGACACAACAGGCGCTTATAAAGAGTCAGTTCGAGCGCGCTCTGGCGGCGGTAGATACGGCGCTGGCCCCGGTTGCGGCTGTAGAGGATGCCGTGTCCGCCCAGTTTACCGCTATCTATGATTCCATTACTCTCGGAATCGATGTCCTGATCGACGAGCCTTTGACGCTCGGCTTTCAGACGGTGCTTTTGATCGAGGCACCGGCCCGGGCCGCGGCCGCTATCTCGGACCGGTTGGCGGCGTACGCCGGGCTGCTTGAGTCCCTTACCAGCGGGCACGGCGCGGCGGGCGTACCGGAGTTTAAGACAACGGATCTTTTCGCGTCGACTCAGGTAGCGGCCGAAGTCGTAGCCGTTGTGAACAGTACTTTTCTGACGCAAGGCGGGGCCATTACTGCAGCGGAAAAGATACTGGGTCAGTTCGAGGCCTTTGTGTCCTGGCGAGACGATACGGCGCGGGCGCTCGCCGTTGTGGATACCGGCGAAGCGTACCAGCAGTTACAGGACGCGGTGGCGTTGGCAGCTGGGTATCTGGTGGAACTCTCTTTTACGCTTAAACAGGAGCGGGCTATTACGCTCACTCGTCCGCGGACCGTCATTGACCTGGCCGCGGAGTTGTACGGCGAGGTGGATGGTAAGTTAGATTTTTTGATTACCTCGAATAACTTAACGGGCGATGAGATTATAGAGTTGCCGCGGGGGCGTCGCATTGTCTACTACGTATAAAACCCTTCAGGGCGACTCTTACGACCTCGTGGCGCGTAGGGTCTACGGTACCGAAGCCGAGGCCCCCCGTATCCGTAAGGCTAACTCCGGGGTGCCTGAGCCTCTGCCGGCGGGGGTTGATTTAATTACCCCCACGTTACCAGGGGCGCCGTCAGATAGATACGTTGCGATGCCCTCGGAGCACCCGGACGAAATCGCGGTACGGATCGCCGGCGAACGCTTCCGGTTTTGGCAGTCGATCCGGGTGACCCAGTCGGTTGATTCGTTCGATACCGTGGAGTTAACCGCCCCGTTCGCGCATGATTTAAAAGGCTTCCGAGAGACGTTCCAACCGTTCACATATAAAAATATGGACGTAACTGTGGGGGGCTTCCGTCTCTTTACGGGGACTATGGTTGCCGTACGGCCAGATATTACGGCAAAACGCCGCGCAGTGGTTGCGAGTGGGTATGCGTTACCGGGGGTTTTACACGACTGCACCCCGCCGGCGAGCGCGCTACCGTTGGAGTTCAACGACCAGAATTTACGTGATATCGCTATCGCTCTGGCAGGCCCGTTCGGGCTTTCGGTGGAATTCGCAGACGACCCGGGCCCGGCGTTTGATAATGACCCGGCATTACCCCCCGGGCGTACGGTTTTGTCTTTTCTATCGGCACTTGCGAAACAAAGGAATCTGGTTATCGGGAGCACCCCCGGGGGTGCCCTTTTGTTCCGTCGGCCAGGTAAGGCGACCGCGCCCGTTGCGAGGCTCCGGCAGGGCGAAGGCCCGTTATTAAGCGTAACGCCTCAGTTCCGTCCGCAAGCGTACT
>Ga0164310_10000815_pt1 | contig 17109 bp, 17 predicted proteins | sample GuaBasSedimGuay1_FD_121795 | JGI IMG/M metagenome (GOLD analysis project Ga0164310, IMG submission 121795) | Subseafloor sediment microbial communities from Guaymas Basin, Gulf of California, Mexico - Guay1, Core 4569-9, 0-3 cm | ecosystem: Environmental > Aquatic > Marine > Hydrothermal vents... | reverse complement strand
GTTCCTCAATTCGTTTAGCATTCTCCGCACCCAAACCCAAAACTAAATCACCTTGCTGATCCTTATAACCAGTACCATGCTCAAAACCAACATTATCCAACGTATCCACAAAGCAAATATTACTAAACTCCTCATACTCACCCATCTTCTGCTGATAAGTATACTCAATATTCAAATTCGCAATATAATAAGGCAAAATAGCCACCTCATTGCAATGAATTTCATTCTTATACTTTGCTGGCAACCTGCTTTTTGGCAAGTACTCAATTAGCTCTGTGATAAACGTACCAGTGCCAGTCGCCGGGTCCAAAATTTCCACATTATCATCAGATAACAACCGGTTAAAATGTTTATCCAGCAAATGATCAGTACTCTTAATCATAAACTGCACAATCTCATTTGGAGTGTAGACAATGCCAAGCCTATCCGCGCCTTTGGGATTATAGGCTTTATAAAAGTTCTCATAAATCACCTTCAAAAATTTTTGCTTCTCATGATGATTACTAATATCAGCCGCTTTCCTCCTAATCACCGCATAATAACTTTCAATTGATTTCAAAGTATCACGCCGCACACTACCAATAAAGAACGTATTAACCACAGATTCCAATTCCAAAGCAATCACATTCTCTCTATGAAACTGGCTCTCATTAAACACGGTCAAGAAAATATCCTCAGTTAAGATATGCTGAATTATCATTTCCTGAATATCAAACTCATTTATCTTTGGATTGATAGATTCTTTGCACAGTTTGAAGAGTTTCTTAAAAGCGGCTTTGAAGTTCAAAGCTTTTTGGTTGGCTATGGTAGAGCGTAAAGTCTCAACAACGGTGGGTAAGTCGGCTTTAAATTTTTCAATAGCTTGACGAAAATCCCGAACCTCTTGCCGTTCATAATTGATGAATTTATTTAACAGCGCGTCTAATTTAGCAGCATCCGCAATAGAAACCCGGCTGACTTCGTTATTGCCTTGAATCAAGACAGCTTGTTGGGAGTCCTCAAACAATATGTTGTCATTTGGATAACCTTTAGCAAACTTGCTTCCAATTTCTTTGTCCAAATCATCATATTTATCTTTAGATTCCCAATAACCCCAATCCAAACGTAGTGCATCCTTAACTGTGCCATCTGGATAAACAGTAGTATCGTATTTGGTTGAATACGCAAGTTCTGGTATTAAGATAAAATTCTTCGGTGTACAGTAGGCATTCAACAAGTTTTGAAACGCGACACGGATCGAAGTTTCTTTACTGGAACCACCGTATTGGATTATTTTTTCTACTTCGGTATAGTAATTTTGAATGAGTAAACGCGACATAGGGTTTATTTGAAATTGGTTATAGAACTTGATTATCAAGGGCAGACACGTAGGTCTGCCCCTACAAGACATTATCCGTAGGGGCGAACCTGTGTGTTCGCCCTTCTTAACTTTAGTTATTTATAAAGTTCAGGTTCAAGTTCTTTCGGTGATAAAGCATGATCCCCTGGTAATATAGTTAGAAAATCATCTAAATTAGGCAATACGGGAATCTCTGAGGCTGACATTAAGGGCAAGCCCTGCGCTTTAAGTTCAAGTTGTTGGGTTCGCATATAACTATATTTATCATGGCTAATAAATTTTTCACTGGCAGCATCGCGTATAATAATAGGGTGCAAAAAAACCATTAAATTGCGTTTCACCTTTTTGGTACTTTGTGAGCGGAATAGGCTACCAATGATAGGCAAATCGCCTAGTACAGGCACTTTTTGGGAAGTTTGCTGCAAATCCTCATCTATCAATCCCCCAAGCACAACCATATTACCATCTTCAACAATAACCGTTGTTTTAATAGTTCGTTTATTCGTCACGAGATCCGTCGCCTGGCTGCTGCGACTAATGCTAGAGACTTCTTGCTCAATTTCTAATTTAACGGCATTTCCTTCATTAATTTGCGGTTTCACTTTCAGTTTTATGCCAATATCTTCACGTTGTATCGTTTGAAAAGGGTTGCCGACATTACCAATGGCACCCGTACCAGTATATTGCCCCGTGACAAAAGGCACATTTTGACCCACGACAATTTCAGCCTCCTGATTATCAAGGGTTAATAATGAAGGTGTCGATAACACGTTAGTATTCGTGTCTGAAGTCAATGCCCTTAACATCACCGCAAAATTAAGAATACTGCTACCAAATCGACCTAAACCTAGAAAAGCCCCCGCACCGATATTGGGTAACGTCACATTACGATCCTGATTCGCTTGGTAAGCAACTGAACCTAAATCAACGATTCTGGTCCCTGTATTATCAAAATTACTTAAACCAAAAGGACTTGCTGCATCTTCCGCGCCATAGAGTAGCCATTGCACCCCCAATTCTCGTGCCATATCAGTAGACACTTCAGCAATCACCGCCTCCACTAATACTTGAGCGCGTCGTATATCCAGTTTATGTATCACCGCTTGTAAATTTTGCTGGATGGCAGGGGTGGCAGTAATCACTAAACTATTGGTACTTTCATCAGCTTGAATGTTAGTTTTTACCGTTTCCTTAGCGTTAGACTGCTTTTTTTGGGTTGTTTGCGTCATGCTATCACTGACTCCCTTGAGAACATTAACTAAATCCTTAGCCTGGGCATAACGTAAATAAATCACTTGGGTATTACCCACGCTTTCAATAGGGGTATCAAGATGAGTAATTAAAGTACGTAAACGCAATCGTGTCGCGCTATCACCACTGATCAGAACACTATTTGTCCGCTCATCTGCAATAATAGTCGAAGTAGAAGTTGTACTCTTTGCGCCCTTAGCTTTTTTCTGCTCAAGCGTACTAATAATTCGCACCACTTCTTCGGCGATAGCATGTTCTAAAACAATGACTTCAATATCCTTATCATCAGCACGATCAATGCGACGAATAATTTTCAGCAAACGACGAACATTATTTGCATGATCGGAAATCACCAAAGTATTATTATTTGAATAAGCGACTAAATGACCCTGTTGGCGAATTAATGGTCTTAATAATGGAATCAATTGGGCTGCAGAAACATGTTTGATTGGGACAACTTGCGTGACTAGCATATCGCCTTCTACACTTTCGCCTGGTAATAATACAGGGCTATTTTGGGATTTTGCCAGGTTTTCCGGGATAACTTTAATGACCGCCCCACTGGGAATAGCGGTGAAACCGTGTACACTGAGAATGGATAGAAAAACTTCATAAACACGAACGCTATCCATAGGCTCATTCGATACCACTGTCACTTTACCCTTAACACGCGGATCAACGACAAATGTTTTTCCCGTGACTTCGGATATGACGCTAATAATATCACTAATCTCCGTCTGTCTAAAATTCAGTGTCACATCGCTGGCACTCACGAAGGAAGGTAGCAATAAACATAGATAGATGTATAATAGAATACGATGGTTAAATAACATTGATAATTGTTAATTGGTAATAGTCAATAGTGTATAAACCTGACAGGTTTAACTCAATGTTCAAGTTTTTTTATAACAGCCCTTTACATTGACTAACAGGCTGCGACAAATTCAGAAATTGTCAAATCTGCTACTCGAATCAAACCACGCAATGTACCTTTTGCCACTTCCTGATGATTGGGGACAGAAAGGGTGGCGTGATGTTCTTCTTTGATCATAATAATATGACTGCCACGTTGGCGTGCCACTTGCCAACCAAATTTTGTAAAAACTTGCACCACTTTTCGTCCACTGAGAGTTGGTAAAGAAGACATTAGATCGCTACCTCCAACTGTCGAGTTTCAATAGTCAAGGGCAATCCTTGTTCCGATCTGACTTCTAAACAAAGTGTAATCGCTTCATGAATATTTTTGATGGCTTCTGCTTGAGTGTAGCCCTGAGTGATACAACCGGGAATCATTGGACATTCAACTATCCAAACCCCGTCTTCATCACGATTTATGGTTACTTGAAATTTCATAATTTTCTTCCCATAATCTTAAACTTATATTGTATTTTAACATACCTGTTTAAAAATAGTATATCATTATTATGTATCCTATTAAAATTTGGTGGTCAGTTCGAAATGTAGTTGAAAAATGGTGGGTAGGAATTTCATTACAACCCACTGTTGAAAAAATGGTATCTTCTCTAAATTCGGTGGAAAAAACCTGTCAGGTTTGGGCAAGTTTACCCACACTTTTTGATAAGATACAAAAAATGTATTGAAGGGTGCCTTTTTTAAAAACTTGGTTTCTTGATGCCATATTTTCACGAAACTCAAGGGCAAGCAGTATATAATGAAACTCTTCCCCATTGATATAGGAAAATTTAACTGTGAGCAAATACACACTATTTTTAGTTACTCTTGCTATTGCAATTTTAGCCTACTGGGCTTGGAATTATGATCCCCGCGTTAGCGAATTAAATTCTTTATTATCACAGGATAGCGAACTCGGCAGCTATCCCTATCAATTCAAGGTAATTGAACTAAACAATGGAATGGCTGTGATCTCAAGTCCCAGATCTGCTCAAGTGTCCGTTTTGAAGTTTCTATCAATTATTAAGCCAAATCTCCCTCGCAATGATACTAATCATCCAGAAGTCATTGCGGCTCAAAAAGAACTGGCACATCATCAGCAAAAGGCTAAAAAAATGGTTTTATCTCAACCCGATGTGAATCAAGTCAATTGGGAATTAGATAAAAGCTGGTTTGCTGGTTATGGCATTTATGTTGATAATTAATCTGAAAAAATTTTGTTATTAACAAGATATTGAACATCATTAGAAATCCGATTTTTGAAAAAATCGGATTTCTTTGGACGTGGCGTTTCAACGCAGTTGCATAGCACAGTTAATCATCAATTCGTTTCATCAGATTACATTCCCGAAAAATACGCCGTTCACAAGTTTGACAAAACGGATGATCAAAACGTTGGAAAATCTCAGATATCGCCTCTTTTTTAGCGGTAAAGAGATTATGTTCACCAATTTCAGCCAAATAACCACCACGCTGCAGAAATTTCTCCGCTTCCATTTTGAATCCACACAAATACAAACCACCGCCTTGCGCTCGCCAATATTTAGCTTCTTGGACTAACATTTCAGCCCCAGCAACGTCAATAAAATTGATTGGCTTAGCCACGATTAACAAATGACTTAATGTAGGTTCTTTTTGCTTTATTTTATGTAATGTGCTAGAAGTATAACTCACCGCACCAAAGAATAGGGAGCCATCAATACGAATCACTTTTAATTGTGGGCATTCTGGCAGTGCTTTACGCTCAAGATTAGTAAAGTGGCGCCGTCTTTCTTCTGGATCCGGTGCCAAGGTGACAATCTTAGGATGTGCAGTTCGATTTAAATAAAATACGAGAGATAAGAAAATGCCTGCATAAATCGCAAATTCCAATTCTAAAAATAAGGTTGCCAAAAAAGTGACTAATAACACGCTGGTTTCTGAGTGACTGGCTTTAATAATTTCTTTAATATGATGGAAGTCAATTAAGTTATAGCCGACTAATAGGATAATACCACCCATAGCGGCAATGGGTAAGTAAGCAGTTAATGGAGCAATGAATAATACAGTCAACGCTAGGAATAGTGCCGCAAAAATAGCTGATAAAGGTGTTTTAGCTCCCGTTTGATAATTAATGCCAGAACGGGTAAATGAGCCAGAACCTGCATAACTAGAAAAGAAGCTGCCAACTATATTGGATAGCCTTGACCAATAAATTCTTGATTGCCATCAATATGTTGATGAGATTTGGTGGCGACCGAACGGGCAATGGAGACGGCTTCAATCAATCCCAATAGTGCCACTGCAAAAGCTTCAGGGGCTAATTGACGTATTGTTGCTATGGAAAAATCTGGCATTGATAAAGGGGGTAAATGGGCAGGCATTTCCCCGACTAAATGAACACCATGGGCTTCACCATTGAGCAATAGGCTAACTAAACTCCCAAAAATCATCGCCAATAACATGTAAGGTAGGCGAGGCAAAAAACGTTTGAAAAGTAAGGCAGATATTAGGGTGGATAATGCCACCGTCAATATATAATAATTAATATCGCCTATTCCATTAAAAACATCTACCCAGGTATGTAAAAAAGATTCACCTTTAGGAACATACACACCCAGTACATGTTTCAATTGGCTAGTCATAATGAGAATAGCAGCCCCAGCGGTGAAAGCGATCACAACGGAGTGAGACACAAAATTAACTAAAGTGCCTAGACGCGCCAAGCCAAAAGCGAGTTGATAGACACCTGCTAAAAATGTGAGCGTTAAAGTGAGACTGATAAATTCTGCAGTGCCCGGATCAGCGTGATGACTGATAGCCGAAAAAACGACAATGGAAATAGCCGTTGTTGGACCAGAAATGAGATGTAGTGAGGAGCCAAATAGGGCAGCTATAATGGGTGTCACCATCGCCGTATAGAGTCCGTACTCTGGCGGAAGACCTGCAATCATGGCGAAAGCCACGCCTTGGGGTAGAACAATCACAGCCCCGGTTAAACCAGCCAATAGATCAGCCTTAATACTGTCACGCCCAACGAGGGGCCACCATGCTAAAAAAGGTAAAAATTTATGCCACATATTTTAAGTATTTATGTTGTATAGTTTTTCAGATAAATAAGTTTACAAATGTAGGCGACACACCCTTGTGGTTGCCTTCGTCATTTTGTATTCTAACATACCTGTTTAAAAATCGTATATCATTATTATCAATTTAATGACTAATTAATAATTGGTATTTTGAGTTATAATTCTATTTTTTATTTTGTAATTAATAAAGTATCGTACCCCATTAAAAGTATTTTAAGATTTAACGATTTTAATTTAAGTGCTTGATTTCATTAGCTTTACAAATTAAAATTTGAAGTAAATCAATGGGTTACATTAAATCGGAATAATGTCTATTGATTAAATTGATTTTTTTCATGTTTTATTTTTCATGTTATATTAAGTATATGAAATATATGAATTAATTCCGGACAAGTCTAATAATGTTTTTTACTATGAGAGTATAAAAGAAATACCATTTTTTCAAAAAATGGTATGCCCTGTTTTTTTAATACCATGCACACCTTGCAGACGCTGCACCTCTGATATTAAAAATTGAATTTAATGCCAACACTTATCTTAGTATCTGTTGTCTCCATCTCACCCGATCTCAGCCCAGCCGCACTGCGTGCATCAAGATAATCCTGAACGGATTTAACAAACAAGTTATAATCGTAATCAATATCATACGAAGTGAAAATGGAGAAATTCTTTGCTATCTTGAAATCCAACTTGAAGTTGGTTTTGACAAAATAATACTCAGAATCCTCTAAAAATAACCCATAACCCACTGATTCAGAAAAGGTGACATTGTCATTGATCTTCCAGCTCAGATCCTGATGAAAAAACGCAATACTTGAATTATAATCCTCTACCGATGGAAAATTGAAATATACCTTCTCCCGTATCCTCTTGCTCATAAAAGTCGTTTCTGTTTTACCATAACTCCCTATCAAGTTCACCTTATATTTCGGGGTATCGAACAGGTTCCATTTTAGCCCACCGTAGTAAATCCAACGATCTTCCAAATATTTGGTGCTACTCTTCTCCCACATAGCACCGGCAATAATTGACAAGTTATCCATCAGTGCAAAGTGAAACCTTTGACCGAAAAATTGCTCTTTCGTATTAGTACTCTGTCTCAAAAGAGAAACATTTGTATTACGATTACTGATACGATACTTAGAAGTACTGGTGAATAGGTTCTTCCTTAATGTCAGCGTCGCATTTCCGGTATGGACTTCCGTATTAAGATTACCGCTGGCTTCTGAATAAGAATAACCTCCTTCCAAATGATACAACAGGGGATTAGGCAAAGGCTGATATTTCATTGGATTTATCCGCCACCACTTGCCCAGATATTCACCCCTAGAAATCCAACTGTCATCTGCCGAACTCTGTTTCGTATCAGAATCGGAAGGGGGAGGTTGAGAATAACAATACTCCCCCATTGCCAAAAGCATGAGTGTTATTCCCATGCTACTCTTTACACATTTCAATCTCAATTTGATTTCCTCATTACTCATGAGAAATCCGATTTTTCCAAAAATCGGATTTCTATAGATACAGTAGAACTAATGCACTAGGTACAGAATTTTCACATTCAAAAACTAGACAATTTTTAGTACTAATATTTCTTTTTGTCAAGTGATTTTGAATTTTTTAAAATATGCTTGGTATATTTTGATAAGCACATTGATGTTCACCATCCGTCTGCACGTTTAACAGCGAACTGGTTGTGTTGGAAAATTGACTGATGAACTTCATTTTTCTATTTCCTTATTAATAATAAAAACGGGCTAGTCTAAAAAAAGTTTTCTGGAAATTTTTCTGTGATCGTCATGACGGGATAACGATTAGAAAAAACGCGATAAGTACGAGAGAGCAATTTTTCTTCTCTTTTAATATCAAAATAATCGGATAAATCTCCAGCGGGTTCCCGGATATAAGTGACGATTTCTTTGAACGTTTCCGTTTTATGTTCTACCCAAAGTTTTCCGATGGGGATATGAGATTTAATCAGTTTTTTTCTAAACTTTTCCTCCACTCGCTCAAGAACAATAATGGAATCAGCATAAAGCCAATTACGCTGGCTCGTTTTGCCGCAAAGCAGTATTTTTCTTTCCAACACTTCAGTACCTGCTTTGATTTCTAAGGGCAGAATATCTGCTGTGATTGAAACGATTTCTTCAGATAATTTAACAACGCCAATCGGTTCATTTAAAAAAGCTTCTAATAAGTTTGTTAAGGTACCATCAGCGATCAATAAAATTTTTTGAAAAGGGCTTAACTTAGATGGATCGATTTGGCTGTTTCGCAAGGATTCGTGCAAATCTGTTCTAAGCACATATGTGATTTCATTTGCTTGCATAAATAAACCTATTTGTTAGGTATTTGAGAGTTTCTACAAACCAGTAAAGGTCATATAAATCAATGAGTTACATTACTATGCTGTTCTATAAAAACCTATAATTTTTGAAGTATAAGGTTTAATTTTGCGCATTTGAGCATCGGTATCAAAACGCAGACAAGGTTCAAGGGGATTAATTTTATAGTTTTTTAGGCTTGCTTGCTGAAAGTTTGTAATTCATATTCATAATTCCTAATTATTCGTTCTTGATTCCCAGTTCCTACAGTTTTTCAAATAAATAATTTCAGAAGGGCAGACACGCAAGTCTGCCCCTACAGTAAATATAGTCTTTTCGGTAATTCAAAAACTTGACAACTTCGGAGTATACCAATAAAATAGGGTTTGGTATGTGATGAATACCGTATCTATTATTTCTCCCTAACCTTGAATATTAGGTGGCCAATTTGCGGTGTTAATCTCTGAAGTCCATTTTAAAAATTCAGCGAGAGCATCTAACTCTTCCTCAGTGAAGTTAAATTGAGGCATGCTGCGTCGCCCCGGCATACCATTTTTAGAACGACTTTTGATAAAACCTTTAATAGCCTCTTTGTTATTACCAAAACGCTTATAAACGTTACCCAATTCTGGAGCATAATAAGCCCCTTCCCCAAGCAAAGTATGACAACCTATACAGTTGTTTATTTCCCAAACCGTTTTGCCTTTTGCTACTTGCTCTGTGATATTTTCCCGGTGATCACGTTCTGGCAAAGCGATGCTGGTATCAAAAGTTAAAACAAGAAACAGTAAGATAAAAAATGCTGAACTACCATGGAAGATGTTTCGAGCCATGGATTTAGTAAATATTTTACCCAATTAAATTTTCTCCATTTAGCTATAGATTTTCAGAAAAATAATTTTCAATAAGAACAAACACATCAGTTCGCAAAACAAACGTAGGGGAGCAAACCTGCGTGTTTATCCCTACAATAAACCTGTCAGGTATTCGAGGATTGAAAGGTTTATCGTGTGAAACTTCGTTACCGAAGTTAAATTATTTTTCTGAACGTCTATATAATTAATAAGTGATATTATCACAAAATCTAAACTAATGTCTTTATCATTGATTGAAGTAGCGCAATAAAATTTCCATCATTTAATGACTATTCGCGTTGGCATTCTTGGTTAGACCCTACATAACATGCCATATTTAAGCCATTTAAAGTATATATTAATTGTATTCTCCAGAGTGTCATTTTTTATAAAATTATCCCGATGCGATATTTTTTCAGACCGTTTTTATTGTACATATTGATCTGATAGTTGTACTATAGATTGTTAGGTAAATATCTTTATCCATAAACGGACAACGAAGTTTCACAAGGCAGTTGCGGTCGTTTTTTCCGACATTTGTTTTGTAAGGATGAGTGTTCGTCCTGATTTTTTCGCTCAGGCACTAAAGCTTTGATTTTTTAAAATTTTCATTGCTTAGTTATCTTAATTTATTTTTCAGTAAAGGAAGCATTTATGCAAAAACAACTTTTTGGGGCTGTACTTGCCTCAACTTTTTTTTTCGTTGGTTGTGATGATGGGAAGAAAAGTGTAGCACAGATAGAAGATAATTTAGGCTCCCCTTCTACATCATGCGAAATGATGCTTCAGGACAAAGGCAAAGTGACGGAACAACAATATGCTATCACTTCCCCTTTGCCATGCACAGAGATTGATCCCCAGAATGGTTTTTTTAGTGTAACCTGCAATATCAAAAATTTCACGCAGGATAAAGCGGAGGGCAAGCTATTTTGGATATCCATCGAAGATGTCAAACAAGCGAAGCATTTTCCCAAGTTCCCCGTGGGAGATGAAAACTGTTCTTCCAATATGATTCATGAAGGTAATGATTCCAATGATAAGCGGGAGATGAAAGTTCTTTTACTGCGGATTGATGATGACACCGATCAGAAATTTCATCAATGGATGAAAGAAGGTCCTGACAAGGGTTATCCTGGATTTCCGCTAATCCAGAATGATATAGTTGCGACCGTACCTATATTTATTCCTTAATGCTATAGTTCTATATATTGAACATTATAAGAAATCCGATTTTGGGAAAAAATCGGATTTCTGAAAGTGATTCCTATTTCTTGATAACTTATGACATTCCTGGAAATTTTTACACTATTTCTATCAATACATTGGTCATTCATTAGCATTTATACGCTATTGGGTTGGACTTCTTTTTTACTATATAAAGTCAAACAAGATGGTAAAAGAGCAACATACGTTGAATTGGTCATTGTAAGTAAAGCTTCCCAATCCGTCAAATATTCATTATTTGAATGTATAAAATATCATTTTAGGGAATTTGGCTGTAACGTCACTATCAATATCGTTATAGATGAAGGATGTGATTTGGAAGCAGTCATCAAACTGTTTGTCAAGACAAAAATGGCGTGCCGACTTATCATCGTTCCCAAAACGTTTACATGCAAAGCGATTGCTAAAGGACGAGCCATCGAATACTTCATCAGACGTTATGTTGACAAAAAAAAATGGTATGCTTTTATAGATGATGATAACAAAGTCATGACCGATGATTTTCTTTATGAAATACCTATTTACGAACGAAAAGGCTATGTTTGTGCCAGCGGCATTTTAAAACCTAGAATGGGCAGATCTAAAATCACTTTTATTGCAGATCACCTAAGATGGTTTGATGATTTGAGTCTTTTTAGATTTGGAACGGGATTACTGGGTTCTGCCATTAATGGGATACATGGCGAATTATTATTATGTAAAGGTTATGTTTTAAAGGAGGTGTCATTCAATAGATATACCATTACGGAGGATTTTGCCTTTGCAAGAGAATTAGTTAAAAAAGGATATAAGTTTTGGCAATCGAAAACCGTTATTTCAATTTTATCGCCTCACAATTTCATGGACTTCATTAAGCAAAGAAACAGGTGGTACAAAGGATTAGAACAGGATGTGATAAAGTCTGAATGGAAAACCCTATCCTTCGCGGGTATAAGAATTGTGATGTGGAAACTCAGCATTTTCGGTTCATGGTTACTATTTCCTTTATGGTTCTTTGTTGAATTGCCAACGTTTATCAAATGGTTTTGCATTTTTGGTGCATTGCATTATTATACAGCGTACATCATTGGGGTTATGAATTTAAAAGAAAAGTGGATTTACAAATTGCATTTTTTATTTTTGATACCATGGTATTCAGTACTAGAAGCCATAGCCCCTCACTATAAAACAAAACAGAAAGGATTTATTGTCATCGAAAAATAACTTGTTCAATTCCAAAGGCATTGAGCCTTTAGGAGCCTACATAAAAGTTTAAGTTATGCCCGCGTGCAGTATAAACTAAGTTTTTTACAATAGAAATTGGAATAGTTTTTGCCAAAGTTGATAACTTATTGTTATTTAACATTTTTTTAAATGTCAAGTCAAAATTAGCGTACTTGAAATCTGTAAAAATTCATTCATTCAGAAATCCAATTTTTTGAAAAATCGGATTTCTATACTGGTTTGGGCATTCAAGAAATACTATTTTTTGAAAAATTTCTATACTGATTGATCAACATTTTCACAAATTTGACTGCAGTGAAGTATAGATGTTCAGAAAAATAAATTCGTCGAACATAAGTTATTTTTTTCAATGCCAAAGTCAATCTTGGATGCTAGTTGAAAGGATTATTTTATGCCATTTTTTAATTTAAAGAGTTTATTTAGCGATTCAGAAGAAACTGCTGAGGAGGTACCCCCTCCTTCCGAAAAAACGCATGATACTGAGGCATTCCCTCCTATTATTGGACTAGATATGGTAGGGCGTGGTGTTAGGTTAAAGCCTCATCAAGTTTATGAGTTAAAAGACGTTCTTTTGAAAAGAACAAAACACAACCAAATTTTTCACGCCATCGAAACGGGACAAAGCTATTTTGTACCTGCTGATGGGTACGCCGTGGATGCAAATCATCCGCTCCCAACGGAGCACAAGGTTATTATTGAAGATTCATGGGAAGAATTTGATAAGCATTTTAAGGTTGATAGCCACCTTGCTACTAGTCATAACGTTTTTAGTGTAGATGTCAGAATGGGGCAAACTAAACAATTGCATTCTGAAGAAGATTCTTACTATGCTGCGATAATTTCTTTTATTCCCTTTTGGACGCTTTATCTGCCTAATGTAACGGAAATGTCTGAACAACTTAATTTTGAGTTGCCATTGCCCTTTCAATATAAGTATAGAAAGGAATATGAGAGGTTCTTTGAGCAGTATGGTACTCACTATATTAAAAGAGCATGGATCGGTGGTAAAGCGATGCTGGCTTTTGCCATTGCTAAAACAGCCATTACAAAACCAGAATTGCGAAAAGTGCTTAATGCTTGCTATGCGACGGAGGGTGACACTTTAGATGCCAATGTGAAAAAGGTGCGCGAAAAATTACACACAGCATCTGAGTGTGTCGTGTTAGGGCAAGGGGGGGATCCCGCTAAACTGGGTGCGCTGCGATCACTCCAAGAAAATAGTTATAATGATTGGTTGGAAGCACTTAAAGAAAATCCCAAGGTGATCAAATTTGAGGCAGCCGGTATTTGGACCCTCATTCCTGATGAAAAAAAGGCGAAAGCCCTTTTAGAGGCTTATAAAGCGATAACGACTTTCACTCCATTATCGGCTGTACTTAACTTTGACGAAGAACAAGTGCTATTTATCAGGGGTAAAGAATATACTTGTTATAATGTGGAAAAACGCAAGACTGGAGAAGCTAAACCCATCATTGAGCTTTGGCCAGCACTGTTAGAAATACCGGGGTTTGATACAGTGGATGCTGCAATAAAGGGACCCAAAATGAAATCACATGATGGGGAAATCCTCAGTAACAAGCTATTTCTTTTCAAAGGGGACCAATGTGTTTGCTTGGATATTGATAGCAACCAAATTGAAGAAAGCTATCCCAAGCCTATTGCGGAAGAATGGCCCGGCGTGACCTTTGAGCGGATTGACGCAATATTACCTGTCGATTCCGAAACGATTTATTTCTTTATGGAAAAACAGTATATTCGCTATAATCCTGTCAAACGTCAGGTTGATTCCGGTTATCCAAAGCAGATTAGCCCAATGTGGTATGGTCTCACTTTTGATAAGATTGATGCGGCATTTCTTCGGGAAGATGGACGAGCTTACTTTTTTAGAAGAGATGAATATATTCTCTATGATACCGTCAAGCATCGTGCTGAGTGGGTACATCCAAAATTTCTGGTGAGCAACTATATAGAAGACTGGAATTTGTTTGACTGAATATATTTCAATAAGATCTGACAGGTTTTAAAAACCTGTCAGGTCTGTCGTTTCCTGGAGGAAAGAGTTAAATGGTACAGATAAAAACGAAAACAGATAGGGCAGACGAAATTGTTAGAAAACATACTGTTGGCTCAATCTTTGTAGGCTTAGTGCCGGTTCCTTGGGTGGATCTGGTTGTGTTATCAGGCATCCAAATAGACATGCTACGTGGTTTAGCTGATCTATATGATATTGATTTTTCACAACATCGTGGAAAGTCATTGATAGCAGCGTTGCTAGGAGGATGTGCTCCCGTATCATTTTCCGGCAATGTCTTTAGTTGGGTAAAAACCATACCGGTTTATGGACAATTGACAGGCATGGCTAGTATGTCCGTCTTTGGTGGTGCATCCACTTATGCCGTTGGAAAGGTATTTATTCAACACTTTGAATCTGGCGGCACTTTTCTAACGTTCGATCCTAAAAAAGTGGCTGACTATTATGCTCAACAATTCGAGCTTGGAATGGCAAAAGTCAAAAAATACGGTTTGGGGATAAAACCTTAAAGTGATTTCTTGTAAAAAATATACCATCACACTAAACCTATTAGAAATACTATTTTTTCAAAAAAGAGTATTTCTTTAAAACCTGTATTTGGTAGGGCAATCCCTTTGTGGTTGCCCTATTTCGATTTTGGTACTAAAAGGAGAATAAAGTGAAAGAAATAAACCATGAATTGAAGAACCGAATTATTGCCGAAGCTAATAAGACAACTTTATACGAATGGCTGGCAACCGTATTTTTCTTTGCGACAAAGATTATACAACCGGTCGGTTCTGCCCTCATAACGCTTAATTTATCTGCCCCTTCTCTCACAGAAGCAGGCTGTTTTGCTTCGCCAGAAGTGACAATTGGTATGGGAAGCGCAGTACTCGTTTCTTCAGGGCTGGATGCGATCTTTAATTTTAGCCTTCTAAGAGATAAAACACATCGAAAGAATATTGCACTGGTTAGGCTATCTGAAAAATTCAGCATTGACTGGAAATTAGCGGAAACAGAACAAGAAAGGGGCGTTGTACTCCATTCAATATCTAAGGCATTTCGTGATATCTCACTTGAATTTTCCAAATGAGGGAATGCGCTGGGTTTCGTTCATGAAGGAACGCGGCGCAAACTACAACGCAAAATGTTGCTTTAGTTCTTCACAAAATTGAGGAAAAAACGAGAAAACCTCACAATTTGTAAATAATAATATGAATATTGTTGTATTAGATGGTTATACTTTAAATCCTGGTGATTTAAGCTGGGCTTCTTTGCAATCCTTAGGGCATTGTGATATTTATGAGCGCACATCCGTTGAGGAAATTGTAGAACGTGCGATAAATGCTGAAATTATCTTGACTAACAAGGTATTACTTTCGCGTACCACGATTGCACAATTACCCAAATTACAGTACATTGGTGTACTGGCAACGGGTTATAATGTTATTGATGCCCCAGCAGCCCGTGAACAGCAAATTATTGTGACTAATGTCCCTGCGTATAGTACGCCATCGGTTGTGCAGATGGTATTTGCTTTGTTGTTAGAATTGACGCGACATGTCAGCTTACATGCTGAGGGAGTCAGGGCTGGACGTTGGAGCAATCATCAGGATTTTAGTTATTGGGATAAACCCTTGATAGCTTTAGAAAGCTTGACGATGGGTATTGTGGGGTTAGGTGCCATTGGACAAGCCGTTGCAAAAGTGGCACAGGCTTTTGGAATGCCCGTTTTGGCTTATCAACGTACCCCTAAACCGGTTGCGGGTGTTAAAAATGTCGATTTAGAGACTTTATTTCAACAAAGTGACGTGATTAGTCTGCATTGTCCTCTAACACGCGAAACGCAACATCTTGTCAATGCACAAAGTTTAGCCTTAATGAAACCATCGGCTTTTATCATCAATACCAGTCGTGGTCCTGTGATTGATGAGCAAGCTTTAGCACAAGCGTTGCAGGCAAGTAAAATTGCGGGAGCCGGTTTAGATGTGTTAAGTGTCGAACCGCCTACACCTGATAACCCTTTGTTTAGCTTATCAAACTGTTTTATTACCCCTCATATTGCTTGGGCGACTCAAACCGCACGACAGCAATTATTAAATAGGGTTGTGGCAAATATCCAAGCCTTTCTCCAAGGCAAACCACAAAATGTTGTCAATTGAATTATATTAAAAGTAGGCTGGGCAACGTTGTTGCCCACCCGATACCTACTAAACAAATTCTGTTTTTCGGGATCGACTTCTCTAGCCTCACTTTTAAAACAAAATAGTGCTTTGATTGAGATATTATAACACATATGTTTTTATTTGCTTTTAATTCTTAACTCGCATATTAAATTAGAGAGAATTATTAACGCTCCCTATCTTTCCAAATGGTTTATTTTTAAGTTCTGCATTGCTTTGCAGGAACTATCAAGCTATCGTTCGGATAATCAATGATACTCATGAAATATGGCTTGAACTGCTTTCTGATTAAGAGGGCAACCAGAATAATTGGGGTCAGAGTAAAATAAATTTTGCTAGAAAAATAGGGCAGCAAAAAGATTGATAATTAGGTTAATTTTACTCTGACCCCAATTATTTTGATATAACAAGCCTGCCAGTATCACACTTACTACCCCTAATGGGAAACTGAAACTTGGAGTTTGAGGCTCGTTTAGATGGGTATTCTAAGCCTTACTACCCCTAATGGGAAACTGAAACATTCACAATATCGCTTTTAGGATCAGAATTTATATCACTTACTACCCCTAATGGGAAACTGAAACTTGATTGGAGGTGTCTTATGAATCCACAAATAACGGCTTACTACCCCTAATGGGAAACTGAAACATTCACAATATCGCTTTTAGGATCAGAATTTATATCACTTACTACCCCTAATGGGAAACTGAAACTTG
>Ga0164310_10000814_pt1 | contig 17115 bp, 16 predicted proteins | sample GuaBasSedimGuay1_FD_121795 | JGI IMG/M metagenome (GOLD analysis project Ga0164310, IMG submission 121795) | Subseafloor sediment microbial communities from Guaymas Basin, Gulf of California, Mexico - Guay1, Core 4569-9, 0-3 cm | ecosystem: Environmental > Aquatic > Marine > Hydrothermal vents... | reverse complement strand
TGATTCTAACTTTATTTTATAAACACCTTCAAGAGAAAACCCTTTCAAAAGCAGAAAATATTTTCCGCTAGAATCTGTTATTGCAGATTTTTCATAAATTTTTATACTGTTTGGGTTTAATATTTCAAGCGTGAAAAATGTCTTTGGCCTACAGGATATAGTTAAAAAAATATTTTCATTTGGCATATACGTTGCCTTATCAGTTCTAATCATATGTGGCTCAGCCGAAGCTAAGGATAAGTTAGGTGTTAAAACAATAAACAAGATTAAGGTTGTTACTAAAATTCCAGCACTAAAGCTTTTCCCCATTTATCCACCCAAATACGTAAATTTACAACGTCAAAATAATTGACTGGAAGTAGCGAAGAGCTTAACGTGATAAACACTATCTCAGAACTACCCCCACCCATCTCACTTATTTATTGTCCGCAAGAAGTATAAATAATTTTTGTCAAATATAGACTTCGGATTGTTCCTAGTTAATGTATTAAGAAATGGGGAAAAAGAAAAAAAATGTTCCCCACCCATCTCTGAAATAAATCAAAAATTATGATAGTTCCATTTTATTTTTATAATCTTTGATGATTTTTTAAAATTAACAACTATTGGCTTACTTATATCTATACTTAAACTCATGTGAAACTTTTGCCTTAACTTTACGTATCTTATTGATTGTGCGCTCTCGCGTATATTTATGATCCGAAGGCTCTCTTTTATAACCAGTTGTTCGATTCTTTTTATTTTTAATCAAAAATCCAAATACAATAATAATTATTATTAATACAATCCACCAGCCTGTATTTAGGAAATCTGTAAATGACGTTATCATTGCTGTTGGTGTAGACTTTATTTTTGTTAAAAACCCTGTTGGTGTGTTGGTCTCTTCATCTCCAGCTGTGGATGTATTTTCAACAAATTGCAGAACTGTTGTTGTACCGATTTTTGTCTCTTTAGATTTGGCAACTACGTTAATAAGATAAAATTTCTTACACTCATGCGAAGAGCAATACCCCGCCGGAACCAAAACCTTTAGTGTAACTTTATCAGAATCTTTAGGATTCATAGCAGAGATAGTTGTAGGTATTAGTTGGTACCATTCAGATGGTATGCCTTCTATACTTACTGTTATATCGCTGAGATTTGTCTGACCTGTATTTTCTATAGTTATATTAACAGAATTGGTTTTCCCTTCTGATATATCGATTGTTTCTGGAGATAAAATTGATAATTCGGTTTTTCGGGAAAGGTCTATAAACACAGATGACTCCGTAGGAAGGAATGGGTCCTTTTCGGCTCTAAGCGTAAGCTTTAAAGAGCCTTCGTACATCGGTGCCTTCAGATTAATTGTAAAAAACCCGCCTATATCTGTTTTTGCACTTTCATTAACAGAACCTAAGGAAGCGTACACAGATGCGTCTTCTATCGGGTTTCCATTTGAATCAAGAACCTTTCCAGATATAGGTATAGTATCTCCCATGAAATAATCTTTCTTAACGATATTTGCATCAAAATGTAATGATTTTCTTTCCCCTATAACAAACGCTGAAAACGCAGAAACATTAAATTGAACCATATTGGTTGTGGTATCTATTATGGGTTTATCTATCCGTTCCCATTCTCCTGAACATAGACGCCGATCAAAGTTCCAGTTATGACAAGTATAAACTTCTATTCTTTGCTCATCGGCAACTTTTGAAGCATTATAATATATCTGCAAGTCAGCACCAGAGAATTCCAGATCTGAAGCAATTTCAAGGACAACCAAGCTGGCAACGGATATGCCCGGTATATCCTCATGCCCAGAAAAACTATCAAATCTTATCGCGTCATTAATGCCACTCTTTATGTAAACTCCTTTAAGTGTTGCTTTAAGTGCGCCAAATTGCAAAACCATAGTATAATTTCCGGGTAATACGGGTGTAAAATATTCTCCCATATTTCCAAGCATTATCTCTTTTGTTTCTCCATCTTTTGTAAGTCTTATTTTACCACCGACTGCACGGTTATTTGCATCTACAATCTTTCCTGAAAACGGAAGTATAAATTTTACAGGTCTTTTTGATTCCGCAAGTACGCCTGAAACCGAGGGCATATAATTTGAAGCTAAGAAAAGTCTATAAACACCCGGCTCATATTGCGGCAATTTGGCTTTTATATAGCCGGTCCCTGTCTGAGTATTATATGAAAAATTCGCTATTTCCAAGTTAGCTGTTCTTTTTCCATCCTCGTCAACTAAATAAACAAAAAAATCAGATTGATCAAGGTCTTGTATTATGTTTTTATTATAAAACATTGAGTAGTGAATGGTTAAGGCGCCGGATGTTGCGTATTCCATAGAGCCACCGTCATTAACATCTAAAATATGTAACTCCAATGGGGATTGTATTTTTACAACATTCCTCTTAATAATTTCATAACTGTGTTTTTCGCCAGCATCGAAATATTCAATATCTATGAGAAGGTTATAAAACATACTTGTATCCAATTCTGAATATTCGCTACTAACAAAAGGATTTATGATAAAGTGCTGTGTATTTTGGTCAAAAGCAATCTCTCCACTGAGTTGGTATTTCTGCCCAAATTGCTCCAAATAAACCTTAAAAGTTGGATTAAGTGGGGATGTTTTTGTGTTTGACTCTACAAAAAGCTCAACCTCAACTGGAGTCTCAAAATTTTGCCCGACGTAAATAGAATATGGCGGATTTCCCGGTGGTAATATAATATCTCCTGTTAGTTTCTTAACTTCAAATTCTTTTAGTTCTGAAACTGATGAGCTATTGTAACTGCAGGTTATATTTATTGAATATATTCCGGGTGTTGTAGTCTGATAATTAAGCTTAAATAGATCTGTTTCAGAGTCATACACAAAATCCTTTGGTTGATAAGTTAAAGACTTATACGTTATTATACCAGAAACGGACAAATCAGACGGGTTAACATTATTTTCAGAGCATTGAACTGAAATAAGAATAGATGCTGGTGCATATGAATTCTCGCCGACTTGCTCTATCCACGGATTTGATGGACTGATTTGAATATTATCAACTGTTATTGCCCGTCCAAAGCTCGCTAATAAAAGAACCGCGGTTATGAAGATGTAAGTATTCTTAATTGTCATGTGCAATTACCTCAAAATTCCACTTCTTAATTTATCAATAAAACGCTTAAAAAATAAACCGCGTGGTTCCTGAAATGTTCTACTGGTCAGGTGATGGGCCATTCGCCTGAATTCTATGGCCGGTCTAGAATATGGGCTATATTTTATAACAGGTATCTCTTCGAAAATACTTTTCTTTATTATTTTATCTTCTGGTATCTTTGATATTATAGGCGCCTCACACATTATTTCTATTTCAGCTGGGCTTACCTCATATGGCGTGTTTTCTACGCGGTTGACAACAATACCCAAAACCTTCTTTCCAAGATCTCTCACGACTTTTATAACCTTCATCGCATCTGTGACAGAAGGAAGATCTGGGTTGGTAACAAGCACGACATCGTCTACAACTTCTAGCATGGTCAGAGCGTCATCATCAAGACCAGGTGGGCAGTCTAAAATAACAAATCCTTTGAGTTTTTTTAGCTGTTTTCTCAACTTTTTTGCGTTTGGCTTTACTCTTGTGTATATTTCATCTACAGATAAGGAGGAAGGGATAATCATCAGCCCTGTCGGGTCCTGATGAATAGCTCTTAATATAGATTCTTTACCGCTCAGAACATCTTGTAAAGAAACATCAAATGATAAGGCGCCGAGTTGTAAACCAAGGTTAGCTGCGGTTAAATCAGTGTCAACAACTGTTACTTGCTCACCAAGCTCTTGGAGAGCTAGTCCTAAATTTATGGAAACAATAGTCTTACCGACACCTCCCTTGCCTGAAATAATTCCAATTATCTTGGCCAAAGCTGCCTCACCCTAAAAATATAATTTATACATTACTATATATATAATTATGTTTTTCTGTGCAAAATCCGTTTACGCCTTAATCGCGGCTTTCTAACGAGCGTATTCAATATAATTGCTAGTATAATAAGCCCTGCTAGTGTATACATTAGGTAATAATTTTGTGTTTTTTTTAGTAATATTGTCTTTTTAGCGTAATATTTCCCGTCTTCTGATATCATTTCAAGAGTTATCGGCTCTTCTTTCCAATAATCTGTGTTATAGGGTATAAACCCAGATATTTTTCCCTTTTCAGGTTTAAATTTTCCTGACGTAAAATACCAACCAGCTGGATAGTCAGAAGGCACGATAATAATGTCTGGTAACTCTTCTTTTGCGTTTCGATTCTTTTTTATGTTTACTTTAATTTTATCTTTTGTATTTGTAATTGATATATCAGCCAAGTTTTCCAGCGATGACATCTTAGTTTTGTTCATATTTACGGCTGAAAAATTTACCTCTTTTATTTTTTCTGATTCGAAGCAATAATATGCTCTCAGAATAGTGCGATAATTGCCGTCCTCGTCAGCTATCCAATAAATATCAAAAGAGTCATATGCTCCTGGCTTAAGCAATTTTTCTTGACTCCATCCGGTGTATACCAAGCTATTGTTTCTTAATATATCTGCCCTTATTTTAACCTTACAAGCAACCGAACCACTATTCATCCACTCCAAAAGAAAATGCTGCGGCGTCGAGTAGGTAACATTATCGAATGAAAAATATTCAACATATCCACTAATGTTATCACTAACTTTGATGTTAATATCTGGTGCTAAACCAGACATTGGTAATATAGTCATAAAAATAGCTATAATTAAAACTTCTTTTTTCATTTTGTTCACCCCAACAATTTTTATCCCTATAAAGCTATGAAACGTAAATCAAAGGAACTAAAAAATCATATTTTGGTAGTTTTATAAAGATATCAACTTCGCCCACGTACCGTCCAAGCCGCGATGCATTCAATTTAACGGTTATTTCCCCTTTGGTTCCGGGCTCTACTATTATGTTATTTTTGTCTACTGTTATAAATGGAGAAATATTTCCATAACTTTTTATGTTAATTTTTGCTGCCCTCTTATCATTATTTGGTATTGATAAAAATTTTGAGGAAGCCGGGGTAACATTAAATACAAGCCTTCCAAAATTAAATTTATCCGTATCTGAAGATACACCGATATTTATTTTACTCTCGTCTAAAAGTTTTATGACGTTAACTTCTGCTGGGTATCTATATACAATATTTTTGAAAAATATCCCATCTCTTTGCTCTATCGATAAATTTTTTACCAAAACTTCCGGCTCCTGCTCTATGTTAAAAAATTCAGATAAAAAAAGTAGTAAGGATAACGAAATAACAAATATTATTAAACGTATAATATTTTTTGACTTCTTCATACAATTACCACTTCCAATATACTATAAATAGCAAGAAAAAAACTATTAAAACAATGACCCACCATGGAAACTTCGATGGTTTTGGTGGAAGAGCTGCTGTGATGACTTGTGGAACTTCAACATTATATCGCTTAGATATGAGGCCTGTAGAATAGTCAACAACTAATTTAGCTGTATATTTTCCAGGCTTTGCGTTATCTCCCCGCCAAAAAATAGATATTATATCAGTTGAGCCTGGAGTTATTTTTTTTTCTCCGCCCTTAAGTACAGCAACTACATTGTTGTCTTCGTCAAATAATTTTAGCTCGTTCAACCTTGCTATCATCGTAACTGTACCAGTATTACGAAATATTGTATCCAGCCTGACTAAATTTTTTCCAGCTCTTTCTGCGAAGACGTTAACAACCGTGCCATCTCTTATAGCCGGTTCTGGAATAACATGAAAAACGAAATAAAATCTTGTTATTCCTATTGTTGATACGGCCGTTCCACTGGCCGATCCCGAAGGCAGTTGAGGATTTAAATTTATAGCACCTATATGATATCCAGGTTCTGCGTCTTTCGGGACATTTAAAATAAATTCAACATCGGTATTGGCACTAATTAGTTTTCCAGATGGCAACCGCACAACAATTTCCGGGTTTTTTGAAGATATAAAAACAGGGTTCTCTGGAAAACTTACCCAGTCAACAACAGATTCTTCTGATGCGTTTTGTGGTATAAAGCCACTAATACCACTTTTCATAAATGTATCAATATGTGGAGGAACAGACGACAAACCAAGTAACATATCATTTTCTGCGTTTGTTAAGATGTAAAACATGCCAACGACCCTGTCTCCCGGCTTTACATCCCCAAGATTAAGAAGACCAGGTGCAGTGCCAACGGACAAACTTAAACAGAGTTTAGAATAGAATGCCAGTATAAATAATAAAATTAATATTATTGATTTTTTCCTCTCCATACTACCATTTATTTATTGTGCCTGATGTTTATATAAATTTTACTAAATATAAAAATAGAAAATTAATCTCAAAAACCAAAAGAAAAAATCAGGTTTATTCTACACCTGCCGCAACAATACGTAACGTTCCTGTTATAGTACCGTGAGGGGTCCCGTATGGAACCACGACTCTTGTATTTAATACCATGGTATCTCCGGGATTAAATTTTGTTGTTCCATCAGCCAGTAAATCCTGATATGCACATCCGCCCTCTTCTCCTGGAACATCGATATTATATTTATAAAATATTGCTTCGTCACAAGAGGATTTGATGGCCATACAATATTGATATCCATCTACTGTTACCTCTACCAATCCCCAGTCTGTATAGTTACCGCCAGCATTTGAGATATTATAGTATGAATAGTCAGAACCCGAAGATGTAAAATCTGTTGTACCAGTTGATGAAGAGTTATGTGGTGTCTTTGCTATTCTAACATCACCTTTAGCAGCGTTCGCATCTGTATCATTACACAAGCCGTTTGCTCCGGGATTTACAGTCCATATGAACTCGTGATACGTATTATCTGAAAAATTGGCTGTCCTAAACCTACCATATTTCCACCCAGAATCAAACGAAGCAAATGGCAGAGAAGAAGTTTCGTTCCATTCGTACCGATTTACGTAGAAATATGCCCACGAAGCATCAGATTCTCGTTTTATAGTTATAAAATTAGCAGCATCATAACTTGCTCTCAAACCAGAACCAAATGGTCTACTCGACGGGTGCGTTGCATTTAACCATAAATACGTAATATTTGTAGAGCCTATATTTTCAACAAAAAGATCTTTATTCTCGCCTATTTCACCTGGGTTTAGATCTGTCCAAGATAATGTGTCTGGTGTAAAGTCTATCTGTGTAATTGTTGAAACATTAACATTTATCGTGACTTCCTCAGTTGTATTTGCAGTTGGGATGGCAAATACAGAAACAGATAAAAGCAAAAGTCCCAAGATAATTAATGCTACATTTTGTATTGAAAATTTCATTACTATCTCCTCCAGATCAATATAATTTCTATCTATATTTTTCAAAAACTAGCATATAAAGTTTATGGTGGCAAAAATTATTTGGATATTCCAAACATATATTTGAATTTTATACGAAACTTATTATTAAATTCTGATGTAATTCTTATTATTTTACTCTATTTTGCATGTTCGTACCCTGATAAGTTTTGTGGACAAAGAATTGAGGATTTATACCAAGAGGTTACCCTTGGATTATTAACTGTCTTCACCAGCGATATTACAGAGATTACATCCGCATCACTACATATATTACCAACACGTATTGCTACCGACCTATTTGGTGATATATGGCTAAACGTTACATTATAGTCATTTCTAAATACGTTTGCTCTAGCATAAAATGAGTCGTCTATATAAATTTTAACATCTGATGTGTTTATAGTATCCATACCAGTGTTCCTAAGAACCATTAGACATCCGCGTTTATTTAGGCAATCACCAATAATCTCTATATCAATTTTACCAAAATTTCTTTCTTCGATTTTAACTTGTTGGTGTTTAGCATAATATCCGATAAGAAAACTTAAAATCAAGAAAAAAATAATAATTGCAAATAAAGAAAAACTTATAACAATCTTTTGATCATTCTTTTTTTTCATTTTGGGTCACAACTATTATTTATGATCAAATCTTCTTCGCTGAAACACTTTTTTTACCTCTTTTTCAAAGCAATTATCACAGAGATTGTCCTGGAAAATAAAAACAATCGGATCTAAATTAACCTTTTTTCCGCATAGTCGACATCTCTGTTCCAAAGAAAACACCTATCTATAATTAATTACCAAACTATTTATTGTTTCATACTCGCTAATAAAATTTTAACAACTTTTTACTGAAACTAAGAAAAATACTATACAACTACCTTTAGTAACATTTTTGTTTTTTTTGGCCGCCTAGATTTTATAATAAATGAATCTTCGTATGCACTTAACGCATTTTTCATTTTGATTTTATTTTCGGCATAAATTTTAAATAATGGTTCGCCGTGTGAAATTTTATCACCTATTTTTTTAAATAACTCTATGCCAGCACCTTTATCAGCAGGACACCCTGCAGCAATGGCTGTGCGAACCAGATTCTTATTGTGTATGTTATGAATATATCCAGATTTTTTTGCCTTAACTATTCTTGTCTCTTTACCGACTCTTATATCCCCTATAGTCACCTTCTCATTTCCTCCTTGCTCTTTTATTATTTCTCTGAACTTTTTCTCTGCCAATCCAGAATTAAAAATTTTTACTGCCCTGGCCTTTCCTTCCTCAGCTGAGTAATCTTTGCCAACCATTTTGAAGAGGATACCGGCAAGTGAAGTTGCCTTGTCTATAAGGTCTTTTGACTTGCTATTTGAAAAAGTATTAAGTATATCTCTCGCCTCAAGAGCCGGACCCATTGAATAACCAAGAGGCTGTGAAGCGTTTGTAACAGCGCATTCTATTTTCATGCCAAACCTTTTCCCGATTTTTATAAACTTCCGTGCAAGTTTGGACGCAACTGACATATCCTTTATTTTCGCCTGGGTAGGTCCCATCGGCATATCAAGAATAACATATTTAGATCCCATTACTTTTTTCTTTGCAATTATCGAGGGTATCATCATAGCATCAGAGTCTAGCGGATGTTCTATCTGTATAAATAGATCATCGGCAGGTGCGAGCTTGAATGACCCACCCCAGATTATGCATCCACCGGTTTTCTTAACAGTCCTTCTTATCGCTCTAGCATCAAGCTGAACAGGAGCAAAAATCTCAAATCTATCTGCTGTTCCTGCTGGATCAGTTATCGCGCGTGAAGAGCTTTTTGGTATAGTCAGACCGGCTGCAGCAACTATTGAAACAAGTAATATACTGGTTTTATCGCCTGGTATGCCACCTATGCTGTGTTTGTCAACAATTTTTCCTCTAAACGTAAATTTTTCACTTGTATCTATCATTGCTTTAGTAAACCCGTACGCTTCAGAATCTGATAGGGGCCTAATATCAAATGATGAAATCAGAGAAGCAAGTGCGAGGTCGCTTAGTTTGTGCTCCAAAACATCATCGACTATCTGCCTTATTTTTTTATTGGTTAGTTCTTTGCCGCGTATTCTTTCGCGGATGAATTTTTTTGAATTGAGAAATGGTCTGGCCCTTACATCAACAATATCTCCATTCTTAATTTTAAGTATGTCATTCACATCATCGTATATAATTATTTCTCTGGGTTTTACTATTTTTTCACTTGTGTTTACTATGCATGTTATGTCTTCTTTTTTGCTTTTGACTATTACACGCTCTAGTGGCTTAACAGCTAGCTTTTTTGCAGTTTTATTATTAAGTATAACAACCATTTTTCCGCCAGATGTAAGTCCTGGCAAGCGTGCTTTTAGCTTCATATTTATCCCCACTTATCTAGTGCTTGTTTAAGTTCTTTATGTGCCTTGGCGTATTTTTTTAGATGAATCTTTTTCATTGAAGCGATTAGTGCCTGTTTCATGGCTTTTGCTCCAGCCTCGGTTCCAGCAGGATGCCCGTGAACTCCGCCACCGGCCTGTATAACGATGTCATTTCCAAGTATTTTTACGATTTGTGGAACCAACGAAGGATAAACGCCACCAGAAGAAACAGCAAAAACAGGTTTAATGTTAAACCATTGCTGTTCAAGATAACCGGATGGCTTTACGTGTTGATACTCAATCATATTTTTTATCAGCACAATTTCCTTTTTATCACCTTCCATTTTCCCAACTGCTGTTCCTATATGCAGTTGGTCAACACCTATTAGACGAGAGAGTTTAGCAATAACATACATAGAAATTCCGTGCTTCTTATTTCGCGTAAATGTTGCATGCCCTGCCCGATGAGCATGTATAACCATTTTATAGTTCTGGTTTCTGATCTCCTCCAAGGCTGACCAGCCTGCTGATAGTATATCAACCATTATACACTTGCCGCCATGCTCTTTAACAAAGTCAGCCCTTTCAATCATTGTTTTCATTGGAGCTGTTATGTTTGCCGCATATAAAACATTTCTGCCCTCTTCCTCTTTTATTTTATCCACCATATCCAATGTATTTATAACCCTGTCTTCAAATTTGCAGAATTTCATTGATGTTAAATTTTCATCATCTTTTACAAAATCCAATCCTCCTTTCCAAGCATTATATGCTACAGTTGCCCATTCCTTTGCATTTAGACCAACCTTTGGTTTTACAATTGTTCCAAGATGGGGACGAACCTTTGTTTTTATTAATCTTCGAACGCCGCCTATGCCAAATGCGGGGCCTTTGAAAGACTTGATATATGATTTCGGAAATTGTATATCAACAAGACGTAAATTTTTTAAGAGCTTCATACCAAAAACATTTCCACCCAAACTTGACATGAGCTGTGGAACACTTCCAAACTCAAATAAATCTGAAGGATAAGCAATATCAACAGTTTTATTTTTTTTGGAAATTTTCATAATTTTCGGTGATAATTTTTTTTGTATTTTTCTAGTTAAGGTTTTTATTTCTGTCCAAGTTCCAATTGAGGATTCTGCAGCTATCTGTTGCACGGCCCTTTCCCGACTAACAGAAGCAGTTTCAAAATAATATCTCGCAGTTATAAAATCCATGATCTCACCTCAATATCGCCAAAATATCCTTTGGCTTTTTTATTCCATCCTCCATAACTACGCCTGTTATATAACGCCATGGAGTTATATCAAAGGCCGGATTGATAATCTTTACGCCTCTTATTTTTTTATAAACTTCAGATGGCGGCCTTATCTCTATTTTCACTTTTTTCCTTTTATCTATCTTGAATTTTGAGCCGACAACATAAAACGGTATATTACTTTCAGATGCAGCAAGCGCCAGAAAGTAGGTACCGATTTTATTTATTACTCCCTCTTTTCGCATGGCGTCGCAACCAACTATAATTATATCATCTTTTGGAATAACTGGATCTGTAAACGCTAGCGTTGCTGCATTGTCCTCTATTAATGTTACTGATATATTTTTTATTTTTGCAAGTTCTTTTGCTGTCTTTATGCCTTGTTGTCTTGGCATTGTTATATCTGCTATGACTGAAAATTTCTTTTTTTTAGCTGCCTCCTTAATGACAGCCAAAGCTTCTGATGAATGACAGTGGGTATGAACATGGTATCCCCTTTTTATCAACTGTTGACCAGTTGCGGCTATTAATTCAGTCGCCTTATCCAATTCTGCTAAAAGTTTATCTATCGTTTCTTTTCGTTTATCTCTCCTAAGCTCATTAATAACATTGTAAAGGACAACTGCTGTCGATCTGGCAGATAAAAGCTTTTTACATTCCTTGTCAAACTCATGACCAAATCCGTGGATTCGGGAAAATTTTTTAAGATGCCTGAGCGAAGCAATTGCAATCTCTTTAGCTCCTTGAATTTTCAGTGATTTGATATCTTGAATAATTGACATAATTTAATTTTTCAGCCAGAGAATATAAAGTTTTTGAAAAATAATAGTTTAATTCATACAGGCTTCACTATTGATTTATCATTTTTATCTTCTATAATATAGCCTTTTTTTCTTATCTCATCTCGTATTTTATCAGCCTTATTCCAATCTTTTTCTTTACGTGCTTTTTCCCTTTCCTCTACCAATTTTTTCACATCTTTCGGGATTTCTGTTTTTTCTGACTCGAATTGCAACCCAAGAACATTTTGTGATAAATTTAAGAAAGTAGTTAGTGCATTTTTCAAAGACGCCCTGCTTTTTGGAGATTCTATGTATTTGTTAAGCAGGGAAGAAAACTCAAAAAGAACTCTCAGTGCTTCTGGCGTGTTAAAATCATCGTTCATCGCTGCTTCAAATTTTTCTTTTAGGTTTTTTACCTTTGATTCCAGTTCTCTATCAACGGGTAATGTGCTTTTTTCGTATTCTAAAGCGTGCTTCACACTATTAACCATGTTTTCCAGTTTTTTGCGACTGTTCTTCGCATCTTTTATTGCCTCTTCTTTGAAATCTATCGGCTTTCTATAATGTGTCGAAACTAGGAAATACCTTAGATCCTTTGCATCATATTTACCGCCATTTTGCTTTAACAACTCGTGTGCTGTGAAAAAATTTCCAAGTGACTTTGCCATTTTTTCTCCTTTTATGTTCAGAAATTCTGTATGAATCCAATATCGGACGAATTGTTTGCCAGTTGCTGATTCTGACTGCGCTATTTCATTTTCATGGTGCGGAAATTTCAAATCTTTACCACCGCCATGTATATCAAAAGTTTCACCAAGATATTTCATGGACATTGCTGAACATTCAATATGCCATCCCGGCCGGCCATTGCCCCACGGACTATCCCAAGAAGGCTCACCTGGTTTTGATGCTTTCCACAGAGCAAAATCTCTTGGATGTTCTTTGTCATAATTGTCCTGTTCAACTCTTGCTCCTGCTTTCAGCTGATTAATCGAGACACCAGATAATTTTCCATAATCCTTAAACTTAGCAATAGAAAAATAGACATTGCCGCTCTTTACATAACCATACCCGTTTTCAACTATTTTCTTTGTTAAGCTTATTATATCAGCAATATGTTCTGTTGCCCTGGGATTTATATCTGGTAGCTGGTTGTTATACGCCTTCATATCGTCAAAATATATTTTTTCATATTTTTTTGCAATTTCTTTTATAGTTGTTCCCTCTTTCTGGGCCCGCTTAATCATCTTATCGTCCACATCTGTAACGTTTTGGACGTGCTTCACATCATAGCCAAGATAGCGGAGATAGCGTATAATTACATCAAAAGCCACGAAAGAACGCATATTGCCTATATGAATATAGTCATAAACAGTTGGGCCACATATATATATACCAACTTTGCTGGGTTGCAGTGGCTTGAATATTTCCTTTTTTCTGGTTAGGGAATTATATATTTTTAACTTATCTGTCTTTATCATAATATCCAACTCGGGACAAAAGCGAGGTGGGAGAGTTGAACTCCCTTCTCCCGGTTTCTGCTTCTTTTGACTGAATTTCTTCGGTTTTGGATCCAACCTTTTTTAAAGGTTGGCCTGCAGCCGGGTGCATAACCGTTCTGCCAACCTCGCATAATTAAACTTCTTATGTAAATAATTTAAATAAATGATTTAAAATTTAATAACTTCCTTAGACTTGATCGCATCACGCATTAACTTCTTTATTTCCAACTTTTTTTCTGCCTCTGCTATTTCATTTATATTTGATTTTGTTCTTGGCTTTTTTGGGACAAAATCACATGACCGGTGCTTATCAGAATATTTCAGAGTTCCTATTTTGCGTGCGACTTTTATAATTTCTGCTTTGTCAAACCCTATTAAAGGCCTTATTATTATCATACCAACAGCATCATCTTCTACGACAAGATTTTCGAATGTTTGGCTTGCCACTTGACCAAGAGACTCACCTGTCAATAAAGCTACGTATTTTTTTCTGCCAATCTTCTCTGCTATTCTGTACATCATCCTTTTACACAAAACGCACTGAAGATTTTTGGGACACCTTTTATCTATTTCTTCAAGAACAGGGCGATAATTAATTAATAACAGTTTTGTATTTTTTTGCCCAGTAATTTTATTGATTGCTTTTATGCATTGGGAAACTATTTTAAAATCATTTTTTTTCTCAGACGTGGAGAAAAAAATATAATCGATGTGATACGCTTGGTTTGCCATCATATAAGATGAAACTGAACTATCTATGCCTCCTGATATTAATGACAAAAGCTTTTTTACCATAAATTCACCAAACCTAAAGAATTACGAGTAAAAATGTTGCTGATAGAACTCATGCTTTTTCATTTCTTTGTCAATAAATTTTTTTTCAGCAAATCCATATGCATGAATAACTCCATTGTCTGCGTGCACTGAAATATCAGACATGATTTCAAGGTTGACAAAATGTGCTATATCTTTTAAATCATCCGCAAAAACCATAATTGTTGCCCCATTTCTCTTCGAGCGGGATAAAATGTCCATAAGACTTTCCGCGACTCCATGTCCATGTAAAGAAAAGTCAGAAATATTATCAACTAAAATTTTTTTTGCATCAGAAAGCTCATTTAACTTTTTTGATATCTTAGTTAAATTTTTTGGGCTTTTTAACACAGAAATATGCCTTTTATTATTATGTTTATAGTTGAGAGCAGAAACATCTATAATATGCAATAAATCTTTTTTCTTAAATTCTGGCTTGGCCCTGGCAGCAAGTGAAACAATTTTATTATAATGCTTATTCGTGTTTATGTAAATACACTTTTGCTCCTTTTTTAGACTAGACGATAAAAAATAATTTATCAGCTCACTCTTTGTCAATTTGTCAGGACCTGAAACAAGAAAAATTGCACTTTTGTCAAACAAGTTTATCACTAAAGAAATATTTATTTTTCTGGTTTAAATTGTTTTTTTTTCTTTTCATAGTCAGCTATAGCTGCCTTCAGCCCATCTGCTGCTAGATTTGAGCAGTGTAATTTAATTGGTGGTAAGCCGCCCAAAGAAGATGAAATATCCTTCATCGATATTTTTTTTGCCTCCTCAATAGTTTTTCCTTTTGCAAGCTCTGTTAGCATACTCGAAGAAGCTATTGCAGCAGCACATCCCATAGTTTCAAATTTTATATCTTTTATATACTCTTTTCCATTCTTTTTACCAACCTTTATATAAATAACCATAACGTCTCCGCATACTACATTTCCCACTCTTCCAACACCATCTGGCTTTTTTATGCGGCCAACATTTTTTGGGTGCTGAAAATGTTTAATAACCTCTTTGCTGTATTGCCAATTGCTCATATAATCACCTACAGTCCACATACTCCTGTATCGCATGGTGGATTTCTCAAAAATTTAATCATCAGTATAAACAAAAATACTGATACAATTGTTAAAATAACTCCCACAAACATCATAACTGTTGTGAAATTCCTCTTATTACCTATAAACCTGCCAATAGCAGGCATATTTTTTTCAGCAAACCATACTGACAAAGCAAGTCGCATTTTATTATCAAAGGAAAGAGAACAATCCTTGCCCTTCAGCTTATCAATAAAGCACGTCCACCCATCTTTTACGTAAATTCTGTATTTTGGAAAAAATACACTCGCTACTAGAAAATATAAGACTAAAACCAGACACGGTATACAAAAAATCATATGTAACCACTTTATAATTGATTTGACACAGCTATTTTAGCGGGCTTAATTTTCTTAGGTTCTTAACAACATTTGGCAAAACCTCGACTACATAGTCTATATCTTCCTTTGTTGTAAATCTGCCAGTTGTCAAACGAAGAGAACCATGTGCCTCTTCTGGTTTTAAGCCGATTGCTGTTAAAACATGGCTAGGCTCAAGTGATTTTGAAGAACAGGCAGAGCCTGTCGATGCGCATATTCCCTGCATATCAAGATACATCACTAGCGATTCTCCTTCTATGAACCTAAATGAGAAATTTGCGTTATTAGGCAACCTTTTATCAGGGTGACCATTTAGCCAACAGTCATCTATTTTAAGAATGTTTTCTATAAGTGTGTTTCTTAACTTTATAAGTCTTTCAGATTCGCCTCTCATTTCTTTTTTTGCTAACTCAGCCGCTTTTCCAAATCCAACTATGCCTGCCACATTTTCTGTACTTGAACGAAGACCAAATTCATGCCCACCGCCATGTAGAAGCGGATCTATTTTTACTCCTTCTCTTATAAACAAAGCTCCAACACCTTTTGGTCCATATATTTTATGGGCATTGGCTGTAATTAAATCTATATTCATTTTTTTAACATCTATATCAATTTTACCATAACTCTGCGCCGCATCTGTATGAAAATAAACATCGTGCTCTTTTGCTATTTTGCCGATCTCTTTTATTGGCTCTATTGTGCCTATTTCGTTATTGGCGTGCATCACAGATATGAGTATTGTATCCTTTCTTATTAACTCTTCTAATTTTTCAAGATCAACTAATCCATATTTATCAACAGGAATAAAGTCCACATCAAATCCTTGTTTTTTAAGCCAACGGGCAGAATTGAGTACACAGTCATGCTCTATCGGTGTTGTAATGATATGCTTACCCTTGTCGCGATTGGCAAATGCTACTCCTTTCAGAGCGGTGTTATTAGATTCTGTGCCACTCGATGTAAATATAATTTCTTTTGGGTTTGCTTTTATAACAGATGCTACTTTCTCCCGGGCCTCTTCCAAAGCGCGTTTAGCTTCTGTTCCAAGTGAATGCAAAGATGAAGCATTACCATATTTCTCGCTGAAATATGGTTTCATTTCCTCTAAAACTCTTTTATCAACAGGTGTTGTTGCAGCATAATCAAGATATATTTTTTTCATAATATCACAAAATATATAACAATGTTATATATTTAAATTAATTTCGTTAAGGTGTTTTAGATATATTTAAGGCTTTTGCTTTAATTTCACTAGCTAATAAAATTAGAACCGTCTCGACAAAACAGCCAGAGCATGACCTTTTGTTTCTAAAGCCCATTTCTTAATCCAGCCAAATGGTATTGAGTCAACCTCATAACCATCTGCTTTAAGCGCCTTTTTAAGATCTTTTAAAAATTTTATTGCAAATTTCGGAGATGACAATTCAGGAGACAAATGCGCAAATGGAAAGAGAACTATATGTTTCGCTCCAACTTTTTCAGCTATAGTTATTATTTCTTTTTTTGCTGTTTTTAATACGTTTTCTTTATATTTTTTTTTTTCACAGTTTTTTACTACTAGGCAATTATTTATTTGTCTGTCTTTCTTTTTA
>Ga0164310_10000813_pt1 | contig 17136 bp, 12 predicted proteins | sample GuaBasSedimGuay1_FD_121795 | JGI IMG/M metagenome (GOLD analysis project Ga0164310, IMG submission 121795) | Subseafloor sediment microbial communities from Guaymas Basin, Gulf of California, Mexico - Guay1, Core 4569-9, 0-3 cm | ecosystem: Environmental > Aquatic > Marine > Hydrothermal vents... | reverse complement strand
TACTAGAGGTTCGCACTTGCCAGCAGGAAGGTGTACTCATGGTGCCGAGAGTCCCGCGTGAACCGGGCTACATCATCCGCCCCGCGACACTGGCCGATGCCCCTGCTTTGCAGCGTCATTGCTTCCCCACGCAGTCGGTGGAGGATGTGGCGAATTATCTGGGTTGGTGCTTGCGCCAGGCGGAGAAAGGGCGGCTGGCGCGGCTGGTGGCCGAGGTTGGCGGTGAGGCTATTGCCAACGCGCAGTTGACTTTGCACGGGGAAGTGGCGGAGATCGGTAGCCTGGTCGTGGCTGAGGGTCATCGCCGGCGCGGCATCGGTACCGCGCTCATCGCTGCCCTGGCAGACTTTGCTCGCGAGCGCGGGGCGCAGGTGCTGGAGATCGGTGTGCGACCGGACGACGGGCGTGTGCGCGCGCTCTACACCCGTTTGGGTTTCGTCCCCCATCGCCAGGTGGAGGTGAACTTCGTCCCCGGCGGGCGGGTGCTTTACCTGCGCCGGACGATATCGACCGAGGGTGCAGGATCAACTCATTTCACTCGGGGAGGAGCATCATGAAACTATTCGAACCGGGCCGTATTGGCTCACTGGAGCTCAGAAACAGGCTGGTCCGCTCGGCGACGGCGGAGCAGATGGCGGACGAGGCCGGGCGGCCAGAACCGCCCATGATCGAGATGTACACTGCCCTGGCACGGGGTGGCGTGGGACTGATCATCACTGGCCACGCCTACGTGCATCCCACCGGCAAGGCTCACCCGGCGATGACCGGCGTGTACGACGACGCGCTAATTCCCGCTCTCCAGGCCCTGAGCGAGGCTGTGCACCGTGAGGGGGGCAAGGTGGTGATGCAGATCAACCACGCGGGACGACAGACCAGTGCGGAGGTCATCGGCCAGAGACCTCTGGCCCCGTCGCCAGTGGCCCGCGCTAAAGGCAGCCCACGTCCCCAGGAAATGACCGAGGGGCAAATCGAGGAGATCATCCGTGCCTTTGGGCTGGCGGCCGGCCGGGCCCAGGCCGCTGGATTCGACGGGGTGCAGATCCATGCCGCCCACGGCTACCTGATTAACCAGTTCAACTCGCCGGCGGCCAACTGGCGACGCGACCGCTGGGGCAAGAATGCGGCCAGTCGCCTGCGTTTTTTTGAGCAGGTGGCGGCGGCAGTCCGCGACGAAGTGGGTGACGACTATCCAGTGCTCACCAAGCTGGGCATTCAGGATTTCGTGCGCGATGGGATGACGCTGTACGATGGCCTGGAGATCGTGCGCCACCTGGCGGAGTGGGGCATAGACGCGGTGGAGATCAGCGGGGGGATCGGCAGTGCCAACGTGCGCAAGAACATCCTCCGCCCGGGGGACGAGGCGTACTTCTTGAGTCAAGCGCGCATGGCCCGCCGGGCAACCGACCTGCCCATTCTGGTGGTGGGGGGTATACGCTCGCGGGAGGTGATGGAGCGCATTCTGGAAGAGGGCACGGCAGATTTCATATCTATGAGTCGCCCTTTCATCCGCGAACCAGACCTACCTAAACGGCTGCAAGCCGGGCAGGATAAGGCGACCTGTGTGTCGTGCAATAGTTGTTGGCCACCGCCGGGCGAGTACGGGATCAAGTGCCGAAATGAGGGGTGAGGTACGGGCCGGACCTGCGCGTCCGGCACTTGATTGCCCCTACCCCGTAACTCAACCGTAACTCAACCGTAACAGTTTAGTAACTTTAAGGATTGAGCCTTCGTGGTATGATAGGTAGAGGAGACAAAGGTGCGACGCACTTGATTGATAAAGTGAAAAGTGCGTCGCACCTTAGCAGCAACTACTGTACTTCGATTTGAAAATCCAGGGGCACAAGCTGAATCCAGGAGTTGCCCGGCTTAAGAGGAAAGCGATTGCCCTCATCGTCTATAAAAGCTACTAGATCGTCACGCTTAGGACGGCTCCACCTGAGATCGTATTCCTGGCCGTCGCGGAAGATTTTGGCCGGACCGTCGCCCCAGAGCTGAATCTGAATGGAATAATGGCCGCCGCCGTGGGTATCCTCCAGGATGGGCGTCTCGACGTGGTTCGCGAAGAGGACTATCACATTGCTGGCGGTCAATTGCTTGCCGGTCAGTTCGTCAGTGTGAGGTTCACCGAGTACGGAGCGCAGGTAGACTCCCTGGGCCGCGTCGTACTGATACTCGGCGGTGACGTACCTGGGCTCATAGGGAATTTTGATGAACGTGGCCGGAGCGCCGCCGGGAGGCGGCTCCACGCTGAACATCCAGCCCTGGATGTCCTGCCGGCCGTTGAGGCCCCGCTGATCGGTGACCTGCCACAGGGTCTTCGTGTCAGTGAACAGGGTGTGCTCGTAGGCCTTGCCGGGGGCCGGGATGCGCTTGAAGGCACTGTCGTGTCCAAAATCCGGCGAGATCACCCGGTCGAAGAAATCTGATTCACGTATCTCCTGCTTGACCCCGGCGCTGGCCCCAGAGTAGGCGAACATGGACTTGAACATGGCCGGGATTTCCAGGTCAATCAGCCGTCCGCTACGGACGGAGCCGATTTTCTCGCAGTCTTTGCTGAGGAAAATCGCGGTGAAGCGGGTCAGGCCGCCCTCAGCGTAATGTTCGAAGACCACGTCGGCAAAACTCAGTCCGGCCTGGGGACGGACGATGGCCGGCGCGTTGGAGATTTTCACCGCCAGGGGACGGCGGTCAAGCACGGCGGGGTCCACCCGCTCGCCGGTGAGCGGATTGATGCTCGGATCTGTGGCCGGGTCAATGATGGTCACGGACTGGGCAGCAACGGCGGATGTCGGAGTCGGCGTGGCCGTGGCCGTGGGTGTGGGAAGTGGGGTCGCACTGGGCGTGGGCGTTGGCCCCTGGGTTGCCGTTGGTGTACCCTCCGGTTTGGGTGTTTTGGTCGGCGTGGGGGTTGCCGCTGGTGCTCGCTTACATCCAGCCATGGCCCCTGCCAGGATCAAGAGTGTGATCAGCACTAACAATGCGATAGGAAGACCCGGTCGTCGCAGAATAGGGATATTCGTGGCCATTGTTTACCTCCCTGGAAGAAGATCGGCGCGTATTATAGCACATCTGCCTGAATTCGGCCAACTAAACCTCGGAAGGGATAGTGCAGCAAGGCGGCGCTATCCACGAGGTGTTGGTGAGGAAGAGAAAACGAGGGGATACCCCTCGTGCTCCCCAGCGATCTGCTGCGCTAAGCCCCGGAGCGGTGTAGAAGTGCCAGATAGTTGACTTAAAGATAAAGAAAGGGTATAATCTAACAAGCATTGCAACACAATGAAGCCCTTTCCTGTATCAGTAGAGGGCTTCGTTAGCAGGATGACAAGGTAGGGGAAAATGGCACTGAAGGGGAACCTGAGAGATTTTAACACGACTCAGCTTCTCAACCTCATCAATCTAGCCCGCAAGACCGGAGCACTGACCATCCAGTCGCAGGGCGCAGATGCGAAGGTGTACTTTAAGGAAGGGAAGCTGGTCCACGCCACTACTTCGAGCCAGGATGGGGACTTGACGCGCATGCTCGTCCAGGCAGGAAAACTCTCTGAGGAGCAATTCAAAACCATTCGCGCTCGCTCCGGCAAAATATCAGAAAAAGAATTGGCGCTATATCTGATCAACGCCGGGCTTGTGACTCAGAGTGAAGTCGTACAGAGTGTGAAGGACCACGTCTTGAACGTGGTCTATCGTCTGTTTACCTGGGAAGATGGGGTTTTCTACTTCGAGCCCAACCGTCTCCCGCCCGCCGGACGAATCACAGTGCCCATTGACCTGGAAAACGTCATCATGGAGGGCAGCCGGCGTGTGAAAGAGTGGGAGCGCCTGCAAGAGGAATTGCCCAACCTGGACATGGCTCTCAAGTTCACCGATCGCCCCAGTGCCAAGCTGCGCAATGTCAATCTCACCGTGGAAGAGTGGCGCGTGATCTCCTTCATCAACCCCCGCAACACTATCCGGCAGATCGCTCAGTCGAATAACATGAGCGAGTTTCAGATACGCAAAATTGTTTATGGGATGTTACAGGCCGGTTTGGTGGAATTGGTACGCCCGGAGGGTGCGGAAGCGCGCCCGCTTGTCCCGCCCGGAAGGAAGAAACCCATAGAACGTCCCCCGGCAGTCAAGCGTAGCGTAATCAACCGCCTGATTGACCGCATCAGGAAACTATAGGCGCGAGGGACGGGTTATCATGCAAACAGTTAAAATGGTTATCACCGGCCCCTTCAGTTCTGGCAAGACTCAGTTTATCCGCACCATCAGTGAGATAGACGTTGTCTCCACTGATCGAAGAATCACGAGTGAATCTGAGCGCGTCAAAGAGGAGACGACGGTGGCGATGGACTTCGGGCGCATCACGGTGGACGAAGACCTGGTGCTCTATCTTTTCGGCACCCCCGGCCAGAAGCGGTTCGACTTCATGTGGGAGATACTGTCGGAGGGGATGCTTGGTTTCATCGTCCTCATTGACAGCGCTCGGCCAGAGACTTTCCGCGAGGCACGGCGCATTCTGGAGATATTCCGGGGATATGCACCAACCCCTTACGTAGTGGCGGCCAACAAGCAGGACCTGGCCGATGCCTGGGAGCCGGAAGACCTGCGTATCGCCCTGAAGATTGATCCCCGGGTGAAAGTAGTGCCCTGCGTGGCGCGAGATAGGGAAAGCGTGAAGTCCGTGTTGTTGGAGCTCCTGTTTTCCATCCTGGAGGAGATGGACGCGGAGGAGCAGACCTGATGCAAGAGGCAGGATGCAATCATACCAACGCCTGACTTTTCGGATAAGCTCCAGGGAAACAATGCTCGAGCGGCTCTGAGTGCTCGGTTGCCTGGCTGAGTAGTACCGGAGGATACCTTGAGTTCCATTGTCACCGACGAGGGAGTTGTCCACTACGAGGTGGACGGGCGCGGGAAACCCGTCCTTCTGTTACATGGCTGGATCAACTCCTGGAATGTGTGGCGCGAGACGATGCTCACTCTATCGGACTCGCGACGGTACAAAATTTACGCACTCGACTTCTGGGGGTTTGGCGAGTCTATTAAGCAGAAAACTCCTCCCTTCAGAATTTCTTCCTACGTGCAGATGGTGGATCAGTTCATGGAAATTATGGGTATCGCCCGTGCACCGGTGATCGGGCACTCCATGGGTGGGACGGTGGCCCTCAGTCTGACTTTGGACCATCCTGCCCGGGTGGAGCAGGTCGCCGTAGTAGGGTCGCCTATCAACGGCATGTCCCTCAATTTCTGGCTCATTCTGGCCGGCAACCCGACTCTGGCCTGGCTGGTGTGGCGCATCCCCATTATATTGCGCTTCGTGGTGTGGATGGTCTTGGCGGGGGATTCGCCAGAAGTTCGGCGGATGATCGAGCGTGACCTCTCGCGCACGGCTATGGAGCCATTCTTCCGCAGTATTGAGTCGCTGCGCAAGACCGACCTGCGGCCCCGTCTGGGCGAGATCCGTGTGCCAACCCTGGGCATCTTTGGCCGCCACGATAACATAGTAAACCCCTCCCAGGCCCAAGTCCTGGCCCGAGGGGTGCGAGTTGCCCAAGTGAGAATGATGGAACATTCCCGCCATTTTCCGATGCTGGACGAGCCGGAGTTATTTTACGAGACGTTGTTGGGCTTTTTGGATCAGGCAAGGCCTGGGCCTAGAGGGGGATTCAGATGACCGAACATCACTCACAGTCCGACGTCTTTGCGCAGTATTTTTGGCCCAATAAAATGGGTCGGATGTTCCTCCTGGCTCTGGAAGATGTGATGGGCAAGAACGGGGTAAGCGCAGTTCTGAACCTGGCCAAATTGAGACACCTGGTCAATCACTATCCACCCAACAACCTTGACCTGGGATTCAGTTTTGAGGAGATGAGCGGGATCAATAAGGCGTTGGAGGACATGTACGGCCCGCGAGGGGGGCGGGGACTGGCCATACGCGCCGGACGGGCGGGCTTCAAGTATGCACTCAAGGATTTTGGCTCCCTGCTGGGCATGGCTGACCTGGCCTTTCGACTGTTGCCCCTGGGGATGAAGCTCAAAGTGGGCCTCAACGCCATGGCCGACACTTTCAATAAATTCACCGACCAGCGCGTCACCCTGGAGGAGGAAGCTGACCATTTCGTCTACGTGATTGATCGCTGCCCGGTGTGCTGGGGACGGCACGCTGCCGGGCCCACCTGTCACGCAGCCGTGGGACTGCTTCAGGAGACGGTGCACTGGATCAGCGGGGGCAAGGTGTTTCACATCGAGGAAGTATCTTGTGCCGCCGAACTCTCCTGGGATATCTTCACCGGCCCGGTGTTCAACGGTCGGGTGGTAGCCGTGGATGGAGCGAAGCTCATCGTGATGACGAATGGCTCTAAGCGCCAGGTGTGGGTGAAGGACGACACCCGGCTTGCCGTGCGGGGAGTCGTTAAGCCGTCGGTGGCCGATGTGCGTGTTGATGACATAGTGCTGGTCAGTGGCAAAGTGGATGCAGAAGGGGTGGTGCACGCTCAGGCATTGGCTGGGCGGTACACCTGCACGTTTATCATCGGCAAGCGGCCGTTAGGTTGACGCGGGAGAGATGTTTACGAGGGGGGGTGTTCAGCGGGGGCATTAGGTGCTGAGGACCAACGATGCGTAAAATAATCATCCGAGACACCAGGAAGATCGCTCCGTTTAACGAACCGGCGCGAGACCTGCGGGTTTTGAACAAGCCGCTCTGGCTGTTCCAGCGAGATGTACTGGCCCGATATTGTACGGAGGAGCGAGAGGTAAACGGCCTGGAAGAGATCGAGTGGGAAGAGGGTATGGAGACTCTGGTTTACCGCGACAACCTCTTCTTCGACAAGTTCTTTTTCGAGGCGTTTATCCGGGAGGCTCAGGCAGGGGGACGTGCGTGCCGGGTGGCCTTCTCCCCTACGGATCGGGCCATTGTTAATCACGCTCTCCCCCTTCAAGATGGAATTCAACCCTTGAATGACCTGTACGTGGCGGACATGTGGTACCTGCCCCGTGGGGTGTGGGAGGAACCACAGCCACTCGTCGTGGACACCCTGGCCCGGGAGATCGGGTACTATCACGTGCCCACCTACATGGCCTCGGAAAAGGGGGAGATGGTGTTCTTCGTTCCCCTGCGGGCTTTTCTCTCCATTGAGCACTGGGTGCACATCTTCATGGCCAATTCGGCCTTTGGCATCTGGGCCCACGGTGCGCGGGTCGAAAGTGAGATAGAGAGCCTGGGCAAGCGTCTGAAGGTGTTGGGCCGTGCGCTGCTGGAACGCCAGCAAGTGCTCTCCAGCTCGGCGATGGTTCAAGTGGGGCGCAATACCCAAATTGATCCCACGGCCATAATCCAGGGGCCCACCATCATCGGCGATAACGTGATCATCGGCCCCGGCGCGGTCGTCACCAACAGCATCATCGGCAATAACGTCAACATCGCCCAGGGCTGCCAGGTTATGCTCAGCGTAGTCTGTGACCGTTGCTTCCTTCCCTTTCGCGCCGCGCTCTTCCTGACGACGCTGATGGAGGATTGCATCGTGGCTCAGAATGCCTGTCTGCAATGCTGCGTCGTGGGGCGCAACTCCTTCGTGGGCGCGGGCACGACGTTCACCGATTTCTACCTGGTCCCCCGTCCGTCTATTCGCACGATGCGCGATGGTGTTCTGGAGGATGTGGGCCTGACCGTGATTGGCAGTTGCATAGGCCACAACTGCCGCATCGGCTCTGACTTGACGTTCTACCCAGCGCGTATGGTGGAATCCGACACCGTTCTGGTTCGCTCGGAGGAGCGGTCGGTCATCACCAAAAACATCAGCTACGAGGAGGGGGATCAGCACCACCTGTCCAATGGACGTCGTCATCCCCGCTTGTATCCCAGAGATTGACGTGTTCGCTGCATAAATTAGCGGGAGGAAGTGTAGTCTAGGGGTGAGTCCCTGGAGTGCAACATGGACAACTTTGCGTTCATCATACATCCCATTGATCCCAAACGAGACGTTGAGCGGAAATTCCCTCTTCTGGGTCGCTTCCTCCCGGTGAGCGCGATTAATTTCCTCTGCCGTTTTTTCCCCCCGGTCTACATTTCTCACATCACCGGAATACGTTCGGCGGCAACGGGCAAGGAGATAGAGGGCTGGTTTATCGCCTGTCCCCTGACGCCAGCACGGATGATGGCACTCCCCACCCCCGTTGTTTACAATAAGATCGTCCAGACAGGCCGCATGGCCGAGAAACTGGGGGCCCGGCTGTTGGGTCTGGGCGCGTTCACCTCGGTAGTGGGCGATGCGGGGCTGACCGTAGCCAGCCGGCTCAACATCCCGGTGACCAGCGGTGACAGCTACACCGTGGCCGTGGCTGTACAGGCCATCCGTGAGGCCGCGCGGCGGATGGACATCTCCTTGCCACAGGCGACCACTGCGGTGGTGGGGGCGACGGGGGCTATCGGCCGGGTGTGTGCCCAATTACTGGCTGCGGACGTGTCGCGGCTCATCCTGGTTGGCCGCCGCAAGGTTGCCCTGGAAGAGGTGGCCAGGCTGGTCCGGCAGAGAGGCGATGCGCAGGTGGAGACGACGACGGACATAGCCGCCATTCGCCAGGCGGACCTGGTGCTCACCGTGACCAGTGCTGTGGGGACCATTATTGACGCGCACTACCTGAAGATAGGAGCAGTAGTGTGCGACGTTTCGCGTCCCCGGGACGTTTCGCGGCAGGTGGTGGAGGAGCGGGATGACGTGCTGGTCATCGAAGGGGGGATGGTGGAGGTGCCCGGCGATGTGGATTTTGGCTTCGATTTCGGTTTTCCGCCGCGGATGGCGTACGCCTGCATGGCGGAAACTATGACTTTGGCTTTGGAAGGACGTTACGAGAGCTACACCCTGGGGCGGAACATCACCGTCGAACAGGTGATGGAAATCGCGCGCCTGGCCGAAAAACACGGCTTTCGATTGGGAGGATTTCGCAGTTTCGAGCGGGCAGTGACGGATGAGTACATCGAACGGATCAAGGAAAACGCTCGCCGCAAGCGAGGGGGGGAGCAAGTGTGACGGTCGGATGGGCCTGGATGGTGCTGGCCCGAAAGATTGACCGCCGACCTTCGTCATGGAGGAGGGGACGATGAGCAATGGCCGAATCCTGGTAGTAGAGGACGATTTCGACATCTCCAACATGCTGCGCATCTATTTCGATTCCCAGGGGTACGATGTCATCGTTGCCCCCCGAGGGGGCGATGCCCTGGAGCTATGTCGGCGCAAGTTGCCCAACATCGTGGTGCTGGATATCCAGCTCCCTGACATTGATGGCTACGAGGTCTGCCGCCAATTGCGGAACAACCTGCGCACCAGCCACATTCCCATTATTTTCCTGACCCAGCGTGACGAGCGCAGTGACAAAATCACCGGGCTGGAACTGGGTGCGGACGATTACATCACCAAGCCTTTTGACATCGAAGAGCTGAAACTGAGGGTGCAAAACGCCCTCCGCCGCGCCACCTACGAGAGCATGACCAGCCCGACGACGGGCTTGCCTAGCGGCAAGCTCATTGAAGAGCAGCTCAAGTCACTGATGCGCAAGAAGGGATGGACCATTCTGTACATCGGGATCAACGATCTCGAGCCCTTCAACGAAGCCTATGGGTTCGTGGCTGGCAACGACGTTCTGCGTTTCACCGGCTTGGTACTCGGTGAGGCAGTGGATGAGGCGGGCACGACTAACGATTTCATCGGCCACGTGGGCGGTGACGACTTCATCGTGATCACTGAGTCCACCGAACCGGAGCGGCTGCGCGACAAAATCGTGGAGCGTTTTAACGAAGGGGTGGGAACATTCTACTCCTTCCGTGACCGTGAGGCCGGCTACATGAAGGTAACCGATGCCACGGGCCAGGAGCAACGGGTGCCGTTGATGACGCTCTCCATTGGTCTGGTGTCCGACGACACCATGTTCGCCGACATCCGTGAGATCACGGAGATCGCCTCTGAGGCCCGCCGGCAGGCCGCCCGCCAGCAGACCGCCAACCGCTAAGCAGGTGGGGTTGCGTATCTTAACCGAGGGCAAGAATGTCTGTCCAAGCTTTTCATGTGAGCGAGGAGTGGTCACAGATTACGCACCGGATGTACCGTGAGCGAGTGTACGCGGGCGTGGCGATCCTGGCAATCGTGGTCGTCTCCACGGGATTGGTGGCGGTGTTCGACCGGCTTCCCCTGTCTGTAGCCTGGGCGTCCTTCACGGTGGAAGCTGTGTCTCTTTGTCTGTACGGGGCCGTGGCCGTTGGGTATGCGCTCCACCACCGCGCTAAGGTGTGGGCCATCGCTGCCGGAGTGTATGCCATAGGTCTGGCGCTCATGGCCGTGACCGACTGGCTGACCAAAAGCGGCCTGTCCGTGCTCCCGGTGGACAGTCCACGGGCCCAGAGCCCTATACTTTACGCCGGGGTGGTGATGCTCTTGTATTGGGGCGTCCTTATTTGGTTAATGCGTCGTTTCCCCGACGAGATGCGAACGATTGGGCTGACCGGAGCACGTTGGGGGGCGTGGGCCGTGGTCGGGCTGCTCACCGGCCTGATCCTGGGCGGGCATCTGCTGTTTACGGCGACGACAGCGGCCGGGATGTCCCTGTCACTCAGGCCCTGCCCCTACGTTCTGTGGAGTCTGTGCTACGAGGTCGGAGTGCAGTCCATTACCGAGGAGTTATTCTTCAGAGGGGTAGCTTTTAACTTCCTTTACCGGGTCATGGGACGGAATCTTTGGCTGTCGGCCATTGTCACCTCGCTGCTGAATGTAGCGGCTCTCATGGTCAAGGCCGGATGGAGCGCGAATTTGCTCCTCTCTCTGGGTACACTGTTCTACACTTTCGCAATGGGCATGGTGAGCGCTGCCCTGTTCAGCCGCTCGCGAAGCATCGTGCCTGGTTTCGTAAACAACGTGGTTTTCAGCATGGTCACAATTCTTTTATAGCCAGTGGGGGGAAATGGCTGCATCTGGGAATGGTGTGAATGGGCAGGAAGTTTTTTCCCAAAAGACAGCGCGAGTTCAACTGGATTGTAGCGGGGGGGATGGGATTGACCATCCTCCTGATTACGATTGGAGTGTACGTAAGTGAGGCTGAGTCCTCAGTCTACGCCGCTATCTTTCGCTACTTATATCTGGTGCCTGTCATTCTGGCAGCGTTCCGTGTGGGCCTGGGAGCTGGTCTGTCCGTATCCCTGGCGAGCACCGGTCTGCTGCTCCCCCTGTTAGCACAGCACGTTGCCTCTACGGGCCTTTCGGCGAGCACGGTAGAGCTTCTGGTCGCCATTGTGATCCTTAACCTCGTCGCTTACGCCGTGGGAGTGATAGCCGGTCCCCAACGGCGGCAGAAGGAACTGTACCGCACGCTGGACCACTTGAGTGAGCTATTCAGCCGGGAGTTGCGTCTGGAGGAGTTGCTGGACGTGGTGCTCACTCAGGCGCGGGAGATTCTGCACACCCAGCGGGGGGAGATACTTCTGTGCCGCCAGCGCGATGGGAAGCTGGAGATCGCGGTCAACCACGGATTAAACCCGATGCAGGTGGCGATGCTCAATCAGACCACGGAGGATGGGACACGGCTGGGCCAGTGGCTGCTGGCGCGTAACACTTCTTTCCTGAGCAACAGCCTCCGTTCTGATCAGCGCTACGAATGGTGGGCAGAGACCCTGGGCGCGCCGCCCGCTTCATTAATCGCCACTCCTCTGCGACGAGGGCACACCCCTTTCGGCTTGATTTGTCTCTTCGACAAGGCGAGCGGTGAATTCACGGTAGAGGACTTGCGCTTGTTGGAGGCTATTGCCGACAAAAGTGAAATCGCTATCGAGAATGCCCGCCTGTACACCATGACCGACGAAGCTCTCAGTCAGCGGGTGGAGGAGCTGTCGGCCATCGAGGAAATTGACCGCGAGCTATCCGCCATGCTGGATTTGCAACGGGTAATTGACTTGGTGCTGGACCGGGCCATCGGTGCTACAGGTGCGAAGGCGGGATTGATTGGCTTGTGCGAGACGGCAAGCCAGGACCAGGAGATGGAACTGCTGGCGCAGCGGGGTTACGATGGAACCCGTCTGCCGCCAAAGTGGAGCATGGACACGGGGGTTATCGGGCGCGTGGCACGCACCGGCCGGCCGGCCCTGGTCCCGGATGTGACTCGAGACCCGGATTACGTGGCTGCTCTCCCAGAGACTCGTTCCCAGATGACGGTGCCCATTCTGCGTGAAGAGCGGGTGATCGGCGTACTCAGTTTGGAAAGCCCCACACCCGATGCTTTCGACTGGGATGACCTGCGTTTCGTCAGACATCTCTCGGAGCACGCGGCGATCGCCATTGAGAACGCCCGCCTGTTCGAGGAGGAGCAGCGCCGGGCGCAGGAGATGGCGCTGATCAACGAGATCAGCCGCACCATCAGCGCCAGCCTGGACCTGAAGACCACTCTCGATGCCATCCTGGCCTGCACCCGGCGGGTCGTGGATTACACCGTGGCCGAAATTTGCCTGTGGGACCCCGCGCGGGAGGTCATGGTCGCCCGCGGAGAGGGGGGCGATTCATCCCTCACGGCCCTGGCCGGCGGGATATACCGCCTGGACGAGGGCTACACCGGCTGGATCGCTCGCCATCGCCAGCCCCTGCTTATTCCCGATACCCGCGCTCGCCAGGACGTGCGCCCCAAGGTCGAACGTGCGGATAGGCCGCTGCTTTCCTACGTGGGAGTGCCCCTGCTGATCGGAGAGGAGCTGGTCGGCACGTTGGAACTGGGCAGCGATCAGGTGGGAACGTACACCGAGGATGATCTGGCCACGTTGCAGCTCGTCGCCGGACAGGCCGCCATCGCCCTGGAGAACGCCCGTCTCTACAGTCTCACCGACGAGAAGTTGAAGGCACGTGTGGAGCAGCTTACTGCCCTGCAGCGCATTAGCCGGGAGCTGACGGCCACATTGGACCTGGGCTACATCCTGAATATGCTGTTGGAGCAGGCCATTCGCGCCACAGGGGCCACTCACGGCAACGTTGTGCTGATCGGCCACGATACTGAGCGCCTGGAGTTGCGGGTGGCGAAGGGATACTCCGGCGAGGAAAAAGCCCACGTCCAGGCGGTGCTGGCAGAGCCCCCGCCGGATAGCGTTTTCGGGCGGGTGCTGACCAGCGGTGAGCCATGTCTGGTGCCGGATGTTACTTCCCGGAAGCCTCGGTCTGTGTGTGTCAAAGCGGATACGCGCTCGGCGCTGGTGGTGCCCATTTTCTACGAAGGTATGGTCGCCGGCTTGATCAACCTGTACAGCGTTCAGGAAAGTCACTTTACTCCAGAGCACCTGGAATTTGTGCAGGCATTATCCCACCAGGCGGCCATGGCCATCCGCAACGCTCGTGCCTACGAGGAATTGGTGCAGCAGCGCAACCAGCTCTCCCTGCGTGCTGAGCAGCTCGCTAACCTGGCCGCCATCAGCAACGCTTTGCACACCGACCGCCCGCTGGAAAAGGTGCTGGAGGACCTGGTATACGCCATTCAGGAAGCGGTGGGATTCAACGTGGTGCTGCTCAGCATCGTGGACCAGAATTCCTCGACCCTACGTCGGGTGGCCGCCGCCGGTTTGCCTCTCTCCGTTTTTAATGAGTTGAAGCAGAGAACACAACAGCTATCCACGATCCAGGAAGGGCTGCGCGAGGAGTTCCGCATCAGCCACTCCTATTACATCCCGCACCAGCACAAAGAATTGACCAAAGAATGGGACACCTTCACGCCCCTCCGGGACACGACGAATCGTGGTGATGGCTACTGGCACGCCGAGGACATGCTGCTCGTGCCCCTGCGCGGCACCGACGGCCGTATGTTGGGGTTAATCTCCGTGGACGTGCCCCGCGATGGCCGTGCTCCCACCCGGCCCGTCGTCGAAGCCCTGGAGGTGTTTGCCAATCTGGCAGCCGTGGCCGTCGAAAATGCCTGGCTATACGGGGATCTGCAACGCCGAATTGATGCTCTGTCTCTGTTCAACGAACTCAGCCGTTCCCTCAGTGCCAAGCTGGATCTGGACACCCTTCTCTCCACGGTGGTGGAGGCCAGTGCCCAGCTTCTGGGGTGCCGGTCCAGCACGATATTCCTGCTGGATGAAGCCGATGGCCGCTTCCACCCTCGGGCCACCTACGGCCACGAGCTGGAACGGATTCAATCGCCGCACTTTGCCCCGGGTGAGGGTCTGGTTGGCGAGGTAGGCGCTACCGGGCGTTCGCTGCTCCTGGCAGATGCGGCGGCGGACCCGCGTTTTGTGCCCGGCCCGGATACCATCGGCTCCTTGCTTCTCGTCCCGCTGGCCATCGGCGGACGGGTGATCGGCGTGCTCGCCGTGGATGACGAGCAGAAAAACACCTTCAACGCCACGGATCGTTCTATCCTCTCCACACTGGCGGATCAGGCGGCCATCGCTATCGAGAACGCCCAACTTTTCGAGGAAATCCGCAGCCTCAGTCGCAACCTGGAGCAAATGGTCGAAGAGCGCACGGAGGAGCTGGCTCGCGCCAACGTCGAGCTTACACTGGAGCGCGACCGACTGGATGCCCTGTATCGCATCGCCCGTGAGCTATCTGCCAGCCTGGACCTGGACCGGGTACTGAGTCGCACGCTGACCCTGGTGGCCCAGGCTGTGGGTGTCAAGCAGGCCAGCCTGTTGCTGGTGGATCGTGAATCGGAGTATCTGGTCTACAGGGCGGCACTCGGTCGGCGAAATTATCTGCCGCGAGGCGGGGTGCGCACCAAATACAGGCGGGGCGTCGGTCTGGCCGGGTGGGTGTGGGCAACCGGCGAAGCGACCATCGTCGCTGATCTGAGCAATGATCCGCATTGGGTGCCGGACGAGAACGATTCAACGGCGGAACGGCGCTCGGCCCTGGCTGTGCCATTGACCACCGGCGAGGACGTGCTGGGAGTGCTGCTCCTTTTCCATCCTCAGGTAGGATTCTTCACAGAGGCGCATTTCCGGCTGGTCTCCGCTGCGGCCAGCCAGGTAGCGGCTGCGATTAACAACGCCGAACTATACTGGCTGATCCGTGAATCGGCCGAGCGACTGGGCAACATGCTCCTCGCCCAACAGGAGGAGTACGCCAAGAGCCAGGCTATTCTGGAGGGTATCTCCGACGGCGTCATGGTCACGGATGCCGACGGTCAGGTAATTCTCTTCAATGCAGCAGCCGAGCGCATCCTGGGCGCGTCTCGAGAGTGGATTCTGGGCCGGCCGATGACGGAACTGTCCGGTCTCTACGGTCGTGAGGGGCTGGACTGGGTGGAGACGGTGACGGAATGGACGTCGAGTGTCACCTCGTGGGAGAAAGGCGCTTTCCTCGAGCGGCGGCTGGAAATTGAGGGCCGCGTGGTCAGTGTGCGGATCGCTCCAGTGCTCATGCAAGACGGCTTCCTGGGAACGGTGTCAGTCTTCCGGGACATCACCAAAGAGGTGGAGGCCGAGCGGGCCAAGTCCGAGTTCGTGTCCACCGTCTCGCACGAGCTGCGCACGCCGATGACTTCCATCAAAGGTTACACCGACTTGCTATATCTGGGCGCGGCTGGCGAGGTAAACGAGGATCAGCGGCGTTTCCTGGGCATTATTAAATCCAACGTGGATCGCTTGACCATGCTGGTTCACGATCTGCTGGACATCTCCCGCATCGAGACCGGGCGAATGAGATTTGACTTTAAGCCTCTATCTATGGGGCAGATCATCAACGAGCTCCTGCTGGCCATGCGCGCTCAGGCCGAGGAGAAGGACTTGCAACTCGTGGCCAACGTGCCGGCTGACCTGCCCCCCGTGCGCGGCGACCACGACCGGGTGACCCAGATACTCACCAACCTGGTGGCCAATGCCTGCCAATACACGCCCAGTGGTGGGCAGATCACCGTTACAGTGCGCTTCACCGACGGCTTCGTCCAGGTGGACGTTGCAGATACCGGCATTGGCATCGCAACCGAAGATCAGCAGAAGATTTTCGAGCGTTTCTTCCGCGCTGACCATCCCCTGGTGCACGAGACTGACGGCACGGGCCTGGGATTGCCTATCGTCAAATCTCTCGTCGAGTTGCACGGCGGACGGATATGGGTGGAAAGCGAACTAGGAAAGGGCAGCACTTTCAGCTTTACCCTGCCGGTGGCCGGGGAAGGGGTGACGGAACAGACCGTCGTACGTAGCCCGTCCATCATCAGCTACCGGCAGCCGAACAAGCGGGTAATGGTGGTGGAGGATGACCCCGACATTGCCGAGTTGATCGTCCGCCAGTTGCAACTGCGCGGGTACGAGGCTGTATCCGTGGCCAGAGGGCAAGAGGTGTTCGCTGGCATACAGGAGAAGCGTCCCGACCTGATCACTTTGGATCTGCGCCTGCCAGACATGGACGGGCTGGCCCTCCTGGAGCAACTCAAGACGAGCAAGGAGACGGCCAACATCCCGGTGGTCATCGTGTCTATCCTGGAGGAACAACGGGAGGGGTTCCGGCGAGGGGCGGCGGATTATTTGGGCAAGCCCATTGACGAGGAGCGACTGCTGACCACCATCGAGAGCATCCTTACCAAGCGGGATCGGGTGCTCATCGTGGACGACGACCGGGACACAGTCGGGTTCCTGAAAGAAGCTCTGAGCCGCAGCGGCTTCACCCCACTGGTGGTGTACGATGGGCGGCAAACGTTAAGCTGTGCGAAGGAAGAGCAGCCGGGCCTCATTCTCCTCGACTTGAAGATGCCCGGTATGGACGGGTACGAGGTCCTGGAACGGTTGAAGCGCGACGAGGCCACCCGCCACATTCCGGTCATCGTTATGACCGGCACTGGCGACGAAGAGGATAAGCGCGAGCGGGTGTTGGGCATGGGCGCAGTGCAGTTCCTGGTTAAGCCGCTGGCTATAGGTGAACTGCTCACCACCATCCGGCGGGTGGTGGGCGAGAGTAGTTCACTGAAACGTGAAACGTGAGAGCCTCGTTTCACGTTTTGCGAACCACACATCAGAAGGGAGAGTGAATGGCAGAGGTTGTTCGCATACCGATCTTGCAGATAGAGGAATATCTGGTGGCCAGCATCCAGACGGCGCTGCACGACCGGGCGGCTGAACAGTTCAGGGATGATTTGCTGGCCCGCATCTACGAGACCAAGGCCAAGGGGCTGATCCTGGATCTGACGGCCATGGAC
>Ga0164310_10000812_pt1 | contig 17142 bp, 4 predicted proteins | sample GuaBasSedimGuay1_FD_121795 | JGI IMG/M metagenome (GOLD analysis project Ga0164310, IMG submission 121795) | Subseafloor sediment microbial communities from Guaymas Basin, Gulf of California, Mexico - Guay1, Core 4569-9, 0-3 cm | ecosystem: Environmental > Aquatic > Marine > Hydrothermal vents >... | reverse complement strand
TTCAATATGTATATTTAAATCTTTAAAAAACATTAAATTTAAATTAATTGGTAAATCTCTCTCTTGTAAATTAGTCATACGTGCATTTAAATCATCTATAACTTGTATACCTAGTTTACCTGACAAAAATACTTTTAAATCTTCTGAAGGTACTCCATACAAAAATGTAGGTAAATCTCCTGCGTATACCCCTCTTGCTATACTTACAGGTAAATCTTGTGTAGCCCATCCTAATATATCTGCAGAAATATCCACTGGCTGAATGGCATATAATATAGCAGTTATATCAGACAAGAAAGTAACTCGTAAAATAACATTTAAATCATTAATATGTACTGCCTGTATTATCTTTTGTAACTCTAATATTTGCCACCCATGAAGCATCCCGCCTAAATCTTTTGTATTACGTTGCCATATTTTAAATACATTTAGGATTAAATCACTAGTATCACGTGTAGTCGATCTAATAAATTCAATTAAGTTATCAGTGGTACTTGACCAAGGTTTGATTGTATTTATTAGATCCTTAATATCTTCAATTGCCCATCCTTTTATTACTTCTTGTAAATCTTTTTGAGCATGTTGAAATATATTAATAAATTTAATAAGATTATCCTGAGAAGTTTGCCCTTGTTTAAGAAAAACAGGTAGATCTTTTTCCTTCTGAGTATTCCAAGATTTTATAGATATAGGTAATTCTTTATAACCAGGATGATAAATCCTTAAAGCATTTCTTAAATCTAAATGCCCTATATTAAAAGGTTTAATATCGATTGGCAAATCTAATTCGTCAGTAACTACTGGATAAGACATAGTAAGGAATATTTGCAGATCTCTAAAACCACCATAAATACAATTACTTTTAAATGTTTGTACTTGGCCAGAAGAATGCCCTATTACATAAGTATCACAACTCTTCAAATAATCAGGCTGTATTCCCATACCAGTAATCGCAGTTTTTAAATCTATAGTTTTTCTACCAAACTCAAAAGGAATATTGTCAAAGTCCGGAGCTTTGTACCCAAAATTACCGAACTCAAATGGGATATTTTTATTTGAAGGAGGTATATAAGACATTAATTACCGCCTGCTACTACATCTATTACATCTTCTGTAACTAATGTTTTATTCACTTTACCTTTATCCACAATTGTATATCTGTCGTATAACGAACCAGTACTCATATCCATTACTGATAGTGCTGCTCCAATACCAAAAGATGTAGTGTACATTTTGCCTCTTATTCTGTTAGTAGTATTATCGGCCCAAATCCCACGTATATCTGTTGATTGGCCAGCTAAAGTAGTCAAATAAATATCAAAAAGTGTAGATTCCTCATCTATTACATACGCTCCCGAAGAAGTAGCTATAAAAATAGAATTATTATTCCCACTTATAGAAGTATTTGTAGTAATAAAAATATCATTTATTCTTACCCCAGAAGCCAAAGTAGTACCGTCAGTAATATAGCTTGCATCATGCGTTGACCAATCAAATAAACAAGAATATACTACTAATACTTTATCATAGTCTTCTTTTTGTTCTATATAATATACTTCTCTATTATCTGTTAAAAAACATTTAGTTATATGATTATTACTTGCTGAACTTTTGTATCCATTTGGGCCATTATTTATTATGTCAATACCGACAGGAGTAGTCACAGCTAAAGTGTCTAAATATCCATGTAAATATTTAATATTAACACTGCTAGCATTATAATAAAAATCATATGTATTAACAAAGGCAGTCAAATCTATCGGAGAATCTACATCCGTTAATATTGTAGATTTTATTATATATTTTATTCCTTCAGACTCTGTACCTAAATAAATCGCAGTATCAGATCCCCAAATAGTAGTATACCCATCTTCTACATATACATAGGCTACTTTATTATTTGATTCAATATCAAATATATTTAAACCAGAACTAGTAACCGCATAAGCATACTCTGAATCCAACCATACCTGTCTTAAAGGACTTAGAGTATCTCCGTAGCACTCTCCCCATTGAATATATGTTTCATCAGTCCATTCATACGATGAATTTTCAATCCAGGTATATAAAGTCGTACAATCCACTATTGTCTCCCTAAAGGAACACCAATATCAAGACCCGAAGTAGTAACTTGTCCTTCATTATACGCAAAAGTTCCTGAAATGACGGCTGGGTACATTTTTCCATAAATTTGATAATTATAATCATATCCTCCCACATCATCTAAACAAACTACCATATGTTCATCAGGATAAGGGGTTTCCACAAAAAAATAGCCGGTGCCACTATTTGAAGTACTAGTATCTACTAGTCTTCCAGTGGATGTCCTATAGGCATACACTTGTCTAGAAACCGGAGTTCCCATTTCTGTTACATAACCTTCCATATAATACTTATTATACTCTGGAAATTGATAAGCATAGAAAACACTAGATGTACTGTATGATGATGTGCTTCCTGTTTTCATTGCGGTGACTGTATCATCATCTTTAAATTCATAGTGATGATACCCTTCTTGTAGTCCATGTTTAGCAGTAGTTGTACAGGTTCCTTCTGAATGTTGATTACCACTAACTACAAAAGATCTAGATAAATCCAATTTATCATTAACAGGCAAATTCAAATCAAAATCAAAAGATGTTGTGGAGGCATTCAGTGTAACTTCCCCAAATATAGTTTTGAAACCTTTATCAATTAAATAAGGTGACATTTCAACTACTTCTACATTTACATTATTCATATTGTAATGGGTACCGTCGGTCTTACTGAAATGAAATTGATTTTTTAAAGAGTGACTCATTTTATATAGTTGTCTACTTGGGTAATCACTTACACATGTAGTTGTCCAAGAGCCTAACATTATAGAACGATTTGGATTAATTGTATGATTAGGTGTGGCATAAACATTGGCAGCTCCGCCTTTACTTGTTTCATATACATGTTGTACTTTCCAATAATTATCATCGTTGGGGCATTCTACTATATACCAACTTATATACATAGTATTATTATCGATAGCTCTAATGAACTCTAATTCAGTAGAACTAGTAAAATGTCCACATACAGATATGCTTGATAAATAATTATTCCAGGAGTCGGAGTGGGCATAAAAAACCAAAAAAGCCCTATCTAAATTTACTTCTTCAATAGTAAAAGTTTTTGTAGTAGTAGAAGAATACCCTCCACCATATTGTACAGTTATGTCCGGTCCAAATTCTACTATACTACAAGATACATACCTATCTCCTGTGTTGTCTCCGGTATAATCTAATTGAAAATAATCTTCGTATCTATATACCCCTTTATAAAATGTTGTGATCTCAAAAGTAGACGCGTGGCCCGAATTAGATACAAATGGAACACATTGTGCTGAATTTTGACCTTTAGTGAGTGGCACAGTTATTAATTTATCACTATTATAATAAGTATCAACTTGTACAGAATTAACAATAGATTTTGTAGGCGTAGTTTCATCTATAGTCCCTGAAGTACTTGCGCCTATCCAGTCTAATAGAACAAAAGTACCATAACTACTATAAGAAGTTCCAGATTTTGATATTTCACATGTTCCTGCATCATAATCTGTAATTCTTATTGTACCAAATGTTTCTGATATCCCTTGATAAGCAGTTGTAGTGCATTTTATATTACTAGACATTACATTATTAAAACATGTTAAAGCGTGGGAATCATTAATAAAATCTTCAATATAATTATAAGAAACTACTGAATTAGAAGTAATAAGATCTTGTTGGATATTTTCTACATAACGTTTAGAATGAAGAAATTTTACCAATGTACCTGTCCAATAAATATAGTAATACGCAGTATCAGCTTTGTCCATCCTTAACGGATTAAACTCATACATCCATCTTGCTCGTATTGAACTACGAGATGGACGATTATCAGCACAATTAGTGGCATAACTAACAATTGGAAAACTAGTGTGGCTATTCCAAACATCAGTATCATCATAAATATAATCTGTACCGTTTGTAAAAGAATCTGTAAAATGTTTAGTTTTAAAATTATCTTGTAGGTCTTCTACAACAAAAATTGATACATCTGAATATGAAGCTGTATGTTTATATATCTCAATACCGCTAGTAGTTGTGAAACTAACTCTAGCTGGAAACCTATTAATAATACGTCCATGGTATGGATTAAATACTTTAGATAAAATGAAACTTTTATTTACATTTGATACTGCTTCTATATCAACATTAGTAGTTGTATTATTTAATGTAGCAATGTTTTTATGCTGTACTTTAACTTGGTCAGGATGAAATTCTACTACACTAACATCTATATACACATCTCCAGTTGTTTGATATCGTTTGAAACAAACTATTCCTGGAGTTACTAAATAAACATTTGTAGTATGATAATCTGGGTAATCACCAGTACTACACCTATGTGAACTAAATATAGCACAATTTTCCCATTCCTGACCTTTTGTTAAAACTCTTGCGCCAAATTTATCTGATAGTGTGAATCTAAAATTTTCTACAGATTTAACAAATGATTCTCCTTCTCCAGTACCTTCTATAATAGGACTATCATTAGTACCTACATCTATATCTATGCCTTCCCAATCAACAGCTACTGTATATGACGGGTAATAAGTATAAGTGTTTCCAATTTTTTCAAATGAAATAGTTCCGCTAGCTGTCAATTCCGCAGAAATGAAAGTTCCATTTATGGCTTGATAAGCTGTAGTAGTACATTGAGATATCCCTTGCATCATTCCAGTCACTACAGCAGTAGAATCAGAATTAACTGTCCAAGGTACTGTCGTATCAGTTCCGCCAGTTGATCTGACTAAAGTAGCGGTATTTATAAGCGATTGCTGCATATGATCAAAAGGTACATAAATTTTATCTTCATCAAGAAATTCTACTATTTGACAATTTAAATATACATTATAATAAGTAGCATCTGTTTTATCATTTTTAACTGCTCCATCAGAAAATAAATAAGTACTAGTTGTTCCTCTACTAGGATAATTACTTGAACTTGCAGAAGCATATGAACTAAGTATAAATGTTCTTAACGGATCTACACAATTACCGTTATCAATAGTAACATATCTAGATGCGCTTGCTGATGAACTTGCCTTATGGGCAACTTTAAAATTTTCATTTAAATCTTCAAATAAAAACCAATGCCCACTACATGATGAAGTAGTACTATATCTATAAAAATCTATAGAAGTAGTACTTAATACTTGTCCTCTTACAAATACTGCATGGTTCGGTCTAGAAACATAGTTGGCTTTCCAAGCAAAAGTCATCGCTGCCTTATTAACGCTATTTAAAGTAGTGCCTAATGTTACAGTATCCGTACTTGCTGTATCAACGTTAAATGAACCTTGTTGTACTCGTACTTCAGAAGAATTAAACTCCACTACATAACATTTAATGGTAGCTGTATTAGCTCTTTGTGTATAACGTTCAAAAGTGATTGTTCCTGAAGAAAAATAAACATCAAAAAGTTTACAATCATGATAGGTACTTTCTGAATGAGAAGTCATGAAAGGTACACATTTAGTATAATTTTGTCCTTTAGTAAGACTAAAACTTTTTACAAGATCTGTACCTGCAAACGCCACTTCTACATATTCTACTGATTCTATCATACTTGCCATAAACTATCTCCTATACTGCTGTAGTATATATTACTCCTGATGTAGTAACTCTTAATAACCATTCTGAATCATCTGTTGCTGTTAATATTATTCCATCTATTGATTTAATACCTGAAGTAGTAGTTCTTAAATATTGACCGCCAGAGTAAGTAGTTGGCGTATCTTCTAATTCAATAAAATTATCTTTTGTTTCTAATACAGATTCCCAAGGATTATTACCAAGATCACTAGTTACCTCAAACATATTAATTTCGCGTATTGTTAAATAAGTGCTATTACCATTATTAGCAGTTACATTTATCCTATAGTAACGATACGCAGAAAAATTGGTAAATAAAAATTCTACCCATTCAAACGTAGAGCCGAATTCATAATTAATTCTAGTATCTATAATGTCTTCTTCCCCTGACCAAGCCCCAGTAGAGGATCCTTCAAATGTCCAAGTTTTAGGAGCACTAGTAGCATTATCCATATAAAAAGAATATTTACCTATAACCTTTTCATTACCTGCCCCAAAATCCTGTCCGGTCCATCCTGTATTTTGATACCCTGAAACATAAGCGTACCAAGCCCCAGTGGCACTACCATCAGAAGTAACTCCATCAAAAGCACCGCCAGTATAAGAAGGATTTTCTAAACCAATTGTATTACTCTCACTACATATATTAGTGTCAGATACAGTATAACTTCCAGAAATGGAAGTACGTTCATATATCGTATTTGTAGTAGAATCTATATACAAATCATGTAATGCAGAATCCACGGAAACATCCGGGGCACTTTCCCCAGTATAAGTGTAATTACTATCTGAAATTATTGACCAAATTACGCCGGATCCAGTTGACTGTAAATATTGATTTTCAGTTCCTGAATAAGTTAACGGAGTATCCTCTAAATCTATTAAATTTCTTCCAAAATTAGATTGTAACTCCCAGGGAGAATCTCCTAATTGTTTAAGTACTACATTATCAAATGCTTCAGTATTAGTTTTATTATATTCAGTAGTAGTAAATTCTACAACAAAATTAGAGCCAATATCAGTTAATACGGCTTGACTGATTGTAGCACTAAATTTATAATCACCATCATTCAAATCAACAGAAAAATTTCCCGTATCAAAATTTATTGAAATAACTAGATCTTGCCAATTTGTTTCATCAATACTTATTGCTTGAGTGGTTAAAGTAGAAAAAGTACCTGCACTGTTACACTCGCCCAACCTTAAATGGGTCCTTTGCGTTGTAAATGCCCCTGCTTGTGCTAAATAAAGTACTATATATGATTGTATTCTTTGCCCATAATAACCATCATTTCTTGTAGCAGAAGGGTTACAAAATAATATTCCTGGTCCGGCTCCGGCGTTATAATGGTCCGCTATAGAAGGGAGCCACCTACATTGTAATACATACACACTGTCAGCTGAACTAGTAGAGAAAGAATTAGTAGAATAACAATGAGACCCACTATGCGCATTTCCTGTTTGGTTATTCAATTTCAATACACCATCTACAGTAACTGAAGCATTAGGTACTGTATGGGCAGTCCAAACTGAGGTATTTAGTTCTGTACCATTAAAAGTATCATTAATAAAAACAGTGTCATCTGTAGATTTCCGTGTATAAACATTACCATCAGTACTATTAAAATAATAATCGTTCACTGCGGCTAATGGAACATCGGATGTTGGGTCCTCTTCCCCAAAATGCCATTCTCTTACCCCCGATGTTGACGTTGGGGATACAAAGTCTATCCCTGAAGCAGTAGATACCATGTACATCCCTACATTTCCTGAATAGGTAGTAGGAGTATCGTTTAAATCTAAAAAAGATTGTACGTCAGAAGAGCCGCCAGAAGAAGACAACTCTTCATCATTTACTAAAAGATGTTCACCATCCGCGGAAGATAATTTTAAACCCCCTATATGTACAGTCCCACTTGAAGTATAAATATCATTACAATAAATATCTCCAGTTCCTGAAATTGTGCCTGTTCCAAAGTTCCAAGGAACAAACTCCTCATTAGTTATGTACCCGCCATCTCCTTCAGTAATAGTATGGTAATGGTCTGCTATATTACCATGTACTCCTGGTTTAATTACACTATATAACATAGTAACAAGATTGGCAGTAAGAACATTTTCATCTATTATAACAACAGTAACAGACGTAAAAGTAGAAGAAACTATAGAAGCGTATTGAATACCGTCAACTCCACAATCTAATTTTACACGTCTATTTAATATTAGTTCATCAGTCCTATTACCAACGACACTAAATGAATTATTACTTAGATAAGTTGCTTCCATATTTATTCCTCCCTATTTCCCCACCAACATTTTAAATCTGTTTCATAAGTTGTATATTCAGCCCCTACAGGAAATTCTGCCCTAACATACACCGGTTTAGATGTTTGCGGCTGTATATCTGGAATTTTAATTGGTTCTGGTATATTAACTAACTCTAGTTTTGGCGATAGCGTTATTTTAGCAGATATCTCATCATATTTTCTTCTACTAGATTGGTAATGTCTAATGCAACTTAAATAAAATATCAATTCCACTGCCCTAACTCCGGTTATTAATTTTCTAGAAATAAAAAAAGGCCGCCAATAATTACTTCCCAAAGCATTTTCAACATACGTAGTATTTTGTATATAATTATCAAACTCATCATAGTATTTAATTTCCACCCTAATACCCCCATAATTATAATTACCCATTTGCCACCATGACAAGGTGAACATATACCCTTCCCTATCTAATTGCCCTTGTCGATCTAGAAAATTAAAATCTATTCCACTTACTGTAGTTAAATCTATCTTTTGTCTCATATTTCCAGTTGAACCATAATAATTATAAATATCGAAGTAATAACTTCCTTTATATGGAGTAGCAGTAGATATTATAAGATCAACTTGATTTGTTTCCCAACCAGTGAAATCCCCTGTTTCTGCTCCGCCATTTACTATAGGAACTTCTATAACTTCACCATTAAATTTATATTTCAATTGGTGATACTTTGCAAAAGGCAACCAATATCCATCACTGGGAACTTCTTTCCATGTTTCTTCACTAGAATGTCCCCATACAGGATCTGTAGATAAAGGTAAAATATTAGAACATTCATATAGACTTAAATACTCATCATAATCAATCACTACTGGAAACGGCGTTACTCCTACAGAAGTAAATGAATCATAATTCCACACTCTACTAAGTTGACCGGAAGAATTTAATTGATATGTTCTATCTATTCCAGCACAATGAACCAGACATCCTCCTAAAAATGCATGTATACTGGTTGCAGCACCATATACCTCATCAAATAAGATCTCACCATCAAGTGTCAATTGATATACATATTTATCAGCTGTAAGTACCCAAAAGTTTTTATGTATTGGTAATAAATGGTCAACCATGATCCCCTGACTTATATCTATTATGTTCCAATTAGAATTATATTTAATTTCTTTTAAAACGTCTCCTGTATAAGAATATCTATAAATAGAAGACGCACCATCATCTACTACTAAACATCCACCATCAAATAATGCGCATACATATGTTGGATCATTTAACGATGTAGCGATAAGCTCTGTTCCATCTATTCTAATTTGTATTAATTTCTTATCTAAAGTATCTGTATACCAACAACTTTCATAACTAATATTAGAAGCAAAACCTACTAAAAAGTTGTCTACCCCCTTATCAACTAATGTGGTTTCATTAAAAGTATTACTATCAAATACTCTTAATTTATAACCACCGGAAGAACTATACCCCCAAACATTACTATGTCCATCAAGGCCCCAATTATTTGAAATATTATAATTAGTGCTAACCGCTGAATCTTTAATGACATTTAAGATCCCAACACTATTATACTCATATCTAGTAAGTTGGCAGTCTCCATGAAGTATAACATAAGTTCCTGAATTTCTATCAAACTGAACACTAGTACCAGCTGCTGCTGCAGCAGTAGTAGTTTCAAAAGTTTTAGCCCCTCCGGTATCCATATTTCCTTCATAAATATATATCACATTTCCGCTTCTAACATCCGTCATAAATATACGACAAAAAGGTAAAGGGTCCGTATTGTTACTTCTTATCTTAACAGTGTCTTCGTTTGTTGTGTTAGACCAAGTAATACTGGTCCCACTAATTGTAGTTTTTTCTGTAATTAAAAATGAAGACATTAATGGATCACCAAGAGATAATACTGGGGTAGTATAATAGTCTGTACCTGAACAAGTAAATGGATTTAATTTAACAGAATCACTTTCTGCATGAGTACCATCATAGTATCCATCATTCCATACGTGTTTTGATGAATAATCATTATTTGAAACATAACCACCATCCCCTATCCCTTTATATTCTCCATCAGCTGAATTAGATAATTTTAAATAGTAATCGTGCACGTTTCCTTTATATCCAGGAATAACATAAGCGTTAACTTGATCTGATGTCACTTCTGAATTATTAAAAATTTCTAAAATAGTATAATCTGCTGTTCCATGACTAACCTCTACTAAAGTAGCATTACCATCACTACCAAACGCTACTTGCCCGTCATCATTAGTAATTATAAGCTCATAAATATCACTTACTAATGTATCTATAATTATTCTAATAAATTGCGGAGAAAATAATTCTGGTAAATTAATAGCATAAAAAGTATCAGAATTTTGTGCTTTAGAACATAATGTATAATCTTCACTCTCTATATTCTTATAATAAAAATTTACTTTTATTAGTGCGGCATTTCTATCTCCAGGCACATCTATATAGAGTTTTAATTCGTCAATACTAACTCTATTTAAAAGATCTATATCTAGGTATAACAAATCAGTGCCTAATAAAGAAATACCAGAAGAAGTAGTATTATCATCGTATAAAGAACGACGTTCTAATACTGTTAGTTCTCTATCCCCTGTACCTGATACAGTAGGGCTTTCTACAAAACTACTTTTTGTTAAATTATATTGTGTCATATTTTAATCTCCTTAAACTGGTACTTCCCAATCTACTGTAATTGTCCCTGTTAATTTATCTAATAAATCCATTTTAGTTTTATCTACTTTTGTATAAACAACTACTTTTTGACCTGGTTGTACAGATTCATATATTAAAGGTAATTCTATAGACGTATTGTTATAAAAATTAACATCATCTGGTGACAGTTGTACTAAAGAGTTAGGAGTTAGTTTTTCAGCATCCTTAGAGCCTGTATAATTCAAATCAAACTCTGTTTTACAAAAATTATATACTTTTACATCACCAAAAATTGCGGCTCCATCGTCATCGTTATTTCCTGCTAAATAAGTATTGCCACCGCCTAATCTAAATAAAGCACCTTTATTATCTAACACTTCCCAAGTGGTTCTAGAAGCTATACAAAAGTCCCCATTTATATATAGTCTTATAGTATCTGCGCCATCCATTTCCGTTCCACTATTTTCCCAAACTAAAGCAATATGAAAAATATCCCCTATACTAAAGGAGTGATTAGTTAAATCATACAACGAAGAATCTATATTAATGACTTTATAACCAGATTTGGTATTACCATATCCAATCTCAAACCAATTACCGGTTTTAATGCTCAAAGAAATGCTATCATCTAAATTATTTACTAAAGTAAACAAAGTTCTAGAAGCTTCTTTATTATAATGATCAACACCCCTAGTATCGGTATACAATTTTACCCACATTTCTACTGTTCCTTGTCTAACATTTATACCACTTAAAGGGATTTCAGCAAATTCATTCCAAGTTAAACACAAACCTTTTGTATCATGCTGTACAGTATCATAAAAATAATTTCTTTCTATTTTTATAGCATCCAATAACATATAAAATGATTCTCCTAGCCCTTTAAATACCATATTTATTGAGCCTACAATATTAAATCGATAATCTAGATCTTGATGTAAAACCCCAGTTGTTTCATTAGCTTCAGGATATATATTAGCATATTTATCAAATTGTAATTGTAAATAATTCCAGCCGGTTTTAAGATTCATAGAATTAAAATTCCAAGAAATGCCTGAAGAAGCATATCTACCTGGCATTCCATGTGGTACTAATATATCATTAGAAGGATTAAAATGCCCAAAAGATATTCCGCCATCACTAAGATCTAATTTATCAATATCACTAATAAATAACCACATAGACAAAGAGTCTTTAATAGAGTAATTATCATCAAGCCCAAAATGATCTCCCTCTATAAACCTTAAACTCTCTACTGCTTCACTGTCTGGATATATTATTTTCAAGGAGCATTTACCAGTTTTAGTGTTTATAAAATCATTTTCCAAAGTACTAAAAATAGTATTCCACCACCAATAACATTCTGTAGGACGAAGTGCTTCTGAAGAATAAATCAATAATACTTCCAAAAAATCTATTCCTGGTGCTACGCCCCTATCCTCAATAGGAACTCCAACAAGAGGTCGATTATCGTAAGTAAAATTTTCCGCTGTAATTCTACGTACAGCAACCCATTTAGAAGTATTCTGTATGTTTTCAAAGATCACTGCTCTAATACCCCACTGCGAGTCAACAAGATTAGATCTCACTTGAATAGAATAATAGCCATCTTCTTGTATATCAATTTCATTATTTTGATACGCCCAACCAGTAGCACTTTCTTTTGAAGGAATATCTATTCTATCCATCCCGATTACACTTAAAATAATAGACCCTTCTATTTCGGCAGCATATGTCTGCCAAGTGATATAGTAATGCCCTATTGTAAAAAATTGTTCAGTTGCTAATAAATAAGGTCCACTGGTCATTTCAATGTCTATTAATTCATCAACATAAGAAAACACTACATCTGCACCTTTTCCTGAAGAATAAGATACTTTATCTGGATTTGATGTAATGTTATTTGAATATTGAAAAAATTCTTCATCATTAGACCAAACCGCATTAATGGTTGGGTATATTGTATGATTAGATAATTCAAATTGCCTTCGTAAATCTACACAAATTATAGGATGTTCTTGACTATTTAAAGTTATATTTGAGTCATGTGTCCAAACCTCAAACTCTCTTAAAAATCCGCCATCTAATTTAGTATTGACAACCACTCCTAATTGAGTAGTTGTAGTTATAACTGGAGCAATAGCTGGTTTAGTATAAGTATTAATCTCTAGTTTAACAAAGGAACATTCTACAATACCCTCTAATTCATATTCTGCGACCGAATCAGTATTAGCTGTTTCTTGTACCACATTACTAAATATTCCAGAACTAGATGTAGCAATTGAAATGGTATAATCTGTATTCATCCAATCAGTAACCTCACTAGATGGCCTATGATATAATATAAATTTATCTATAAAATAAGACCTTCCCAAATCTAAAATTATAGTAGGTTTAGGATCATCGGCTGTAAACGCCCAACAATTATTATAACCCTCTAAAGTATTATCACCAGATATACAATTATAAGGACCCCAGTCTTGTACCCAATAGTTATTTAAGCTAATAATTATATTATCAAATTTAATATTTTGGTAATCCTGACCCATATCTTTCCCAAAAGTATTTATTATTTGAATTTTTTCTACATTCGTACTCGTAATTAAATCTACATTTTTTTCATAAAATTCTAAAGTAGTTACACCTGACCAAGTTATTAATACAGAACTAAGAGTCCAATCAAAAGTGGCTTTAACATTATACCATTTTTCTGAATTATCTACTACATCAGCAATTGTTTCCCATCCGGTTGCTCCCTTTACTTTCCAATTTATATTAAAAGTTGAAATTGCCAAAATTTCATCACCTGCATCATCAATAAAAGAAAATCCTCCGCCACCTTCACCTTCTGAATTATATTCATATTCAAAAAATTTAATTTGTCTGCCACCAATAGTTGACTCTGGTTCGAGAATGGGACCATTTACTGTAGGTACTTCTAATGTAGTACTTCCTATACAATAATCATCCTCACTTTTAGAAATTAGTCCCCAATCAGAAGTCATCGCTTGTATCTGACTTTCTTCAGTAACTATAATATAATTAATATATACATTCTCTTCTTGAAATTCAAAAGACTTATTTATCTCTAATTCAAAATACACTTCGTTAGGAATGAAATCATCGCTATTATAAGGATTAGTAAGTGATAAGAATTGCCATTGACTTATATCTTGATTATAATAAGATACTATTATATTATCTAACTGTTTTTCTAGCTTAAATTTTGTGATATTTTTAATAGTACTACTACCAAATCCTACATATTGACTATTTACTCCATTTATTTTAGTACGTATCATCGGATTGCTAGATTCAACTACTCCACCAGAACGTTCTATAGAAACACTTTTAGTGCCATCGTGATTAAATACAGTTAAACGTGTAACCATGCTACCTGCTGAAATATAATTCATATCTTGCGAAAAATCAATTTCACAAGAACAATCCCCACCTACATAATCTGTTCTAAAACTACAATCACCATAGTCAGAAGTATCTAAATGAATCTTTAAAGTACTTTGATCATGAGTTATACTAGAGCTGGCGCTGGATAAATTATCTACATAGGAATACCAAAAAGTATCAGGATATTCTTCAGAAAAATCCGTCTGCACTATGCCGGAGGCCATTGGTACATTATAATTAAGATTTGTCCAATCTGTTAAAGATGCTTGTACATTTAAATAGTCATAAGTGCCAGATAAGGTTACTGTATTAAAATTATAATAAACTTCATTAATATTAGTAACAGCTGCATATGGAGCAATATTTTGGACTGTAACACCGTGATTAGTTAGCGAAGTAGATAAAGGCACCCATTCACAATTTAAACCTCCTGTTGGTAGATATGCAATAGTTATATCTGGATAAATTCCTAGATATTGTAAAACTCGGTCTTCTCCATCTCCACATAAAAACGGTATTTTAATCCATCTCGCTGCTGTTTTATCTCCTACAACTGACGCTAAATAAGATTCGGTAGGCGGTGTAAAACTATGTTCCCAATAGGCACTATCGTTAATTATTCTTAATTCATCCATACAACCATTAAATAAAACACCATCAACTTCTCCAATAGTTAAAGCTACATTTGTATCATTTATTTCTTGGACTTCTCCTATATTATTACTACTTTGTATCTCTCCATCCAAATACAAAGCTACAGTACCACTTACTCTTACTAAAGCTACATGATGCCAATCAGATGAATCTACTATTTCTAATGATTTTAATTCAAATAACCCTGACCCTATATATAATGTAGCTACTAAATAATCGTCTGGTGCGAATGTAAAAGAAAATGAAGAATCGATATTACTTGTAGATACTCTGCCTAATATTCCTTCATATCCAGTTACATTTCTCTTAATCCAAAAATCTATTGTAAAATTATTTTTTTCAAATCTGAAATCATTAGAACTATCTATAGAAATATTTCCACCTAAAAATTCATTATGACCATCTGGAGTTACAGGACTATCTGCAGTATGTAAAGTCATAGACCCATCAGTGTTTAATATGTGTGCAGAAGCAGAAGAGTCTGTGTAGTCTTCAAAATTTAATAGAAGGACAGGAAAACTGCCAGACCATTCTACATTATTTATATCATTAGTATCTGAAGAAGAAAAATCAATATAAGATTCTTTCCAAATAGGTAACAAATAGTCACTAGGACCAGAATTTCTTAAAAAGTCCAAATTATGCACTTGCTCTAAATCAATTGCTAAATAATTAGTGAAATTTAATTCCTCTACAGTTAAATCACTGTTTGTTCCTACTGAGTATTCAGGTAAAATAAAATTTGAAGTCCATAAAGCCCTACCTTTTACAATCCTAAGTTCATCCATATAACCTTTAAAATCAAGAGTGTAATACCAATTTTGTTCTCCTATAGTGCCAAAAGTAAATCTAACAGTAGAATCAAGAAACGTGTAACTGTTAACATTCTTAGTATCACTAAGAATACCATCTATAAATACATTTAAGTCATCGCCATTACGTGATAAAGCTATATGATGCCATAAAGTGTCATCTACACATATTGACGTTTGCCAATCAAACCACGTAGAATTATACGATTGTCGTATCATAATATAATTATCAGAAGTAATCTCAATAACAGCATTTAATGTAGTTTTAGAGGTACGATGTTTTTGGCCGCATAAGTATTCACCACTTGATACTGAAATAGCATCACGTTTAAACCAAAAGTCAATAGTAAAATCATCATTACCAAAAGCAAAATCTTCATGATCATCCATATATATGAGGTCACTATACCCATCGAAATAAATGCTTGAATTTCCAAATACTCTAGTATTAATGGAATGATTAACCCCGCCCACAGGGGTAACGTCATGATTTGAATTAGAACTATCCATAAAACTAGAAGAACCATCATAAGTAGAAGAATGAATAAGTAATACACAACCATCAACTGGATCAGGAGTATAATTACTATAGTCTGGGTACTTGTAATAAAAATGTACTTTGTCTCTTATTGAAGCAGCATGCGTATAATAATCTAGTGAAATCCAATCAATTATTATATATCTATAAATAGTATGATTTATAAATTCATATTTTACAGTTTTATTGTACTCGATATCGAATTCTGTTAATAAAATACTAGAAGCTATATTAAAGGTGGTGCCATATTCATTAGTTCCATATATTTTAATATGTGTAAAATCATTTGTGTCGTAGTAAGACGCTTGTCCTCCAAATAATTCCACTTGAAGACCATTAATAAGTCTTGTATTACCACTACCAAAATCATATTTAATCCATATCGAATTATTTATTTCATAAAAATTATATTCATCTGAAAATGCTCCCCACGGTCTACTTATCTGCCAGGTATAACTACTACTATAATATCCATCAGAAGCATAAACTCCACAATGCTCATTAGCTAGATTTCCAGTAGAAAAAAACCTTTTTGCCCACATAACGTAATCATTGTTATCTAAATTACTTATTAGTATAGCTGGTTCTTCTAGATTTCCATTATAAGAAACTAATTCTATAATATTTAAAGGTTCACTGTTATTAAATGAAAAAATAATAGATTCACATTCACTTAAAATAGGTAAAGCTCTTAAGCTAACATATGAAGTGCTTCTTAAATTTACTTGACCAAAGTAATCTTTGGAGGACATATTCTCATAAACTATACGTAGTTTATTTACTCTACTTAAAAACCCTAATTTATTTGTAGTACTAAAAAACTCAGTAGCGCCATCTTTACTTTTTAATGATATAGTAGAAAAAGTATTATTAATTTTTTCTACAAAAAAAGCGAATTCTGTATTATTATCGAAGATAAATGTGTCTTGAACAAACATTACTGGATTTCCAATAGCGCCAAATCGTTCTGAATTGATCTCTTGATCTATCGGATATGGGCAATATATGTTTAAATTTAAAGAATCATCATTATTACCAGTCAATTCACAAACAAACAATAGCCTGTCATCTATATCATATAATTCTACAC
>Ga0164310_10000811_pt1 | contig 17147 bp, 17 predicted proteins | sample GuaBasSedimGuay1_FD_121795 | JGI IMG/M metagenome (GOLD analysis project Ga0164310, IMG submission 121795) | Subseafloor sediment microbial communities from Guaymas Basin, Gulf of California, Mexico - Guay1, Core 4569-9, 0-3 cm | ecosystem: Environmental > Aquatic > Marine > Hydrothermal vents... | reverse complement strand
GTCCCAACATGGAGCGTGGCCGAGCCGTCCTCGTTAAACCTTATGATGGCTGAGGCAGCACTGTTAGGAGGCTGTGCGGGGCCCTTCATAAACACTGCAAGGCCTATACCCCTATACTTCCATGGCCTGTCAGGTTTCTCTCTGGGTTTACCCCAGCCCAGGGCTTCAGCGACTGCTTTGAGGCATAGGTCAGGCCTGCCTGCGTCCTCCCTAACCCTGACCCCAGTTGCGGTTATTGACTTGCCAGGCTTGTGAAGATTCTTAAGCCTAAACTCTACAGGATCTATCCCAAGTTTTCTCGCAACGATATCCATCTGTCTCTCGACGCACCAGTGGAGTTCCATATGCCCGAAGCCCCTAAATGCGGTAGCGTAGGTCTTATTCGTATAGACGGTGTAGGACTCCACTTTAACATTTGGGATCTCATACGGGCCTACCCCGGCGTAGCCCGCCGCTCTGCCGACGTTGACTGCGTAGTCGGCGTAGGCTCCCGCGTCGAAGACGTATCTTATCTCCTCGGCTATCATCCTGCCATCCTTTGAGACCCCTGTCTTTATCCTCGCGTGGAGGCCGACTCTTACAGCTGCGGATGTGAAGTTTTCCTCTCTTGACAGTGAGAGTTTGACTGGTCTGTAGCCTGAAAGCTTGGATAGAAGTATAACGAGGGGCTCAAGGTTAAGCCCAGCCTTACCGCCGAACCCCCCGCCTACGTATGGGACGTGAACCCTAATGTTTTGGAGAGGTATGCCGAGTGAGACGCTTGTAAGGTACCTAACTGTGAACGGGGACTGCGCACTAGTCCACACATCAACCCGGCCGTCACGCTGATAGTGGGCTACTACCGTCATCGGTTCCATGTAGACGTGGCTTACCATCGGCATCGAATACTCATTCTCGACTACAAGGTCAGCTTGACTAAAACCTTTCTGAACATTTCCTCTAACAAGCCTGAAGATGTTAGCTATATTGGTACCAGGTATTGGGTTGAAAACAGGAAGTTTCCTATATTCTCCAAGCCTTTCATGAACTATGGGGGCTCCGGGCTTCAGAGCTTCCAGGGGGTCCAGAACGGGGTCTAAGGGTTCATACTTAACCCTTACAAGTTCGACAGCCTTCTCAGCTGCCTCAAGGGTCTTGGCAACTACGGCAGCTACTGGGTGACCTGCCCACAAGGCCTTTTCCGTTGCAAGTATGTCCCTGTCACCCACGTATATTCCAAGCTTGTAGGGAACGTCTTTTCCAGATACTATCTTTACAACCCCGGGCTGTCTTCTAGCATCCTCACCGTTAACCTCTATTATTCGTGCATGGGGATAGGGGCTTCTAACAAGCTTTGCGTATAACATCCCTGGAAGTTCTATGTCAAAGGCGTATATAGCTGTTCCATTTGCCTTCTCCCAGCCGTCAATCCTTGCCGTAGGCTTACCGATATATTTAAAGCTCATTGTGAGTAGAATCCAACAGGCTAATATAAATGTAACGTGTATGATATAGTTAGCTATGCCGACGATATCAGCCGTAATCCTTGCTGCTGGGAGGTCAACGAGATTCCCAGGGAACAAACTGTTGACTAGGATAGGTGGGAAAACCATTATTGAGAGAGTGCTTGGCACGTTTCAAGAGTCAAGGGTTGACAGGATTATAGTTGTTGTTGGATGGCAGGCGAGAAAGCTTCTTAAATCTATTGAGGGGCTGAATGTTGAAGCTGTCATCAATGAAAAATATGATGAGGGAATGAGCAGCTCTGTACGGCTTGGGGTTAGGAAAGTCTTAGAATCTGACGCGGTGATTATACATCCAGCGGATGTCCCGTTCATAAGTACTAACACAATAAATAAAGTTATAGAATCCTATAATACAGGCGGAAAACCCATAGTAGTCGCTGGCTACAAAGGCAGGCCCGGCCATCCCATACTATTCTGCGATAGCCTCTTCCCTGAAATTTTGGAGATAAGAGAGGAGACTCTGGGGCTGAAATCCGTTGTATCTAGGCATAGCGATGAGATTCTGGTTGTCGAGACTGAGCCGGCATGTCTGTTCGACATTGATAGTCCTGAGGATCTGAAAAGAATAGCCAAAATAGTGGATTCTTAGACTTTTATATGATAGGCGTGGCTATAGTATCCCGTGTTAGACCAGGATGCTATCATCTCTGCTGTTGAGAAGATAAAGCCCTCAGTGGTTAGTGTTAGCACTGTCAGGCTCTACTACGGACTTCTATTCGCACCTATACCCGTAAAAGGCGTTGGATCTGGTATAGTACTCAGTAGCGACGGTTACATCCTTACAAACACTCACGTGGTGTACGGTGCTAAAGACATAACTATAACATTCACGGATGGATCTGTATCCAAGGGAAAGCTTATTGGAAGCTGCAGGATACATGATATGGCAGTTATCAAGGTTGAAAGGCAAGGGCTACAGCCCGCCAGCTTCGGCAACACCGATAAATTAAAGGTTGGAATGATAGTTTTGGCGGTGGGAAATCCATATGGGCTAACCGGAGGGCCAACCGTAACTCTAGGCGTGATTAGCGCCCTCAGCCGGACTATTAAAACAGAGTATGGTGTAATGAGGGGTCTAATACAGACGGATGCTGCGATAAACCCTGGAAATAGTGGTGGACCCCTAATAAACCTTGACGGAAAAGTTGTCGGGGTGAATACAGCTCTAATACCGTTTGCACAAGGGATCGGCTTTGCAATACCAGCGGAGGACGCTGTCAGGTGTGCAGGTGACATCATAAAATATGGGAAGCATATAACTCCATGGCTTGGGCTTGTCGGTATCACCATTAAGCCGGAGATGAGCCGTTACTACAGTTTGCCCGTGAGTAGGGGCGTGCTTGTTTCAAGGGTCTTCCCAGGAAGCCCCGCATCAAAGGCAAGGTTGAAAGAGGGAGACATAATAACGAAGGTTGATGGGGAGCTTCTGAACACGGCTGAAGACCTTCAGTCCATGGTTAAGATTAGGAGGCCAGGTGAGATCCTAAGACTTGAGGTATATAGAGGTGGTGTAAGGAAGATGATAGACGTCAAGCTTGAGCCTCAACCCAGCTAGAGAATAGTTTAAAACTAACATCAAACATGGTAGCTAGCGTGATCCAGCTACTCCCGGGGGTTTAAAAATGTTACTATACCGGGTAGCAGCAACATTAGCGGTTATGGCTGGGCTCGCCGTGCTGTTAAAGATCATAGGTAAGATGATCGAGAGGAGAAAGCCCAGAATACCGGGGGATGCAGGCGCGTATGGCCTTGTAGCATCCACAACGGCCATAGGCTCAGGCATAATCACATGTAAAGTTGCATACTACCTTATTGGGGGACGCTTCAACCCGCTCGTCGGTGCATGCGGGGTCTCAGCTTTCCCCATGGCTGCCAGGACAGATCACGGTTTGGGGAGAAAGGAGGCTGACAATCAGCTTCTACCAGCGGCTGTGGCGACAAGCACAGGCGGCCAAGTAGGTTCAGTAGTTACCACGGGCGTAGTGTTAAGCCCGATATCCAGGCAGGTGAGCACATGATAACTTTCGAGGACTGGTATAAAGGTCTAAGGCTTGCTAGAAAGACTGTGATAGGTAGGAAGACGGTGTACTTGGAGACTGTAGTGTCTACTATGGATGAGGCGCGTAGACTGGCGTCTCAGGGCTGGGAAGAGGGCGTAATAGTCGCAGCCGGCAGGCAGACCCGTGGGAGAGGAAGAAAAGGTAGGGTGTGGGTGTCTGAGCCTGGAGGACTATACTTCTCGATTATACTTAGACCTCCTAAGGAGGTTCTAGGAATTCTACCTTTAGCGTTAGGGGTCGCGGTTGCAAGGGGTATCGAAGATGCTGTTGAGGTTAACATTGGGCTTAAATGGCCCAACGATCTCCTGGTGGAAGATAAAAAGCTCGGGGGAATACTATGTGAGGCGTACGGCGAGGGTAAGATGGAACATGTTATTGCTGGGGTGGGATTAAACGTTTTGAATAAGCCGCCGGAAGACGGTACATCTCTATTGTTAGTTTCAGGTAAGGTGGATGTTCCCTTCCTTATATGTGAACTTGTCGGGAGAATAGACAAGGCTTACAGCCTTATCAGGAAGGGAGAGTCTGGTAGACTCCTTGACGACTGGAAGAGTAAGTCTGTGACACTGGGTAGGAAGGTTAAAGCCTTACTACCTGGTGGAAAGAAGATTTCCGGCCTTGCAGTTGGTATATCAGACTGCGGTGACCTATTATTAGATGTAGGTGGAAGAACTGTGGCTTTAAACTCAGCTGATGTCAGTATTTTAGACTTGAAGGGTGTAGGATATGGGAAGTCTAATAGAAAACCTCAATCATAGGAGGGTAATAACATCTGGCTGCGGACATAACATACACATAGTTACAGCTGAGATTGCTGTTATGGGGCCGGAGAGGGCGGCTAGAATTATTTATAAGAAGATTCTATAGAAGGCCCGGGACAAGAGTAAGGTCTTGAAAGAATTTGTTGAGGAATACCGTGCCGAGGCCGCAAGCCCATATGTTGCCGCTTCACATGGATATGTGGATGATATCATAGCCCCCACGGAAACTAAGTGGCTGGTTGCTACAGCCTTCAGGAGCCTTATAAATAAGAAGCCTGAGAAAACTATACAGAAAGATGGAAACCCGCTATAAGGCAGTGTGGAGGGGAAAGTGCGCAAACCTTGGGCCAGGAGTATACAGGATTCACTCGAAGTTCAAGAGAGCTATAAATGTGCTAAAAAGAAATAGCCTTGTTGGAGTTGGAACCCTAGGATCGCTACACCTTCCAATAACAATAATAGGTAATATTCCATCCAGCTATGACATGAGGAGGATTAGATCCAGCTGTCTCATCGTCGAAGACTCGCTGCTTAAAGCCCCCCCGTTAGAATTGGAAGTTCAAGTGGCTCCAGACAATTCTGAAATACCTACGATTAGCGATGCGAAGGCTTCAAGGCTTAGAAGACTTATCCTTGCAAGGCTTCTGAGCATGAATAGAGGCCTCTCTTGGTACGTAAAGTACACGGTGGGTGCTAGGTTCAAATTAACTCCTTATAGGCGCTTTATACTCAAGAGAATCAAAGATCTAACCAGCTCTCTTGCAGTGAGAGACCCAGATCAGGCTATTAGCAGGCTAATAGGTCTCGGAGAAGGGTCAACCCCTAGCTGTGATGACTTGATTATGGGGGTCCTAGCAGCATTACACAGTAGGGGCTTGCTCGAAATCAAGAAAATGATAATAGAATCGATGTTAAGATACGCACATAACACAACGTTACTAAGCCGAAGTCTAATCAGCTGTGCCGCACGTGGATACTATTGCCTAGAGATTGTAAAACTCATGTCAAGCGAAGACCCCTCCCCCTGGATTTGGAAGCTCATCACGACAGGCGGGACTTCGGGTGTAGATATGCTCACAGGAATTTTCATTGGCCTCAGTGATGGGTAAATTTTTTAACGTGAATTATACACTACTACATGATGATTAAACCAACTATCCCACCTGAGCTAGACCAGTTTCTAAGGAAAGGCTGGAACACCCTTCTTGTGAAGGGCCAGCCTGGAACTGGGAAAACTATCTTCTCAATGGGTGTAGTTGAATATTTCAAAGACGAATTCAACCCAATATATGTTTCAACGAGAGTGGGAGTAGATAAGCTCTTCAAACAGTATCCCTATCTTGCAGAAAGAATAGAAACCGTTACACTTAGGGATATAAGGCGGTATGGAGTTGAATCACCGGAAAACATAGCTTTGACTATTTCATTTTTCGACTTACCCTCCGCTGCTAGGGGTTTAGAGCATGCATTCGACGCAGCATCAAGGATTAAGAACCCGCTTATAATAGTGGACAGCTGGGAGGCTGTTGGAACCCAGCTCTCCCGGGATGAAAGAATGAACGTTGAAGACAGGGTGGTAAGGCTATCTGGGGAAAAGAGTATACCATTAATACTTGTAAGCGAAACGGAGGAAACTACAACTTTGGACTATACTGTAGACGGTGTAGTAAAGCTTTACAGAAGCGACGTTCATGGCAGGCTATTGAGGGTGATGGAGATTTCTAAGCTCCGGGGGGTAAACATAGTCCATCATAAATATCTGTTCACCCTAACAGGTGGAATCTTCCAGGTTCTGCGGCCTTTAAGTATAAAGGAGGTCTCATCATCGGTATCAGGCGATTTGGATATCGGCAGCAAGGTTCCCTCCAAGATAGAGGGATTCGACGAGATACTAGGTGGGGGTTGGGATAGAGGTAGCATCAACCTTCTAGCGCTTGACGAGGCGATAGGGCTGGAGTTCATAGCCTTATTTTCCAGGATGTTCAAAGAGCTTGTGTCATCCGGCTACGGACTCGTCTTGTTGCATGAGATGGGGCCTGTGACTGAGATAATTGATAAAATGTTGCATGGCGTAAAAGGTTTAAACGAGAAAGTAGCCGTTATAACCCCGGTTGGAGGCAGCAAACCCTACTATAGAAGGCTAACTACCACCTCTACCGATGAAGCATGGCACGACTTCCTACAAGCATACGAAAGTATTAAAGAAAACTCTAAGGATAACTTTGTGGTAATATTCCCTTGTCTCGGTTTGATAGCTAGAAGGCTAGGTTTTGAAGGTGCAAGGGAGTTCATAGTTAGGCTCAGCGAACTTGTTATCTCCGAAAGACAGCTGGCATTTCCTGTGTCAAAATACTTCACGATCAAACCGCTAAGAGGTGTTACGGCGGAACTCAGCAGTTACTGGAAAATCACCAAGATAAACGCTTCACCAATTTTATACGGTGAAATACCCTACACAAGATTTTACTATGTAAAACCTCTGGAAAACGGGAACTACGGCCTAGTCCCTATAGAATAACGCCTAGCATCTTCTATGAATCTCTCAACGTCTCCTTCTGAACCATACAGTTTGTAAACACCGTCGAAACCGGCCATTGCTATTTCATACCATATTTCGCCCGCGTGCCAGCCAACATACGCTAAAAGGCACTTGCAATCCCTATACAGTCTTTTAACCATTAAAGCTTCAAAAATGGAAGCTTTAAGCCTAGGGGCATCTACATCAACCTTAGCTTCGATGGTGACAAGAGGATAAACTGTATCCTTCATCATGTGTCCTACAACGATGTCAAACTTCATTTTACAGACTTTGCTGCCCCTCTTCCAAATAATTACATCTTCATTCCAGAAGATTCTTTCTCTGTTCACTCCTGCTTTCTTCACAAGCAGCTCTAAGACATACTCTTCGAGGCTGAAAGCCCTAAACTGTCCGATAAGTTGCGGAAGACCGTCGAGTGCTTTCATTATAATGTTTGAATTTTGAAGTATGAGGTCTAAAAACCTGGTGAAATCTTCAACTTTTAGTGTCGTCTTGAACTTCTCATATTCTAGTTTGAGTTTTCTACCCGTCCTCACAGCTTCGGGGCATCCGGATTCTAAAAGCTTGTCTATGTATGTCTTAGCTGTTGTGCGTCTCAAATCTTAGAGTACAACCATAGTTTCAGTTTTAAGTATTCCCTCTATCCCCCTAATCCTTTCGCTAACCATATCTCTTAGTTCGCTCATGTTGTCGGCCTCTAGCAGGACTACAATGTCTGCAGGCCCAGTTACAATATCAGCTCTCTTAACTCCTTCGATTCTAAGTATTTCAGATTTGATCTGGGCTGTCCTAGCGGGTTCGGTAGATATTAGGATATAAGCTTCAACCATGGGGACCCCATCTCACCCCACATTGAAATAAAATTTAAATTTATAGGTGTCTGGAGACTCTTTCGATAACTTTAAGGGTTGATGGGAGTTCAAACCCTAGGAAACGGTTAAATTCCTTAACTCCTGGGGCCCCGAGTGGGAATACTCTTGTAAAAAGAATAGACCAGTAAACCCTCCCTCCAGCAAAGCTTAGACATATCCTTTCAGCTTCGAAGCTTAAACCCATCGGGGTTACATTAAAAGGTAGTTTCATGGCAATTTCTTCCGGGACGGGAAGCAGTTCGAGTGAGTGTTTATAGACCGTAAAATACCTTGCTATCTCTTTTAAAAGGTTGAAGTCCATGTTTAAAACAGCATGGAGAGCCCTGGGCTTTAACCCTTTGATCAAAGCTTCAGCGACAAGATTGACTACTGCTTCATGCTCTTCAAACCGCCATTTCTGCTCTGAGTGAGTAAGCTTGCAGGCTGAGAGCATAAGTTCAAAGAGTTCCCGACTATTCTTTTGGCCAGCCTTGACCAGACACGACAATGAAAAACCATCTGTTCCCCTGTCATCTTTCAGAAAGCCAGATGTTCGGACATATATAAAACTAATTTTCCCCTTCTTCGGCTTTAAGACGATTCTACCATCACTTGTCCCTCTGAGGAAGTCTATTCCCCCAGGGTAGCTGTTGACTAGATTCTGGAAAAATAGATACCTGTACTCCTCCATTAATCAAAACTATTACTTTTAGCACTTATAATAGTTAATGAATAAAGCTAGAAAGCCTTGTTGTCGCTTTTTATTTTAAAGCTACCGCCTTTTCGATTCTATCTGCGATCTCACTAAAAGCTCTTGAAACTTCAGAGTCAGGTTTGCTTATTACTATAGGCTCTCCAACATCCATGGCTCTCGCTAGCTGAGGATCCAGAGGTATCCTGCCGAGAAGTGGAATATTCTCCTCGGCGACTATCTTTTCGCCTGCGCCTCGGCCGAAAACCTCAATCTTATATCCACATTTAGGGCAGGTAAGGTAGCTCATGTTCTCGATGACACCTAACAACCTGATATTAAGCTTCTTACAGAACTCAGCCGACTTCTCGACAGCTACCCTTGAGACCTCAGAGGGTATTGTGACAACTATGGCTCCATCTATACCTGGAATATTCTGAGCTATGTTCAATGCTTCGTCTCCTGTTCCTGGTGGAAGGTCAAAGAATAGCCAGTCAAGGTTCCCCCACATCACGTTAGCCATAAATTCCCTCAAAGCCTTGTGTTTCAAGGGGCCACGCCATATAACCGGTGTTTTGTCGTCAGGTAAAAGTAGCGCCATGCTAATAACCTTGATTCCAAGGACGCCTGTGACAGGGAATATGCCGAGAGGGAAGACTCTAAGCTGCATGTCCTTTACTCCCAGCATGCGTGGGATGGCTGGACCGTGGAAGTCATAGTCGAAGACACCTACGCTATTCGGCTTCCTGTTAGCGAAAGTAGCTGCAAGGTTAGCTGTGACAGTTGATTTTCCGACACCGCCTTTGCCGCTCAAAACAATTATCTTTCTCTTAACGCCTTTAAGCTTCTCCTTTATAGCTTCCGCCTCAACATCTAGGGGTTTGCCGGCTTGCGTCTTAACATCAGCCATTTTAACCTGAGGTTCTAGCTCTAGCTTTTCTTAAAATATTGTCCTTAGTAGATAACGTCTTGTCGGTGGCCTGTTATCCTTGCACTGCATGATTTTAAGGTTCACATATTGTTACCTGAAAGTTTAAGTTTCATCTTGAGATTCTACCTTGAAAGCTCTCTTTTCAATATCCAAGATTCTGCTGGTAACAACTTATCTAATCTTATAATTTTAACTTTAACGCTTCCGCAAGTTCCTTGATTCCTTCCCCGGTTTTTGCGCTTGTAACCACGACTTTTGCTTGGCCGTTTATTTTTCGAGCATCCCTCACCATTTTCTCTACATCAACACCGACGTGGGGTGCAAGATCTACTTTATTTACTACTATCACGTTTGAAAGGGCAGCAGACATCGGATGTTTTAGGAACTTGTCCTCACCTTCTCCTGCTGAGACTACGAGAACTCTTACATGCGAGCCAACGTCAAACTCGAAGGGACATATCAGATTTCCAACATTCTCTATGAATAGATATCTTATTCCTTCAAGATTCAACGTTTTAAGGGCTTTTTCGACGTGCAAGGCTTCGAGATGGCATATTCCACCTGTATTTATCTGTACAGCACGTACACCCAGTTTGCTTATCCTCTCGGTATCAAAGCTCGTTGCAACATCCCCACCTATATAGGCAACTTTACTTGGACCTATTAATATAGAAAGTCTTTCTATAAGGCTTGTCTTTCCGGATCCCGGGCCCCCAAGGAACTCGACAGCCATGATGCCCTTTTCGCTCAGCATTTTCCTTATAGATTCGGCGACTCTATCGTTTTGTTCAAGAAGCCTTTTGTTAACCTTCTCAATAGTAATGTTTACATCTATCTTCTCAACCATACAACTACTACACCATCCAAAGTTAAATCTTTGACGTTAACCGTTCAGAGTGGTCAATCGACAGAAATGGCGAATAGACTGCTATGCCTGAGGGGCTACGTATTCCTAATGCTTATAAGATGTTTGAGGCTACTATGATCGGCAATGCGATAGTGGCGTCACATATTACCTCTACAGTTTTTGCTTTTTCTGCGACTTTTCCCCACGATTTAGCTTCTGATAGAGTAGCCCCAGATACTCCGCCGTGTTCGGGCCTATCCATTGTTATTTGGATCGCATATTCAAGGCTTCTAGGTGAAAACTGCATTGCAAGTGCTATGTAGTGCTTCGAGGTTCCCCCTCCGACGAAGAGAGCACCGCACTTCTTTGACTCGTAGGCTATCGCTGTCATTTCTCTCTGGTCCAATATTGGGTTTACCCTGAGCTTTAAAAACTGGGTGTTCATCCATATGTGGAAGCCTAGAACCGAATCTGCTATGGCAGGACAGAATATCTTTATGTTTTCATCGTAGGCCGCCCTTATAATAGATTCTCTGTCCTCCACGTGCCTGCCGAGATGCTCCAGAAACTCTCTACTGCTCATGGTTTTCTGGGGGAGTTTTTCTAGGATGGTTGCAAGCTTTTTCTCAAGCTTTACGTATCCATCATTTGGTAGTAGAACATTGTAAATCCTGTTAAGCATCTCACTCCGTAGCTTCACATCATTATATTTTTCTGGTGCATGCACATGCTGTATCCCTGCAGCCTCTATTAGGTCGTGGGTTAGTATTCCACCCGTTGACACGATGACGTCAACCATGTGCTTCCTGATCATTCTAACGATGACCTTCCGCATCCCACCGGGAACCAGGGCTCCAGCAAGACCGAGGAACTTTGTACATTCCTGGTCCTCCACCATCTCCCTGAAGATCCGGCATGCCTTCCAAAGCTTGTAGGCTTGAAAGCCCCCGTGGGAAAACTGTTCCACCAATTCCTTGACAGAGATCCCAGGCCAAACGTCTACATGTTCAACTTTCGCCATCGCCATGCTCTTCCCAAAGATCACTTAAAACTGTTGAGCTTCGAACCGTTTTGTTAAAGAGTCGTGGCTACAGCCTGTTTTATGTTAGACCCTCTCCACCTTCAATACGCCACCCTCTAGGATGGCGTATTTAGCGTCTATTTTTAGCCCATAATGTCTTGCTGAAAATATGCTGAGAACCTTCCCGTTAAAGTACCAGTTGTACCCCTTAGTGAATACCTGGTGTGCTCTCACCATAAAATCAATATTGTTGTCTCTTGCGAAGGATTCGTAGGCTCTAGGCCCAAAAACATATATCCCTTCCCCTCTTATGCTCGGGCCGAACCATTCAACATCCTCGGAGGGGTCGTTCCAGAGGATCTCAAGTGCCAGGCTGCTCTCCCTGTACGGTTCAACTATTCCCTTCCTTAGGTTTCTAATATCATCCAGGCTTCTAAGCTTCCTGGCAATCCCACCGTGCAACGCTAGAACATTACCTGTGAGGGCGGCGTACGGCATCACGGAGAATACCTCGGTGAACCTCCCGTAAGTCTTGGAGTCGTACATTCGGGTGACTACCGATTCAAAGCCGTAGAACCTGTTTGCAAGGGGGGTCTCGTGGTTTCCTCTTAGAAGTATGATCCTGTCCGGGTGATCAAGTTTAAGCTCGAGAAGATAAATTATGTTCTCCAGCTGCTTGGGGCCTCTGTCCACGTAGTCGCCGAGGAAAATCATAGCTGATTTTTCAAGCTCCTTTGAAACCACGGACCTAGTGGACTCGAGGTCTCCGTGAGTATCGCCTACAAAGGCGACCCTATCAAACTCCACTTTTAACAGCTGGTCTTCGTGTGCAAATGTTTCGTAGGCGTCGTTAAGTAGATGTAGAAGCTTGGCTCTTGGTATCATGTACTATGCTAAAATCATATTCTATTATTAATTATTAACGGAAGCATATAATTGTGCCTAAACCATTAATCGTCGAGGAGCTTTACAAGAGCTATGGCAATGTTAGAGCTTTAGACGGCTTAACATTTACGGTTGATAAGGGCTCGATTTACGGGTTGCTAGGGCCGAATGGCGCCGGAAAGACGACAACCCTCAACATTATATCTGGGATTTTGGACAGAGACGGCGGGAAGGTTCAAGTCTACGGGTTTGACCCTTCTATTGACGGCCGGAAGGTTAAGAGTCTCATAGGTTATGTGCCAGAGGAGCAAGCGCTGTACGAGTCGCTTACTCCAAGAGAATTCTTTGAGTTCGTAGCCTCTGTTAGGGGATTAGACAAGGATCTCGCCCAGCGGAGAGTTAAACTTCTAGTCGAAGCATTCGACCTTCAGAAGTACTTTGATAGTCCCATAATATCATTGTCAATGGGAACCAGGCAGAAAGTCAGTATAATCTCAGCTTTAATTCACAGCCCTCGCCTACTAGTGTTAGATGAACCATTCGTAGGACTCGATGCCAGAACTGTCGCGATAATGAAGGGGATCATTAGGGAACATGTGAAAAATGGTGGAACGGTTCTTTTTTCAACTCATATCATGGAGGTTGCTGAGAAGATATGTACGAAGGTCGGAATAATACATAAAGGGAGGCTTGTTGCTGAGGGGAGTGTTGAGGAGCTTACAGGTATGGTTAAGGCTTCAGACCTCGAGGAGATCTTCCTGAAGGTGACAGGTGAGGAAGACGAGGTTTCAAGGATAATAGCGGGGTTGGAGGAGTCCCTATGAATGTTAAAAGACTTCTTAACATTTCAAGAGCAGCATATAGAGAAGTTAACTTTCAAGCCCTTCTACTTTACAGACATGCCGGTGCGTACACAGAGGAGAAGATAAGAAAACTTCAAAGGTCAGTGGGATGGCAGAACGCCCTGAACAAGCTTATACTATCCGTTATGATCATATTCATCACTATCTTCCCCTTCGCAGCTGCAAACGGCGACCCCTTTGTAGAATCTGTTACCCTGGGGACATCGCTCCTTATCTCAATGTTCATTATGACCCTCTACAACCTACCCACTGTAACTAGTTTCCTTTCAGGCAAGGCTTTCAAGACCCTAACTGTTCTGCCTCTGTCGGAGAAAGAGCTTAAAGCTGTCTCAGCTTTAACATTCATCAGATTTATCGACGCCCCTTCAATTTTCCTGCTTACAGTCCCCATGGTGGCTTCAGGACTCAGATGGGGGGTAGAAGCTGTTCCGGCTGTTTTTACAGCTTCCCTCCTTACACTGGTGTTTTCAATGGCTATTTCTATCCATCTGTCTTCGTTATTCTATAGGTTTGTTTTTAACGTGGAGAGATCCTTCTCCAAGTCAATCCTAAGGTTTCTAACTGTTATCCTGTGGGGTCTAGCTGTAACATCTCTAGGCTGGATAGGAAACATAGTTGGATGGATAATAGGTTATGTATCCTCACGTGCATCGGCAGCTCATGAAATGTTGAGTCTAATCTTTCCATACCAGTTTATGCTCATCGCTGTACATAGTACTGGAAAATTCAAGGTCAATATCTCCTTATTTTTGCCCTCTATACCATACATCCTATTAGGGTTGCTTGCTGGTTTCAAGGCTGTAAGTATAATTTCAAAGCCCAGCATAGGAAGGCTTATAAGAGGAGGTATAGGGAAACCTCAGCTGTCTATTACTGTGACAAACGTAGCTCTCGGAGTGATAAAGAAAGATTTCCGTGTGGCCTCTAGAAGTCCCAGCCATGCATACATATTTGCACTACCAATATACATGTTTCTCGTGATGCTACCTATACTATCGGGTACCCCCTCGCCGTTAAAGATCTCAGCTGCCACCGGAATAATAATCTTCTCGACAGCTACTAATAGCCTCTACCTGCTAAGCCTGGACCTGATGAACCCTCGTCCTTTAGCCATGCTTCCTATAAGCTGGAGAAAAATAGTCTTCTCTAAAGCCCTCTTTTCAACAGTCTCTGCAATCCCGATAGCAGCTTTTATCCCCCTATATCTAACATATGTTCATGGTTTGTGGGCTGATAACTTTGTCCCTTTAATCGGGGTTTCCACGTGTTTCGCCGTTTCAATTGTCGAGATGTGCGTGATCATACGACTTACTAAGGGGAAGTTGGTCATATCCTATAATCCATTTAAAGATGTCGTTGCTACTCTCGCTGCCAGTATTGCTGGACTTGCAGTCGGATTTCTAACAATTCTTCCATACCTTCTACTTAGAGCCGTTGGAGTAGCTGGATTGTCTGCATTGTTGCTGTTTACAGGGGTTTCGATTTTTTCAGTCATATTCTCGATGATCCTCCTAAGAATTATGTGTAGGGACTAAATAATTCTTAGGTGTAGACATTAAGGTTTAAAATTGGATACAGTTATTGATAGCTGGAGTGTTTTGATCCCCCCGGAGCTTAGAAGATTCCTTGAGGAAGGTAGGGGAAGACTTCTCATAAAGGGAGGACCGGGTGTCGGTAAAACTTGTCTATCGCTTGAAATTCTTAACCTTCTTAGGAGTGAACGTAAAGGGATATATGTAACAACAAGGCTACAGGCTGAAAGCCTCCTTAGATTCCATCCCCACCTTGCTGCAACTGTGAAAGCGATCTCGATAGAGGATGTTCCAAGGCTCTCAGAGGAGCTTGAAGAGGAGAAACCTTATCTTCTACCGATAGTGGAGCGTTCCAAGGCGAAGAGAAGCCTTAACTATCTAATAAAACTTCTAAGGATGGTTGAACGGCCTATAGTCGTCTTCGACAGTTGGCAGGCATTCATAGACCAGCATCCCCCCGAGTTCAGACACGAACTGCTCCTTGAAACCTCCAGTTGGGCTGAGGAATCCGGAAGCTTGGTAATCTATGTTAGCGAAAGCATCAGGGAGGAAAAGCTGGACTACGTTGCCGATGGAGTCATATTCCTATACGGAAAGAATGTTGAAGGCCGTAGAATTCGGATAATGGAGATTAAAAAGCTCAGAGGTATACCAATTAGGAAGTACAGATATCTATATACGCTTGATGGTGGGAGATTCTTTTATTTCAAGGAGTGGGAGTTCAACGTTTTAGAGAAAGAGAAGAGAGTGAAAACACCGTTCAAGAAGGACCCGTCGGATAGGTGTATATCGACGGGAATAGTAGAGCTTGACAGGGCAATTGGCGGGTGGACAAAAGGTAGTATAAACATCATTGAAATCGGTAAAGGAGTAGGCAGAGGATACTTTTCCCTGCTTGTTCCGATGGTTCAGGGAAACCTGAACTACGGGAGATGCTTTATGGACATACCGTCCGGGGGACATAGCGGCTACAAACTGTCTGAAAACTTCCTGATCGGACATGTAGACAGGGAAATGTGGGACAGAGTTCTCTTCCTACACAGCCGTAAAACTCCAAGGGTCACAGATGAAAGCTTCATCATCCACGTGGACACCACAGACCCGGATAAGGTTGTAGAGCAAATATTATCTCTTGCCGAAAAGCTGGTGGAGAAGTCTAGGGATGGGGTGGTACTCGCCTTTATAGGAGCTGACACTTTAGAGCTATACGTTGGGCCTGAAAAAGCTCTAGAACTGCTAAACAATCTCGCGGTCTTCGCAAGGTCAACAGGCATGATCACATTCCTATCATACAAGATAGGCCAAAAGATACCTAAGATCGTCCTACACCTTGCAGACAAGCACCTTAAATTCTTCAAAATGCATGGTGTGGTGCTATTCTACGGAGTTATACCATACACACCTGTTTATGCGATATACACGGATACTAGCCGCGGGTATCCACAAAGCACGATCAAGATGGTTCTATAGACTAATGAGTTTAATAGTTTTCAAAGAGTAAAGATAGCTGTGGAGAAGATCACAGCGGAAAAGCCGATATCATGGCTTGACGGAGTAGACCCAAAGACAGGCATAATAATCCAAGAGAGACATGATCTCCGAGGGAAGAGTATAAAGGGCAAAATACTTGAAATGCCGTACTCCATAGGCTCAACAGTAGGGTCCTACACCTTCTTCAAAATGAAGAAGCATGGTACTCTGCCAGCAAAGATAGTACTAGGAAAGCCTGACCCCATCACACAAGCTGCAATCCTAGCGGGAGTACCAGTCGAGGTCAAGGGAGTAAAATCCCAAAGGATAAAATATAGCGTCCTGACAGAGGGGATTCCAGACCGCATACTGAGCTTTATAGAGGCTGAAGCCCAGGTTTCCGGGGCTGAAGAGGTGGTTCCCATCGCTTCAGCCCACGTCTCAGGAGCCTCGTACGAGCTGATAGGAGACGTAGGCCTAGAATTTCTGGAGGAACTCGCGAGTGAAGGCGGGAAGGTGAGAGTTCCAACAACACTAAACCCTGTTTCACTTGACCTAGAAGACTGGCGTCAGCTAGGATTCAGCCAGGAGTACGCGGAGAAGCAGGCGAGGATCGTCTCCGCCTACAAGAGGATGGGTGTCAACCCAACATGTACCTGCACTCCCTACTATGCTGAGAACTGCCCCCTTTACGGCCAGCATGTCTCATGGGCTGAGTCCTCGGCTGTAGCATACGTGAATTCTGTGATAGGCGCCAGGACTAACAGGGAGAGTGGTCTTAAAGCCCTCGCCTCAGCCATACTTGGTGGGACACCACTCTACGGCCTACACCTCGAGGAAAACAGGAAACCAAGGATAAAAGTACAGGTGGAAGCCCCGCTGAGAGGACACCAGTATAGCTGGCTTGGATACTGGATAGGCGTGAACTATGGGGAAATCCCCCTGATAACAGGGGTAAAAAATGTTAGTAGGGATCAGCTTAAAGCCTTAGGGGCTGGAGGAGGAGCGTCCGGCAAAATGCCCCTATACCACGTTGAAGGAATAACCCCTGAAGCCCTAAAGGGCATAGATGAAAGCAGAATAAATCTAACAGTCAGATTTACGCTTGAAGAGTTGAACGATGTGAGGAATAAACTTACAACAACAGGTCAAAAGCCTGACCTAATAGCGATCGGATGCCCGCACCTTTCC
>Ga0164310_10000810_pt1 | contig 17167 bp, 11 predicted proteins | sample GuaBasSedimGuay1_FD_121795 | JGI IMG/M metagenome (GOLD analysis project Ga0164310, IMG submission 121795) | Subseafloor sediment microbial communities from Guaymas Basin, Gulf of California, Mexico - Guay1, Core 4569-9, 0-3 cm | ecosystem: Environmental > Aquatic > Marine > Hydrothermal vents... | reverse complement strand
CTACGAAGCCGTCCTCCTCCGCCGAATATCTCCTCCATCGGACTATCCCTTCTTCGACGCTTTTGCTGTGGTGGGAAAAGCCTTCTTCGGGTTCTATTTTTTCCTCCCCTCCGGCCTCGGCAAGGTAATCGATATAAAACCCCCTACCACCCTTGCCCGGGAAGGGACCGCACACAAGCCACTCAGTGATAAACCCTTGGTCCCTCGCAGCGAAGGCTTCCGACAGCCCAGCAACTAAAAAAAGGACTACAAAGACCGAGGATCTTCTTCCCATATGGACTCTCCACCGTTGAGGTTTACCTGAACGTCGCCTTCACCGCACCCCAGGCGTTCGACCCTACGGCAGGGTTCCCGATCTCGGCTCGGCTCTCCTCCTCGGACATAACACAGAAGGCTGCGAAGTTGTCCGCATCCTTCCAGGGATCGGCGTAATGCCAGGCCACACCGAGGGCGTCCCCCTCCGAATCTCTGTCCACGAGGAGGAAGGTCATCCCTAAGAGCTCCCCAGGTGTGAACGAATGTTTCCTGCTCGCCTCGGGGGAGGCCTCGAGCCAGTCCCAGAGGGTCTGAGATATCTCGAAGTCGTAGGAGCCCGTGGCCCGGTCCACCTTAGAAGCCCAGCGGGTGTAGGGCTCCTCCAACGCCCACCTGAGGTCATCATCGCCGTAGAGGAACACCATATCTATCGCGGGGTTATAGCAGTTCATCTGGGCGTTCCTGCTGTCCGGCTCGGGACTTCTATATTCTCCTCCGGAACCGTCCGGGTCGATGCACCAGGTATGGTGGTCCGCCTTATAGGAGGGACCGGGGTTCTCACGGGTGGCCTCGGGGTTATAGAGGACATCGTCGACCTTACGGACGGCGAACGTGAGGGTGTTTGTCTCAGCGCACCAGGCAGGGCCGTAGATGATGACATCGAAGTCGTCCTTGGAGATCTTCCCCTCGGCTATGGCGCTGCTCTTCCTGGGGACGTTCTCGAGGGTGTACACCCACTTCTTGGGCATGAACGCCCAGTCGCTCAGGTCGCCATCTATGGTCGGGGTATACTCCGGAGGTATGCAGAACAGATGGTAAGGGTTAGAGGGTGTTCCTAGCCCGGTCTCCGGGTCCCCCTTAAAGGCGCCCGGTGAACCTACGAGCAGAAATCCTAGAAGCAAAGCTCCAAGTTCCATGGTCCGGTCACCTCCCGGGGTCATTCCACCCCTGCGAATACCTGTACGAAGATGGTGTTGCTCACCTTAACGCTCCCGTCCTCAAAGTACCTCGTATCCTGGCGGTAACCCACGTTGCTCGTAAGGAGGTATCCCATGTAGGACGAGCTGGTGGAGAGCTGGACGGCAAATACCAAGCCTTTGAAGTTCTCCACGTCGGGCCTGTCGGCGAGATCGTTGAAGTTCGTGTACTCCAGCCCAAGCTCGAGCGTCCCTCCCTCGAAGACAGGGATACGCCCCACGACCGAGGGGAACAGCCAGAACTCACCCCGGTCGGGTTCCCCCTTCCCGAACGCCCTCTGACGGAGCAACATGGCCTTTATCCTGGGCTGCAGGGATACCCCCTTCACCGATAGAGTATAATCCGCCTTACCTATGATCCCGAGGAAGTCCGAATAATCCCTCAGATCCGGCTGATGTGTGAGCTGACGGTAGGTCTCGTACTTAAGCTTGGCTATAAGGTTGAACCTCTCGAGGCCCGTATAGTGGAAGTCGGTGTAGAAGGTGTTCACCTCGGTGTTCCTGCAGGCCAGGGGATCGGTGAAGGCCACCATGGATGCCTTCGTGCCGGGGAGCTGGGCCCATTGTACGAGGTCGTCCGGGATGTTGTCCTTGACCCTCCTGTAGTTCTCGAACACCCTGAGTTCGCCCACCCTGGGGAAGCTCTTCTCGACGGTCAGGAGTACGTAGTTGGACCTGCTCCTCCTGTCCTGGGAGATCATCCATTCGTGAAGGTGGCCTAAGGTGAGTTTGACCCCCCGGAACACCTCCGCTCCCACGTACACGTTGTACCCCCTGTGGTCCTTCTTGTAGGGGTAGTCCGGCTCTTCGTCGTTTTCGAACCTGTCCACCACCGTGTTGTTGTTCATGTCCATGCCGAAGAGGTACTCCGGAGGGTCCACCTTGTACCTTAGGAAGGGTTCCTCGTAATCCGGCTGATAGTTCATGTTCTGGTTGAAGTCGGGCACGAGGTCGTTGTTCTCGTCCAGTCCGGGGAACACCCCTCCTCCTATCACCTCCACACCCCTCTCTTCCTCGTTCCCGGCCCTTTGGTTGATGTTGCTCCTGTTCCAGTCCGGCCACCTGTCCTGGTCGTCGTTGTCGTCCACGAATTCGAACCAGTTCTCGTACTCATTTTCGTAATCTATCCTCCCGGCCTCCCGGCATATGTACATCATGGTGCTGTAGTCCGGATCCATATTAAAGGCTTCCGCGTACACATACCAGGGAAAGGCGAGCTTCTGGAGGGTGATGTACCACGCCTCCGACCTGTCCGAGGATACCGAATGTTCCCTGATCTCGGGGTTCGGGTTCGGGAAGCGCCTGTACCTGTTGTTCACATCGTATTCCGCCCTGACGCTGAACCCGGCTAAGTCCCTGAGCTCAAACGTTACGCCGTATATCTCGTTGGCGGTGGGGAGGCCGTACTCGAAGTAGACCACCTGTTGGTTAGTGGCGTCCTTAATGTTACCGGGAGCCCTGGCTACTGTGAGGAATATGGGCTGACCCAGTTCGTTCACCTGGGCGTTGGAAGTGACCTCCACCTTGAAGTCGTTGGCCAGGACGAGCTCGAACGCTACCTTCCTGAACTTGCTCGCATCCACGGGCTCCCCGTTTTTATCTATGTAGAACCACCTCGTCAGGTCATATACCAGGACTATCTGTGCGTTCCCGTTCGCCTCGTACCGCCCCTCCCGCATGATCCCACCCCTTATCTCGGTGAGTATGTCCGCGGGCCTCCCGTCTATGAATATCTGCTCGGCGAAGAGCATGGCCCCGCCTTCCCCGTCCTCGGGGGAATCGTCCGAGAGTCTTATCATTATCGTCCTAACCCTCGTGGAGTTCTGAGCTGTGGTCAGCCTACCCTTAAGGGAGTAATCCGCCCAGTCTAAGGTGCTTCTGACCAGATGCGCATTGACGTACGTCCCTCCGACCTCTACGAACCGCCCGAGCTGCACGGTCCCTCTGAGCCCTATGAAGTTCGTAAAGTCCGTGTAGGCGCTGGGGGGGGAATCGTCCCTTTCTAAGCTAACGGCCGGATAGTTGGCCCTGGAGGCCAGGACGGTCAAGGCATATTTATCGGAGAGAAAATCCAGCTGCATCCCGTTGAAGGTGGGCTTGGAGAAGGTAAGGGGCGTGAACACGGTCCTTATCTGGTCCCCCACCGTTAGGGCCGTGTAGTACTGGCCCTTCCTAGTGGAGGATATCAGAAGGTTGTCGAACCATCTTGTGAACTTAGGACTCTTGAATATGGTACTTCCGAAGTCCTTCGGCATGTCCTGCATCCATTCGTATATCTTCCATCCCCTGGTAATGTAATTTCCGTAGATGTCGTAGTACTTGTAACCCTCCAGACCTATGTCGGTGTATCTCCTGTAGAGTTCCTTGGCGTAGTTGGTGTACCGCCACTGCTGCCATCCATATTCATAATACAGCTCCTGCGGCACGTACCATTTCCTGAGGGCAGGTTCCAGGGCTTCCATCAATACTCCCGGCCCCTTGGGCTCGAAGGCGGTGGATATAGTCTGGGAGTTAGCTGCCTGGGAGAAGATGAAAAAAATGCCCAAGATCGTCGGATACCTTCTCATCGTGACCCCCTTTTCCGAGCATCTCAGTATACGACCACTACCGTCCCGTTCGCCCTGTCCTTAGTCGCATCCCCGTCCACCCTCACCTCACACAGGTAAACCCCCGGAGGAACCGGGTCCCCCGAACCGTCCTTCCCGTCCCACCTTATCTCGTAGTTCCCGCTCGTCCCTAAGCCCCTGTAAACTTCCCTTATTAACCTTCCTTCCATGTTGTACACCATGACCTTCACCCACCTAAGCCCTTCGACCTTTGAGACCGTGAAGCTTACCTTGAGTTCGTCGTCATATCTGTCCCCATTAGGAGTTATTACCCTTGGGGTTATAACTAAGTTGCGTATCAAAGGGCCCTTCGTAAGTGATGGGAGCATAACGGTGGTGGCGTTCTTCGCCACGGGGTCGGGAGGCACCATCTGCCATGCGCCCGGCGTTCCGGCGACGAAGACCTCAAACAAGGTGCTGTTAAAGTAAGGGATGCAACTGAACTCAACCTCGACCGAGTCTTCGGGGGTGAACACGAGCTCGGGTAGGTCCAACATTAAGGTGTCTTCCCCCACCTTAGCGGTGAAGTTGTCCGGCGGCACCGGCCTCCCTCCTATCCGGAGCTCCACATCCTCGGCCTTGGAAGGTGTCTTTATCAATATCTGGTTGAAGCCGGTTATCTCGTCCTTGGTATGTTCCACCTCGCCCCTCTTGCCGGGCTTCAGCTCTTCCCATTCCTCCTTGGTTATCTCGTTCCCTTCCTTATCGTACCAGTGTGTCCTCTCCTCGACGACCGGACCCCTGCTCGCCGAAGGTAGTCTTCTCCAACGCTCTTCGGTTATCTTCCTTCCCCACCTGTCGTACCATGAGATGGCCTCGCCCTCGTACATCCGCTTCCTGACGACGACCTTGAACCTCTCCGATCTACCCGGTTCCGCGGTCCTCGGGCTCACCTCAGCGAAGAGCCTGCTCCCGACGGCCTTGGAGTAGAAGAGGGTTATGGACTTCAATGAGGGAGCCACGTCCGGCCTTTCAGACGATAGCTTGACCTCTATAAGCAGGTATCTGCTCGGCGAGGGGGATGCGAACCTCGCTCCCGGCCTTTCGTAGACCGGGCTCCATTTGCTCCAGTACCTCTCGACGGGCTGTTTCTCCTTCTTTATGGGCCCCTGTCGGAACTTAGGCAACCTCTCGTACTGCTCCTTGGTCATCTCGTTTCCGGCCTTATCGAAGTAACGAGTTACCTCCCTGACCCTCTCCCCCGTCCTGGTCCTTATCTCTATCTTGGTCCCCGGAGGTGTATCGGCGTTCCAGGAGATTGAGGTTATGTTGTTCATCCTCCCGAGGTCTATAAGAGGGGACCTCAGGGTGACGCCCGGGATGAACCCCTCTCCGAATATCTGAAATTCCCAGATGTATCCCCCTGCGGAGGCTCTAGTGGCCCAGTAGCCGGTGCCGTAGTAATGGTGGAAGAATATATATCGCACCTTCTTAGGTTTCGGAAACTTGATATCGAAGTTCAGCCTCGGAGGGGAGACCTTGTTGTCCACATCCGCTACCCTCTCCCAGACCACGTCCCTCCCGTCCACCTTCCAGACATCCGCGGGGGACATGGGGGCCTCGGTTCCGTCCGAGACGTATATCCTGAACCCCTCAAGGTCGGAGCGCCACCTTGTATACCCTCCCTCGGAGGTGAACCTCATCGCATCCACCCAGAAGGTCGCCCCGAGGTCCCAATTGCACCATACGTGCTGTTGGAGCCAATCGGCCCCGGCCAACGTCACGGTGGAGCCCGTCCATATGAGGCCATCGAATATCTGTTCCACCTTGGTCATCCGGCCGCCGTACTTGACCTTCCCACCCCTTTCCAAGGTCTTCAGGGCTATGTTCTCCCCCGGCGTGATGACCTCCACTTCGGCGAGCCCGGGGTCCTCTACCTTTTTATCGAACACGATCCTTACATTCTGTAAGTATCTTCCCATCAGTGGGTTGCCATGGCGATCCTTCTCCGAGTCGAAGTTGACCTCAAAGACCCTTTCCGTGTTGGGCTTGACGGTCTTGGCTACGAGGTCGTACTCCAATATCTTAGGGAGCTTCGCATACTTCTGAAGATGTTTGGAGACATATATCCTAAATTCGGGGAAGGGCGTCCTCCCCTTCGCAAATATCAGCCTTATCTTCTTGGCCGTGACGAGCCTGCCCAGGTCTATATCCACCCACCAATCCTTCAGCTCGTCCTCCGGGTTCGGGGCCCAATATGTAGTCGTATCCCCATCTATTATGTTCTTGCTCGTGCCGGGATTGGACCCCACCTTGACCCCACCCTTTACCTTCCTACCGAGCCACTTATAGCTGAACGTGGGGGCATCCAAGCAAGCGTTTATGTTCTTCCTGACATATCCGACCTTGACCCAGCCGTCGGGGGTGATCTTCACTACCCCCCCGCTCGGGTAGAACCATTGTTTCCACTGTTCTTCGGTGCTTATTACGTACCTCTCAGCGCCTACACCGGAGAGGGTCGATAAAATTAGAAGCCAAAAATAAATGCCCATCGTCTGCCTCCTCAGCACGCAGTTAAGGGCCGAAGAGCTAATAAGCTACCGTTACCGTGCCCCAACCGGTGTAATGCCTCTTATCCCCCTTCAGGACGACCCGGTAAAGGTAAGCTCCGGGCGGCACGAGCTCGCCATCTTCGTCCTTCCCGTCCCAGCTAACCTCGTAGAACCCGACCTTCACCGGCCTTTCGGGGAGCACGTGCCTTATTAGATGCCCCGAAAGGTCGTAGACGTCCACCTCAAGCGGGGCCTCCCCTATCATCTGGAATATCACGAACGATATCGTGGTAGAATCATTGATCCCGTCACCGTTAGGGGTAAAGACTTCCGGATGTGCCTTCACATGGCCCAAGACCCTGCCTAAGAAGTTCACGGACGCCTGAACCGACAGGTCCTCTACTTCCTCGACCTCTATACGCTGGCCCAGAAGTTCGGCCCAGCTTGCGAAGGCCATCCCTTCGAAGACCGTGCCGAATATCAGGGGCACGCACTTGAAGCTCACCTCCAGGGAATCGTCGTCGGAATTCACCTTCCTTCCCAGAAGGTGCACTTCCAACAGATCCTCCCGTGCCTCCACCCTGTAGTCGTCCTTCGGAAGGGGGACGCCCCCGAGCCTCACCTCGGTGACCCCGGCCTTGGTTGGGGTCCTGATGCGGAGGACGTCGAAGCCTACATCCCCTTTATCTTTATCTATCTCTGGTATTACTTTATACTTAAACTCTACAGAATCTCCCAGCGGCACCCCCTTCCTCGGGAATATCTTCCCCAACAACCTGCGTGCCAATATAGGTTGGGAGTACTCTATTACGAGGGAATCCATGAGGGACCTGTTGGTGGTCACATCGCTTTCCATGACCACCATGAACTGCAGGTACCTGCGGGGCCCTTTGGAGAATATGACCTGGCCCGAGGAATCGTAAGGGACCGACCAAGGGGTCCAGTTCTCCGTGTCGTCCACCACGGGGCCCTTCGCATCTTCCGGAAGCGAGAGCCACTTCTTTCTGTTCTCCTCGTCGGTCTCCCCCTTTAATTCCTCTAGTTCACCTATGTCATTTATCATATAATACTTAAGTACGGTCTTATCGCTGCCGTTCCTCGTGTACACCTTAAGGTGGGATCCCGGCTCCTCTATCCCGGACCACAATATCCTCCCGAAGTTCGCCGCATCTCCGAGGTCTATTATCTTGGATGTGAAGACGGCCCGCCGCAGGTAGCCTTGCCCCCTGACCTCTATCTGGTCAAGCTCGAAGGGTAGGGGGGAGGTACACCTCAGCTTTATATACCTTATATATTGTGGAGGGAAGACGTTAATCGTCACAACGACGTCGGTATTCGTGGGTTCGGCGGCTATAAGGTGATATATAGGCCTTCCATATTCGTCCTGAGTCTCCGGGCTACCGTCGTTGGCGTATACCTCGTATCCCTTCATATATAGGTCGGAATGTTCGCCCGTAGGGTCCAGATCGCCGTAGAGAGGATAAAACTTTATTTCCTCGACCGGATAAGGAGCCCCGAGGTCTATGTATATCGTGACGCCTTTGTTGCTCGCCCGCCTGTTGAAGTAGTCGAAGACCAAGGTATCCTTAGCTCCGTCGGCCAACCTGGGAAGGTTCTCCTTATTCTGTTGATATGGGGCGTTGGGCGACCATATACGTCCATCACCGGGTTTATAATAAGCTGGCTTCTCACCGCCCCAGAGCCTACCCTCTTGGTATAATTTGTTCAGTATGTTTACATCCTTGCTCGTCTTCCTGGGCTGGATCCAGCCCGGCTTGGAGGCGTCGTCTATGTTTTCGAAACTTCCCCAATCCCTCCAGGGGTTCTCCGAGTTCCCTATGACGAGCCTTTTCACCTCGGCTTGGACCGAAGTGACGATAAGGACCGCCGTGCTTAAAAGCGCTAAACGGATCATCGGCCTTCCTCCTATCTCACTTTTTTCAAGACCTCCCTTTTGAAGTTGAACGCCAGGTTCATCTTCTCTATCGGCCTTCCCCAGGCGTCGAACCTGAGGACGATGTCCTCTATCCTGACCGTTATCTCCCGTACATCATCGTGGAGCTTCGGAAAGACCACATATCCCTTACGCTCCTGACCGCTGAATATCGGCTCGTCGGAGAACATGGTATGTTTCAGGATATCCTTCCTGGCTTCGTAGCGGGCGTAGGCATCCCCACTGTATCCGACCGCATACCTCAGGTAATATTCCTTGAGCTCCTGCATGCTTAAGGAGCGATACCTCCGTCCGTTCTTAGCTACGAGCGTCATCTTCAGAGGATCGACCTTAATCTTGGGATAGGCGTAGTTCTTCACGCTCAGGAGGAAGACCGTAAAACGGGACGGGGGCCTGTCCTCACCGGGGGGCTTCCAATCCCCGTAGGTATAGGGGTTGGTGGAGAAAACGCCTCCTTTGGAGGCGGTGGGGAATTGTCTGTTTAACTCCTTATCGGTCATCGGCCTTAGGCCTATCTCAAGCCTTGCCTTAGAATAAAGTACTGTCCCATCGTCCAATACTGTCATGAAGGGGGCCTGGGAGGTCTCGGGCAACGGCTCCAAGGGGCCGAAGACAAGTTTATAAGCGCATCCTCCTAAAACTAAAAGAATAACCCATATACCCAACTTTCTCATAGGGATAGCTCCTTTGATACAATAAGTATGAGGGGAGTGATCTAACGACCACTCCCCTCTAAGTCTCTCTAACTACATCACTTGAACGCAGCCTTTATGGTACCCCAGGTGCTCGGCTCCACGGCCGGCTTCGCCATCTCCGCCCTGCTCTCCTCCTCGGACATCACATAGAAGGCCGTGAAGGTGCTGGCATCCTTCCAGGGGTCCGCATAGTGCCAGGCCACACCGACGGCGTCCTCCTCGGAGTCCCTGTCGACCACGAGGAAGGTTAAACCTATTATCTGGCCCGGCTCAAAGATGTGCTTCGTGCTCTGCTCGGGAGTCTCCTCCAGCCAGTCCCACAGGGTCTGGGAGACCTCCATATCGTAGGACCCTGTGGCCTTATCCACGGTGGAGCCCCAGTAGGTATAAGGCTCCTCGAACTCCCACCAGAGCTTCTGATCGCCGAAGAAGAATATCCTGTCCCACTTCTCGTTGTAGCAGTTCTGCTGGGCGTTCCTGCTGTCACCGCCCGCCTCGGCACCCCTGTAAAGGCCTCCTGAACCGTCGGGGTCCGTGCACCACTGCTGGTTGTCCTCCTTAAAGGAAGGCCCGAGGTCCTCGGCGGTGGTGAAGGGGTGATAGGAGATGTCGTCCACTTTGTGGACGGCGAACATGAGGGTGTTCGTGGCAGCGCACCAGGCAGGACCGTAGATGATGACATCGAAGTCGTCCTTGGAGATCTTCCCCTCGGCTATGGCGCTGCTCTTCCTGGGGACGTTCTCGAAGGTGTACACCCACTTCTTGGGCATGAATGCCCAGTCGCTCAGGTCGCCGTCCATCGTGGGAACGTATTCCTCAGGGATACAGAACAGATAATACGGGTTAGAAGGTAACCCTAACCCGGTCTCCGGGTCGCCCTGGAACGCACCTGCTACACCGGCGACGACCAGAAGGCCCAATATTACTGCTGCGTACCTCATCCTTACCTCCTTTCTTTGAGTTCCCCCGACCTAAGTCGGCCTAATTATTTGTACGCCATCACCTCCCTTCCTAAAGGATTATCTCGAACTTGAAGATAACAAAAACCTACGGATTTGTCAAGGGGAAATTTTGCCGGTTCATAGTATCCTCGTCAGCTCGAACCTCGGGTTGTAATGTTCCCCGGCAGGGTAGAGCCTGAATATAGCATCACCGTCCACTCTGAAGCTTTCCGTCAGCACCTGCGTGTGGGCCCAGGGGGAGACCTTCACCGTCACCGTGACCTCCGTGCCCCCCGGAACCAATATCCCATCCGAGAGCGAGCCGTCAGGAAGGAAGCGCCTGGTTATCTCTATCCTTTTACCTCGAACTGTGGTCATATCTAAGGTGTTAGCTTTGTTAATGTTATGTAACCTATATTTTTCCCCATAATAGGGATGTTCAAGCATGGACTGATCTATAATGTACAGCCTGATAGGCTCATATCCCTCCACCTCGGTGACGACCTCTATGCACCTTTCGTACTCCACCAGCTTAGGGTCCACATCCACGATCAGGTATATCCTTCCATCCTCGAAAACTGGACCTTTACTACGTACACAACCCCAAACGACGAGTACCGTGAATGATATCCAGAGATACTTCCATACCCTCATTGATTACAGCACCCTTTCAAGGATGAACTTAGGGTTGGATTCCTCGGTTCCGGCAGGATAAAGCCTGAACAGGGCATCACCATCTACCCTAAGTTCAGCTGTAAGCTCCTGGATGGGGGATAAGAACCGGATGAGTACCCTTATGCGCACCTCAGTGCCTCCTGGAACCAATATCCCTTCCGAAAGGGAGCCGTCGGGGAGGAAGTGCCTCGTGAGCTCGAGCCTTCTACCTCGGACCGCAACCAGATCCAAAGTGTTCGACCGATCGAGCCCAGCCCGCCTGAACCTTTCACCCCAGACCGGGTTGTCGAACATGCTCTGATCCACTACAAAAAGCTGGAAAGGTTCATATCCCTCTACCTCGGTGATGATAAGCATCCCCCCCTCATGGCCGATCAACCGACTCTCCACCTTCTCGTCTATGATGAGAAATATCCTCCCGTCGTCGAAGGGTGGTCCCTTGCTGTGGACACAGCCCCAGACGAACATTGCGGCCAACAACATGTAGAGCTTTTTGTACATCTTTTATCCCCCCTATTATTACAACACTCTTTCGAGGACGAAGTTGGGCATGTACTCTTCAGTGCTGGCAGGATAGAGCCTGAATACGGCGTCGCCATCCACCTTAAATCTATGGCTCAATACCCTCACATGGGCCCAGGGGGAGACCATCACCGTCAGGGTGACCTCCGTACCGCCCGGCACCAACATACCCTTGGAGAGGGAACCGTCGGGAAGGAATCGCCTGGTGACCTCTATCTTCCTGCCGCGACTCATGTTCAGATCTAAAGTATTGGCCTTGCTCAGCCCTCGCCGCATGAGAGAGTCCGTCCAATAGGGATTATCGAACGAACTATGGTCAATTATGTACAACCGGAACGGTTCGTATCCCTCCACCTCGGTGACGACTTCTATGGCTCCCTCGTGTCCTATCACCCGCCTGTCCACCTTCTCGTCTACGATGAGGAATATCCTCCCATCATCGAAGGGCGGTCCCTTGCCGTGCACACAGCCCAGGACGACCAGAATTACCAACAACGGCCGGAACTTCTCGAACATCCCTCCCCCTCAGGGAATATAAACAACTTACTCTCGGCCTGTCAAGCCTGATCCTTCTTCGCCGACCGTCACGGCCTTCCTCTCCACCCTGACCACCTCGAAAAGCTCCCCCTCCTTGAACCGGGGCCTGTTGGCCAGGAACTCCGGGAGGTTGAAGCTCTTCAACGGAGGTTCCTTGACCGGAAGACGGACGGCAGGGGAGGCGTGACCCTCTTCGTCTATGTGCGTCAGGTATATACGTGCATAGATTCCATCGTCCCTCTTGCTCGCGAAGGCCAGCCAACGGCCGTTTGAGGACCAACTGTGCCAGGAGTCCATAGCGTCCTCCGCGTTGCACTCCAGTCGGCGTGCAGGCCCTTCGAGGTCGCCGGGAAGCAGGTAGATGTCGCTCGAGGATTCCACGAGCGAGCCCTGGTCGGCCATACAGAAGGACATCCACCTGCCGTCTGGGGAAAACCTGGCGTAGTAGTTGCTTTTCCCGTTATCCGAGGCCCCCTCGATCGGAACGGGGGTCCCTCCCCTTCCGTCGTTGTAGTCCACGACGTAGATGTCGAACTTCATCACCCTTGCGCTCACTCCGGCCCTGACCCTCGAGAAGACTATCCGCCTGTCGTCCGGGGTCCACGCCGGATATATCTCTATGTAGTCCGGAAGGCTCGCCCCGGGCAGCAGCGAAACCCTGCCCCGTGGGAGGTCGTATATCGCTATATCGGAGGAGGTATATTCGAGCTCCTGGGTCTCGTGGATCACGGGCGTGGAGGAGGCGAAGGACTGGTTGGCGGAGACCGCCAGTTTGTCCCCCTTCGAGTTCCATGCCATAAATGTGAAACCCTTGTGGGGGAAAGGGAAGGTGATCTTCCATCCCTTCCCAGTGGCCATGTTCAAGATTCCCATCCCGCTCGGCTTCATCCTCCCCGCCGTAAAGCGCGCCTTTATGGACATCATCCCCTCCGTCCCCTTCTTCGAGGAGAAGGTGTGGCAGCTGAAACAGTACCTCTCCCTCGCCCTGAGGAAGGGCGTGACATCGAAGGAGCGGACGTCCCTGATGAAGGTATCGGGGGTCTTCAGCGCCTGGAACTGCGGGGAGACGAGCCTGTACACGATGAAGTTATCTACGGAGTCCCCGGAGACCTCGAAGTGCACGACCTTCGAGGTCCATATCCTGCCGGGAGCCTCCTTCCGGACCCCCTTGACCTGTATCCACGCTCCGCCGTTTAAGGCCTCCTTACATATAGTCCTCCACACCTTCGGTGGGAACCACCATCTCTTCCGTTTCGTGACGAAGCTCCATCTTGAGGATGTACCCGAGACACCGACCGTGACCTGCCAGAGGTCGTCCAGGTCGTCCTCCCATTCGACGCAAGGTTCGCAGAAGTTCGGAGGGAAGACCGCACCGTCGGGCGGGTAGGAGATCCTGAGCAGATGCGACGGGACCCTCTCCCTGTACACGCTCCTCCACCGCAGTATATCCTCCCTGGGGGTAGCTCCGGTGACGGCGCTTATCCTCATCTCCCTTAGCATCGCCTCGAACTGCTCCGGGGTGGCACCGTCCACCCATCTAAGTTCCCTCAGGGCCGGGCTGCTGAGGGGTAGGGGCACCTCCTCCACCTCAGTGGGGTACTCCTCGGCCCATCCGAGGTACGCCCGCAGGTCGTAGACGCACCTGGGCCAATATCTTCTTTCGTGCGTCTTGACCACCTCGCAGGGCCCGGCGAAGAGCTTCCTGAGCCTCTTTTCTACGACGAGGTTGTGGAAGTATAATATTCCCAAGGATATCCCGACCATCACAACGCCTACGACCAGTACTTCGGTGAACCTGAGGCGCCTCATCTCTTCCCCTCGGAACGGAGTTTTAAATAATTCCTAAGCTTCGCCTCTACCTTGGCCCTCAATTTCTCCTGGCCGGACCACGTGGCCGTTCGGAGGGCCTGTCGGGCCAAACGTATGGCCTCCTCCAGGCGGCCGGATTCGGCATAGGCGTCCGCCAGAGTGACCAGGGCCCTCGGATTCCTGTACCCGGTCCTCCTGCACACGTCCTCCGCCAGCCGTACGGCCTCCTCGACATTTCTTAACTTCGGGTCGGGACATATGGTCAAGATCCTGGCCAGGTCCATGGCTGCCCCGATGTCGTCGGGCCTGCGGGTCAGCCTGTCCCTTAAGACCTCTATGGCCTCGCCGAACTTCCTTTGCCCCATCAGGGCCATGACCAAGTTGTACAGGGCCCCGGGAAATTCTGGCTTTACTTTCAAAGCTTGCCTGAAGTTATGTATCGCTCCGTCCATATCCCCCTTCTCGGCCAAGGCCGCCCCGAGGTTGTTGTATGCTTCGGCGAAGTCGGGCATAAGCTCCAACGCCTTACGGTAGTGAGCTATCGCCTCGTCCAACCTTCCCTTACGGGCTAATGCTATCCCCAAGTTGTTGTGGGCCTGAGCGAAGTCGTGTCTGATCTTAAGGGCCTTGCGGTAGCAGGCTATGGCTTCATCGAGCCTTCCCAGGCGGCGTAGCACATTTCCGAGGTCGTTGTACGTTCCCGCATGGTTCGGTTCGATCCGGAGGGCGAGGCGGTAGTGTCTTATCGCCCTCTCCATCCTTTCCCCATAGTTCGGACTTCCCGGACTTCCGGCCGTAGAGCTGTAGAGGTAGCCGAGGACCCTGTGCACGGTCGGATTACGAGGCTCCAGCTCGAGCGCCCGTTCCCCGGCGTACTCCGCCTGGGAGAGGTCGCCGGCCTTCGTCGCAGCCCAACACCTCAGTGCCCATCCGTAGGCGAAATTCGGGAGGGTCTCCGTAACGAAGCTGAACTTGGCCAGGGCGTCCTCAGGTCGGCCTTCCATCACGAGACATATGCCCGCCTCCATCTGGATCACGGGATCTTCCCTGCGGCTTTCGCTCAACCTGACTATGGCCTCCCTCAGGCTCGGACCCCTCCTCCCCTGCACCACGTACCTAAGCCAGCTCGGTTCAGGAGGGTGTATAACCGGAGGTGCGCTCGCCGAGGACCTATATGTCTCCAGTTCCCTCCTCATCCGGACCGTATGTGGGTCTCCAGGAGCGATCCCCTCGGCCCACGAAGCCAGCTTACCCGCCGCCTTTACATATCCCTTGAGCAGCCATATCTCGGTCAGAAGCTCCATAGCAACGGTGTTGTAAGGGTTCGCCATGAGGGTCCTTCCCAAGGCGGACTCCGCGTAGTCCAGGGCACCCGCCGCGTAGAAGAGCTCCGCCCCCGCCATCTCGGACCTCTGAAACTGCAATCCCGGCTCCTCACCGCTGGTCATCCTCAGGTGGACGGCCGCGGCCAGATAATCGCCCTTGTCGCAGTAGTACCTGGTCATGATGAGGCAAGGCTCCCTGAGCTGTCGTACGGAGGGGGAGAAGAGCAGGCCGAGCGCCCTGTCCTCCATCCCCCGCCTCAGGTACGCCTTACCCAACTCTAAGGAAGCTATCCGGCTCCTCGGGGTGAGGTGGAGGACCCTCCTCCAGTAACTCACATCTGAGCGGTAGGCGAAGTTGACCGTAGCCTGCCTGACCTCGTAGTACAGCACGATCAGGCAAAACGCCGCCGACCCTACAATCCGAACGAACCTTCTGGGAGAGGACAGGAGCGCATCCGTCGCCCCACCAAACGCTACGGAGAAGCCTGCCAGAGGGAAGTACAGATAAGCCCAAGAGATGTACTCCTCCACTCCGTTCCAAGCCGTGGAGGCGAAGGGGAGCATGGAGCAGAAGGCGATCACGGCCCCCAACCCGGCCCATATCCCCCTCCTCAGCAGCCATATCCCTGCGAGCAGGACGCCCGCGTCCACCAGCCCCCAGGCCAGGAACCTTGGATGGGGGAACTTGAGTATGCGCCCCACGGCCTCGTGCAGCACCGAGGGGAAGCCAAGTCCTAAGAGCAGGCCCTCGGCGTAGCGACCGGTAGCACCGACGACGGAGAAGAAGCTGTACCACCCGGCCTCCGGGGGAAACTCTATGTACTTGTAGTACAGGGGGTGGGGCTTGTAGAACCACCACAGGGGGGATATAGCTAAGGAGATTCCGACGAACGGCAGCAGGCGCATCAGGGCCTCCTTCGGCCCTGACCTCAGGTAGAGCAACTCGTAGGCTGCCAGGACGAGGGGGAGCGTGAACACCACCTTGGAGGTGAAGGTACCTGAGACGAAAAGCGCGAGGGCGGCGATATAGGCCCCGCGTCCCCGCGTGCCGGCGAAGGACAGATAGCTTAAGGACGCCCCAAGATAGAGGCTCAGGCCGAGCACATAGTGGAAGTAAGATATGTCGTTGACCACGACCGAGGCCAGCGGATGAAGGCAGAACGAGGCGCCTGCGAAGAAGGCGGGCGCAGGGCGTTCGGTAAAACGTGCGGCCAGGAAGAACAGGAGGACGGCGTTGAGCCAGTGGAAGGCCAGGAGCCAGATGTGCCAGAAGGACGCCCTATCTGCCCCGACGAAAGTTCTGACCGCTGCCAAGATCGCGTAGCTTAGGGGCCGAAACTGACCTTCCGAGAACATCAAGAAATGTCGGGAGAAGATGAGGGGGATGTCCTTCCACCACGACAATAAGGGCAGGTGGAGGATGCTCGCCTCGTGGGAGACGAAGGTGGGGACGCTCAGGTTCCGACCGAACGAGACGATAAGGGCCGCGGCCAACAGAGCGAAGAAGGGGACCTTAAACGATCTGAAGTACATCTTCACATCGCTTCCCTGAAGAACTCGTATATCCTCCCCCTGTCCGGCTCTCCCGGGGTGTTGGCTACGTTGTGTCCCATAACCCTAAGAGTATCATCAACTAAGGTCTCAAACATGTCCTCGGAGACGCCCAGATCCCTCAGCCTGAGGTTCAATCCTACCTCCTCCTTAAGCTCCTCTATGGCCACTACGGCCCTCTCCGCCGCCCTCTCCTCGGATAGGCCGGATACCTCCTCCCCGAGCCATTCGGCGACCCGGACCATCTTCCCTGGGACCACTTCCGCCAGGTATTTAAGGTACGGTCCCGAAAGGGCGCAGAGCCCCTCCGCATGGGCGACGTCTAAATGCGCACTTACGGGATGTTCCATACCGTGAAGGACCGTCGTTCCCCCTCCGTTTATCGCCATCCCTGCGGCGGTCGAAGCTAAGGACATCCCCTCCCTGGCCTCCCTGTCGCCTCCGTCCTTCACGGCCCTTACGAGGAACTTCGCCACGCCCCTTACGGCCAGTTCGGCGGCGGCCTCCACGAAGGGATGGCACCTTTTGCCCACGAAGGCCTCCAGGGCGTGGAAGAGCACGTCCATCCCCGTTACGGCCGTTCCCCTCGGGGGAAGGCTCAGGGTAAGCTCCGGGTCGACTATGGAGGCTTTGGGGTGGGTGAAGGGGGGTCTGTTGAGGGCCCTCTTTTCCTTGAGGTTCGGGTCGGTAAGGACGGCATACGGGTTGGCCTCCGTCCCCGTGCCGGAGGTGGTCGGGACCGCAATTATCGGAAGGGCTCCGCTGGGGTGCTCCGAGGTCACGTAGTCCCATACAGGCCTTCCCCCGACGGCCGCCACAGCTATAGCT
>Ga0164310_10000809_pt1 | contig 17175 bp, 17 predicted proteins | sample GuaBasSedimGuay1_FD_121795 | JGI IMG/M metagenome (GOLD analysis project Ga0164310, IMG submission 121795) | Subseafloor sediment microbial communities from Guaymas Basin, Gulf of California, Mexico - Guay1, Core 4569-9, 0-3 cm | ecosystem: Environmental > Aquatic > Marine > Hydrothermal vents... | reverse complement strand
TTTGAGGCGAAAGCATCGTAGCGATGCCGTTATAGGGGCACTTTGGGCGATTGGCATGGCCGTGGGGGTTCTCTTTATAGACCTGAGCCCAGGCTATAACGTTGATCTTATGAGTTATCTTTTTGGGAGCATCTTGGCTGTGGGAAAGGGAGAGCTTTGGTTCATGCTCCTTATTGATGTGTTTGTTGTGGCTACCGCTATCCTGTTCTACAAGGAGCTTCTAGCCATGTCCTATGATGAAGAATTCTCTGTGGTTATAGGAGTGCCTGTGAGGGTCCTGTATTTTTTACTCCTTACTCTTACCTCTTTTACCGTAGTCATGCTCATCAGGGTGGTGGGCCTAATTCTAGTCATTGCACTGCTCACCATTCCTCCCTATATATCGGAGCAATACACGGATTCACTGGGTAAGATGATGGCACTGTCCATTCTGTTAAGCATCTTTTTTATTACTCTAGGATTATGGCTTTCCTATACCTTCAACCTCAGCTCAGGGGCAAGCATAATTGTGGTTTCTGGTGCGGCATTCTTCCTTTCTCAAGCTCTTCATATAACCACAAAAGAGGCGCACTGATACCCCTCTTTATGCCTGTGCTAAGATAACCCCTCACTGAGGATCCAAAGTATTAAACAGATTTCCTCTCAGCCCAAATGCTGTATCCAGGGGCGGCCTTTACGATGAGGTTTGAAGGATTTCCTCGCCGAATTTTGGCAGTACAAAAGAGGCCCGATGCAGACGGGGGGTATAATATTTGAGTCCGGGCAGCTTGCTCGCCCGCTCTTCAGACAGATCATCAATGGGATCATATTTGTTGGAGCAAAAGAAAAAGCCTATGAGCCCACTGGGATAGGTAGGGACCAAGGAGCAGTAATAGCCTAACTTAGGATAGATCTCGCGAGCGAAGGAGGCTACCCCTCCTATCACGTGTTTATGAAGGTAAAGTGACTCACATTGTGTAACCACAATTCCATCCGATTTAAGGGATTTCTTCATGTCCTCATAAAATTTTCTCTGGAAGAGAATTTGGCCGGGCCCAATGGGATCAGTCGAATCCACGATAATGATGTCATAGGTTTCAGGATTTTCTTCCACAAATTTGGCCCCGTCTTCGTAGAAAACCTGGACCTTGGGGTCATCGAAGGAAAACGCAAGGGAAGGAAGATACTTGCGGCATGCCTTTACGACCTCGCGATCCAGTTCGCAAACATGGATTTGCTCCACTTCTGGATGCTTGAGAAGCTCCCTTACTGTACCGCCATCGCCTCCACCTATGACCAAGATACGGGTAGGATTGGGGTGGACCAAGAGTGGCACATGGACAATCATCTCATGGTAAGCAAATTCGTCAAATTCCGTGAGCATTGTTATGCCATCTAAAACCAGCATCCTTCCCAGTTTCTCTGTTTCGAATATAGCAATCTCTTGGTATTCGGAGCGATAAAAGCAAAGCACATTCTTGATTCTTATGCTGACCCTGCATCCGTGGCCAAATTCCACACTGTCATTAAACCAGAGCTCAAGAATTTGATTCTTTTCAGGATCAAAGTCCACTAGTGCTATTTCTTTTTGTGTCTTGTTCATGATTCAGCCTTCCGTCGCAAGAGGTATTTGGCGCTGACTATAAGAAAAATGCTAGTATAAATCAACCGAATAATGGGCTGCCCCAGCATGTTTGGCCGTGGCCTATTTGCCTTGCAAGGACTCCTCTATGATACCTCCCCCTACAACCAAATCCCCTAAGTAAAATACAGCAGATTGACCAGGGGTGACCGCCCTTTGAGGTTTATCAAAAAGGACTAGTGCCCGATTCCCCTCATGTGGTATCAGGGTGGCATGGGCCTCTTTATGCCTGAAACGGATCTTTGTTGTGACCTTGAGGGGGCCCCCTAAGGAGTCCATAATAATAAGATTGAGTCGAGAGACAAGGGCTCCTCGGCTGAAGAGTTGTTCCTTAGGGCCTACCACAATACGATTCTTTTCAGCATCTATCTGGATCACGTAAAGGGGATGTGGTGCGGAAATTCCAAGCCCTCGTCTTTGTCCTATTGTGTAATACCCGATGCCCTTGTGATATCCAAGCAGATTGCCTTTTTGGTCCACGATTTGACCAGGAGGCATTTCACTCTTGTGAAAGAGCACACCATAATTTCCACCACTCAGGAAGTCTTGACTTTCTGGGCGATCAGCGCTTTTTAAGCCCATTGATATTGCCAATTTCCTCACCTTATGTTTTGTCAACCTTCCAAGGGGGAACAGGGTTCTTGAGAGCTGCTTTTGGCTTAAGGAATAGAGAAAATAGGACTGATCCTTCTCAGGGTCCAGGCCCTTTTTCAGGACATAGCGCCTCCCCGATTTTTCTATACGTGCATAATGGCCAGTGGCAAAATATTGAAATTCTACATTGGCCTTCCAGGCCTTTTTAATGAGGAGGTCAAATTTGATATGTTTGTTACACACTATACAGGGGTTAGGTGTCCTGCCTGCGAGATATTCCTGCCTAAAATAGTCCAATACCGTTTGTCTATACTCTTCTGTTAAATCAATGCAGTGGAAGGGGATTCCCAGGTGCTTGCAAATTTCAGAAGCAGCTTCAATATCTTGTTCTTCTCCAGGCCCGAAACAGGCATTGCGCAGGGATCTGAGCTCTCCGATGGAGGGATCAAAGATCTTCATGCTCAGCCCTACCACGTGATAGCCTTGCTGTACGAGCAGGGCGGCAGCTACAGAAGAATCCACTCCACCGCTTAGACCAATCCCCACACTTATTCTGCGTTTCATCATGAGATACAGAGTTGGCCTACCAAATCAGCAAGGACATCACACTTCTTGCATAGGTTCATTTTCTCAGCCCAGCTTTGGTGGGGAGCACCTTGGCAAATGGTTCCGTTTATGAACCAGCAAAGAGTTCCGGAACGGAATTCCCATGCCGGGCACCTTGTTTTTCTCTCGAGCGGACAATGCATGATGGTCCAGCAGGATTTGTTCCTCTGTGCGGTACCTCGTTTTGTCCAAAGTAGGAAATAGAGCTGACGTTCTACATGCACCGGGACCTGGCGCCATCCCTGTTCATAGCTATGAACGGCTTTTATGGAAGTGCCAAGGAGCTGGGCCAATTCCCTTTGGGTTTTTCCCAATAGTTTACGGGCTGTGGCGAATTCATCACGTGTCATTTTTTTCTCCAAAAGAGGCCCCTTATTAATCTTTTCTAAGATACCACAAGGTAGGACACCATTGTCAATGGGAAAAAGAAAGAAAGGAATATGGCACACAAAAAGAGCGGACCAGGTGGTCCGCCCTTTTTGCTGGTGAGTAACGCGGTTCAGTACACGCCTTTTAGTACTTGAAATATTCCTTGGGCGTATTGGCAACTATATACTTGACTGCTTCATAAATGCATGTCCGAATAGCCTTTTCCATGGGGGTCTTGGCAAAGGCTCCCAGACCTCCGCCCAAGGCACCACCACCAGTCAGTACACCCAGAGCGCCTCCTATATTTACGTCCTTGGCCTCGCCTTCTACTCTTGTGGCTGCTAGCACTTCGGAGGTATGGGTATCTACAATACGGATATCCATGGCCATACTGGATTTCTTGAAAGCCCCTCTAATACCACCCAGGATGGCGGATGCTTTACCAAAAATACCTCCACCAAGGCCTCCACCAGCTCCTGAAGAGCCTGGTTCCCACCCTGTAATCGCGGCGATGACCAGGATATCAGCGCCTTTGATGCCACCTTTCTTGATCCCGCTCTTATCCGTATATCCGGTTCTGGTCAAGGCCATCTCCTCTTTCAGGGCGTCTAGGTTCTGGCGCTCCAAAACCCTATAACGTTTGCTCTGCACCAGCGCTGTGGTGAGCATATCTCTGAGTCCTGTGGTATAGCCTTCATAAGTGGCATGCTCAATAGTTATTGCCTGTCCGCCAAAACCCTTGACCTTGGTAGTGCTGCTGGCACCGCCCACCTTCCACTCGAACTTTGCTACAGCGACCTTTGCTTTGGGGCCGTTGTAAGGTGGCAGTAACTGTTCCAACCCGGTGTCCACTTTGGCCTTTGGTTGAACCTGGCTTTCAAGACACCCTGTCAGAGACAGCAAACCAGCGACGAGCAGACTGATGGTAATGATAAAAAGGGCTTTTTTCTGCATAACTACCTCCTTGAAAGGGCTTATTAAGTTCATGTTTTTAGAAAAGGTCTTAGCCGTTTTATCCACTTTTGTCAATCAAAATTGATTGGTTTATCTTGGGGCCCTTTTGTCATATCCTCTATTCGGTTCTGTTGTGTACTTCTTAAATCCTTTATTCCAAAAAACACAATCCAATTGACAGGGACCAGAGACTTGGATCAATATGGGATAGCTCTATAGGAGGGGTAGAGATGGGATTTTTTACGAGAAAAAAGCCACCTGTGGTTGACAGCACTGACTTGAGGCTTGACTCCCTTATAAAGTCAATTGAGAAATTCGCTCCCAGACGCTATCGATCCGAAAGGGAGGTTTATTACTATAACTATAGAATGCTTAGGCAATATACGGCTCCCCTGTTGGAACTTTTGGAACTCATATCCAAATACAAGCGGCTTAGGGATGAAAAGGCGATCTTTTCTCGGGAGCTTTTTTTGCGGCTAAAAGGCTTCTACGATTTGAAGGACAGACTTTCACTGGCCGAGGCGCTTGAGGACCGAAATTTGTACAGACGATATATAGATCTTTTCCTGTTTTTTTACGGCAGGGAAGGACCAAGTATAGGGGAGTTGAAAAATTGGCTTTTGGACTTGCTTGACGGGCCGTGACACTAAAAATAAGGCCTGTTTTTCATTGACCATTTGTAAGCTGTTGGGTAAATAGTGCTCGGTTGAGGCTGAGGAAATAGCTGCCAAATGCAAATCGATTTTATGATCTGGGTAAGTTAATACAATAAGGTGATATTTTGCATTTCAGGTTGTCATTTTAATGATGAGAATCCGGGGAACATCCCTTTCCCCTCTATGGATGGAATAAAAGTGGATTTTGCACAAGAGCGTATTCAACTATTTAACGATTTAACGAATCAACCATTCAACTAAGCATTCGTTATTGAAATGGTTATTTAGGAGATTCAGTATAGGAGCAGAGTTATGGCTAGACATAAGAAGATTGAAAGAAGGCGCGAATTGGAGAGACGCAGGCGCAGAAGGAGAAAGAGACTGAAACAGAGGGCCAAAGAGCAGGCCCAGGGTGCCAGCAAGGGTGGGGCGTAAACGGGTCCGGGACCAATGGGACGTCCGTAGGGGGGCAGCGCGGTGAAGCCCGAAGAAATCCGCAGCGAGAACAACCCCTTCTTCAAAAAGCTCCAGAAACTTACAAGCTCCCGGGGTATTAGAAAATTTTCTATGGCGTTCCTTTCAGGGCCAAAGAATGTTAAGGAGGTTCTTGAAGAATTCCCTTCAGTATGTATTGGAATTATTTGTCCATCCATTGAGGATCTGGGCCCTGAGCTGTGGGACACAGAACTGCCCTCCTATGTGCTTCCTCCTGCGCTATTTGGCCGCCTTGATGTGCATAACACAAAAAAGCCTCTTTTGATTGTTCGTGTGGCCCCTTTTGATGAGTGGAGTGATGTCCACTGGCCAAGGGGCTGCACATTGTTTCTCCCTTTCCAGGATCCGGCCAATGTGGGGGCCGCTATTCGGTCTGCAGCCGCCTTTGGGGTCAAGAGGGTGGTATTGCTGAAAGAGGCAGCTCATCCCTTTCATCCCAAATCTCTGAGAGCTGCGGGAAGCAGTGTATTTCGTGTCTCCTTGTTACAAGGCCCTTTCCTCGCTGACCTTGTAATCCATTCCGTGCCTCTGGTAGTTCTTTGTCCAGGTGGACGGAACATAGCTACCTATTCGTTTCCCCAATCCTTTGCCCTGCTTGCGGGGTTGGAAGGTCCTGGTCTTCCCAAAACCTTGACACGAGGCGAAATGGTGGGAATTCCTATGCAGCCTGGGGTGGACTCTCTTAATGCGGCCCTGTCGGTTGGAATTGCATTGTATCAATGGAGAGTGTCCATGGGGAGGTTCTGAACCCTATTGATCCTAAGGGAAATGCCTTAACATAATAATTATGCGTGATCTTTTGTCTTCCCCTTGGACTTGTGTGATTTAATAAGCAGTGTGACCACAGCACATACCAAGAGAACAGTAGCCAAGAATTGGGTGATATTCATTTCAGTGCCTAGGAATTGACCGCGATGGACACCTTTATATCGTTCCACCAATAATCTTGCATTACTTTCGAGGATCAAATACCAAAGCAAGATTTGTCCTTCGAATGTTTTCCTTTTTTCGAGCCATATGAGTATGCTGAAAATGACGCCCTCTGCCAACACAGAATATAGATGTGTGGGATCCAATAAATAACCGATCCTGCCGATTGCCTGGCCAAGCGCTGCTGCAGGGGCCCAAAGATCCCCAATCCTCCAATAGGAAAGTCCTCTCAATTGAGAATAGAGCCCTAAGGCCAGAAGACCCCCTACTAATCCACCTGTAAAGAGCATGCCACTTTGCCATATCTTCAATATATCTACATAATGATGAAGGTACTGGCTCCAGTGCATAGAGACCTGAATGAGCCTTGCTACAAATACGCCGCCAAAGACCATGAGAAGGCCACTGCCCAAGACATCCTCAGTGCCCAGATCTTGGCCCTTGGCCCACTGAAGGCAGAAGACAAAGGAGGCAAGGAGTCCGGCTGCTGCGAAGGCACCATAACTGTGAATGGTGAATCGCCCCAGGTGTAAAAGCTCAGGATGCATGGCTTGACCTCTTGTGGCTTAGGATAAGTGAAAGTCCTATCATGAAAGTGCCTATAGTGATGGAGGAATCAGCCACATTGAATGCAGGCCAATGAAAGCGGCCAAGGTAGATGTCCAGAAAGTCCACTACTAGTCCCAGCCGAAGCCGATCAGTCATGTTGCCTAATGTTCCTCCCATGATCAAAGATATCCCAAGAGTCAAGAAGGTATCCTTTTCCGTGGACCGCACATACCAGATGATTAAGACCACTATCACCACCAGGCTGGCCGCGGTAATTAGGAAAATGGTAGGCGAACTGCTATCCCTGTTTAAAAGGCCAAAGGCTATGCCCCTGTTATGGGTATGAACCAGATTAAAAAGGCCTGGAATAATCACGCGTGATTGAAATAGAGGAATGTGATGGGCCACAAGCCATTTGGACACCTGGTCAAGGCAGAACACTGCAATGGCTGGCCAGATCATCAAGTGACGGCCTTTTTTCAACCTGTCTGTCCCCCTATTTCTTCAAGGGCATCTACACACCGCTTGCATAATGTGGGATGCTCCGTGCTTTGACCAACGGTAGGATCATGTACCCAGCACCTTTCGCATTTGGGGTCAGCGGAAGGCGCTATGTTTACTTTCAGGCCTGGCATGGTGTCACTTTCCCGGCCCGATTCGAGCTGATTTAGGGGTACTAGCTTGACTGAGGACACGATAAAGATAGACCGAAGTTGGTTCTTATAAGGGGAGAGAGCATCCATTAGCTCTTGCGATAGGCCAAGTTCCACGGATGCGTCTAGGGAATGCCCGATTTCTTTGTTTTTCCTCGCAACTTCCAGGCCCTTGGTTACCTCTTTTCGCACCGATATGATCTGTTCCCACCGGGCGGAGAGATCCGGGTCGCGATATTCCTCACGCACAGGAAGGAAACATTCCATGTGCACACTGGGGGAACGCTCTTTCCCTTTCATGTATCCCCAGATTTCATCGGCAGTAAAAGAGAGCACAGGGGCCATTAGCCGCACCAAGACCTCCAGAATTTCATTCATGGCTGTTTGTGCAGATCTTCTTTGTACGGATTTCTTGGGAGAGGTATAAAGTCTATCCTTAATGATATCCAGGTAAAAGGAGGACAGGTCTAGCACGCAGAAATTATGGAGATTATGATATACAATATGAAAATCAAATTTTTCATAGGCTGAAAGGACTCTTGCGTTCAATTCCTGCAAACGATTCAATACCCAACGATCCAGCTCTTCCATTTGTTCATAAGGTACAGGGTCCTTTTCAGGGTCAAAGTCATCAAGATTACCCAAAAGGTATCTACACGTGTTACGTATACGTCTATAGGCCTCTGTAAGGCGCTGGAGGATTTCCTCAGAAAGGCGAATATTATCCCTATAGTCTTCGCCTGCCACCCATAACCTCAAGATCTCAGCCCCATATTTTTGGATAAGCTCTTCAGGGGCAATAACATTGCCCGCTGATTTGTGCATGGCCTTACCTGAGCCGTCCACCACAAATCCGTGCGTTAGCACGCTCTTGTAAGGAGCTATGCCACGTGTACCTACAGAGCAAAGTAGGGAGCTATGAAACCATCCCCTATGTTGATCACTTCCTTCTAAATAGAGATCCGATGGGCTGTCCAGGTAATCCCTTTTTTCCATTACTGCGGCGTAACTGACCCCTGAGTCGAACCACACATCCAGGATATCGGTTTCTTTCCTAAAATTGTGTGACCCACAATTGGGACAGGTAGTTCCTGGGGGCAAAAGGCGCTCCTCTGGCTCTATAAACCAAATATCTGCCCCCGCTTCTTCAACCATACGGCTCACGTGGTCAATAATATCTTGAGATATGAGTACCTTACCACAGTCATTGCAGAAAAACACGGTAATGGGTACACCCCATGCCCTTTGCCTGGAGATACACCAATCTGGCCTGTTTTCAATCATGCTGTAAATTCTATCCCTACCCCAAGACGGGATCCACGTGACCTGATTGATGGCTTCAAGGGCCTTTTTTCTAAGATGGGTTTTCTCCATGGAGATGAACCACTGCTCTGTGGAGCGGAAAATGACAGGCTGTTTACACCTCCAGCAGTGAGGATATTCATGGGTTATGTCTTCCTGTTTGACCAAGGCCCCCAGCTCCTGAAGCTTTTCGTTCACCACCGGGTTGGCCTCGAAGACTTGGAGCCCTGCAAAAAAGCCCACATCTTGGGTAAATTTCCCCTCATCGTCTACGGGAGAATAGGCATCTAGTTTATATTCAAGACCTGTTTCATAGTCTTCCCGGCCATGGCCTGGGGCCGTGTGCACACAACCGGTCCCAGCATCCAGGGTGACATAGGGGGCCAATACCAATAGGGAAGGCCGATCATAGAGGGGATGTCGCGCCTCCAGCTTTTCCAGGTCTTTTCCTTTAAAGTTAGCTAAAATGGTAAAATCCTCAATGCCAAAGCTGTCCATGCATACATATAAAAGGCCTTCAGCTAGAATCATCACCCCGTGCTCTTTTGTCTCCACTGCTACATAATCATAGTCAGGGTGCAGGGCAATGGCGAGATTTGCGGGTAGCGTCCAAGGTGTGGTTGTCCATATGAGTACTGAGACCTCTTTTCCCTTTAAGGCAGGGAAACGCTTGCTCAGATCGGAGATAAGAGGAAACTTCACATATATGGAAGGAGATGTATGGTCACCGTATTCTACTTCAGCCTCGGCCAATGCTGTTTTGCAAGAGATACACCAGTAGATGGGTTTTTTACTCCGCACCAGGCTGCCGTTTAGGGCGAATTTGCCAAACTCCCGGACAATAGTGGCTTCGTAAGGGTAATTCATGGTTAGGTAAGGTCTCTCCCATTCACCAAATACCCCCAGCCGTTTGAATTCCTCTCGTTGAATATTGATATATTTCTCAGCATACTTCCGGCAATACTGCCGGATTTCAACCTGGGACATTTCTGCCTTTTTAGAACCGAGCTCTTTGTCCACCTTGTGCTCAATAGGCAAACCGTGGCAATCCCACCCTGGAACATAGGGAGCATCATAGCCGGCCATCTGTTTGGATTTGATGATGATGTCCTTCAATATCTTATTAAAGGCCGTACCCATGTGGATGTGACCATTCGCATAAGGTGGGCCGTCATGTAACATGTATTTTTTTCTGCCTCTTGAGGCCTTTCGGATTTGGTCATAAACTTTCAACTCTTCCCATTTCTTCAGAATCTGAGGTTCTCTCTGGACCAGATTTGCCTTCATTGGAAATTGTGTTCTGGGAAGATTGAGCGTCTGCTTGTAGTCCATTTGTAGCATGCCTCCAAATTTTATGATAATCTGTCAAACTAACAGATAAACATATCCAAGTCAAACTCATTGTAATCCATTGACATCACCTTGCTTTGGAAGTATTAAAGAATTTTGTGTACGGGCATCCTGGCTAGATATGAGAAACGCCCAAACATGGAGAGGCAGGGACTCGTTCACGGTTGATCGTTCATTGTTAGCTGGTAACCAGATTGGGCTATCAACTTGTTCCTTGAGGGGCCTATTTACCCGAAAATCTCTGATGCATAGGTAGGTATTAAGTTAGAATTTTTTATGAGGGGTGAAAGACATGTTTAAGGCAAAATTAGTGGTACTGGGAGCACTTTCCATTATTATGACGGGTTGCGTTTACCTGGGTTTCTTTGCAGCAGGCACGGCAGCGGGCATTGGGGGATATAAGTACCAAAATGGGGTCCTCACTGTTATTTATAAGGCGCCATATATGGACACGTGGAATGCCTGCCTAAGCGCCTTGGAAGAGATGGGCTTACGTATAGAGAAATCCGCCCATGACTTGACAGCGGGGACAATCCAAGCCAGGCGAGTGGATAATAAGGCTGTGAGTGTCAAGGTGGAGTACAAGTCTGCAAGGGAGACCAAGGTGGCAATTAGGGTTGGCATATTCGGAGACGAGGATGCCTCCAATGTGATCAAGGAGAATATAAGGAGGGCCCTTGTTAGGTCCTGATTCCCAATTGCTCTATCATTTGGTGGGCGAAATGGATTACGTAATTTCGTTGCCCTTCTGTGCAGTAATCTGGACAGGTGCAGCGCATGGTCTTTAGGCTGCGTACATAGAATTCGAACTTGATCCAATTAGCGCCCAGCTCTATTGCGAAGACATGAGGTTTACAATGGTGATGGGAAAACTGGGTTGAACTCAATAGGTCTTCAGGCATCTGAACCCAGAAGACATGACTCAATGGCGATTTCAGTGCATTTTCAGAAAGAAATGCATTTATTTTTTTCATGTCTGCTGTGGAAATTTCGTCAATGAGATAGGCCCTCATCTTGTAATATCCTTTTCCAGCTTGTCCAGCTTATGCCCATAAAACCAGGCATCAATGACAGAGTAAAACCATAGCAGAGCGAATATGCCCGCAATCCAGTATAGGCCCACAGGGTGAGTTGCTCTAAAGGAATTTATGATGCCTTCTGGGCCTAGAGTTGACAGTGGAGCCTCCTTTATCAAGGCAGTCAATATCCTATAAAGTTGTATAAGGGTAGCTACAAAGAGCCCAAAGATGATAAAAAGTAAGAGAAGCCCTTTTTTTATATGCTGATTTAATATTTGGCCTAGTCCGGGGATAACAAACGCAGAGCAAAGTGGAGAAATTATGGCCTTTTTCATTGTTCAGGATCCAGCATACATGTGGTCTGCGGATTTGACCCGCTTACTATATTGGTAAATCCTTAGGTTGTCAACAAAGTGAAAAATAAAAGATATAGCGTATTAGGATAATGTAATAGGGGAAGTTGGAGATGGAGTGTTCAGAGACAGGAGTCGTACCCAATGGAAGAATAAAACGGCAGGTCTACGTTAATATCCCGTTTTCCATGCTCATGGACTCCTATCTGGATTCGTTTGTTCAGCATGGCTTGAATGCAGAGATAGGCTTGGATGCAGAGGCATTGGACAGTATTAGCCCAGATCGATTCAAAGCGATTCACGAAAAATTGGTGGAGGCAGATCTTAGGGTAACGATTCACAGCCCTTTTATTGATCTGTCCGCAGGCTCGCCGGATCATGCCATACGAGAAGTTACAAGAAGGCGTTTTGAGCAAGTGATGGGGGTGGCTCGCATATTGAGCCCCCAGGTGGTGGTATGTCATGCCGGTTATGATGAAAAGCGTTATGGTTTCATTAGAGAGGTGTGGCTGCGAAACAGCATTGATACGTGGAAATGGATGGCTGAGGGCCTTGCTGAAGAAGGGATTACCCTCACGTTGGAAAACGTGCACGAAGAGAGGCCTGAATATCTTTTGCCCCTCTTTGAAGAGCTGGAGGATTTGGGCGTGAAGTTTTGCTTTGATACTGGGCATCAGGCGGCCTTTGGGAAGGCCTCGATACACGAATGGCTTTCCTGTCTTGGAGGATTTTTGGGCCAGCTTCACCTCCATGACAATAATGGGGGTCGGGACGAACATCTTGGACTGGGATGTGGGACTATTGATTTCACAGCATTGTTCGACTGGCTTCGAAAAAGGCGAGGGGAACCCCCTGTAATCACCTTGGAGCCCCACAGAAAAGAGGATTTGTGGCCCAGCCTGAAATGGCTTGAACAAAACTGGCCATGGTAATCCATGAAAAGGGGTTGAAAGGCCCAAGGCAAAAGGAAACTTGACATTCATCCGCCATAGGCGGATTAATCCGCCTATGGCGGATGAATTTGACATTTGGACTTTGACATTTGATACTCTGAGTTGTGGCTTCTTATGAATCTTGATTTTAAGCGGCTTTTGATGTCTTGGATCTTTGTGGAAAAAGTTTTATACCTGATAGGAGAACAATATATCTTGGTGAGATTATGGAGGATGAGAGGATGCTTTTGAATGATACGGATATTTCAAGGCGGATTATTGAGGGCTATACTGAAAAATTGCTGGCCACACTTAACCTAGATGTGGCCCTGGTTGGCGCTGGGCCGGCAAATTTGGTTGCGGGTTTTTATCTGGGAAAGGCAGGAGTAAAGGCTGCCATATTTGAATCAAAGCTTGCTCCCGGAGGAGGCATGTGGGGCGGAGGGATGATGTTTAATGAGATCGTCATTCAAGAAGATGCCCTTTCCTTGGTGGAAGAGCTGGGAATTCCCTATCAGGATAAAACGGGTGGCTATTTTACAATGGACAGTGTGGAGGCCACATCTACGATCATCTCCCAATGTCTCAGGGCTGGAACCAAAATTTTCAATTTGATCAGGGCAACGGACGTTCTTTTCCGCGGAGACAATGGGGGAATACGGGTGTGCGGTTTAGTGATTAATTGGTCTCCTGTGGAAAACTTGGGGCTTCATGTGGACCCCCTGGGTATTGAGGCAAAGTTCGTCGTTGACGGGACAGGGCATCCTGCAGAGATCTGCCATATTGTCACCCGTAAGATGGATGTGAAACTGCATACCAAAACAGGAGAGGTAGTTGGTGAAATGCCCCTTTGGGCCGAGAAAGGAGAGCAGTTCACTGTTGAAAATACCAAGGAGGTTTTTCCTGGTCTTTATGTGGTTGGCATGGCAGCCAACAACGCCTTTGGAGGCCCTAGAATGGGGCCCATCTTTGGCGGCATGCTTTTGTCGGGGAGGAAGGCCGCTGAAGAACTCATCGGGAGGATAAAAGGCTAAGGGATAATGAAATCAATAGAGGATGTGCACTTGTATTGCTTTACCCCCGGGAGGTACTTGCGGGGAAGGGATCCGCTGGAGATGGTCAAGGCCCAGATAAGGGGTGGAGCAGATGTCATCCAACTGAGAGAAAAGCAACTGAGCAAGAGACGGCGGGTGGAGTTTGGGTTCGAGGTTCGAAAGGTGACACGAGAGGCTGGGGTCTTGTTCATAGTCAATGATGACGTAGATATTGCATTGATTCTTGATGCAGATGGGGTACATCTGGGCCAGGACGATATCCCCATTGAGTTGGCTCGTCCATTGATGAAAGATAAGATCATAGGTGTTTCCACCCATTCGGAGAGGCAAATTAACGAGGCCGTCTCAGCTGGCGCGGACTACATTGGAGTAGGGCCTATTTTCGAAACGGCCACAAAAGAGGATAGGGAGCCCTTAGTGGGTACAGCTTTGCTGTCTAAGGTTCGGGACATCTGTCCCATTCCCTATGTAGCTATTGGTGGAATTAGTAAAGCCAACCTTTCCAACGTGATACGAGCAGGATGCACTAGGGTGGCTGTCATCTCGGATGTGCTTTTGGCGGAGGACATCGAGGAACAATGCAGGGCGATAAAGAGAGAGCTTCTCATGAGCCGCTGATGGATCATCCTTTTGCCAGGTCCACGCCGACAGTGGAAAAGTGGAAAAGGCTACTGGGGGTGGTATCGCCGGAGGATGTTGTCGCAATCCTGATCAATGCCGATCCAGATGGTATGGCCAGTGCAATGGCCCTTAAACGTTTATTTTGGCGAAAGGTCAAAAGGGTGTCTATCTATCACATAAACCCTATTCGGAGAGCTGATAATCTGGCATTTGTCCACCATCTAAAGGTGAATCAACAGCCTATTCGGAAATTGGCACCATCCAAGGTGACAAAATGGGCTATTGTGGATTCCCAGCCACATCATAATGAGCAATTTTTCAATTACCAATTTGATATCATAATTGACCATCATCCTGTAGGCCCCCATACCAAGGCCCTGTTTGTGGATATAAAAGATGACTATGGCGCGAATTCTACTATTATGACTGAGTATCTAAGGGCAGCAAAAATAAAACCTTCCCCCAGACTGGCTACAGCGCTTTTCTATGGGATAAAGACTGATACGGATAATTTTGTGAGGGCATCTTTGGCCAATGATGTTAATGCGTTTCGCTATCTATACCAATACGCAAACATGAACATTATCAAGAAGATTGAATCATCAGAAATGACCCGGCGTACCCTGGCCAGCTACCAGTTCGCCATGGAGAGGGTAAAGCTGTTCAAGAATACGGCGTTTGTGTACATGGAAGAGGTGAAAGACCCCGACATTCTGGTCATGATTGCCGATTTTTTCATGAAATTGGCCGAAGCCACATGGAGTGTTACAGCGGGAATTTGCAACGGCACAATGATTGTGATTTTAAGAAACGCTGGATTCAGGGGCAATGCGGGAAGATTGGCAGAAAAGGTATTTGCCCATATGGGGGGGACTGCCGGTGGACATAAGGCTGCAGCAAGGGCTGAGATCCCCCTTGAGTCAGTCCTGGAGCAGGCAAAAGAGAGTTCTGAGATCGAGCGATTCCTTATGAACACCTTGAGAGCTGCCATGTAAAGAGAGGACTGTTATGATGACTGAGGTAAGACCTCTTAGTGAAGAACTGATTCAAGAGGTCAAAGGGCTAATAGAGAAAAAGGACACAGAAGCATTGGCAAGGCGCATTGATGAGATGCAGCCAGCGGACGTGGCAGACCTCATTGAGCACCTGGACCATGATGAACGCCTTTTCATATTTCAGGTTCTAGAGCCGGAAGGGGCTGGAGAGGTCTTGGTGGAGATAGAGCCTCCGGTTCAAGGCCGGCTCTTGGAGGACTTGGATGATGAGGCCTTGAGTGAGATTGTTCAAGAGCTGGAATCAGACGATGCTGCCGATGTGATCGGTGATCTCCCAGCTGAGCGGGCTAGGGCTATCATCCAGACCCTTCGAGGTGATGTATCAGAAGAGATTGAAAAATTACTGCCCTACCCAGAGGACACGGCCGGTGGGATCATGGGCCTCGAATTTGTGGCGGTTAGGGCGGATGCTACTGTGAAGGAGGCCATTGATGTAATTCGGCAAAAGGCAGATGAGGTTGAGAATCTTTATTATCTTTGGGTGGTGGATATAAATAACAGGCTAGTGGGCGTGATTTCCCTAAAGGATTTATTGTTGGAGCCCCATGACCGCAAGATCAGTGAGATTATGAACCCTAACGTGATTTCGGTAAATGTCAATGCAGATCAGGAAGAAGTTGTTCATCTTGTGAAGAAGTATGATCTGGTGAATATTCCGGTTGTAGATGACCAAAACCGCTTGGTGGGTCGGATTACGCATGATGACGTCATTGACGTGATTGAAGACGAAGTGGACGAGGACATGACCCGTATAGCTGGTGTCATTGATCAGGAAATCACGGAAGATTCACCCCTGAAGATATCAAGGGCCAGGCTCCCATGGCTTATAGGTGGTATATTCGGTGAGCTAATATCGGCCCTTGTGATAAGCAGATTTGAATCGTCGCTAGAGAAGGTAATCGCCTTGTCATTTTTCTTCCCTGTAATTATGGCCATGGGCGGAAATACCGGCCAACAGGCGGCAATTATCGTGGTACGAGGTTTGGCCACAGGGGATATAAGCCTGATGCGAACAGGCAAGCGTTTGCTTACAGAAATGAAGGTTGCCTTTGGCAATGGGATTATTTGCGGGGTCTTGCTGGGATTGATTGTGGGAACCTGGCTGTCGAACTATGAATTAGGCGCAGTGGTGGCATTGGCGCTTTTGATGGTTATGCTAAATGCCGGCTTCATTGGTTCAGCCGTCCCATTGGCGTTTAAGAGAATAGGTGTGGACCCAGCCTTGGCCACAGGGCCTTTTGTCTCCACTTCCAATGACATCCTTGGGCTGCTCATCTATCTTTTGTTTGTTACCTTTTACCTTAGAATGGCCACATAAAGGAATTGTCTGCTTTCTGTTTAATCTCATCATTATGACATCTAAGACAATTGGCCACTTTCCGGTGGGGTATAGGCGGCCCTACTGGATGGTTTGGATCATGGCATTGAAGGCATTTATTATCTTTTGTCACTTCTTTGTGTACTTCGGGATGTTGCCGGATGGAAGGTCCATGGGGTATCATATATACACAGCCTACTATGACGAGTATCGTACTGAACAAAACGATCGGCTTTGACATCAGGGTGGTACCGGAGTGGTGGAATAAGGGTATGCGGCCCGCAGGGATATCAAGTTACCGGCGATACCCCTGCGGCGCCTATTAGGCTTTAGCCTTTAATGATTCTCGGTATCATCATATGGTTTTGAGGGCAAATGGATTTGGGGTTCTGATATACACAGCCAGCAAAGGCCGCAATGTATTTTCGCAGATTAGGTAAGAAGACAATTTCGTCCACAAATCCTCTCCTGGCACAATAAATAGGACGTGACTTTTCATAATATTCCTTTGCCAAGGCATTCATCTTATCAATCACGGGCTGAAGCGGTCTGCCAGCCTCCTTTTCTTTGACCAGCCTCCTGGCAAATGAAGCGACCGCCGCGGTCTCACCGTGCATCACATAAATTTCCGTAGTGGGTGTCCCAAGGGTGAAGGCATTATGGTTATTGGCAGTGGGACCACCCATGATGTAGTGAGCTGCTGCCGTACCTTTGCGCAGAACAATGCACATCATGGGCACGTC
>Ga0164310_10000808_pt1 | contig 17192 bp, 11 predicted proteins | sample GuaBasSedimGuay1_FD_121795 | JGI IMG/M metagenome (GOLD analysis project Ga0164310, IMG submission 121795) | Subseafloor sediment microbial communities from Guaymas Basin, Gulf of California, Mexico - Guay1, Core 4569-9, 0-3 cm | ecosystem: Environmental > Aquatic > Marine > Hydrothermal vents... | reverse complement strand
GATACAGAACAGGAATATTCCGAAGGATTGCTCACTATTTCGAGAGGGTCGGCGGGTAATTCAAACAATGGCATCCCGCAGGTCAAGGGGATGGACAACCAGTCGATCATGGGGAATGCCTCCTGGGGCCAGATGGGGTTGGCCATAGGTGCGCAGGCAGAGCACATAGCGTCGTCTGCCTTTAGTACAGGAACGTACGGTCGAGCACGGGAGCTTTGGGAGGGGGTTCATGTTGCCGGTGGTCGGCTTGATTACGCCACAGGACAAGATCCTGGGGAGGCCCAATCCACGTTTGGGTGCAAGTTCGTGGGCAAGTCAGAGAGTGGAGTCACGGACATAACGGGAGCCTCTATCGATACAGGCGGGAGCAGCGGCCTCTACTTGGACAACAACACAATCTTCAAGTTCAAGGGACAGGTGGTAGCCAAGTGCTACAACCATCCGTACGCTCACAAGACCTGGGAATACGAAATGACTGTTGCCTGCGACAATTCAGGCAATGGGCATATCACGGACATGACGGTGACTGAAACCGCCGAGACTTCATTTTTGAACGAGGCGTCATGGACGGTTTCGTTCCAGATAACAAGTCCCAGTATGGGGCAGGATCAGATCAGCATGGTGTGCGCGGGTGAGTCTGGGCGAAACGTGTATTTCGTGGGGTCCATAGAGACATCCGAGGTATCGGTGTACGTACCGTCATAGGAGAGACAGATGAAGCGCATTAGGACAACTGGAGAATACAGCCTTGCCGATGGAAACGCTTCTGGTTCACAGAAGTTGTTGCTGTCAGATAAGGCGGCTCAGTGGGCATCGTTTCTTGCCCGACACGCTTCGATGCTGGGCGCGTTCGATGATATAGATATAAATCTCAAGAGCGTTCCCGTTGTAACCAGATCTGTTGATACAACGTTGACTGCGGACAATGTAGGAAACACGTACAGGTCCGTGTCGGGTGGGGATAGCCCCGTGGTGTTCACGTTGCCGGGGGTATCTGCGGTGAGCGGAAATGCGTACTTCAGATTTCTGCGCGGCACCGAGGACATCGCTGTCAGGGCTGCTTCGGGCGAAGACATCCTCATGCCGTGGGGTGCACAGACGGGGACGGACAACGGTATTTTCTGCGACTTCGGGCTGGGCGAGATTCTTCTCGTTTGCGATGGGACTCAGTGGATACCGATAAGCGGGATTGGAGAATGGCACAATAACGGCAGCGGTCTTCCTCCGAGGGAGTTTGTTCGGTTCAGCGCGGAGGTTTCGGACGGATCTTCTGGCGACGTGACCATGCTTGACGATGCTGGTCGTTTGGTTACTAGTCTGGTTAGTATCGACAGGTTTTTACTGACCCAGAACATACCTGATGGCCAGAATTCGTCCGCCACGATAGGTGTCGACTCCTCTGGACTCCACGTTATCACGGAATCCGGTGGCGATGACCCAGTAGTTCTGACGTTGCCGACTATTGGGAGCGGTCCAGGCGTGCACGAGGCTGGCTCGATGTACACATTCATGGTCGGGCCGGTTTCGCTGGAGATCTTGCCGAACACAAGTCAGTACATCGACATGCCGTGGGGCGCGGTGACGCCATCTGACAAGGTACGGTGCGATGACGAGGGTGGCGTTCTGAAGCTGGTCCAGTACACGGATACGTTGTCCAACTGCCGGTGGAAGGTCGTGTACGGTGTCGGAGAGTGGTATCTGAGCAGTGATTCGACTAAGCGGCATCATTACGACGGGAATGTGGTTGGGGCCACTGAGAACAATCTGGCGTCGTTCGACTCCGAAGGTAACATCAAGGACAGCGGGTACGCTGGGACTGACTTTGCGGCAGTCGAGCACGCATCCGAGCATCTTGCAGGGGGGGATGATGAGCTGGCGTATCGAGGAGAAGTTTTCCTTCCGATCACGGAGGCGTTTTCTGGCAGTGACTCTCCCCCCTCTGTGGCAAAGCTTTTTAGCGATTTGCCTGGAGCAGTCTGGGTTCGGAAATTCGATTCTACCAGCCAGGAGGATCTGACCTTCGCCTGGGAGATCCCAGATGACGTGGTTGCCGCCAACGGCATTCGGGTCACGGTTGTCGGAGTCATAACCGAAGCCACGGCACCGGCATCCGGTGAAGGAGTGGTCTTCGGAGTCAAGGGTTTCAGTGTGGGCAATGGCATCGGCCTTGGGCAGTCGTTCGGGACGGCGCAGACGTCCAAGGAGGACGATCTCTATGCTGCGGGAGTGGAGGTAAAGGGTGACAGGTTTAATCTGAGCCAGTCGGTACCGATAACCCTTCCCAAGTTTACGGCGGGAGATCTGGCATTCATCAATCTGTACCGAGATGTTGCCGACAGCGCCGATGACTACAGCCAGGATGTTGGAATCAGTGGGATAAGAATTCTGTACACCAAGAAACCGATTGCTGGGTGGTAAGTAATGGCTAGGTATCGCGGAGGTTTTGGAATCTCACCTCTCGGACAATCCGAGATGGGACATCCGAAAAGTGATATTAAGCCGACGTTTATGCAGTCGAAGCCCCTCGATGGGTCCGTTAACGTACCTACTAATATTTGGTTGCGGTTTGATACGTACCTTTTCTCGAGTTGGATCGACATCGAGAACATCACAGTAGAGATTAGCGAAGACAACGGTGGGACATATGTTTTAGCGTTTGACGGTACGGCATTCCTAGCGCCTTATAACGGAATCAACTCTAAGGTTCGACGTCCAGACAGCCATACTATTCGATTCTGGATAGACAAGGCTGGGTTGTGGCCTCTTGAAGAAACTGTGAAGATTCGGTTTACTGGAGTGGACGAATTCGGTAATCTGTCAGTTAAAGAAGCTCCTGTAGTCTGGGGTTGAGGTATGTCCTACGAATGGGAATTTACGACAGGCGGTCGCCCGGAGGATTTACGAGGTAAAAAATGCCATCGTGGTCCTATGATCGATGTCGAAGTTCGAATGTCCCAACCGTTTGTAACTCTTCGGTTTTTGGAACGCGAGCGTGTGAAGCTGCTCGAAGCGCTTGTTGACATCACTCTTTGGGCGGTCCGCACCCGCGATGATGTCCTCCGCGTGTTGAATGGAGATATGGGAGCAATTTTTGCTAGGTTGCTCCCACAGAAGAAGTATCTGCAAGCTCTGATCTGTGAAAAACGCAGGGCTATCGATATTGACCGAGATGTGTCGTGGCTTGATCGGTCGTTTTTGACGGGGGTTGAGCGGCTTCTCCAGTTCGGTATTCAAAAACAACATATTGCGTTGATGCGTTCTGCGTTACAGTCGGAGAGCCCAATCCAACGCGTAGCGGGACGCTGTGCGGTAATCTTGATTGCGGCTTACATTGAGCTGGACGCGGGGACGTAATGACAACACCTTCTGATTACACCGTAAATATGCCGCGAGAGGCTGCTTGGATCGTGTACATCAACGGTCTGGAAATTCCGGTCATGGGAGTCGACGTAACGTATGGCGTATGGCAGATTCCGACGGCTGCAATTCGTATGGTTCCCCATCCCATGCTCCAACGTCTCGGCGCGGAAGATCGGCTGCATGTGGTTATATTCTACAAAGACGACCACATGCAGGGAGCGGTTCCTCAGTTCCGGTTACTTGGGGAGTTTGAAGTCGTTGGATGGACGTACACGAACAGTCCGAGCGGACGCGCTCTTCAGCTTGACTGTGTGAGTCCGGTACAGATTTTCAAACAACTCCACTGCTTCTACATGTCGTCAATGGACGATATCGTTGCGGCGCAAGGACTGAGTGGAGATGCGTCTGCGGCAACTCAGGCTAAAGTGTTTTATCCTACGTCATTATTTCTTGAGGGATTGTTTCATATTTCGGAGGCGGCTGAAGGAGATCCACAAGGAAGTACTGTCCCTTCAGATGACTTCATCAAACGTCCCATAGATTTCGTGACTAACGTTTTTCGTGCTGTACTACTTCCGATTGATAACAGTCCTGAGTCTATAGCTAGTCCGAACGCAACTACTCAAGACGGACACATCCCACGAGACGCCGCAGCTGTACCGGGAAAGAACTTCTTTGCACGGTGGTGTTTACGCACTCAGTTTCATGCTAAGTGGTGTGCTCTTCCGATGTTTGAAGATGACACGCCTGTTCCAGCGTATTCTTTTCGAGGCGAAGGGGAGCCCTCACCCGAAGAAGAAGCAGCTGCCGGTGAGAAGGGGCATCTCTGTTTCCCGCTGGTAAAGGCAGTCCAGGATTATCAAGTTGTGGAGGCGCTACAGCAGCATATCGGAGCTAACGTTGGGAATGCTGGGAGTATCTGGGATTTGTTGAAGATGGTCTACTCCCAGATGTATATGGAGCTTGCGATGATTCCATGTCCTCCTGCAGGTGCCATACAGAAAAAGACGGGACACATAAAGGCGGGAGGAGGTGCCACGTCTGATGAGTACTTTGGAATTCGCTCTTTCTTCGTGAAACCTCAGTGTATCTTCGGGTTGCCTCCGATTTGTAATGTGATGTTCCCCTCCGTGATCCAGAACTTCACTTTCCAGGAGACGTACATTACGCAACCTACGCGTTTGTACCTGGGAGAGTCTTTCTTGTCGCACGTGTTGGACCCCGATTCTCGCTTAGGTGGGGTCACTGAGCAGCTACTGACTACGGGATTTCCTCCGGTAGTGAAGAACCGAATGCGACAAGCGATCAATTCGACACACGTTAACAACAAGAATTTTCTGGTAGAGCCGGAAGAGCTCTACAAAGGACCTGTGAGTCGTCGCATGAGTGCGCCCCCTTGGATGTATCTCTTGCAGCAAAATGCTAAGGGTACGCAGGAATCGCCGGGGGCTTCACCATCTCCTGAGGACGAAGCAGCGTTAGCGGCCATAGGAGCAGGAGGTACTGTTACAGGTCTGGGAGCTCTTTTCGATAAGTATGCGGAGTACGAATACTACCGATCTAGGTTCGCGGAACGTCAGGGGGGCGTTTCAATGGTGTTCAATCCTTATATTCTTCCGGGTTTTCCCGGAGTGGTTTATGATCAACGAGCATCCGGGTTTGATGTTCTCGGTTATGTGATGTCAGTTACGCATTCAATGTCGGCTGAACGCACGGGGGCGCACCAATCAACCCAAGTGAATTTGAGCTTTATTCGTACGCTTGATGAAATCGTCGATGCTATTTTTGGGGTCACAGGTGTGTCGTCCCTTACGGCATTAGTATCTACTGACTCTTATCCGGCGGAGCCTATTCCTAGTGTTCGAGATGTCTTTCAGAAGCAAGAGTCAGCGGAGGAATTTTACAAGATCCTGCTGTACGGTCCCGAGTATCCGGGGAAACAGCAGAAGTCTTGGCATAAGAATGATATCACGAACGGAGAAGAGAACCCTGTTACAGGGGTTTATGACCGAACGCCTACGCCGGAATGGGCTCCTGCGTTTGATGGGGCCGACGAGGCTCTGCGTGCGATTTCCCGTCCTGTATGTACATTGAAGGAGTACATTGAGTCTTACCACCAAAGAGACATAACAGAACTTTTGGCTGATGGAACAGTACGTGGGGAGTACCGTTCGTTCTACACAGAAGTAAACAACCCGTCTCCCCCTCCTGGAGGAGCTGTTTTTTGGGGGCGCATCTATAAGAACACACCCGCAGAGGAGAACTATAAAGCGCCTGAAGATGTCGTGAACGTTTCTCAAAGTGAGGATACGGCGTCACAAGATACGGTAGTGGCCGGGGACATTGCCAAGTACGGACCCGTAGATGAATGGCGTATCGCTTCCCCCCAAGAAGTACCTGACACAATCAAAGATTGGGACAAGATACTGGAAGAGTATCGTAAAATATTAAGGAGCGAAGAAGGCAAGGTCGCTCCTCAGGAATAGGGATGTACACTACACGACAACAAGAAGATCTCGATCTGTGGCGTGAATGGAAGAAGACTAAGAGTCCAGTCACACTCGAGTTGTTGCTCAATCGGTTGGCGCCGTTGATTAATCGTGAAGTGGGTAAGTGGGGGGCGACTGTTCCTCGAGTAGCGCTTGAATCCAAGGCGAGGATTCTCACGATTGAGGCACTTGAGAACTACGACCCCAACCGAGGAGCCGCCATCGGTACGCACGTCACTAACCGTTTGCGTAAGCTGTCTCGCTTTGTGTATCCGTATCAGAATGTCGCACGATTGCCCGAGAATAAGCAGTTGCTATTCAACACATTTCAAGTAGCGCAAAACAGGCTCTATGATGAACATGGTCGTGAGCCCACGGTGGAGGAAATTTCGGACGAGCTTGGCTGGGCGAAAAAGAAGGTCACTGATTTTCAACAGTCTTTTGGAAGACGTGAGTTGGTAGAGTCCGAAGGAGCTTTTATTGATGATGATTCTTCAACTAGTGGTCTCGTGGACTTCTACTATCACGGGTTGTCTCCAGACGATAAACGACTGTTTGAGGATATCACTGGATATGGAGGTAAGCGCTCGTTATCCAACAGCCAGTTGATGTCGAAGTATCGTTTGACACAAGGGCAGTTGAGTTACCGGAAGCGTAAATTTATTGATCAGGTCAAGCGTATTCAGCAAGGGAGGATCTGATGTCGCTGACTGATGAACAGAAAAACGCGTTTGAGATGCTCAAGGAAAAGATTCCTGCGGATCTCGTTCCGGGGTACAACGTAAGTGCGGGGGATGATGTACAACCCCAAACCGCATGGCTCAAATCAATGCAGAGGTGGAGTAAGGACTTAGGCACTAACGCTTACGCTTACTTCAACTATATTGGTCGGGGCAAAAAACTCGGGAAGCTTCGGCGACGCCCTACAAAGGTTATGAGTGCTGAGGGGTTCCCCCCTTGGGTATCCGTAGCGTACGCCTATCCGCCTCCCAGAGCGTTTTATACTCCCGCCAAACCCCGTGAGGTTAAGCATATTATTTTCCACTCTTTCGGTCACGGGTGGATGGCAGCGTATGTCAAAGGGAAGGGTTGGCGTGGGTGGATGAACTCCAAATCCAAGAGGAGGGGAGTTCAGGTGTACGAGTTGGATGGGAAGACAGTTTACGTACCCAAAGGTTCGGATGAGAATCTGCACCATCCGCAGAAGTTTACTGCGGGGTTGAGTAATTGTTTAAATTCGGCGATGAAAGCGTCGGCGCACTTCTTTATTGATCGCGCTGGGAACTTGGTGGTGATCGGAGACTGTAATGACAGTTTCTTTACTTCGAATGGTCTTGACCGTTATGGGGTTGGGATCGAATTTGAAGAAGCGTTTTACGTGGTAGAGCACCCATCCAAAGAGCCTGCACGATTCCGTTCGGGCGGAGATCCTCCCGGGACTAAAGGTAACGTGGAGTATGCGGCATACAGCCCGCTGCAGCTCCTGACAGCCAGCATAGTGTGTCGCAAGCTCGAGACAGCCTTCCCTGCGATCAAGGGTCGTTATTTGAGTTTTGAGAGACGGTCACAGGGCAGGACAAGCCCTCCGGGCTACTTCATGCACGACTTCGCCAAGGGTTCGAAGCACTTCGATGTGTCTCCTAGTTTCCTGGAGCAAGAGACCTGGGATCGTTTCTGGGACCTCGTAGATGCACATACGCACATCACGACGACAAACGTGTGGAAGCCTCGCCAAAAATACAAATCCAGCGGTGCTGGGGAAGACCTCATCCGGGCTCCCCTTTCGGAAGAAGTTACGAGTAATTTTACCAAACTCCTTTTGGGCCCTTCTCATGATTCAGGAGTGGGGATCGCCCGGGCTTCTATGTCGTCGGATATCGAGAAGCCTGCGGTCAACAATGAGGCTGGAAATCAAGCCGTACAGGAATCACAGAAGGTTTTACAAGAAGCCGCAAACACTTATAATATGACACAGCAAGCGGAAAATCCGCCGGTATCGCGTGTGTCGCGGAACATAGCAGTTGCGCAAGAAATCCAGGTGCAGACATCGGACTACTGGTAATGACGTATGACATTCATTTTCAGCCTGTTCCACGAGGAGAAGTAAGCAGTACGCGTGTCTTCACGTTTGGGTTTCGTGCGGCTTTAAAGGTTAGTGGTCCGCAAGCATTGGTTAACCGATGGGCCAAAACTTTCATGACCCCCAAAGGGAGTAACCCATTGGATAAGAGTGAAGGGACGGCTTTTGGTCGGCTTTTCGGTTCTTCGAACATCAATGCGTTTGCTCGCGGAATCGAAGATGTGGTGTTGCTTTCCATAGAGGACGCTAATGACCAAGTACGAAAGCAAGACTTGGAGGGGTTGTTTCCGGAAGATGAGCGGTTAGCGAATGCTACGTTGTTTCGTTTGCAGACTGTGGAAACGCAGGACGGTGTAGAAGTGTGGGTTCGTATCGTCAATGTTGCCGGACGGGTACTCCCTGTACGGCTTGTTGGCTTAGCAGATAGGTGAGCAGCTCATGGCTGAGATCAACATCACGGAAGAAGACCTGCAAGCTGCTGAGAACTTTCTGGTTCAATACCTGACTGAAAAGGTACCGGACGCATCGTTCGAGCGTGGAAGTGCCATGCGGGATTTCGTGATCAATGCTTTCACGTATATCTTTGCATATATGAAGTATGAAGTGGATTTCAGTAGAATGCGTCAGTCGTTGTTGCGTATTCAGGAACTCACGGACGCTGACGACATCTCGCAAGCTGCAGATGAGATTCTTTCAAACTGGTTCCTTTCTCGTAAGGGTGGGCAGCTTGCAAGAGTAACTGCTCGACTTCATTTCTTGGAGCGCCGAACCTATAACTTGGATCTCGCTACCAAGTTCTGGCGTACGTCTACCCTGGCGTTCTACATTGACGCATTGACCGGGCCCTTCACGATTACTGATGACATGCTCTACCCCGTTTATGGAACGGACGGAGAGCGCATCGATTACATTGTGGATGTCCCTCTCAAGAGTGGGCGTGTCGGTGAGGGTTACAATGTTGATCCTGGTACGTTCATTCGGGTGGACTTTCCCGGAGGTATGCCGTTCTTCACATACGCTGAGCATCTCAATCGTTCCAGCGGAGGGCTGAATGTTGAGGCAACAGATGAGATAATCGACCGGGCGCAGACAGCCATCACGGTACGCAATCTCATTAACAACCGTTCGTGTGACACCGTACTTCAGCAGGAATTTCCTGAGATTCTAGAGACGCTCACCATCGGTATGGGAGAGCCTGAGATGGTCCGGGATCGCCGTACGGAAATCGCGTCACACATTTCTCTCCATACTGGTGGGCATTACGATACGTATTTGGAACTTCCGATGATGACTGTGGAGGATGCGGGTGTGATCGGAGGGTACTTCCAACGTCCGGACAATGTCATCAATATTTTCCGAGATCCGCTTTTGACATACGGGGATGGAACGCCTGGCTCGGATACGCCTTTCACGGATCCGACTATCGACTTGAAGACGGGTGATGTTATTTACATCCTGGATGGGATGCTAGGAGCTCCGCGTGCCTTTACGATTTTGAGTGTGACGGCCCACGAGCTGGAAGTCAGCGCAGCGGTTCCGTTCACGGAGGCGTCTGACGAGACAGGAAATACAGTCTTGTATTCCGCGGGAGCTATTGGACCGGCGTTCGACGACAAGATCCCTTCTCGTTTTGCGCAGGCGAGCACTAATCCCACATACACAGATGTCCCCGTAGGTACTTCGCGTCACATCAAGTCGCCTGGTAAGATCGTACTGACGGGAAGACCTGTACAGGATATCGAATGGGTGGAGATCACGGATCCCCCCGCGTCGATGAGTCAGATAATCGATCCTACGTCTGGTACCATTGTCTTTCCTGTGCGTGTGAACGCTGATCCTATTGGCCCTATGGCTGAACCTTCGTTGAACCAATATCAAGCCAACGTACGTAATCCGACGTACTCTCAGTCTGCCGAGATGGTAACAGAAATCAATGTGGGGTTCGGTGGTCCTGCGCCTGACCCGGCATACTTCGACGGTTATAACCTTCGAGTAGTGTACAAAACGTTGTCAGGGTTCACTAACATCCACGCATTCGTGGAGAACCAGGATCGTCGAGTTCTTGCCGCGAATCAACTAGCGCGTGCGCGCCATCCTGTCTGGGTCGAGGCGAACATCCCGTACAAGATGAAGCCCACGATGTCCAGTTCGGTGATAGATGAGGAAGCAGCAGCACAACTCATTTCGGACTACATCAACGCCTTCGATCCCAACGACGATTTGGATATGAACGACCTTGCTACGCAGTTCCGCCTAGCATACACCGCAGTGGGGAATGTGGCACCGTTCACGCTCTATTACGATTTCCACGCTCCCGATGGGCAGCTCGTGCGTTTCTCGACGTCTTCGATTGTCTCTATTTTTATCACTGCAGACAACGGTGTGGTGCTTGAGAATAGTGCGGACATTGTTGTGCCGCAGACATTGATTGACCAGGGAATTACCGCCATTGACGACGCGGATTCCTTGAACGCTTGGTACGACTTGTTAGGGGTGTCGGACCGCACGATCAAATATCGGAGTGCTGAGACCTATATCTCGTTCGTGAAACAGGGGTAGATCATGGCTATCACAATCGGCGACTACCCATCGACTCTCCTCTACGGACTCTCGGATTTTTGGCAACGCTTTTTTAGGGATGCCGATGATCTACAGGCGTACTACCAGTCTTCTGAGATCGCATTGGGGGAGGCGTACCTGGACCTTTTGACGTCGGTACTGAACGTCGGAGTCGTTGATACTCCTCTCTTTGATAAGGAGTTCTGGCGCCTGTTTGCGATTAAGGAAACCGATCTGCAGTTCATGGCTGGAGTGGCGGCATCTGAGGATCGCTTCATCTATGATATGCCAGGGTCTTCTGTGAACGCGGAGTTTCTCCAGAACACAATTTTTTCTCCTACCATTGAGCTTGAGCGAGATGTGGATTTTGAGGTGCAGGACAATGATGGTTACCTGCGTTTTTTCTCTGATCCTTTCCGTGCTTACCAGGAGTCCGATGGGGAATGGTTTCCTGCTAAGGGGTTAGCGTGGCGTTACGCCAACATCGAGGTCGGTAATAAATTTACGGATCGAAAGCGCGGAAATGTGCATTGGTACGCGGACAGTGACGTCAAGCGTGGCGATACCTTACGCATTCTGGCGTATACGGGAACACAACTCTATGACTCAGGCGGCGTCGCTAACGGGCAGATCACTTACGTTGCTCCGGATATGTTCTTCACAACTGTGGTCGCGTTGTTCGATGCCACCAATGTTGGGGATATCATCAAGGTTAAGAATTCTACGCCCGTCTATGATGGCTTTTACGTAGTAAAGGAAGTGCTCTCGGCGTTTCAAGTTCTTCTTGAGCCTATGTTCTATGGGGTCACTTCTTCTTCGGGTCCTGTTGAGTGGGAGTTCTATAAAGAAGTGTATTACGGAACGTTCCAGGACTACGAGATTGATTACATTGACAAAACGTTCTTAGTTGGGCCAATTGTTGCGCCGTATCCGTTGGATCTGAACCCTACATTGGTGTACTCCGTGGTGCGGGAGCGTGCGGGTGACGCTGTTGTGGGGTATCCCCTTGCGGGTCCAATTCCCCCTCCAGTGTTCATGGACGCTAGTGGAGACCCTCTTAATGTTTTGAAGAACGTAGGCGGAGATCTATACGTAGAGTTGAATGCGTTTACACCGTTCACTTCTGCAATGGTCAGCGCAACTCCCCCTTGGGGAATTACATTGGGGGCGCCTTATAACCAGTCATTTGCGATTGTAGATGTGGCGGTAGGCCCTCCTACGAATGAAGCGAAGCTCGACGTGGATCCTTCCACTTTGGGGTTGGCGGACGGTGATTCCGTGAACTTTGATAGTGGCTGGGCCGTTGCGCAAGCGCCTCCACCGTCGGACCTTAGCGTGCGCCATGTTGTTCCTGGGGGTGTACGCGTTTACGCAAATCGCACGTTTGGAGGGACCGTAGTTGAGAACGAGGACTTCGTTGTTGATTACTATCGTGGTCGCATTATTCCTACCAAGCCGTGGGACGTAGGATCGAGCAACCACGCAAGTTTCCAGTATATGCATGAGGTCTTTTTCTCGGCGGGGGGCGAGACCTTTGAGATGCAAGAGGGACGCGTCAAGGAAATTTCTTACTGGGTGCCGCAAGTCGACGTTGATAATTTCTCGCTGTATTACAACTATGGTTCGATGCTCAATCGCTTTGAAGCGTCGTCTGAGAGTTACAAAGCATTTCTTCGCGGCATCATGCACTTTTACGTTTTTGGTCCCATCTTGAAGCGCACAGAGGCGGCTTTGAACGTGATTGCGGGTCTGCCGCTGGTCCGAGCTGACGGGGAGATTCTGCAGTCTTATAGCGATGGAGTTGACGGGGCTGGAAACGATGGAACGCTCGTCGCCGCGTCTTCGCAATTCAACACCCCTACTTACACATTTTCAGAGTTGGATGTTGGTGGTTATGTGGTGATCTCCGATGCTGTAAATGCGGCTAACGAGGGTTCTTTTAAGATCTTGGAAGTGGTCGATGCCAATACTGTTGAGCTTGAGACTACGTATGGGTTCGTTGACGAAACTCCGCTGGACTGGCAGGTAACGCGGTTTTATCAACAGACAGTCGTAACGGACAAGCGCACCTATGCGTACCCCTTCTTGATTCCTTTGCGTCCTGACGTGATGGATTCCGACAACTACGGAGTTCTTACGTTTAACGCGTTTGAGCCTTTGACGCTTGCGTTCACGGTTGTGGACTACTTAGAAGACCCGACTTGGTGGCATAACGAATACATTCCGGAAATTCTTTGGAAGGGGCAGCCTGCGATCCGTAGACTTGCGTCTACGAGCTTGGTTGATAACGTATTCTTTCCGAGTGACGATGCGCGCGTGGGTGATCCAGGATTATATTATGGTGCAGACGATGAGGGAAATGTGACTGTCGCTGATTCTGACTATCGGCATACTGTCGCGTTTGTGCTTTTTGACCGGTATCTGAAGATGCACATGTTCAACATTGAGATCGACGAGAATCTCGAAATGGACGCAGAATTTCGTCAGGATCTGGACGAGCTCATCCTTGTGGCTAAGCCTTCCTACACGTATCCGTATGTGCGCCCCGGGCAGTTCTTCGAGGATTCTGCTGAACTCTGGGATCTCCTGGAGTGGTACTTGACTCAAGAACTCAGTGACACCGTTGAAATCGCGGATAATTATTTGACGTTTGGATCGTTCCTGACGTTCGGGGATTTCTATACCTACAATGAGTACACGGTAGTTCCTACCGGAGTCGTGTCTCCTCCTCCGCCAGGGCCGAGTCCGCCGTTACCCATTGCCCCCAACGAGCACATTGTTCGGGTTAGCTTGGACGCTACGGTTGACGGCGGTGTTCCTGTAGTTGAAGGGACGCATTACACATTTGACTACGATCCGACGTCGCCTACGGCGTGGACATTCACCCCAGATGTGCTCTCGTTTTCGTGGGATCCGGGCCCGATCAACTTTTCGGCGTTGGTGGTACCGACTGACAACATCGCACCTCCTCCGCAGCCGGATACACGACTTGGCTATACACCCATTTTCTTTGGAGGTTTAGAACCTCTTTATGTACGTAAAGGTCTTCCGGGGCCTCCTGTTGGATCGGAAGAGATCGACCGTGCAATCGAAGTAGAGATTGATGATGGTGGTTTGTCCTATATTTATCCGTAGGGTCATGGTAAAGTACTCGAGTCGCTGTCAGCGAGGGCTCTAATGTATGAGATTTTCAAGAAGTTCGCCGAAAGGTTTAACAAGAGTGGCGCGATTCCGCACCGGGATGTTGCGCAGCTTTACGGGCACATTGAAGTCAGTGTTTTCGATGCGGCTCGCGGGGGTAAGCGGGTTTACCACGTAAAGAAACGGAATCAAGTGGTGAACACTGGGCGTCAAGCAGTTCTCGAAATGCTCACGCAGTACGGAGCCGGTAGTCCGGGGCAGCAGAACCCCAATTATAATCAGCTTTGGTCTTTGGGTGTCGGGACTGACGGTACGCCCCCTACGGTGAATCAGACAAGTCTCGGGGCTGAGGTTTTGACTAAGGTGTTTGCACGCCCAACAGAAGTCTTGTACGTTCCAGATCCGACTTTTGAAATTCACTGTTCAATGACATTTGCGACCACCGAGGCCAATGACCCTTCACCACTTCAAGAGGTCGCAATTTTCACTCGTGGCGATAACGACGACCCGTATGTCGCGGCGGACCGGTTGTTGTACGCCCGCCAAACGTTCTCTCCGTTTGTCAAGACCAACACCATGACCGTGGTGTTCAATTGGATTCTTGGTATGACGGTGGCCTAGGAGGAGCGCGCAATGGGAACGCAGAGAGTTAATTACCGTCAAGGTTCCGACACCGGTGAGCGGGATGACGCTAACGCAATCAGTCCGATCATAGACGGTGAGCGTGTAAACGCAGCGACTTCTAATCGCCCGGGTGAGAATATCCGGAGTCGTACAGAGTCTGCGAGATCCGACCTTGAAGACCAGATGTATCTGTCTGATACGGACATGCGTTGGATTATTCGGGGTGGGCATATCGCATCGCCCGGACCTCCTAGCCCAGATTATATGCTCAGTGAGAGTGTGGCGTCGGTTACAGAATGGTACCCCGCTAGTAGTGGGTCTGGGAATCCCCCTTGGCACACTGCAGATCCGGAGCGTGGGTACTTTACGGTAGCTCCAGACGCTCCTGATTTGGGGATGGTCTTAGAGGGGATACTGTCTACGGCAGCGGATTTCCCCCACGTATTAACATTGTTTGCGGAGAATAACCTACCTCCCCGCACGTATGAATTCACGCTTACTTCTCGGTATCAGGCGGCAGAAGGCGGTGACATTATTCGTCTGCGTTGGCGATACGAGGATGATACTTTAACCCCCTTCCCATCGGGGTATTTGAGTGTGTACGCCACGGGAGATCCCATTCACGTGATCAATGTGGATGTTGCAGGAGACGGCACCGTGACACTCGAAGATGTGCGAGCCGCCTTAGAAGGGGATCTTGCTATTACAAATCTCGTGTCAATTCCTATCTTGGGAACTGGGGACACGGGAACGGTTATTGACGTTGCCGATGTTGCTGCACCTCCTGCGGGTGAATTCATATTTGATAAGGAGTACCAGCGTGAGCTGCACCTCATCTCGAATGTCGCGTTACAGGCATTCTTTAATATCAATCCTCCTACCGCTCCTTACCCCTTCCCCAACCAGCTCAAGGACGGAGACACGTTAGGGATTTACTACCCGTACATCAAGGATCCCGAAGCGTTCTTTGGTCCGCACGCGGACCCCACTAAGGTTGGGGGACGAAGACAAGCAACGCTTACTAATAATGCACTTGCGGCGGTTGTCGAAACGGATTCTTCGCAACTTTTCAACAGCACATACGAGCCTGAAAAAGTCGCGCAGGGTATTCCGATCTGCAAGCGCATCGGAGACGACCTGATCTTCATTGACGGTACGATAGTGAAGGGAGAACTCGACCCGTTAGATCCGCTTTATCCGCCAGACGGTGTCCGCTTTGGCGAGCATGGATACACGCTGGAGCGCATCATGCTGGGCGCTTCCAGCATCATGGTTACCCTCACCGAAGATTGGTTCGGTGCAGTACCTCTTAGCTCAGGATCCCCCGCGTCAATCCAGGACGTGATTAACGCTATACTCAAAGACCTGGCAGGTACTGGAAGTCCTGAAGGGTCCGAGTTGATTGGAAGTCAGGGTAATGCGGGCGGAGGCGTGAGTGCACTGATTACTTCGTTAGTAGCGGGCAGTCTTTGGGGGCAATTGATTGCGTTGCAGGCAGGACAAAATGCGCGCGCAGCTCTTGGGTTTGACGAGACTGTGACGGGGGAGTGGCTCTTTGACGCTGAGACAACGTTCGGGTCTTACGGACATCAGATTACCGGTTCGTGGCGTAAGCTGTTTCCTGTTGCGCCTCCTAATTGGAACTTATTTTACCGTTTTAACTACGACACGGCTGCGGCAACTGACGTCTTATGGACCACAGCTAGCTGGTATGTTTTCGCGGGGGGCATCTTGATGGTTCAGGGCTGCAGGCCCACTACGTTGGCTACGTTTGTAGCCGCTCCGGACGACGTAGGTACTGGGGATTGTCAAGCTTGGTGGTTTGTGGATGGCCAAGTTGAGGTTTCACGAAGAGCTGGACTTGCTGCTGGAGCGCCTTTCCAATTCGATATGCCAACTCTGACGGTTTCAATACTAGCACAGGACGCGCTTACAGGAGATTGGGGCGTAGGTCTTGGTGGCGCTATTACTCTTTGGGATGACGGTGTTCATGGTTGTAGTGGCGCACGTATAGTGGGGAAATCCTCGGAGGACGCAATATCTTCGGGGGAATTGAAACGCCTTTTCGAGTCTTCGTCTACATCCGGACAATCTGGTGTCTATATGTACTATTCTGATCGGGCGCTTCCTGATGCGGGGTATAGCGGAATGGGTTCAGTTCTCATTACGGCTATGAACTGTCGCTATATTGGAGGTCTTTCAGGGTGGGTACAGAATAACGCAGGTGCGCCTTCGCAGATAACAGTGCACAGTGCGTACGGCATTCGTCAGTATTATAAAGCTGCAGGTGCGGCGGGACCGTGGGGGAGCGGTAGCAACCCATTTGATGGATGGCCGGATTATGCGGAAGTTGTTCCTTGCGTGCACCCAACGTACGGAGGCACGGGTGACTTCAATATGTGGAGTGCGCCCTTCTTTTTTAAACAGCAGATTAACGCTGTGGCAGGGGCAATTGTATTACAGTCGGGAGTGGATTGGCGCGGGCGGAGAGCTCTCGCATCATTGACAGTGAGTACCGACTCTAATTTCCTAAACACGAGTCCTGAAGCAGCGGTCCAAAGTGCAATTGAGGAGATCTACGCCTGTACTCGTCATGTTTATTTTGGTAGTACGGGAGAGGCACACCACTATCCGTTCTACCGTATAACGCCAAGTGGCGCTCCGCACCCCCTTGAAGTTGACTTAACTGCGCGTGTCACATTAGGAGTAAACACAGCTACGGGAGACTTGGAACTCACTACGGGGAGTACGCCTTTACTGTACGTCATGGGTACGGTTATTCCTACGATGCACTACTAAATTCTTAGGATATCGGCGCCTTAATATCCGAAGGCGACCCCGGGAAAATAATAGCAAATCCGCTCGGACCTGCGTTTAGCCACGCGGTGATTGCAGCAACTAGTGTAGCTTTCGCGGAAGATTGTTCAGGTATAGGTGTG
>Ga0164310_10000807_pt1 | contig 17192 bp, 12 predicted proteins | sample GuaBasSedimGuay1_FD_121795 | JGI IMG/M metagenome (GOLD analysis project Ga0164310, IMG submission 121795) | Subseafloor sediment microbial communities from Guaymas Basin, Gulf of California, Mexico - Guay1, Core 4569-9, 0-3 cm | ecosystem: Environmental > Aquatic > Marine > Hydrothermal vents... | reverse complement strand
TGTCACCCGGGAGAACAATCTTACCCCTTCACTGGTAGTAGAAAGCTCGACAATGGGTTGCCCCTCGTATTCGCCGGTGCCAATGTTGGCGCGGGCGTCCGCCACCATGGCTCCGGTCATCTCCGGCTGGGATTTCACATAGTATAGGAGATAAACCCGTCGTTCTGCCGGGCCCTTTGCTTCCTGGCTCCAGAGGAATTGAGCATCCGATGGGATCAATTTCTGCACTTCAGGCTTGGCAAGGATGGCCTTCACCTTGTTGGCATTGTCTATGGGCACTGCCACATAGTCGCCATATCTAGTGAGCAAAGACCGGAATGGTCGGCTTTTGTCGACCTCTTGAAATAATTCAGTGGCCTCCTCTTCCTCGGCAGTGGTGTCTGTCTGTGCCAGAAATCTGTCTATTCTGTCCAGAACAAGGCCCAGCTCATCGGGACTCTTAAGGAGTTTGAACTCCAACAAGGCGGTCTTGCCGATCAGCTTCTTGGCGCGGCTGATATCCCGGAGCCCTGGCAACTCAATAATTATCCTATTGCCACCAGCCCGCTGGATAATTGGCTCTGTGACCCCAAACTGATCTACCCTGTTTCTGATCACCCTAATAGCACTTTCTACCGCTTTGTCTCCTTGGCCAGAAGGTACATTGGAAAGGTCTGCCTCCAACACCAAGTGTGTCCCCCCTTGCAGGTCAAGTCCAAGTTTTATGGCATTGGCCTCCAGCTTCTCCAGCTTTGTTGACTCTTCCAGCCGCAAACGGGCTTTCTCCTCTTCTGAAAGAGTATGTAACTTAATTGTGGGGTAAATAGACCACAGCGAGGCAATGACCACAACGACAATGAGGACCAACCTCCAGGTCCAGCTTCTTCCCATCGTTTTCTCCTTTTCGAGTCCAGGTGTTAAAAGGTTAATGTGGCTGCAAAAAGTTAGTTTCAATGCAAGGACCGCTCTTTTGCGGTTTCAGTGTATTCGATGGCAAAGATCGACTCTATCGCTCAAGCCAGTGCCTATCTGCGTACCAGTGCGAGCATCTCTCTAATTGCTGTCTCCAGTCCCACCAGTACGGCCCTGGCGATAATGGAATGGCCGATAGAGACCTCCTCAATCTGCTTGATCTGAACGATACGGGAGATATTCTGATAAGTGAGGCCGTGTCCGGCATTGATTCCCAGACCTAACTTTTCACCAGCCATCGCCATATCCCTTATCTTCTCCCACTGCTCTGTTTCCTGGCGCAGGTCGGTGGCATTTGCATATTCGCCGGTATGAAGCTCGATGTAGTCGGCGCCGATTCGGGCTGCTTCTCTCACCTGTTTCAGGTCTGGATCAACAAAAAGACTGACCAGGATCCCACTGCTGTGGAGGGTTGAAATCGCCGCCTCCAGTTCTTTCCCTTTCTGCAGCACATCCAGCCCCCCCTCGGTGGTCAGCTCTTCTCTTTTCTCCGGCACCAAGGTGACCATATCCGGCATAATCTCTCTGGCGATACTCACCATCTCTTCTGTGGCCGCCATCTCCATATTGAGGTGAGTTTTGACCGTATGTCTCAACAGTCGCAGATCACGGTCGTTTATGTGTCTTCGGTCCTCTCTCAGGTGAACAGTGACGCCATCGGCCCCAGCCAGCTCAACCAAGACGGCAGCGGCTACAGGGTCAGGTTCTTGCGCCTTTCTCGCTTGACGAAGAGTGGCTACATGATCCACATTTACACTCAGTTTAGGCATATCAAAAACCTCCAATCCCTGACGAGAAACGAACGTGGTGGTCCTTCCGTTGTTGGCACCGTTGTAGCTAACAGACCTTTGCGCAGTACCCGCAACGAAGGGAATCTTCCGAATGGGTCAAGGTCTAAAATAATCTGTCTGTGGCCGAAAGTCAACAGAAATTACCGGAAGAGGGGTAGATATTGAGAAGAGGACTTCGTAATTGTCCCTAGCTTAATTGCTTGAACTTTTCCACTACAAAGCCAGTAGGCATAAATTCCAAACTCCAAATGTAGCTTTCCAAGACATTTGAATTTCGGCTACTATGGCTTGCCTGTAATTTGAAATCTTCCAAGATATTAAAACAGCCTCATTTGTACCTGTTGCCGTTCTTTCTGCTCTAATATTCTGACTTTCCCGTATGCGCCATCATAGCCTGGGGATATGTGAACATCTCCGTTTCTCACCTTCAAAATACCTTCACAGACCCTCAGAGGGGCAAATCCTTCCAACTCCTGTACCGGAGCCTCCATCAGGACATAAAACTCGCCTCCAAAGTGTTGTATGAGCCTGTCATACTGATTTTTCACTGTTATGGTCTCTTCTGCTACACCTAAGGCCTCGCTTATTATCTCTCCGAGGGGAACCAAATGTTTACAAGGCACTGCGTTCTGGGGAGTGAATCCCTCTGGTCTGTCGGCCAGTTCATCCACCCTGTGCATCACCCCTATAGTAAGAGGTCTCCCGCACACTGGGCAGCGGTTGTTGAGCTCCTTTGACTCCTTAGGTGACAGGCATACTTCACATTTGCGATGTCCGTCGTAGTGATATTTACCCTCTTGTGGAAAGAATTCTATGGTGCATAGAAGGCCCCTTTTGGTCTTGATCGCCTCTGTTATCTCTCTGTAAGTGAGAGGAATATCGAAAATGTTGGCCTCTCTGCCTATCTTAGCTGGGGAGTGGGCGTCGGAATTGGAGATGAGTGTGAATCTGTCTAAGCAGCTCAGACGCCAGTTCATGGGAGGATCAGAGGAAAGCCCGGTCTCCAAGGCATAGATATTCTCAGTCTGATGCCCGAAGCAGTCAACAATGCGGTCAAACCCTGAGTTGGCACCGAATAGGGAGAACCAGGGCGTCCATACATGAGCGGGAACAATGAGGCAGTCTGATGAGATATCCAGAATTAGTTTCACTAAGTCCTCGGCGGAAAGGGCGAGATTCGGCCTGCCATCTAACCTCAAATCCCCATAGGGTTGTAGTGCCCGATTGATCTGCTCAACTGTCTCAAAACCGGGCGCAAATATCAGATTATGAATCCTTTTGCCTGCTCCTTTATGGCGAAAATTGTTGCACACCTCGGTAGTCAGGATGAACAGAGTTTCGCCAAACTGAAACAGCCCCTCTCCAGCGGGCTTCAGTTTGCTTTTAAGTTCAAAAAGCCACTGGGGATGGGTGAAATCCCCAGTGCCCAGCAGCCTGATGCCTTTTGCCCTGGCGTGTCTGTCCAAACTTTCTATATCCATCTGGTTGCTTGTGGCTCGGCTGTATCTTGAGTGAATGTGAAAGTCAGCAATAAATCTGGCCATTGTTTTTTCCCTGTTGAAGCCGACTGTCAGCTCTCTATTATTAAAGTTACGGGTCCATCATTGTGGATGTCCACCAACATGTGTTTGCCAAAGACTCCAGTCTTAACTTGAAGGCCGCTTTTCCGCAAGGTCTCCACGAATCTCTGGTAGAGAGGTTGAGCCGCCTTGGAAGGTGCTGCCACAGTGAAGCTCGGCCTTCTGCCTTTGCTCACATCTCCATAAAGAGTGAATTGAGAGACTGCAAGGATTTCTCCCTTTATCTCCAAAACCGAGAGGTTTAGTTTTCCTTGTTGGTCTTCAAACACCCTGAGGTTTAGGCACTTGTGAGCAAGAAACTCCGCATCCGAAGGGCGATCATCCCTTTTGACCCCCACCAGCAAAAGTAGCCCTCTGCCAATTTGGGAGACAGTCTCACCCTCAATCAAAACTCTTGCTTGACTTACTCTTTGAGCCACTATGCGCATAGAACAAATAAGAGAGTAATTGCTGGATGGCGGGTGATAACAGAAGTTCAAAACCCAAAATGCCAAATGAGCCAAGCTCAAATTAGAGCATAGAACGCGAGCAGTGAAACGTGCTTGGCTGTTCTCGCATTGCGCTCTATCCTTTCAGGATCCAGACCTTCAGCTCAACTCGATATTCAGATTTTGACCTGTGACATTACTGCCAGGTCCTTTGCTCATAGTCAGACAGAGTCAACCTGATATCCAAGCCAAGGGCAATTGCTATTTGTGACTTTTCAACTGTACCACTGCCTTCCCAGTGCCGACGTTGTTCCGAAAGTCCGTTGCCCTGATCACTAAGGTATGTTCTCCCTGGGAAAGAGCTTCAGTAGCAAAACGGAAGCTTTCCTTTTTGGAGTCGAAGATGCCATCAGTGGGGAAGATGACCAGCCACTCACCGGAGTCGATGGAGTATTCTGCCTTTTTCAATGGGCTGGTGGCATCTTCTAGCTCTCCGCTGACAACTATCCGACCCTCTGGGAGCTGTTCGATCTTAAGTCGCCCAACCTGTGGGGGCGTATTGTCCACCACAAAGGGTCTGCTGGTTTTCTCCGCAGAGAGAGCGAGGTGAGGAGGATTGCTGAGTCGGTCAGAAGCAACCACCTTTATCAGTTGCGGTCCGTCAGGGCAAGAGGTGGTGTTCCACACATAGAAAGTGCGATGGAGTCCCTTTTTAAGAAGTTTCCAGTCTTTTTCCTCACTGCCTCTGAAGTAAAGTTCATATATTAAGCTGTCCTTGTTAGGGTCCTGGGCGACCCAGCTTATTCGCCACAGACCTCTCTGAGGCTCAGCCCTGGGTGGCTGCTGAGGCCCTAGTTCTGTCTGCCCTGGCACGAAACCCCTCTGCTGGGGCGGAGTTTCCGATGTTGGCCCTGCCTCCTCTGGATGGAGAAAGTAGGGGCTTATGTTAACCGTTTTGATCTCCGGTTTCAGGTTGTTCTGTAGGGAAGCGATGGCGACCTCCTTCAGCAGGGGCGTCACCGACTGGTTTGAAGTGGAGAGGTTGATCCGGTATTGGAGGAAACGGGCAGGAGGACTTGTGATTTGACTTCCGGTTGGGTCTTCGAGCATCTCTGACCACCGGCTCCAGGTGCTATCTGCCCGCTGGGTATTTCCTGACCGGGTCTGAAAACTGATCTTAGTCCCCTCTGGCGTTTCAGCCCTCCAGCAAATCTTTCCCCACTTCGAGATGATCGCCATGTCGAACTCCTCAGATGTGAGGTTTCCATGTTTAGCATAGTGAGGCATAAGACGGTAGAGCTTTCCTTCAGTGCCAACAAATATCTCGCCCCTGTGCTTCTTGTAAAGCGAAAGAGGTTGAGATTGCTGGCACTTCAGAAGAATGGTCCATTTCCCTTCCGGGGTGACGGAGTAGATTACTCCCTTTTCTCCTGTACCCACTATTAGGTTCCCTTGTTGGTCCGTCACTAAAGAGAGAAGAAGGGGCTCCGAGGAGTGCCAGAGACGCCACACAGCACCAGAGGTAGTGATCTTATAAAGGCTAGAACCCTGAGATTGAGGTTGGGTAGGATCTTGAGCCTCTGTGTGCGGGGCAGATCCCGACATAGCCCCCACATAGAGGTCTGCCTCTGGGGTGAGCACTAGACTGTGAATCTCTCTCTCTGGGGCGTCGTAGAGGGCCGTCACTTTGCCCTTTTGGTCAACCTTGTAAACAATTCCCGAACCCTCGGTTCCGGCGTACACAGATCCAGCCGGATCGCAGACCAAGCACATAATATGATTGTCCGTGGAGGCGAAGAGTTCTTCTACCTCCCCTTTAGGTGAAATTTTCAGAATCCTCGCCTTCTCACCAGTGCCAGCGTAAAGACATCCCTTATCATCCAGGGCGAGGCTCCATACATATCTCTGCCCGGTAGGGCAAAAGGTGGAAGCTATACCTTCAGAGGTGATTCTATAGATGATCCCATCAGGAGAAGAACCAGCGTAGAGATTTCCTTTCCTGTCCACCGCCAGACTGTGGATACCTACTTCTGGGGAGTCGAAGAAGAGTGTTTTTCTTCCCTTGCTATCTATGCGGAATATCTTACCGTCATTGCCTGTGCCTATGTAAAGATTTCCTCTTCTGTCCTCCACTATGCACCAGATGTAGAGCTCTCCCGTGTCTGTGACCTGCTGGAAGTCGGGTGCCAGGATAACTTCCCCCTCGCTGGTGACAGAGATGTTATAAGGTTCTCCCCGGCCAAAATCTGACTGGGTGTTATCTTTCCAGATGGTTGGCGTCACTGCTCTGAGAGGAGCTACCAGAAGAGCGAGATTTAAGAATAATATTGTGAAAACCCCTTTTCGTGGCATAGTTTTCCTCCGTTTCTGGAAAAAGGGCAGAGGGATTACCCGGAAGTTCTCAGAAAGTTTGAATGATAAATCTACCTGTTTCTTAAGCCGAAAGCAAGGATTTTTTTGAAGCAAGGGGAGAGGCGACAGGGAAAAACATCCATATATCATACAGAGGACCGTTTATTAGCCAAGTCCGCTCACCTCGGCTCGGATTCTTTTCAGTTTTTTCATCACATTGTTTTCTCCTCGGCCAAAATAGTCGTGAAGCTTTTCATATTCGGCAAAGAGTTTTTCGTAGATCATCTGGTTTTGGGTGATGGGGCGGTAGCTCTTTTCTTTCAGGTGGGCCATATTGCGAACAGCGGAGACGATGTCGTCGTAGCCGCCGTTTTTGCTGCCGGCTGCGACTGCCCCGAACATAGCCGAACCCAAGGCAGAGGCCTGAGCCGATGCAGCCAATTTTATCTCCCTGCCGGTCACATCAGCGAAGATTTGCATTACCAGCGGATTTCTTTCTGGCAGACCTCCACAGGCGTACAGTTCCTCAACTGCCACGCCCGCCTCTTCAAAAGCTTTGATGATCTTTCTGGTACCGTAGGCAGTGGCCTCGATGAGTGCCCGATAGATCTCCTCTGCTCTGGTGTTCAGGGTGCAACCTAAGAGGCATCCAGTCAAGTTGGCATCCACCAATACGGACCGGTTGCCGTTCCACCAGTCCAGTGCCAAAAGTCCGCTCTCTCCCGGTTTAAGTCGAGATGCCTTTTCTGCCAGAAGCGTGTGAAGGTCCACGCCCCGGCGTTCTGCCTCGGCGGAGTATTCCTTGGGCACAGCGTTTCGGATGAACCAAGCATATATGTCACCTACTGCCGACTGTCCTGCCTCAAAACCGAAGTATCCGGGTAAGATTCCGTCCTCTACCACACCGCACATTCCCTCTACAGTTTCTTGCTTCCTGCCCAGCAGCATATGGCAAATGGAGGTTCCCATTATCATCACCATCTTGCCTGGTTCGGTCACAGTGGTGGCGGGCACGGCCACATGGGCATCCACGTTGCCCACGCAGACGGCAGTTCCCTCTATCAAGCCAGTAAGTTGGGCCATACGTTGGGTTATGCCACCGGCCTTTGTGCCCATCGGATAGATGTCCCGGGAGAGTTTCTCCTCTACCACATTCTCCAGACGTGGGTGCAGTGCCCTGAAGTACTCTCGGCTGGGATAACCGGTCCTTTTGTCCCACATTGCCTTGTAGCCAGCGGTACACAGATTGCGCTTCTCCTCTCCGGTGAGCTGAAGGACAATCCAGTCGGCCGCCTCTATCAGTCTATCGCAAGCCTCATATATTTCGGGGGCCTCGTTCAGGATCTGTAAGGTCTTGGCGAAAAACCACTCCGAGGATATCTTGCCGCCATACCTGGCCAGGAACGCCTCTTCTCTTTCTCTGGCTACCTGGTTGATCCTGTCGGCCTCAGGCTGAGCAGCGTGGTGTTTCCATAGTTTAACCCAGGCATGGGGATTGTCTTTATACTGATCCAGCATACATAGAGGTGTGCCCTGTTTGTCAATGGGCATCATAGTGCAGGCGGTGAAATCTGTACCCAGTCCGATCACATCCTGGGGCCTTGCTCCGCTTTTTCGGAGCACAGCCTGAATAGTACTCTTCAATGCTTCAATGTAGTCAGCTGGATTCTGCAATGCCCAGTCGGGCTCCAGTTGGGTCTTTCCATCCGGCAACACCGTGTCGATCACGCCATCTTGATAATTGTACACCGAGGTGGCCACCTCTTCACCTGTGGCCACATCCACCAGCACAGCGCGGGCCGACTCTGTTCCGAAGTCTACACCTATGGAATACTTGACACTAGCCATTCTTCTTTTTCCCCTTTTCTGCCGAATTTTCAAAAGCCTTCTTGATCTCCTGCTGGAGTTTTTGGGTCATGGCCAAAGCGCCTAGAAGTTGATCTTCCACTTGGGGATTGTCAGAAGGACGGAGTTCCCAGGCCTGTTTGAGGGCATCGAAAATATTTGTTATCTTCTTTTCCATGATATGGATAAGATCCTCCTTGCTGGGTCTTCTTGTTTTCAGCCCCACTCGGAGACCACCGTAGAGGCCGAACCTCTCCATCTCTGCCTCTACTTCTTCCCTTTCCTCAGACGTGAGTTCTCCCAATCCTTCAGTGAGCTCTATCCCCCTTACGAACTCAAACCTGGGGTCTTGCTCCAGGATGTCTGTGAACTCTTCCAAGCTGAGAGAAGGGTAGTCCCCATCTTTACAGAGATAGATCCACAGCTTTTTTACGGGGACGTAGAACTCTTCGTCCCGTTTCACAATAGCGGCCACCAGGTTCAATAGTCTCGACTGCAAGGCGTCCACTTGAGAATCTCCACAGTTGTAGGGCGGATTCGATTAAGACTTCCTTGAGGTCAAGTCTCGGTAGTCATCAGCGGTCAATCCGTCCAGCCATCTCATCGCCTCATGATAATTTTTCTGGTGCGAAAGCATAAACCAGAGCATAGAGGCCAATTCAAGCTCCATTCTGTGATTAGCCAACCACTGCTGCTCTTTTTTTGTGTACTCTGGGAAATTCTCCGTCAGAAAGTCCTGGTATCGCTGAAGTCGTTCTCTCCACTCGGGGTTTCGCGCCAGTTTCCTCTGCATCTGTCTTATGATTTTGCCTAACCGGAGGTTAACCCCTTCTTGAGCTTCGATGAGATCCAACTCCTCATGTGACATCTGGTCTACCATGTCGATACGCGAGTCAGCCGGGCTCTGCATAACGTAGTGCCAGATGCGAAGCTCTTCCTCCTTACTTCCAGACATTGCTTGCCCCCTCTGAACATCCCTAATGTCAGAAGCTTCTGTTCCATTACACAAGATATTTCATTTCATTTATAATCTAGATCCTGTGGTTAACCGTATATCTTTATTCCTTTCGATCTGAGTTCTAAGAATATTTTCTCCAGATCTGGAGATTGCTTCAGAGGTAGTTTTACCTTTTGCCCGCTGTAGGAAGAGAGATAAACAGCGTTTATGGCCTCAATAGCCTTTTTGCCGTCTTCTCCGGTAACCAATGGCTGCTTGTCGTTCAGTATGCAGTCGCAGAAGTGTTCCAATTCCTTCTTATAGCGATGATTGGCCTTCAGTTCTTCATCCAGATTCCATTGATTAAAGCGAGTGATATCGGTGACTCGGCTGCCGTTTTCATAGAGTTTCATAGAAAAGGGCTCAATTGAGGAGCAGCTCCATCCCGGACCGTGCTGAATCTCCAAGGAGGCCCTTGAGCCGTCGACGAGTACGTATTCATTCAGTGGTTTGTGAGTCATCCGTGTCATATGGTGAATGCTTACTCCACCGTTCTGGTGTCGGAGTACTGCTACTGCCTGATCTTCTACCTGGCGACCCTCGAGCAGGATGGAGACCTCGCCGCTTACCGTATGGATCTCGCCCATCCACCAGCGACAAAGGTCTATAGTGTGACTGCCGTGATCCTGGAATATACCGCCCCAGGTCTGCAGTGAGTCTCGCCATCCGCCGTGTCCGTATTGGCACCAGCTCCAATCACACCTCACCTGAAACACCTGCCCCAGGCTGCCTCCATCAATCAACTGCTTGGCGTAAAGATAACTTTTGTCAAATCTTTTCATAAATGCCACCATCAGCGTCACTCGGTTCTGGGCACACACCTCTATCATTCGGTCGCATTCTGCCGCAGTTCGTGCCATCGGTTTTTCACAGAGGACGTGCTTTCCCGCTTGAGCTGCTTTAATGACCTGTTCCTGGTGAAGATAGACGGGAGAGCCGATGATTACGGCCTCTATGTCAGCGTTGCTTAAGAATTCATCGTAGTCGAAATAGGCTTCTTTGGGGCCATACATCTTCTGCGCCCAGGCAAGTGCCTTCTCATCTGGATCTGCCAGAGCCACTAATTCTCCATTCTCCAGATATTTCATTATAGGGCCATACATATATCGAACAGTTGCCCCACAGCCGGCTATACCCAATTTCAATTTGCGCATCCGTACACTCTTTGTTATTGTTGTTTTCTAAGATTGATCCTCTAAAAAGTCGAGTATCTCCTCCCTGGCGTGAGGAGATTCACTCTGTTAGACAAATAATCTTATCTAACAGGGCAAGTCTTCTCCCTTCAAGAGAGAGGGGGCATTTCGGACTTTTTACGAGTCAATAATTATAGAGTCCCACCATTTATCCTTCTGCCAATATGGTCCTCTGTCCGTTCCAGGGGGCAACTCTACGTTTTCACTGCTTTTTTCATCTATCAAACTCATCCTCGATCTCTCCCACGATTTTCTCTACGATATCCTCGACGGTCACTATGCCAAGGGGAATATTTCTTCTGCTTACCACAATCATCAGGGGATGGGGGCTCTCCTGCATCAGGAACAACAGGTCTTCAAGCCTGGTTGTAGCCCTGACTGTGGATACTGCCCTTATCAAAGGTCTTATGGGGACATCTGGGTTGAGCCCGAGCAGGTCGGTAGCGACGATGATACCGAGGATGTGAGAGCGCCTTCTCTCAAAGACTGGGATTCGGGAATACCCGCTCTTCCTCACGGCCGAAACTGCCTGGCCTACAGAGGAGTCAGCGCTGAGAGAGACAACCAACTCCAGGGGAACCATAATCTCTCTGACCGGAGTGTGTCCGAAGTCAAATGTCCGGTAGATCATCCTTGCCTCCTGAGCAGTTACAACCCCGTCCTTCTGACCTTCTTTAACTAACATTTGGAGTTCCTCTCTGCTGAGGGGAAGTCTGCCCTCATATTGGGTTTTCTTCGTTAATCTAAGCAGCATAGTGGCTGGCGCTGAGGTGATAGAGACCACTGGCGCCAGGAGAGTGGAGAACCCCTTGAGGATATCCGCAAACCAAAGCACCAAAACATCTGACCGGTGATAGAAGAAGGTTTTGGGAAGAATGTCTCCGAAGACCAGGATAATCGGTACCATAATGAGGGTGTTTAGAAGCTCTGCCCTTTGGCTGTGGCCGAAATGGACAATCAGATAAGTGGCCATCGAGGAGGCGGCGATCACCCCTATGTTTGTTCCAACCAGCGTAGTTGCTAGCACCTTCTCAGGGGTTTTTAATAACTGCTGGATAACCCTCGCCCTCTTATTGCCCGATTCGGCCAAGTGACGAATTCTTATCCGGCTGCAGGAGACTACGGCTGTCTCCATCCCAGAGAAAAAGGCGCTGAGCAGCAAAAATAGAGCGATTAACGGAATAAATCCGATCATTCTCGAACCTTCTTTATCTCTAATTCTACAATCCGGTTCCTTTGAGCCTCAATCACTTTGATCTGTAGCTGATCGATGCGGAAAGATTCTCCCGTTGTGGGGATTCTGCCGATTTTGTTGATAACAAATCCACCTACAGTCTCCACATCCTCGGCCTCAATAGTAGTCCCAAATATCTGGTTGAATCTCTCTATTTCCATTCGTGCAGAGACTCTTATTGTACTCTGGTCCGTAAACTTATACCTTTCTCTTCGAGTAGGTTGATTTATAACTCTGCCCACTACCTCTTCTAACAGGTCGTCTAAGGTTACCACTCCCGCCAACGCACCATATTCATCCACTACAACAAACAGATGCTTTTTCCGGCCTTGGAACTCGGCTAGCAGTTGGTTTAACCTTTTGGTTTGGGGGACAAAGTCTACCTCTCGGACCGGCAGAGGGCCTTCTTGCCCCTCACCTTGGTAAGCTAATAGGTCCTTAGCATAGACTATTCCCACGATATTCTCTTTTGAACCCCGGTACACAGGAACTCTGGAGTAACGTCTCTCCTTTACTAAACGGCAGGCCTCAGATAGCGAGGTGCTCTCCTCTAAGCTGAAAACCTCAACTCTGGGGGTCATGATCTCTTTCACTGTGGTCTGCTCGAGTTCAAGGATATGGGTGATGGTCTCTTTCTCGAATCCTGCTACCACACCCCTGCTATGTCCAAGAGTTATCATTGTCTTCAACTCGTCCTCGGTAAGCCTGGCAATCTTCTGCTCTTCGGGATATATAAGTTGCGTCAGCGCCCTCAAGGCTTCCCGCACCGGCAGTATAGCTGTGGAGAAAAGATAAAGAGGCAAAGCCGCTCTCTTTGCCAGCCTCTCTGAATTGTGCACCGCTATGCTCTTGGGGGCTATCTCTCCTACGGCAAGGATCAACAAGGTCATAAAAAAAGTAGCAATCCAGACGCCTTTGTCCCCCAACAGCGCTATAAGCACACTGGTGGCTAAGCTGGCTGCAAGGACATTCACCAGCGTATTGCCCACCAAGACAGAGGTGAGAAGCCGACGAGGATGTTGAAGCTGAGAGACCACAAGCTTAGCCTCTGATGACTTCTCCTGTCTCATTCTGCCTAATTGAAGTCTACTCAGGGAGAAAAAGGCAGTCTCTGCTGAAGAGAAGAACCCCGACAGAAGCAGAAGTACCAGCAGTAGAAACAGTTGTAGAGGTAAGTCCATATCTCCCCGTTCACCTTACCGGGGTCAAGGATACGCAAAAATGGTGCATACCAAAATCCGAATGCCAAAACGGGAAGCGTGAGGAGTGAAACGTGATGCGTGAATGGCCAATCAATCACGTTTCACTCCTCAGTTTTACACTACCATTTCAGCTTTGACGTTTGAGCTTTCCTGGTTTGGCATTTGGGATTTTGTCATTATGAGCTTGGTGTCCCAATTTATCTGGCGAACCAAGCTATTCTTCTCGCCTATTTTCCAGCTTTCTCAGTCGTTTCCTCGCTGCCCTGCCCCATTCGCTTGAGACACCATAGCGAGCTACTATCCGGCCGTACAGGCTCTTAGCCTGGTCAAATCTATTCAGCCTCTCACAGGCCTGGGCTGCTTTGTATTGGGCGGTAACTGCCCACATCTGTTGCTCCGGATTCAGGTAGACTACTCTGAGATACCAATAGAGGGCCTTCTGGTATTCCCCTAAGTTGAAATAGCATTCAGCGATGTAGAATCTGATCTCCGCCTCCTGCTCCCCGGTGCTCCACTGTAGACAGTGATTGAACTGCTCGATGGCCTTTTCATATTTCTCCAGTTCCATCAGGAAGACCCCGATCTTCACCTTCACTCGGGGTATAGATTCATAATCAGGGAAGCGGTCGACCAGCTTCTCCGCCGTCTCCATTGCCAGGCCCAACTGCCCCAGTCTTTCGTAAGCGAGAATGAGATTAAACATAGCATCAGGGCACAGAGCCCCAGTGGTATCCGCCAATACCTTCTGGTAAGCGTCCGCAGCCTTGGCGAACTGCCGTTCCAGGTAATAAAGCCCTCCCAGTCTCATATTGACCTGGTCGATGTAGGCACTGGACGGGAAATTTTCGCAGAAGTGAATAAGACCCTGAATTGCTTCGTTCTTTTTGCCCTCTTGTAGGAGGCAGACGGCGATGTAGTAGGAGGCGTCGTCGGCAAACTCACTTTCAGGGAACTTTTCCAGGACTCGTCGGAATTGTCCTCGTGCTCGCTTATACGCCTTTTGCTCTAACCAGAGCAATCCCCGTTCGTACTCAAATCGGGCCAACCATTGCTTCGCCGCTGGCAGGCGGCCAAATCTCTTTTTAAAACTGCGCAGGGCCCTGGCAGCCTGCTTTCGCTGCCCAGTTCGCAACAGACAGATCGCCATCCCACCAGCCGCCTCCATGCGCTGCTGATCAAGGGAGACGGCTAAGCCGTAGGCTGAAAGAGCATCTTTGTATTTCCTCTGACTGAATAGGATGGAACCTATCCTCTCTGCGGCCTCCGGGGCAAAAGGACTGGAGGAAAACTTCTCGGTCAACTCCCTGAAGACCCCCACGGCCTCGGACTCTTTTCCCAGTGAGAGCAGCAGCTTCCCCTTGAAGAAGAGTACACTGTCTGAAGCGCTGTCTTGAGGAAAGAGCCGGAGGTGCTGGTTGTAAAGCCTCACTGCTTCGGCGTATTTGCCCTCTTTCTCATAAATGGACGCCAAACCCAACAGGGCCCTTTTAACCGTCCGTTTCTCCAAATTGTCAGAAGAGAACGCCGGTGTTTCATCCGCTTCACCTATCTGTTTCAAAATCTCCCGGTAGAGCACACTGGCCTTGTCTGCCTGTCCGATTTGCGAGTAAGCCTCTGCCAGATATAGACGGATAAGCTGGAGAGGCTGGTCTGTGGGAAGGTTCTGAGTAAGCAGAGTGCGAAACTCACCGGCTGCCTCTTGGAACTTCCCCTGTAGAAAGAGAAGTCTGCCCAGTTGAAAGCGAGCCCTGCCTGCCAATTGGCTGCCGGGATATTGAGACAGCAGACTTCGGAAGGAAGACTCGGCAGCCTTAAGGTCTCCCGTTTCCTTCTGGCAGATGCCGATCCCGAACCGGGCATCGTCAGCATAAGAGCTCTGCGGAAATTGGTTTTCCAACCTTTGGTAGATGGATATTGCTCGCTGGGCAAGGCTGGGGTCGTCTGAGCTCAATCCCCGATAGGCGTCACCGATTCTTAAGAGAGCAAAGTCGAGACGATCGCTGTCCAGGTAGGTCTCCAGAAATTGCTGGTATGAATCAAGCAGAAGGCTCCATCGGACCGAGTCAGAAGTGGCAGCCGAAAGGGTGGTCTCGATAAGAAAAATGGCAGCATCATCTGCCCAACTGCTTTCAGGATAGTTCTTCGTCAGCACCTGGTAGGCCCCGACCGCTTTTTGGTGAAATTCCTCAGCCGCCTGCGCTTGACCGTTCAAGGAACATTTCTGTTGTAACTTAATATAGCACTGGGCCAGTAGATACTGGGCGGTATCAGCATGGCTGCTCTCCGGGTATTTCTCCACGTAGGCCTTGAGAACAGATGCTGCCTCTTCAAAATCCTTCAGCTCTCTGTAACAGGCAAGGGCCAAGCTGTACAGGGATTGCTCCTCTGAACTCTCGGTGAGTCTGTCCTTTAGGATCTGGAAAAGTCTCTTTGTTGCGCGCCTCCAGTCTGGCGAAAACTGCTGTATATACTCTAGTCTCTGACGGGCTTCCGCGGCGAACTGACCAGTGGGGAAGCGCTGCAGGAGCAGTTGATATTCCTCACTGGCCCGGGCTGGCTCGCCCTGCTGCTCCAGACAGCGGGCAAGGGCAAATTGGGAGGACTCAGCAATCGCAGAAGCCCCCTGAGCCAGCTCCTGGTAAAGTGAGACCGCTCTGTTCAACCAGTGAAGCTCTCTCTGGTAGATCTTGGCCAGTTCAAATTTCACCCTTTCGGCCTCCTCTTTCTGTTCGCAAAACGAGACATATTCGGTGTAAAATCCAGCCGCCTCAGCCGCCTGTGCATTTCTCAGATAGGCCCGGGCTAAGAGCTGGTAGGAGGATTTCACATATTTTGAATTAGGTGCCAGAGCCTGCAGCTTTCTGAAATTGCGCAAAGCCGATTCTAGTTTATTCTGATTTATGTAAGCCCTTTCCAGGCCGAATATTGCCTCTGGCCGCCGAGGGCTTCGGGGAAAAACTTTAAGGAAACTCTGGTACCAGAGGATGGCCAGAGAGTCCTCTCCTGCTTTTAAATGGGAGTCAGCCAGATCTAACAGTGCTTTCTCCTTCAACTCCCCCTCTGGCAGTATCCCGATGGCCTGGCGGAGAAACCCCAACGCCTGTGAGAACTGCCCCTTTTTCCGAAGCCGGTCTGCCAACAGAACTGCTGCCTGGGCTGTAGCGGGGTTCTGAGGGAACTCCTTTTTTAAGCGAAGGAAAATCCTCTCGGCTTCAGTGAGGTTGTTCTGTTCAAGCCTGATTCTGGTGGTCTCCAACAGGGCCCGGGGTCGCCACCCGGCAGAGGAGACTTTGGTGAGTTCGGAAAGGGCTCCAGCATAGTTGCCTGCCTTCCAGTTAGATATCCCCAGCCAGTAGTGGGCCTCGTCTGTCAGGGGTGAATCCTTGTACTCGGTGATAAGTAGCCTCAAGGCTTGGACTGCCTTCAGGGGCTGTTGGACCTCGTAGAATATCTTGCCCGCTTCCAGTAGGGCCTCTGGAGCCAAATTGCTGCCTGGGAAAAGGCCCTGGAGTCTCAGGTAGGTCTCTGCAGCCTTCGGGGGCCAGTTCAAAAAGGCCAAAGACTGAGCACATCCCTTCCATGCCTCAGGCAGATGTATGTCTTCTGGATGGCTCACGATGAAGTCCTGATAGCTGTGCAGAGCTTCTTCGAACTTTTCTGCTTTTAGGTAACAGTGGGCAAGCAGAAGCTGAGCTGCCGGGGCCTTCGGGTCTGTTGGTCGGTCTCGAAGAAACCGCCGAAGCTGCTCTATCGCCAGTTCGTACATCCGATCCTGGTAGAGCTTCTGGGCGAAATCCAACTCACCGGTCTCTCGAGCCCGAACATGAGTTTGTCCCAGGAACGAACAGATTATGAGCAGTATTATCGCTCTTCTCATCCGTTTTTCTGTAGACCTCCTCCCCAGTTTTTTAGGGCGCCAAACAGACGGACGGATTGTTGCTGGCAGTTCTCCTGTAGCAAGAGGCAGACAGGTTTTTTGAGAACAGGGTGGAGTAGCAGAGGTTCGATTTCGCAGAGGGGCATCAGGGCAAATGCCCGTTGGTGCAGTCGGGGGTGAGGGATTATTAGATTCGGTTGCTTTAGAACTAAGGCGTCGTATAGTAAGAGGTCTAAGTCCACAGTCCTTGGGCCCCATGGTTGGATGCGCGTTCGACCCAGTCTCTTTTCAATCCGCTGGGTGAGGTTCAGCAACTCCTGAGGGGATAAAACCGTATCAGCTTTGACCACTGCGTTTAGGAAAAGAGGTTGTTCAGCAAAGCCCAACGGAGCGGTCTCGTAAAGCGAAGAGAGACAGAGAATTTCAATCTTCCGGGAAAGCATCTCAACTGCTTGCTTTATGAAGGCCTCTCGATCCCCGAGATTTGACCCCAGGCCGATGTAGACTGTAGCCATTTACGAGCTCTCCTCTGCTTCCTTAATAAAAAGTCAAATTTCAACGCAAAGACGCAAAGACCGCAGAGAAAACAAAACACATAATTATCTGATTATTAAGAATATTTTCCTTTGCGTCCGTTCGGCTGGCTCAGGGCGAAGCCTTGGCGGCTTTGCGGTAAGAATCAGCTTTAGGGATTTTTTACGAGTGAATCTCCTTGGGGGTGATTGTAGACCCGGTGGATCTC
>Ga0164310_10000806_pt1 | contig 17197 bp, 25 predicted proteins | sample GuaBasSedimGuay1_FD_121795 | JGI IMG/M metagenome (GOLD analysis project Ga0164310, IMG submission 121795) | Subseafloor sediment microbial communities from Guaymas Basin, Gulf of California, Mexico - Guay1, Core 4569-9, 0-3 cm | ecosystem: Environmental > Aquatic > Marine > Hydrothermal vents... | reverse complement strand
GGCTCCGGAGGGAGATTAGCTGTCCTGAGCTTCGACGCCCATCTGGACCTAAGGGACGAGTACATGGGTTGGAGGGTGTCCCACACAACCTTCATGCGCAGGATAGACGAGGAGGTTAAACCCAAGATCGTTGAGGTCGGCGTCCGAGCTGCCTGCAGAGAAGAGGTAAGATACGCTGAGAACTCCGGAATCCACGTCTTCACGTCCATGGAGGTCCTGAGAAGAGGCCCCGAAGATGTTGCGGAGAGAGTTAGAGGCTTGCTTGAAGGCTGCGACTCTATCTACTTGACTGTTGACATGGATGTTCTGGACCCCGCTTTCGCCCCCGCCGTTCAGAACCCCGAGCCGGAAGGCCTGACGATGCACACCCTCCTCGAGGCCCTATCTGGAATTTGCGACCGGAGGATTGCCGCCTTCGACGTCGTGGAGGTCGCTCCAAACTACGATGAAGGAGTAACAGCTATAGGAGCCGCGAAGATCATATTCGAGGTTCTATGCTGTTTGGAGGGAAGACGCCGGGCTGAAACCCAAAGTTGCTCATAGATTCATACAAGTTTAGATAGTCTGCACATTATTTTTATATACTTCCTTAATTCTTCAAGGATGAAGGCTCTAAGGAAAGCGAAGGCGATTTATCGTCCCGTTTCGGGCATACGGCACGCGGGGTGTGGCTGTAAGTCTTGGAGATCATCAAGACGGAGAACCTGACGTATACCTATCCGATCGGGGAGAAGCCGGCCTTCAGCAACGTATCTATAACCATCAATAAGGGGGAGTTCGTCCTCCTGACGGGTCCCAGCGGATGTGGTAAGACGACCCTCTGCCGATGCTTTAACGGGCTTATCCCCCACTTCTACAACGGAACGTTGGAGGGTAAGATCACGGTGGCCGGCATGGACGTGACCGAACACCCCATCCACGAGTTCGCACAGCACGTCGGACTCGTCTTCCAGAACCCGGAGAACCAGCTCTTCGCCCTCTCCGTCGAGAAAGACGTCGCCTTCGCCCTAGAAAACTTGGGGCTTCCAAGGGAGGAGATAAGGAGAAGGGTTGACTGGGCTCTCGAGGTTACGGGCATAACGGACCTCAAGGATAGAGCTCCCTACGAGCTGAGCGGAGGCCAGCAGCAACGCGTCGCGATCGCCTCCGTCTTAGCCATGAAGCCAGATGTCATAGTCCTCGACGAGCCTACATCTTTCCTAGACCCTCTGAGCGCCAAGAAGATATTCGATGTCATAGGCGGTCTGAACAGAGAGCTGGGCATAACGATCATCCTAGTCGAGCACCGTTTAGACCTAGCCGCCCGCTACGCAGACCGGATAATAGTTATGGACGAGGGTAAGATAATTCTGGATGGTAAGCCTAGGGAGGTCTTCAGCTCAGAGGAAGCTAGGCTGGTAGGTGTGGGTATACCTAGAGCAACCCGGCTCTATCAGATTCTCAAGGGTATGGGCCTCGACTTGGGCGGCGTCCCCATAACCTCTGAGGAAGCCTCCAAGATGGTGAGGGAGGCCCTAACCCGTAGAGCTCCAAGCAAAAACCCTTTGGGAAGACGTGAGGCGGGTACGCAGGTTCTTCCAGCCGGGAAAGTAGGGTCGAAAAACGTGATCGAGGTCGAAGACGTGTACTATACGTATCCGAATGGCGTTGAAGCCTTGAGGGGGGTTTCTCTGAAGATTCGTGAAGGCGAGTTCGTCGCCATAATGGGGCAGAACGGGGCTGGCAAGACGACATTGGTCAAGCATTTCAACGGGTTGCTGAAGCCTACAAGGGGACGGGTCTTGATCGACGGTGTTGAAACGAGAGGCGTGAGCGTTGCGAGGCTCGCCAGAAAGGTTGGGTTCGTCTTCCAGAACCCTGACCACCAGCTCTTCTGCGAAACCGTTGAGAAGGAGGTGGCCTTCGCCCTAAAGAACTTCGGATTCGACGAGGAGACGACGAGGAAACGTGTTGACTGGGCTCTTAACATACTCGACTTGACGGAGTACCGCGATGTCTCGCCTTTCATGCTCAGTGGAGGTGAGAGGAAGCGTGTCGCTCTGGCCTCGGTCTTGGCGTGGGACCCCGAGGTACTCATCCTTGACGAGCCTACGATAGGCCAAGACTACAGGCAGAAGGAGAGGCTCATGAACTTCATCATGCAGCTCAACGCGCAGGGGAAGACCGTGATAATAGTGACGCATGACGTAGAGTTCGTGGCGGAGTGCAAGCCGAGGGTCATCTTGATGGCTGAGGGGAAGATTCTAGCCGACGGGGACCCCCACAAAGTCCTAACCGACCTGAACCTGCTGGAACGTGCCTCCTTAACGCCTCCCGAAGCCTCCCAGATATTGGAGGAGCTAAAGGATGTTGGGGTCGACGGCGAGGCTATAGATGTCTACGAGGTTAGCAGGCTGATCATGGAGAGGTTTAAGAGCGGCTCAGGGGTGGAAAATCCGTGAGCGTGTTCGACGGCTTCAAGTTCAGGAAGGTTTCGTCCCCAATTCATAGACTTGACCCTAGGGTGAAGTTCCTTTACGTCTGCGTGACCTTCACCGTCGCCATTCTCTTCATCCAGCTGATACCCCTCCTGTTACTCTTTCTGATCCAGTTACCCATGATCTTAGCGGCTCGCGTTCAGAGGGAGTGGATGAGGTCCATGAAGGGCTCAGCCTTCTTCGCGGCTCTGATCTTTGTCATGAACGCTCTATCCCTCTACTTTTACGGGAGCTTCGACTCAGTCTTCTCCGTGATTGAAAGGTCCCTAGCTGTGACCGTACGGTTCCTAGTTCTCATCGCATCCTTCTCCGTCTTCTTCCTGACGACGTCTCCTGACCATTTGGGGCTGGCCCTAGAGCAGAGCGGAATCCCCTACGATGTCTGCTTTGCATTCACGACCGCCGTCAGGTTCGTCCCCGTCTTGGCTGAGGAAGCCCAGACGATCATAGACGCCCAGAGGGCTAGGGGCCTCGAGCTAGAGAAGGGAAACTTCATGAGTAGGGTGCGGAAATACATACCTATCTTGATTCCACTAATAGTTAGCGCGATCCGGAGGAGCCTCGAGCTCGCGGAGGCTATGGAGTCAAGGGCTTGGGGAGCAAACCCTAAACGTACCAGCCTGTACGTCCTAAAGATCGGTCGGGGAGACTACTATCTCCTAGCCGCCTCCATACTCATGCTGGCGGTATCCCTTTACGTGTGGTTCTACGTTCCCATACCTTCCCTCTCGTAACCCCTCAGCCTTGAGCAAAAGGTATTTCTTGACGGCCACTGATATTATTGGGAGAGGGATGACTCGTCATGCCTTACTGTCCAGAATGTGGCGGTGAACTCCATTACATAACGGTAACTAAACGTTACGTATGTAAGAGCTGCGGGCTCACCTTAACTCATCAAGAACTCATCGAGATGAAGCAGAAATTGACGCCTTCGGTCGAGTCCGAGGAGGAGAGGAGAAAGAGGCTCCATAAAGAATACCTCAAATGGTGGTTCTCAAAGAAGAGGTGAAAAGTACAGATCGTAGGAGGGTTCCTTTTTGGTCTCTAACGTCGAGATAATCTGCGTCGGAAACGAGCTCTTGATAGGCAAGACTTTGAACACGAACGCTCACTGGCTCGCCAAGAAGGTTACAACCCTCGGGTTAGCAGTTAAGAGGATAACCGTTGTGGGAGACGACGTGGAAGAGATAGCTCAAGCCGTCAGGGAGGCCATCCAACGTAAACCGGCATTCATAATCACTACGGGAGGGCTTGGACCCACCTTCGACGACAAAACCTTAGAGGGGGTAGCCGAGGCTCTGGGACGAAGGTTAGAGAGGAACGAGGAAGCCCTCAAGATGGTTGAGGAAAAGTATAAGCAGTACGCGGCTGAAGGGCGTATAGACCGCTTCGAGATGACCCCCCACCGCGTTAAGATGGCTACCCTCCCAGAAGGCTCGAGGCCCTTGAGGAACCCCGTCGGAACGGCTCCGGGAGTCATAACTGAATGTGAAGGAGTCGTCCTAGTCATGTTGCCCGGCGTCCCCCAGGAGATGACGGCGATCTTCGAGGAGTCGGTTGAGCCTCTGCTCCGTAAAGCCGCCGGAAACCTCACATTCTACGAGGCAAGCGTGGAAGTTTGGGGAATCCCTGAATCAACCCTCGCACCTCTAATCGACAAAGCTATGCACGACAACCCATACGTCTACATAAAGTCGCATCCGAAGGCGGCTGAGGGAACATCTCACATAGAACTACACATCTCAACGACCTCCGAGAAGCCTGAAGATGCGCGTAGGAGGATCAGCAAGGCTGTTATGCAGATGTCCGAGATGATTCAACGGGAAGGCGGAAGGATAAGACCGCGTAGGGTCTGAACGGGCAACACCGCCGTCACGCTGAAACTGTCTGAGAAAAAACCTTTTCTTCCTCCCATGCAAAAATTTTTAGTGGTTGCTATGAGGCCAGCAGGCTAGACGATGAGGCAACGATGATTTGAGACCCGGGTTCCTGAGCAACCGTCCCCTTTATATCTCTCGGCTGTGAACCTCTCTTCGGAGATTGTTGGGGTGGAGGGCTGAGAGAACCGTGTTCATAGTCTTCTTCGTGGGAACGGCTGGCTCCGGGAAGTCTCTCCTCACGGCCTCCTTCTCCGAGTGGCTGAGGATCGAGAAGCAGAAGGTTGCGACCCTAAACTTGGATCCTGGAGCGACGAGGCTCCCCTACACCCCGGACGTGGATGTCCGCGACTACATACGGGTGGAGGAGATCATGGACAAGTATGGTCTGGGACCTAACGGCGCGCTCATATTGGCGGCCGACCTCATAGCCGACGAGGCCAGCAGGCTGGGGACGGAGCTGAGCGAACTCAACCCGGACATAGTTTTGGTGGACACGCCTGGGCAGATGGAGCTCTTCGCCTTCAGGGCGAGCGGGCCTTACATAGCTAAGGAGCTAACTGAAGGCCCGGAGGCGATCGTGTACCTCTTCGACGCGGTCTTCTCGACAGACCCCCTAAACTACGTCTCGAACATGTTCCTGTCGGCGGCTATCTACACCCGGTTCTTCCTGCCGCAGGTTCACGTCCTCTCGAAGTGCGATCTGCTTCCCAAAGATGAGGTTGACCGCATCCTCAGATGGGCTGAGGACGTCTCGGAGCTCGAGGCGGCGATCGACGAGAGGCTGAAGGGGACCAGGCGTCTTCTAAGCCAAGGCTTGAGCCAAGCCATATATCAGCTCGACTTGAACTTTGAGCTGATTCAGGTCTCAGCCATGACGAATGAGGGTATGAGTAACTTGAATGCGTCTCTGGAACGTGTCTTCACTGGAGGAGAGAAGTTCACGTATTGACCGGGAAGAAAAACATTTTCTTTAGGGCTTTAAGAAGCGTACACTACTCCTCCGAGCCTCTCCTCCCTCTCTGTAGCCGCGATGGGGGCCCTCTCCTCCACTCTGGCCGGGCTTATCCTCAGCCCCACGTATCCCGCTATGAAGGCTGAGACGGGCTCGAAGGAGTATAAGATGACATCGTGTATTTGGGGAATCCAGTGCGTGTTGTAGGGTTCACCCGCCATGGCGAATGTTCCTAAAACCAAGCCTCCTAAGATTCCGTTTGCGAAGAGGTAGACAGTGAAGGCTACGATCAGGGCGTCCTTGATCTCCTGCACCTTGTATATGTATATGACGAAGATGGCGGAGGCGAAGGACGGCAGAAAGTACAAGTTTACCTCGGGGGGTGAAAGGATGAAGATCATAACCGAGATGAGCGCGCCGAAGACTCCCGCACTTAAATCCTTCATAACCAAGTTCATGCCTACGGGCCTGAACTTGATGCGGGTTCCACAGTTAGGGCAGAACCTAAGATTCTCATCTTTAGGTAGTGGGGTCCCACATCTTGGGCAACGGGGCATCAATAACCACCAACCTAACTAAACCTAAAGATGTTTATAAATACTTCCCGGAGGGTGATCGGCGTGTTCTCTTTTTTAACACTTAGGCAGAAGCGATGTCCGGTTAAAACGAAACATTAATGTAGCCGCTCCGCGCATATTAAAGGATGTGTGCTCTTCTGAGCATACAAGATATGGTATAAAATGACGGGTGCCTAAAAGAAGTGGAGGTCATGTCTTGTCTTCGATACAAGATTATATGATACACCGTTTCATCAAGGAGAGGAACGGTAAAGCCACTCTAGAGGAGATACTCAAGGCTCTAAGCAGGAGCAAAGAGGACGAGCGGCTTATAAACGAGAAGATACGCATGATGGAACGTTTCGGCATGATCACGGTCAAAGGAAACGTTGTAACCATAAAGTAACACCTAAAAGCAGCTCAGAACGCGTTTTCATCCTAACCGGGCCTGGAAAAACCGCTCCAAACCGCTACGCTTATTGTGAAATCTTTTTATCTCGAGAAGGAGCCAGAAGTCTTAGGAGCTTCGTAGGCGTGCGGTTTGATGGTGGTTGAAGAGGCCGACGTTGCGGTTGTCGGGGCAGGCCCAACAGGGCTGATCGCCGCCAGAGAGGCGTCAAGGAGAGGCGTCAACGTAGTCGTGCTGGAAGAACACGGGGAGATAGGGGTGCCATGCCACTGCGCGGGGCTCCTAAGCATAGAAGGCTTGAGGAGGCTTGGGATACCCCAAGACGAGAAGTTCGTCCAAAACAAGGTTAGAGGTGCAAGGTTCTTCTCTCCATCGGGGCTCTCCTTCACGGTTGAAAAGAAGGAATCCGTAGCCTGCGTCGTCGACCGGAGGGCCTTAGACAACTTCTTAGCAGAGCAGGCGTCCGGGTTAGGCGCCTCCATAAGGACGGGGTTCCATGCGGAACATCTCAGACGTGTCGACGGCGGGATCGTCGTTCTCTCCGGGAGGGGAGAAGCCTTAGCCTCGAGGGTCGTCGTCGACGCTGAGGGTGTGGCTTCACGGATCGTCGGAGAAGCCGGCCTTAAAACCCTTCCGAGGGGATGCGTTTTCCCAGCCCTGCAGTTCGACTTCTCCGGCGTAAGCCTCAACCCAGACTACGTTGAGGTACATCTGGGCAGTAGGGTTGCACCCAGCTTCTTCGCGTGGGTCATCCCGCTCCGAGAGGACGCGGCTAGGGTCGGCTTAGCCTGTAAAGGAGCCAGTCCAAGAACCTACTTAAGGAGGTTCATTAAGAGACGCTTTGGCTCTCATGGGCACTTACAGGTCTTAGCCTCACGTTCAGGGCTCGTCGTAACCTGCGGCCCCATAGAGAAGACGTATACGGATAACATGATCGTCGTCGGGGACGCCGCGGGGCAGGTTAAGCCCTTGACGGGTGGAGGCGTGATCTTGGGAGGGGAATGCGCTCTGATCGCTGGCGAGGTTGCGGCTGAAGCGGCCGGGGAAGGCAAGACCAGCAAGGGCTTCTTGGAGAGGTATGAGAGGATGTGGAGGAGACGCTTTGGGTTGGAGTTCAAGGTTACAGGCCTAGCCCGGAAGGTTCTCAACAGCCTCTCGGACAGAACTTTGGACAGGCTCTTTAGGGCGGTTATTGATGGAGGCCTAGACGAGGAGGCCTCCGCCTCCGGCGACATGGACATGCATGGATGGACGATCCTGAGAATGTTGAGGAGCCGCGAGGTTCTCAAAGTTCTGCCGGAGGCTCTGAGAGACATGCTGGCGCGGTTGAGGCGAGAACAGCATATATAAGGGAGGCTTCTGTTTATTAATAGGCCGGTTGGTGGAAACTGTGAGCGAAAGCACAAGCCTGCAGATGCCTATATGCACATCCTGCAATAGACCGATTCCTCCGGGCACGGATGCCACGAAGTTCCCCTGCCCCAACTGCGGCGAGATAACGATATGGAGATGCGCCAAGTGCCGCAAGTTCGGGAGAACCTACAGGTGCCCCAACTGCGGCTTCGTCGGACCTTAAGGTTCTCAAACATCTATCAATTTTAGAGCGATCTAAACATCTCACCTATTTTAGCTGGTAAATTCGTTAACAACCCTGCGGCTTTCTCTCCACATTTTTGGGCAGAAGAGGTTCTAGAAGGTTTTTGTTGAACGTGAGGTCGGTTTTCCTCTACTTCTCCGGTTTGAACTTCTCGGATATCTTCTCCTTCACTAAAAGGAAGTGCTTCGGGAGTTCTTCGGGGGGTAGCCCGTTCGCCAGATACTGCGAGAACATTCTGGCGTAAGCCTCTTTGTCCTCAGCTGAGAGTTTAGCCGCGTACTCGGCGATGTGACGGCCGCTTATCCTATCCTCGTCTGGCAGAATCTCCTCACCATGTCTGACCGAGAGACCCGCGTCCAAGAAGCCTTTGAGAGCCGCGAAGACGCGGGCTCCCTTCGTAGGGGCCTGTAAACCTATATCGAGAACCGCCTCCTTCACACCCTTAGCTAGGGCTTTATACCCGCAGAGTAGCCCTGTCAAGTATGCGGCTGGAAGGTTCCCGCAGGGCCCACGCCAACCGTAATCTCTCACGAGCTCCCTCGAGTGAGCTGAGGCTACCACCCGGTCTCCAACTATGTCCGCCTCGACCACTTGAACGAGCATGTTCCTCAGGGAGCCCCTGACGACGAGCCTGGGCAACCCTGATCGGACGAGCCTCAGCCTCAAGCGGTAGTCGGTTTTGCCTTCTCTTCTCCGGCGGAACGGAACGTTATATCTTGGGCCCCTCGCCATCACCTTCTCCTCTCCAGTCCGTGAGTCTCTATGTACCTCTTCAGCTCCGCCACTGACCTTATCGTCCCGCTCTTGGCCATGATGTATAGTCTGCGGTAGGTTGTTCTGGTTATTGCACGTTTCTCGCGGAGGATACGTAGCCTCCTCCTCAACGCTCTTATCCTCATAATCCACATCTTCTTTCTGGGTTGCCTAGCTTTGAGGGCTCCGCTTCTACTTCCGGGACCCCTCCTCCGCCCCTTTTTCTTCTTCTGGTGTAGGATGCGGGCTCTGGCGCGGCTGACCCCCCTCTTCTTGAGCGCGCGGATAGCTCCTTCATGGATCAGCTTTCTGATCTCCTCCCGCGTGATAGCCGACTCAACCTCGTCGATCCTCTCAGGGTCGATCCAGACTCTATTTTCTCCAACCTTCAGTATCTCGGCGGCCAGCCGCCTTTGACTCCTCAACGTCAAGGCTTCACCCTCCCAAACCTCTCTATTGAGCCTCCTGGAGCTCCTCCCTCTCCACGGGGTTCAAGACGTGAATGCCCATCTCCCTAGCCAAGTTGATGATCTCGATCCTCTTCCGGTAACCTACTGTGTGAGCTATCCTCACAGCCTCGGAGTTAGGGTCAACCCCGTCCAGTTCGTCGATGCTATGGATCAGGACTTCCTTGAAGCCTGAGGGGTGGAGGCCCCTCGCGTCCTTCGGGCTTCTATACCCGACGTTCGGAGACTTCGGCCAGCCCTTCACACCCTTCCTCATCTTGCTGTCTATTCCTCTGGGTCTCCTCCAGTTCTCCTTTAACCGTTTGTACCGCCAGCTCTCCTGCCTGCGGAACTTCGGCTTTTTAACCTTCTTCTTCCGTTCTACGGCTTTAACCTGCTCCTCCGGAGGCTTCTTGACGCTACTCAATCGGATAACCCCCTACTCTTCTCGTAGATGTAGATGCCGTCGAGGAAGACCCGTGGGTCCTTCTTCTTCACTTTCGTCGCCAACTCTATGTTTGCGGCGGTCTGACCGACGTCCTCGATGTTTATTCCCTGCACGATTATGTCTTCTCCTTTCACTTTGACCTTCACGTCGCCTACGATCTTAGCTACTCGAGGACTCTTCTCTCCTATAAAGTTCTCTATGAGAACCTTGTCGCCGGCAACCTTGACGGATACTGGGAAGTGGGAGTAGACAATCTTCAACTTGTATGTGAAGCCTTCGGTCACGCCGATGATCATGTTCCTTATGTGGGAGCAGATCGTCCCGACGAGGGCCGCCTCCTTCTTCCTCGGCCAGAGGGCTTCAACCACAACCTTACCGTCCTCCACCCTTATGGAGACGGGTGCGTAGGAGAAGTCCCGGACCAGCCTGCCCTTCTCACCTATGACCTCGACTACCCTCCCCTCCACACGGACCTCCACGTTCTCCGGAACGTCAACGGTTTTCGATTCAATCGGAACGGTCATGGCGCATCCTCTCTAATAGACGTAGGCGAGTAGGCGCCCACCTATCTTCCTCTTCTTTGCTTCATGATGCGACATAACTCCTTCAGGGGTTGAGATCACAAGGACACCTATGCCCTTCGCTGGCAGATACATCTTCTCCCACTTCTCAATCTCGTCGGCCTTAACCGGGAAACGAGGCCTTATAGCCCCGCATTTATTGATCCTTCCGAGGAGCTGAACCCTGAACTTCCCGGTCCGCCCGTCATCGATGAACTCGAACTCCCCAATGTAACCGTTCATCTGGAAGACCCTCAAGGTGTTCCCTAAGAGCTTAGAGGCCGGCCAGATTATGCACTCTCTCTTCCTCCTCATCTCGTTATTCATGATCGTTGTCAGCCCGTTAGAAAGCACATCCATGCCCAACCACCCCTACGATTTGAATCCTCCCATTTCACTCATACTTCCTGAAACCGAGCTTCTCAGCAACCTCTCTGAAGCATTGGCGGCAGAGGTAGAGCCCATACCTACGGATGATGGGCCCGTAAGAGCCGCATCTACGGCAAGGCCTACTTCCCTTGCCGTACTTGCGTTCCTTCTTTCCATGTTTCTGGCTTGCCATCCATCCCTCCTCCTACACGACCTCAACCCCAAACCTTTCCTGCACGAAGAGGATGGACTCCTCTCGGGTTAGGAGATGACTTGAACCAACCTTCGATCTGGCGCGGCGTCTCCTCTTCACCCTGTATCCAGGCCTCTCCATCGATACACAGATGTCCATACCTGTTATTCCGAGCTCCGGTTTATAGGTTGTTCCGGGAATCTCTATATGTTCCTTTATCCCGAAGGAGAAGTTTCCGAGCTCGTCGAAGGACCGGCTTTGAATCTTGTTGTCTACAGCTTGGAAGGCCTTCTTCAAGAACTCCTCAGCTTTGCTTCCCCGAAGCGTGACGAGGCACGCTATGGGTTCCCCCCTCCTGATTCCAAAGTCTCGAATGGTCTTCTTTGCTTTCCGTCTACAGGGCTTCTGGCCGGTCAGTTCCTCTAGGATTTTGGAGGCTTTCTCAAGGGGTTCCCCGGACTTGCCGACCGAGATGTTCACGACGACCTTCTCTATCCTAGGCTTCAGCATAGGGTTCTCATCCCACATCCTCTTTATTGCTTCGGCCTTCTCTGAAGGAATTACGTCGGGCATCCCTTTAAGGCGCCTCCTCCACGCTTGGCAGGGAGATTCTAGGCTTCTCGTCTCCTATGACGAAGACGTAGTTGAGGGTTGTCTGGTAGGTTTCTCCATGACTGTCCCTTATTGTGACTAGGGAACGCTCCTTCTTGCCGCCAGCCTTCCTCTCTATAGAAATTATGTTCCCGTATCTACCCATGTTCTTTCCTCCAGTGAAGATCGCGAATGAACCCTCAGCCAGCCTCAAATGTTCGAGGATTTCTCGGCTCTCAAGGCTTATCTTGAGCGTGTCGAAGACTCTGTAGACATCCTCCACAGGGTTCTGGGGATCTTTAACCCTGATGAGAAAATTTCTCCCATCATGCATGTTGAGCTGCACGTTTCCGCCTTTAACCACAACTTTCCCTTGGATCCTGCAGAGCTTGAACTTAGCCTCTTCCTCCTCTATGGGGTGTAGCCGTAAGCCGTCCTTGTATGGGAGAACCCTGAAATGCTTCCCTATCTCGGGTATCGAGACTACATCCATCAACCCGACCGGGAAGAGGTCGTCACGCCTAACCTTGCCGTCAACAAGAATCTTTCCCTCAGAGATTATCCTCTTGGCTTCCCTCCTAGTCTTGGCGAACCCCAGAATCTCACGGACTATAAGCGTTAACGGTAAGCAACGGTTGATGGGGTGAGGTCCCGGACTCGGCTTCAGAGCCCAGTGGAACCTCTTTCTATGGATGGGCCAGAACCACGGGGCGGCTTCACGTTTGAGATGGCTGCTTCCACCCTTCTTTCCCAAATCCATCTCCTCCTAGCTTGTTACCGTTTCCTCACTTTCTAATTTAGCCTCGGGCTGTTCAGCCTCTTCAGGGGCTCCCCTCCTCTCGAGGATTCTCTTTCTCCAGTCATCATCAAGGTTGAGGCTTAAAATCTCAACCTTCGATGGATGTATCGGAACTGGAACCGTTGTTCCATCGGCTTTCTCGCGAGTTATCCCCTCGATGAATATGCGGAAGTTCTTACGGTTAACCCGGATCACCTTCCCCTCGAACCCTTTATGGTCCCCTCTCATAACCTTGACCGTGTCTCCCCTCCTGACAGGCATGGCGTTGACCCCGTACTTCTCCTTTAGCTCGGATGAGAGGGGTGCGGAGAGGTATCTTCCCCTCCTGTGATGGGGCGCCCTATACATCCTCTTCCTCTGTTTCCCCGGCTTCTTCGTCTTGGTCTTCATGGCTGAACCACCTAAACTATTATGCTTGAGGCGCTAGCTATTCTCGGCCACCTCTCGGCGGCCTCCCTAGCTACGGGTCCACGTATCTCGGAGCCCTTCATGTCGCCGTCAGGGGTTATTATGACAACGGCGTTGTCCTCGAACTGGACCCATACTCCGTCTGGACGCCGGTAAGGTTTCTTCTGCCTGACAACGACCGCCCTGAAGAGCTTCTTCCTCATGTCGGGGGTTCCCTTCCGGACGGAGACGACGACGGCGTCTCCGACGGAGGCTGAAGGGTTACGTCTTAGCCTGCCCTTATACCCTATCACCTGGATTATCCTGAGAAGCTTCGCGCCTGAGTTGTCTGCGCATTTAATTAGGGAGCCGACTGGGAGACCCCTAGAGATTTTCGGTTTCTGCCCGACGATTCCCCTCGAGATTAAGGCTCGCGCCCTAGCTCTTGCCGCCAACTCTCCTCGCACTCTCCAGTATCTCAACTACTACGAATGAGACCGTCTTGCTTATTGGACGGCACTCCGCGATCCTCACCCTGTCACCTTCCTTTGCGTTTATGCACGGCGGGTTGTGGGCCGGTATTCGGCTCCGCCTCCTCTCGTAACGTTTAAACTTTGGGACATACTTCAGGTAGTCGCGCCTCACGATTACTGTCTTCTCCATCTTGTCGCTGACGACGACTCCCTCTAGGATTCTGCCTCTGACTGAGAGCTGCCCGTGGAAGGGGCAGTTCTTGTCGTTACATGACCTTTCTGGCTTCGGGAAGCTGAAGGAAGACATCACCATCGCCTCCTGACTCGCCTCTTAACACGGTCTTCGGGGCGGCCTACCAACACTCTTCCGTCAACCTCAACGACCGTTCCGTCTGGCAGAGTAAAGTGAAAGACGGCTACATCCTTAACTATGATCTTCTTTTCACCTTCATGGAGGATCGTGAATGTGTTCCTCGTCTCATCGACCACCCTACCCTCTATACCCTTATAGTATGGATTCTTACTCTCCACGACCTTAGCATTCAACCCTATGAACTCGTGTTGGAGTATAGCAGGGGTCACCTTCATCGCTTCTTCCTCCTCTCCTCGTTGTTAACCGTTAAGATTCTCGCTATCGTCTTCCTGATCTCACGGATTCTTGAGGGATTCTCAATTGTTCCTCCAGCCTTTATCATCGTTCTCAACCTCACCAGCTCCGCCTTGAGCTCTGCAAGCCTCTTCTCTCTTTCATCTCTGGACATCGCCCTGATCTCTCTCATCCTCAGTATCGGCATCTACTCCGCCTCCTCCCCGGTTGATTCCTCAGTAGCTTCGGACTTGACTCCCTCGACTTCTTCGACTCCAAGTATCTCGACTTGATCTGGCAACTTTACTCCAGGCGGCATTATGCTCACTTTAACCCCGAACGTTCCGGGTTTGAGTTGAACGTGGGCCACGCCTTTCCGCACGTACTTCAAGGCGGGGTCTCCACATTTAGGCATGTATCCTTCCTTGAACTTCTCGGTTCGAGCCCGCTCCGTCCTCAACTTACCGCTTATGGTGATCTCAACGCCTAAGGCCCCCGCCTCCATTATCTGGCGGAGGGCCCAGTACGCGGCTCTTCTGAAGTGGACTCCCCGCCTGAGGGCTGAGGCTATTCTCAAGGCCATGACTTGAGCGTTGAGCTCGGGAACCTCTATCTCGGCCACCGAGATTTGAGGGTTCGGAACCTTAAATTTCTCCTCTAGGATTCTTGCGAGGGCCTTTATGGTCTCTCCTCCCCGTCCTATAATTATGCCCGGCCTCATAACGTAGACGACTATGTGGGTTCCAAGCGGGGTTCGGGTTATATCTACGCCTCCGTACCCCGCTCTGTCAAACTCCCTCCTGAGAAACTCGTCTATCTCACTCTTCTTTATAGAGTCTTCTATGAAGTGTTTTATGGACGACATTACTCCCCGCCCGTCCTCCTCCCAACCTGTTCTAGAACGACCTCCATGTGGCAGAGCGTCTCGAACTTGGGGGTCGCCCTACCTCTAGCCCGAGGAATATACCTCTTCAACTTCGTTCCCGGGTAAGCGGCCGCGTGGACCACACGTAGACTCTCCAAGTCGAAGCCCCTGTATATGGCGTTCGCCTCAGCGTTCTCTAGAACTTCCAAGAGTTTTTGAGCGGCCTTAACGGGGTATCTGCCACAATAGAACTTTTGGAGGCCTCTCCTATGGGGAACCTTCTTCTTGTATCTGCGGAAGGGAACGGGCTTCTTCTTGGCGATCACCTGTTCTAGGAACTCTTTAGCCTCGTCGAGCATCATCCCTTTCACGGCGGCGCAGACTTCTCTAGCGGCTTTAGGGGATACCCTAAGCTCTCTGCCGCTCGCCTTCACCGTTAGGTCGGGATCGAAGCCCGTTGCGGAGTATCCCCAGTTTGGCACGTTAGGCTCCACCTACGACTTCCAATCAACAGATGCATCGTGATTTATAAGAATTTCCTCCTATATGGAGATTTCCCCACGTAAACCTCCTCTTTTTTCCTTTTCGGGTTTTCGTCTAGGCGGTGCGGGCGGAAGGAAACCTTGAGAATTGAACCTTCTGCAAGCCGCCCCTTCGGCGAGAGGCAACCTTTATGGTTAAGCAGTCCCAGACTATCTGGTAGGAACGCTTGCTTCACCCCGTTCTCGGAGGCTAAACATGCCGAGAAAGAAGGAGCGAAAGGTGATCCTCGACTTGAACTTCCTATTTGTTCCGGTGCACTTCAAGATCGACATCTTTGAAGCCATCGAGGAACTCGTTGGGAGATTTGAACCAGTAGTTCTTTCCACAACTTTAGATGAGCTGAGGAGAATCTCTGAGAGCGGGTCCGAGAAGGTGAGACGTGAAGCGAAGCTGGTTAAGCTCTTAGCTAGTAGGTGCCGGCTCATGGAGGTCCAGAGAGGCGTTGGGGAGACATGCGACGATGTCGTCGTTCGGGTTGCCAAGGAACTCGGATGCGCGGTTGCAACGAACGACCGGGAGTTGAGGAGGAGGCTCCGAAGGGAAGGCATAACTACGATCTTCTTAAGAGGGAAGAGCCGCATAGAGATCGAGGGTGAAGCTTAAGGTTTATGAACCTAAAGGAACACCTTAATGAGGCAACCTTTTATTCTTGGAAAGTGTTAGAAAGGTTTGTTGGGGGGTTCATCTAAGAATGTCTAAAGCCAAGATTAAGGTAGCCCTTGCAGGCGTCGGGAACTGCGCATCCGCCTTGATCCAAGGCGTCGAGTATTACCGTCACGCCCAGCGTGAGGAGGAAGCCGTAGGGCTCAGCCACCTATACCTAGGTGGCTACCACCCAAGAGACATAGAGTTCGTCTGTGCATTCGACGTCGCATCCGGGAAGGTTGGAGCAGACCTCTCAGAAGCCATCTTCACCCACCCAAACAACACGATCAAGATCGCGGATGTTCCAAAGATCGGCGTGAAGGTTCTGAGGGGGCCCTTAATGGACGGTGTAAGCGGGCCTCTAAGCGACGTGATAACGGTCGACGAGTCCGAGGAGGTTGATGTGGCGTCCGCCCTGAAAGATAGCGGGGCCGAGATTCTTCTAAACCTTCTCCCAAGCGGAGCGTCCGAAGCCTCGAAGAGATACGCCGAAGAGTCTCTAAAGGCGGGCTGTGCCTTCGTGAACGTGACACCGACCATCCTAGCGAGCGACCCCGAATGGGCCGGAAGGTTCAAGGAGAAAGGGTTACCCGTCGTGGGAGACGACCTAACCGATCAGGTGGGGGCCACAATAATCCATAAGGCGCTCTTGGAGACGTTGAGCAGGAGGGGGGTCCGCATCTCCGAGACCTACCAGCTCGACGTCGGAGGGGGAGCGGAGTCTCTAAACGCCCTAGAACGTGCAAGAGACCTCAAAAGAGCGATCAAGACGAGCTCGGTGAGCTCGGTGCTCCCATACCCAGCCGAGATAGTAGCAGGCTCAACTGACTACGTAGACTTCTTGGGTAACCGACGCGACAGCTACTTCTGGCTTAGAGGCCTCTACTTCGGAGGAGTTCCCATGCGGCTCGACATAAAGCTGAGCACGGTCGACGGGCCGAACGCCGGCTCGGTCCTCCTAGACGTGATCAGAGCCGTCAAGATCGCCTTAAACAGGGGTGAGGCTGGCCATGTACTGGCGATCTCCGCCTACGCCTTCAAGCGTCCGGCCGAGATTCTTCCGCCAGACGAGGCTGAGAGACTCTTCGAGGCGTTCGTTAAAAGCGGATAGCCGAAATCTAGGGAAACCCCTTTTAAGCCTTTATAAGGCGAGGCCATCTATATCTTATTGCGGGGTTGTCCCTTTTGCCCTTCTCTCTCCTCAGAAGAGGCCGGAACGAGAGGGATGAGGCCGTTTCAGCCTTCCTATCGGAGGTTAGGTCCAACGTTAGGCTTATAGCTACAAGTCTCACGAGGATAAGTGAGTTGAAGTCCCGGTTCGGCCTCTACGAGGAGGAGTTGAAGTCCCAGCTCGAAATAACAGTCTCGGAGCTCAAGAACCTTAGGGAACTCTTAGAGGAGAGGAAGACTATCCTTAACGGTTTGGATGGAGACTCCTACAACGCCGTGAAAGTTATGGAAGCCTACTCGATAATAAGCGAGAGTGAAGGCGTCTCCTTCGTCGATGAGAACGCTGACCGCATCTTACGAGCCGCAAGATGGTGCGACGGAAACCTAACAAAGGCTCTCAAGAACCTTAGGGAATCTGAGAGGTGACCGCCGGAGCCGATGCCCATAAGAGGCCCTCCCAAAAGGAAGAGATGGCTCTCCGTGGCCATACCAGCCTC
>Ga0164310_10000805_pt1 | contig 17202 bp, 13 predicted proteins | sample GuaBasSedimGuay1_FD_121795 | JGI IMG/M metagenome (GOLD analysis project Ga0164310, IMG submission 121795) | Subseafloor sediment microbial communities from Guaymas Basin, Gulf of California, Mexico - Guay1, Core 4569-9, 0-3 cm | ecosystem: Environmental > Aquatic > Marine > Hydrothermal vents... | reverse complement strand
CGTCTCTACGGCTCTCGATAGCTGCGACAGGGCAATCACCGGGACGTCTAACTCTTTGGCCAACGCTTTTAACGAACGTGAAATCATAGAAATTTCCTGCTGGCGATTCTCCACATTTTTGGGGCCTTGAATCAATTGCATGTAATCAACAATCAGCAAACCAATGTTTTTCTCTGCCTTTAACCGTCGTGCTTTGGCTCGTAACTCCAAAATTGCCAGTGCAGGGGAATCATCAATGTAAATCGGGGCCTCTGCCAGGTTACCTACTGCAATGCTTAACTTAGGGAACTCACTTTCTGGTAGACGTCCGGTACGCAATAAATGGGAGTTAACTCTCGCTTCACTGCACAGCATTCGCATAGCTAATTGATAGTTTGCCATCTCTAAGCTGAAAATCCCTACAGGGATGTTGTAATCTACCGCCACGTTACGAGCAATATTAAGACTAAAGGCTGTTTTCCCCATTGAGGGACGACCAGCCACGATGATTAATTCAGAATTATGAAATCCAGCCGTTAGAGCATCTAATTCATCGAAACCGGAAGGAATTCCAGTAACCCCTTCTTTGCGATTATGAGCTTTTTCAATCTCCTCAAAGGTCTCATGGAGAATATTCTCAATTGGAACAAATCCCCGTCGCAACCGTCTTTCAGAGAGATTAAAAATCGTTTGTTCAGCTCGATCGATGATACTAAACACATCACCTTCGGCAGAGTAACTTTCAGAAATAATATTAGTAGCTGTGGTAATCAGCTTGCGCAGTAGCGATTTTTCCAAAACAATCTTGGCATGATAATCCACATTTGCTGCCGAAGGAACACTTTCAGCTAACTCGGTTAAATAGAAACTACCACCTACCTCATCCAACTGCTTGCGTTTCTTCAATTCGGCCGAAACAGTAACCAAGTCGACTGCTTCGTTGCGATCGTACAGGTCTACGCAAGCGCGGTAAATCTTCCGATGAGCTTCCTTGTAAAAACATGATTCGTCCAAAAGCTCAATAGCTTTACTTACTGCGTCCTGTTCAATCAGCATCGCTCCCAAAACCGACATTTCGGCCTCAATCGCCTGCGGCGGCAATCGTTCACTTGTAGCCATTGCATCATTTTGTCCTGAGGGCTCGGTGGTAACTGATTTCTTAGATACTGCCATAACTTCTACCAATTTTGTACTAAAAAAGAACCTTAGTATTTTGTTTTGGTAACGTAATCATCAACTGGAAGTAACGATCAGGTTATGCCACCTGTTCATCATAGATCCGACGAAGAAATTGCACATCCTCCCATGTTGGACGTTTCCATTGTGGATTACGCAACAATGCTGCTGGGTGAAAGGTAACTACTAATTTAATACCTTGATAATAATGTACCTTCCCCCGTAATTCCTTCAGGGATTTGGTAGTTTTTAATAAGGTCTGAGCAGCAATTCGTCCCAGTGCTAAAATTACCTTAGGTCGAATTATTTCAATTTGTTTTTTCAAGTAGGGCTCACATTTTTCTACTTCATGAGGGAGCGGATCACGATTGTGGGGAGGACGACACTTCAAAATGTTAGCAATGTAAACATCTTCCCGCTTCATATTGATCGATTGTAAAATTTTAGTAAGCAACATGCCAGCACGTCCCACAAACGGCTCGCCGCGCAGATCTTCCTCCTGTCCCGGAGCCTCACCGATTAACATCAATTTTGCATGCGGGTTACCGGCACCAAAAACAAGATGAGTACGACTACGACTCAACTCACACCGCTGGCAATTCTTCATCTCCTGGTAAAGTTCTTCCAATGTCTGTGGAGAAGGGCTCAAAATGCCAACCAATTGCTCTGCAACCGACTTTTCCAAAAAGTATTCATTCCCATAAAGCTCCTTTTGCTGATTCAAATAACGAATCAACAAATTTATCAGAACAGGAGAGATATTAGTAGCAGCTCCTTCAGTCATTTCTTGCTCTTCGCTTCGAGAATTAACTCCCCAATTCGGTTCAAAATATGTTGTGCGACCTCAGGCTTACTGAGCTTTGGTAAACTTTCAACCTGTTGTTGACGATCAATAATTGTCACAACGTTGGTATCCGTAGCAAATCCTGCACCTCGCTGTTTGGGATTGTTGACGACGATCAAATCCAGATTTTTTGCCTTAAGTTTTTGCTTCCCGTGTTTCAGTTCATCTGTCGTCTCGACTGCAAATCCCACCAGAATCCGTCCATTTTTGTTCTTACCCAGTGAAGCTAAAATGTCAGGGGTTTTTTCCAGTGTCAGAACAATAGAATTATCACTTTTTTTCAATTTGTGTTCACTGTAAACTGAGGGACGATAATCCGAAACTGCTGCAGCCATAATTACTACATCGGTATTCGGATACACTTCATGCACAGCCTCATACATCTGCTCGGTGGTGCGTACTTCTCGAAAGTGAATATCCTCACTGGGACGCAAGTTCGTTGGTCCACTAATCAGGGTAACTTCTGCACCTCTAATAGCAGCTGCTTCTGCTAATGCGAACCCCATCTTACCAGAAGACGCATTAGTAATAAATCGCACTGGGTCTATTGGTTCTTGAGTAGGGCCAGCAGTTACTAACACCCGTACCCCTTTTAACTCTTCGCTGCCCAATAGCTGGTGTTTAATCTTGCCCAGGATGCGCTCAAGACTGGCCAAACGCCCTAAACCTTCAGCATGGCACGCCAGTTCCCCCCATTCTGGTGACACAAAAGAATAGCCCAATCGTTGCAAGGTCTCAATATTGCGTTGTACGATTGGGTTGGCGTACATGTTCGAATTCATCGCTGGACAAAATATTGTTTTCTCTCCACCTGCAACCATAATCATCGTAGAGAGCAGGTCATCAGCAATACCAGCAGCTACTTTACCTAAAATATTGGCAGTAGCAGGACAGACCACAAAACAGTCAGCCCATTGGGCAACATCTACATGACGAGTAGCTACTGATTTGCTTTGAGGAAACATCTCCACCAGCACTTCTCTGTCCGATAGAGTTTCGAAGGTTAGCGGAGCCACAAACTTCTGGGCTGCCTTGGTCATTACTATCTGGACTTCAGCTTCCTCCTTACGTAATTCTCGCACCAGCTCACAAGTTTTGTAAGCAGCAATACCGCCTGTCACTCCGACGAGTAATTTTTTATTACTGAATAGTCCCATACTCACTTCACTGTAAGATCAAAATTATTTCTGGCTATCATCATCTTTATCTGGATATTTCACGATCAACTGCCCGCTAAGCAATTCCTCAATGGCCTGGCGGGTGGGTTTGATTCTCCTCTCGTACCCATATCCTTCAATTTTGATTTCAGTTTCCTCAGCGGTTTCATCAGTAAAATCCTCTTCAGAGCCGAAATCCATTTCAATTTTTGCTCGCCGTTCCTGGTTAATTTGACGCGCCCGCTTAGCCACAGCTACTACCAACTCATAAATATTGAATTTGTATTTTTCCACTTCATCAAGGGATAGGGTACTTACCATAATATCACCTTCCTCCATGTTTCTTATAATTCTGAATTACTTCAATAATCTTGTTCACTGTTTTAGTTAAATCTTTATTGACAATTACGACATCATATTCTTTTGCTTTTGCGATTTCCCAAGGTACGCGACTAAAGCGCTTCACAATTTCTGTGGTGGATTCGGTACCTCTTTTCCATAACCGAGTAAACAGTTCTTTTACAGACGGAGGTTTCAGAAAAAGCAACAATGAATCTTGAGGATAAAGTTTTTTAATATTAAGCCCACCTATCACGTCAATATCGAGCACTATTGTTTCTCCCTGCTGTAATAAAGGTTCCAGGTACTGTCTGGTCGTACCATAGAGATAGCCATGAACTTCAGCCCATTCAATAAACTCGCCAGCAGCAATTTTGTTTCGAAACTCAGCTTCGGTCAGGAAAAAATAGTCGCGCCCGTTTTTTTCTCCCTTACGTGGCGGACGAGTAGTAGCTGAAATCGAATATTTTAACTCCGGACATCTTCGACGAAGTTCTTGAATTACAGTAGTTTTCCCTCCTCCAGAAGGTGAAGAGATAACTACCAATAGTCCACGCTGCAATTGCAACCTCTGTCATCAATTACAAGTTCCAATCCGTTGGGTCAACGTTTCAGTAGAATTAGTAGAAAGAATTACATGATCACTATCAGTAACAATTACCGATTTGGTCTTTTTGCCTAATGTAGCGTCAATAAGCTTACCATTTTCTCTTGCGCTTTGGATCATCATTTTTACCGGTCGAGAATTAGGAGAAATAATAGCTATGATGCGATTTTTGGCAATAACATTCTTGTAACCAATGCTTAACATTGGATAATCCAATTTTTCTCCCTCCTATTTAAAATGTTACTCAATATTTTGCACCTGTTCCCGAATTTTTTCAATTTCTTCTTTCATGAATACTACCCGATGAGAAATGTCTGCATTATTGGATTTAGCTCCCATGGTATTAGCTTCCCGATTCATCTCTTGAAGCAAAAAATTCAATCTTCGCCCTACTAACTGAGGGGATGCCATCAATTCCGTAAACAGGCGAGTATGACTACGCACTCGTACACATTCTTCGGTCACATCCAAACGATCAGCCAAAATTGCTATTTCTAATCTCAATCGCTCGGCATCGACTGGGGAAGTAGTAAGAATCTCCTCTACACGCTGCTTAAGTAAGCTAAATTCTTTCTTCACATGTTCTTTAGAAATTTCCTCTATCTCATCCACATAGCGATTCAACTTATTGATCCTGGCTGTAATATCGTTCGCCAGAGAGATACCTTCATCTTTTTTCATTTGTAGAAATTCTTCGAAAGCTTTTTCCAACGCTATTTTCACACATGCCCAGGATTTTTCGGCTAAATCATCGCTCTCTTCACTAGTAAAAACCTCAGAGAATCCTAAAATATGCTCTAACTTAATGGAGTCTTCCAACTGCAACGAATCACGCAACTTTTGTAATAGCTGCAAATAGAGTCTGGCTGTTTCTAAATCAAGTTTAATACCAAGACAGCCTGGTTCTGGCGACTTTAATGTCACTGCTACATTTACGCGTCCCCTGCTGACCCGTTGACGCACGAATTCCTTCAACTCTAATTCATATCCACTTAAAGAACGAGGTAACCGAGACACAACTTCCAAGAAACGATTATTTACTGAACGTATTTCCACTACTGCATGAATATTATCCTGAACCGCTTCCCCTCTTCCAAAACCGGTCATGCTTACTACCATAGAACCATCCGAGGCTTTAGTATTGTGAACTAATCTGTAATTCTTTTATTTACCTTGAGTAATATTATACAAAAAAAAATCCTGATAGTCAAATCTTTTTACAAAAAACAAAAATAAAACAATCACTCTATCGTTTGAATTTCTCTTCTTCAATAGTCAACGTCAAAGAAAGTCGCCAGGTATTTCCCAAATCGTTACGAGGTAGAAAAGCCAAATCACCTTTCAGCTTAGGCAGTTGTATGCCGGCTCCCAGGGTAAAATTACCCACATCAGAACCAATGCGTCCATAAATGATCTTCTTGTAATTCAGCTCAGCACCATAATGAAAATCCACACTTATTGGACCAAGCCATTTTTGAGCAGCAAACTTACGTTTTTCGAAGCGAGTATCGAAATCAGCGGCTACTATTACCCCAAAGTTAGAGAAACGAAGCGAATACGCTCCACCCCATTTTAAGTTCGGAATAATAAGTTCATTGCGCCCTGTATCCCAGGCCACTAAAGTTGTGGTAAAATCCTGGATATTCACTCCCAATTGCAAGTTGTTGATAGGATTGTACAACATTCCCGCATCGAAACCCAGTCCCCAGGCAGAATTGTCGCCAACAGTTTTCCAAATGAGCTTGACATTGGCACCTATCATCCACTTTGGACAAAACCTGTAACCATAGCTAAAGAATCCAGCGTACTCTGCATCGTTTACCCAGCGAGTAATGTAGGGGGTGTTACGTAGTTTATTACCATATTCATCTTCATATTCCGCTCCTAATGGGACATCTGGATTATTCAAAGCAGTAATCGGAATATCATCTACACCCAGGCGAATAAAGCTAATTCCCACGGTAGAAGTTGGGCCATAAGGCAAATAAATACCGAGATAGTCATATTTGACAACCCCAGCAAAACGTTCGGAATGCATAGCATTTATTTGAGGGTAATTCAACTGCGTCAGTCCTGCAGGATTCCAGTAGGCAGCGATGCCATCCTGGCCCACAGCCACATAAGCTGCTCCCATACCCAGCGCTCTGGCCCCCACACCAATGGCCAAGAAATCACCACCATATTTAGCAATCACAAAAGACCCTGCCTGGACAGATGATGCTACTACAGCGAGAAATAGAAAAAAGTAAAGCAGAAGATATCTATTGCGTTTCATGAAGAGCCTCAATAGCAAAAAGTTTCAATTGCCTAATCGACAAAATCATCACTGGGTTCGGTCTTTACCATCTAAAAGCTTTTTCAGTTCATTGATTTTGGTCAAAGCCTGTAATGGGGTAAGGTTATTGATATCAAGTTTCTGCAATTCTTCAGCAAGACGTGCTTCCTGCTTTGCAAAGAAGTCCAGTTGCCGTACAGGTACCCTTTTCTTGCGTTTCCGATGCAATGCCAGTTTAGGAACACGGGAAGGGGTGAGGGCTTCTGATTCAAGATTGGCCAATACCTCTTTGGCACGTTCAATTACTTCGTTCGGGAGTCCAGCCAAACGAGCTACTTGAATGCCGTAGCTATGATCGCATCCTCCCCGAGTAACCTTGCGCAGGAACACAATCCTGTCACCCCATTCTTTAATAGCCACATTGTAATTTTTCACTCTTGGCAGAACAAGCTCCAATTCAGTTAACTCATGGTAATAGGTAGCAAATAGGGTTTTAGCAGCTACTCGATGATTGTTGTGTAAAAACTCTACCACCGCCCAGGCAATAGAAAGGCCATCGAAGGTGCTGGTGCCGCGTCCGATCTCATCAAGTAAAATCAGGCTATTAGACGAAGCGTTATTCAAAATATTAGCCATTTCGTTCATTTCCACCAAAAAGGTACTTTCCCCACCTGCCAGATTGTCCGACGCACCTACTCTGGTAAAAATACGATCTACTATTCCGATTTTAGCACTTCGAGCGGGTACAAAACTGCCCATCTGAGCCAAAAGTACAATCAGCCCCACCTGACGAATATAGGTAGATTTGCCAGCCATATTAGGGCCAGTAATAACCATAATTTGATTCTGTTGATTATCCAGGGTTGTGTCATTTGGCACAAACGACTCACCAAGTGGTAACAATTTCTCCACAACTGGATGACGTCCCTCTTCGATAACGATTCGATCCGAGTCACTTACCTCGGGTTTATGGTAATTATTAGTTACAGCCACTTCAGCCAATGCAGCAAAAATATCCAGTTGAGCAATAAGGTGAGCGTTTTTTTGAATTGCCTCGGCATGGCTAACAACAAACTGCCGAACCTCATCGAACAACTCATACTCCAGAGAAGCCATTTTTTCTTCAGCCCCAAGAATTTTCTCCTCATATTCTTTTAGCTCTGGAGTAATGAATCGTTCGGCATTAACCAGTGTCTGTTTACGAATAAAGTCTTGTGGCACTTTAGCAAGATGGGGTTTGGTAACCTCGATGTAATAGCCAAAAACTTTGTTGTAGCCGACCTTGAGCGAGGGGATGCCGGTACGCTCCCTCTCAACAGCTTGAAGATTAGCGATCCAATTTTTACCAGAAAAAGCTATCTGGCGGAGCTCATCTAATGCTGCATTGTAACCTTCTTTGATGATTCCGCCTTCAGTAATTGCCAATGGGGGATCATCGACGATAGCCTGCTCAATACGTTGCGCTACCTCTTCTAAATCTAAGAAAGCAGCATTGATTTCGCTCAACAGAGGAATTTCAGATTTGGAAATGAGACTTTTGATTTCAGGAATTAGAGCTATGGATTTTCCCAGAGTTAGCAGATCGCGAGCATTAGCACGACGAGTACAAATCCTGGAGATCAACCGCTCTAAATCGCCAAATTTTTTCAGCACTGTTCGGATTTGCTGGCGCAAATTTTCGTCAGCCACGAACTCTTCAACGGCATCCAGACGCGCCTTAATCTTCTGGACATCTCGCAAGGGATTTTGAATCCAATGTCGTAGCAACCGCCCGCCTATAGGAGTAACTGTTTGGTCAATGATAGTAATCAGACTCCCTTCTTTGCCTCCATTAGCTAATGAGGAAAAAATTTCCAGATTGCGCAAAGTAGCAGGGTCAAGTACCATAAATTGATTAGGATAAAATCGGGACAAGCTACGAATATGGGCTAAATCTGATTTTTTGTTTTCCTTAAGGTAATGGAGAATAGCCCCGGCTGCCCGAAGTCCGGCATCGAGATCTTCGCAACCAAATCCCTTTAGCGAGACAACCTTAAAATGTTCCGTCAGGAGTTCATAGGCGTAATCGCGAGAAAAAAGCCAATCATCTCGTTTTGTGAGTGTAAAATTCACTAAGTTACGCACATGCGATTGCACAAAACTTGCCTGGGTTTCTGACACCAACACTTCCGAGGGAAACGAGTTAAGCAATTGATCCTGTAAATCTTCTTTAGGAAATTCTGTCGCTTCAAATTCGCCAGTAGAAAGGTCAACACGGGAAAATCCACATATTTCGGCTTTCAAATAAATAGCTACCAGGTAATTATTGCGCTTACTCTCTAATAAGTCGTCAGTTAGAACAGTACCCGGGGTAACGACTTCGACAATCTCGCGTTTAACTAATTTCTTAGCCTTCTTAGGATCTTCCACCTGCTCGCAGATAGCTACTTTGTACCCCGCTTTGATCATCTTGGCCAAATAGCCATCCAGGGCATGATGAGGGAACCCCGCCAGCGGTACATCACCAACTGTACCGTGCCCCCGGCTGGTTAGAGTAAGCCCCAGCACTTTGGAGGCAATCTTAGCATCGTCATAGAATAACTCGAAAAAATCGCCCATCCGAAAGAAAAGAATAGCATCCTGGTGCTGATTCTTGATCTTCCAATATTGTTCCATAAGCGGAGTAGAAGTAGACATCTCTATTTCCCCAAAGCTTTTGAAAAATATAGTAAGATTAGGATTGGGAATCAAGTCTTAATTATTACCAAATTGCCACCTGAGGAAAATTAAACACGGAGGTTGTGAGACACAAAAAGAGCTTGGCAAAGAAACCGAAGCAATGCAAAAAAGCTAATTGGGTCCCTCACCTAACTTCGCTATCGGAGGAAATTAAACGCTGCTTTCGATGGCATGAATCCAGATGAATATCAGCTGTTCTGGATTGAAAAGGGTGTAGGAGACCTCCTTACGGTTTGGCAGGCAATATTTCAGTACCCTGGGTAAAAATCCTACTCTCCGGCAAATATTCTATGTTAGCTTGTTCTTTCAACTGTTCGATGTAATTCCCTGCTGCTTTAGCCTGTTTTTGCTGCAAAAGATAATTTTTAATACTTTCGGCAACTTGTTGAAATGACTGTGTACCGGCCTTTTTCTTCTCTTCCAACTTGATAATGTGATACCCGTGCGATGTTTCCACCAGGTCGCTTATCTCCCCAACCTCAAGTTGAAAAACAGTCTCGTCGAAAGGTTTAACCATGTCACCCCGAGCAAAAAACCCTAAATCTCCACCATTACTGGCGGAAGGATCCTCAGAATACTTTTGAGCCAATTCAGCGAAATCCTCTCCGGATCTGGCTAATTGTAATACTTGTTCAGCCTTTTTACGCACCTTGGTTCTTTTGGTAGGGGTAGCATTCTTGTCAACTTTAAAGAAAATATGTCGCACATGTACCTTCTCTGGTTCCTTGAAATATTGCAAATTAGCTTTGTAGTACTCCAGTGCTTCCTGTTGTGAAACTGGTGTAATTCGTTTTTTGACCTCTGTTGTCAAAAGCTTTTGCAGTTGCAGGTCTAATTTGATATTCTGACGTAGTTTTTCCACACTTGAATTATCTTGAGCCAATGCATCTTCAAATTCTTGATCAGAGGCAAACTGCTGACGTAATCGAGCAAGAACCTGCTGTATTTCCACATCAGAGACTTCGATATGCTGACGAGTAGCCTCCTGTTCTAGCAACTTCTGAGCAATCGACCAGTCGAAAGCATTTTGACGTATTGCTGCAGAATCTTTAGCGGAAAGCTGACCACGAAACTTAAACCGCGCCTGCTGAAACATTTTCTCTACCATTCTCTCTACTTCAGAAGCAAAAACCGGCTCGCCATTTACCTTTGCTATTATTGTAATACCTTCTGAGGGGGCAACTGTGGCTTTGTCATTAGATTTTTTCTTCGAGCAACTCCCCACGTACCCAAGCGCCCCAACCAATAAAACGCAAATTAATAATTTTCTCATGATTTTTTCCCTTCACTTAAAATGATTAACAAGACTCCAGGGTTAACGCAAATCTTTTACCCGTAATTGCAGACTACGTTCCCCTTGAAATTCATTTTCTTCAATCACGTAAATCATATCCAAATTGGCTTCTCCTGGGGAAATACGATAAATCAAATCTCCTAAGTTGAACCCTATGGCATCAATCACTATTCGATTTTGTGCCCCTCTCTGGCGCACTTTGAATTTTAGATGATTGTTTCCTACTATCTGAGGTGTTCCCACAACCTCCAAGTTAGTAGAAAGGAATACCGGGCGCATATTCTGAGGGCCGTGAGGAGCAAAAAGCTTCAACAGACGGATAAACTTAGCATCGATTTCGTTTAATTTTAACACTCCATCAAAGCATATTTTGGGGATTAGGTGTTCAGAAGTCATCATTTGTCGAGCTACTTGGTTAAAAGCATTTCGGAATGCAGGGATCATTTCCTTCTGGATGCTGAGGCCAGCGGCAAATTTATGACCTCCAAAACTTATCAGATAGTTTTGACAGGCTTTCAATGCAGAATAGATATCAAACCCGGGGATGCTGCGCGCAGACCCCTTACCTATTTTACCACCTTGCGATTCAGCTTGGGTATTTAACATATCCAATTCGTCTCCAAGAGCAATCATCACCGTGGGGCGATAGTATCGTTCCACAAGGCGCGAAGCAACAATACCCACTACTCCCGGATGCCATCCTTCTTTGTGAAGAACAATGCTCCAATCACGCTCAGGATCAAACTGCCTTTCCATAATCTCAACAGCTTCTTTGTAAATCTCTTCATCCAGATTTCGGCGATTACGATTTTCAGTTTCTAAAATCTTAGCGATATTATCAGCCCGACGTTCTGAATCAGCAACCAACAGATGTACCGCCCGAGCAGCACTGCCCATGCGCCCCACGGCGTTAATCCGAGGAGCCAAAATAAATACTACTTGTCCCGTGCCAATAGACCGACCTAACAAACCTGAACTTTTAATTAAAGCCCGAAGTCCCAACTTCTCTGTGCACCGGAGGGTTTCTAACCCAAGCTTGACCAAAATACGATTTTCACCAGTCAAAGGTACAATATCAGCAGCGCTACCAAGGGCTACTAAATCTAAACATTGTTCCAGGTAATCCTTACTCAAGTTGAATTTATCGACCAAGCCTTGAATTAACTTAAATGCAACTCCCACTCCTGCTAACTCTTTAAAAGGATAGGAACAATCCTCCCGCTTAGGGTTTAAAACAGCGAGCGCTGGCGGTAATTTTTCGCCAGGCTCATGGTGATCACTAATAATTACCTCCATCCCCAGTTTGTTGGCCAGAGCTACCTCTTTCACCCCGGTAATACCACAATCGGTAGTTAATATCAGGTCAGTACCCCAACTAAAAATCTCTCGAATACCATTTTCAGAAAGTCCATAACCATCCCGAAGGCGATCGGGAATGTAAAATCGGGGGGGCGCCCCCATCTGTTTCAAAAACAAATAAAGCATAGAAATGGCAGTTGTACCATCGACATCGTAATCACCATAGATTACAATACGCTGCTTCTGTTTGATGGCAACAGCCAGTCGTTCCACCGCTTTTTCCATATCCATCATCAGGAAGGGATCGTGGAGATATTGTAAGTTGGGACGAAAGAACTCTTTGGCTTTGTCAAAAGAATTAATTCCTCGGTTAAGTAAAATTTGGCCAATTATGGGGGGAACTCGCAGTTGTTCGGCTAGATTTTTTACTTGTTGAGGATCTACCTTAGGTGGCAACCAATGTGTTTCCAATTTTGTGTTTGCCATGATTAATGAAAGTCAAAAGTTAGTTAAAACAAGAGGGGCTCATCAAAGTAGACCGATAAGCCGAATTCTGTCTGATTCCATTCTTTCTGGTCAACCAGATTCAAATGGAACGAGGCGGCCATTTATCTGGGCCTGTTGTTGCCAACAGGCTCAAGCGACCTACCCGTTTCGCCTCTCGAAGCAAATCGAGATTTTGGCGGGCCACCTTATTCCAGTCCTCCCTGGAGGCGAAACTACTTGGTCTTGCTCCGGGTGGGGTTTACCCTGCCTCCGAGGTCACCCTCGGAGCGGTGGTCTCTTACTTTTTCCCGCAGTTAACGGGAACCACCTTTTCACCGTTGCCTCCATGACCTTCTGACAGGTTATCCCATCAGAAGCGGATTGGCTGTGTGTTTTCTGTGGCACTTTCCTCCGATCGCTCGGAGTCCGTGTTACGGACCACCCTGCCCTGTGGAGTTCGGACTTTCCTCCCCTTTCCACTATGTTGGTTAGTTCGGCCTAAGCCTTACCAACAGGGAAAGGAGCGACCGCCTGGTCTACTTTGAATGAGCCCCCCCTTAATCTATACACAAGCCCTTGATTTCACTGTATCCTCAGGTTTGCATCTCCAAAGCTTCGTGCAAATTGATCGCCTGATTTGCTAACTGATCCGCTTCCTTGGTAAACTCGCGCTTCACATGCTCGATATGAAACTCATAACCTCCTTCTTGGATTAACTTCCAGGCCCGTTGAAAAAGTTCCCGAAGTCGATCGTTTTTGACGCGGTAGACCCCTTGCATTTGCTTAACTAACAATTCACTATCAGAATAAACCTTCAGACACTTTACTGAAAAATCACGTAGACTTTCTAAACAGGCTATTAGAGCTTGATATTCAGCAACGTTATTGGTGGCCTCTCCAATATAACGATGGAAACGTTGAACATCGCGGCCATTTTCATCCTTAATAATCACCCCAATACCAGCTTTGCTACTTCGACCATCGCTACTTGACAAAGTAGGTTGAACGGCTCTAGAAGCACCGTCGATAATAGCAGTTAAAGTTAATCCTAACTGACGCCCTGTTTCTGTACCCATTATTTAGTCCTCTTTTGGTCGGAAGTTTCTTGCCGATCTAAAGTTTCATCCCACACTAAAATGCGGCCACAGACTTCACACACAATCAAACGTTTCCACTGACGGAGCTCCAGAATTCGTTGGGGTGGTATTGTTTGATAGCACCCTCCGCACGCTCCTCGAATTATCGGAACAACTGCAAGTCCGTTTTTAGCCTTGCGAATTCTTTCGTAAGTTGCATACATAGGTTTTTCAATCTGACTAATCAGTCGATGCCGCTCTACTTCCAACTCGTGCGTTTCTGTCTCGGTAACAGCCATCTTTTCTTGTAATTCCTTTTCCAACTCCGCTAAATTCATTTTCAAATCGTTTACTTCAGTCTCAACCTGTTTAATCTCCTGTTTCAAATTCTCAATCAATTCATCGAGCTCCAATTGTCGGAGTTCACACTGGTCAATTTGTGATTTTACTGTCTCGATTTCAACAGTTATTGCATCGTATTCTCTGTTGGTTTTGACACTGTACAATTGATCCTGGAATTTTTTTAGCTTTTCTTGAGCAACGGTCATATCTCCTGTCGCCTTTTTCCGCTCCAGCTTCGCTGTTGCAAGTGCTTCCTCCTTTTCTTGCAAGGTAGCATTTAATTGCTCTAATTCTCGACGTACACTTTCTACCTTTCCAGGCAAATCACCTTTTAGTTCCTCCAATTCTTTCAACCGACTGTCAACCTGCTGAAGTTGTATTAAAATCTTCAATTTCGTCTGCAAAACACTCTTCCTCCTCTGTTTTGATTTTAAAGGCTTCTGCAAAATGCAAAAACTAGTAGATGCAAGCTTCAGTCTGTGAGTTGTAATTTCTATATTTGCAATATCTTACGCAACTAAAGGCCGCGGCTACCATTCTACCATTCATTTAAGATGTAAATTGTCTATTTTGCAGGACTCTATTAACTTTTAGATAAAAACACCAATAACAAAAAAGTGCACTGTTTTGAAGTGCACTTTAGAAAGAAGTTTTATCCTGCATCGACAAGATCTGAATTTGTCTCTATGAGAGAATGACCCGAATAAGCTCATTAAGATCATAGGATTCATCAGGTAACCTCTAGTCTTTTGTTGCTACACAAGCATTTCGTTCATGACGTACTTACTCTTACGAACAGATTGCCTTCTCATCAAGACATCTCGGCCTGGTGCACTCGACTGTCTGGCATAGTTTCGGTTAACAGACGTTAAAATATAAAAAAAATCTTTATTAAAATCAAGCTGTTTATTGCCAACAGCAATTTTATTAACCTCAGAAAGGCTATTTTTCTACCAGTCGCTCGAATTCTCGCATAGCGAAACTGTCGGTCATTCCAGCAATGTAATCAGCAATTAGACGTAAATAGTCCCATTTTTCAGAGCGATAAAATTCAAACTGCAACTGATTGGAGTTAGAAGATGATTTGCTTGGGGGATGTTGAGAAAAATATTTATAAGCTGAATAACTTCGCATTTCTTGAGGCCTTTCTAAATAGGCCTGAAAGAGACTGCGAATCACGTAACTGGCCATCTCGTCTGCCCAGCGAATACCTGGACGATGAATCACGCCTTTCCAGATAAAATCATCCAATTCTTTCTGTAAGGGATTCAGTTGCTGACTGAAGGTCACAATTAACGTATCGAAGGGAGCATAGCGTTGATTGAGACGGTAAAATTGTTCTACATTGCTCAATGTGGATTCAATCACGTCTGTTACCAGTACGTGAATAAGCCTTTTGATGATAAGATTTATGTAAAAAAAATCGTCTTTCAACTGGGAACGAACGATATTTGTTTTCTCTTCTACATACTGGATAATGGGAAGAGCCCGAATTTGCTCCACTGTTACCGAACCAGCTCGGAGTCCATCTTCCAAATCGTGTGTCCGCTGAGCAATTTCATCACAGACAGCCACCACTTGACCTTCGAGGGTACTGGCATTCGGTAAATTCATCAATAGCAATCTTCCGTCCCACTGTGGATAACTGATTTGAGAGTTATCAATACGAGTATGTTTAAGAATTCCCTCTCGTACCGCAGCGGTAAGATTAAGTCCATCAAAATCATATTTTTTTTCCAATCGATCTACTACTCGCACACTTTGGTAGTTGTGTTTGAATCCACCTAAATTTAGCTTAGGTATGCGTTGATCAAGCAGATCTTCACCTTGTAATATCTGGTGCAATATTACCTCACCAATATGGCCAAAAGGGGTATGTCCAAGATCATGCCCCAGGGCAATAGCCTCCGTCAAGTCTTCGTTCAGACCTAACGCTTTGGCAATAGTACGGGACAACTGTGAAACCTCAAGGGTATGGGTAAGACGAGTGCGATAGTGGTCGCCGGTGGTAATCAAAAAAATCTGACGCTTGTGTTTGAGGCGGCGAAAGGCACGTGAGTGGATAATGCGGTCTCGATCTCGCTGAAAATTAGTGCGGTACAGAGGCTCATCCTCAACATGCAACCGGGAAGCATTTGCACCAGCACTTTTGGTAGCATAAGCTGCCAAAATTTGTTCTTCAATCTCTTCAAGTTTATCGCGGCTGGAGCCGGCTATTTCGGGATTAAGGCCGTATTTTAAGCTGGTGGGGTCGCCTGGCGATAGATGCATGATGATAAGAGTTATCAGCGCAATACCCAACACCATAGGAATAATAAGAAAGAGTCTTTTTATGATATATTTAACCATGTTCTAAGCCCCTTAGTCCTAAGTTCTATGTCCAAATGCTAAGAGCTAATAGCATACTACACGCTCTATGCCCTTTGCGTTTTGCGTTTTTAGAATTTGTATCTCTGCTCAACATACGGTACATACCAATCAATAAAGTTATAGAAAATCCCTGCCGGTGCCGGCTCAATACCCCTAAATCTCTTATGCACTGCCGGCAAGGCATAAGGCGTATAAAGAAATGTATAAGGCGCATCTTCTGATATAAGAGCGTGTATCTTTTTATAAATCTCTGCCCGTTTTGCCTGATTAAAGGTGCGCCTGCCCTCTTCTATAAGTTTATCTACCTCTTTATTTTTATAATTCATAAAATTAAGGCCGCCTTCTTTAGTACTGTCAGAATGCCAGACATTATAGATATCCGGGTCAACCGGAGTTGTCCAGCCAAGAATAAGCGCCTGGTAATTTCTCTTATCGACAAATTCCTTTAAGAACGTGGCCCAAGCCACAGAGCGGATTTCAACCTCGATACCAATGTCCTTCCACTGCTGCTGGATAATGGTGGCTACCTGCTGGCACTGCATATTGCCCTGTGCGAGAATAAGACGAAAACTAAAATTCTTACCGTCCTTATCTAAAATACCATCCCCATCGCTATCCTGCCAGCCGGCTTCTTTAAGAAGTGCTCTGGCCTTACCAGGGTTATACGGGTAGCCCTCTACTGATTCATTATAGGCGTAGGTGCCTTTTAAAAAAGGCCCGGTGCATACTTCACCCAGGCCTAAAAGCGCACCCTGAATGATATCTTTCTTGTTTAGCGCATAGGATAAGGCCTGTCTTACTTTTTTATCCTTAAATAAAGACTCATCTAAATTATAGCCGACGTAGGTATAGGAATGAGAGAGATATTTGTATTTATTAAAATTCCTCTTAAACTTATCAGTGTCAGTTCTGTACTTATACTGGTAGGGACTTAAGCCCGTATAATCAATGCCACCGGTAATAAGCTCAAGATACTGCACCGGCTCATCCGGTATGACCCTCATGACATACCTATCTATATACGGCCGGCCTTCAAAATAATTGTGATTTGAATTAAGAATGATATACTGGTCGGTGCGCCACTCCTTGAATACATAGGCGCCTGTTCCTATTGGGTTTCTGGCAAATGGAGCTTGCCTTAAATCTTTTCCGTCAAGCAGGTGCTTAGGTATAATTTCAGTGCCCAGTTTATGTAAAACCGGAGCATAAGGCTCACTAAATTTAAATTCTATGGTATTAT
>Ga0164310_10000804_pt1 | contig 17207 bp, 10 predicted proteins | sample GuaBasSedimGuay1_FD_121795 | JGI IMG/M metagenome (GOLD analysis project Ga0164310, IMG submission 121795) | Subseafloor sediment microbial communities from Guaymas Basin, Gulf of California, Mexico - Guay1, Core 4569-9, 0-3 cm | ecosystem: Environmental > Aquatic > Marine > Hydrothermal vents... | reverse complement strand
TTCCCAATTTTTGCTCTTCAAGAATTTTGTCCAATTGAGCTCGCTCAAAAACCTTAAATCGCCTCTGATTAACCAAAGTAGTAATTATTTTATCCTGAATATCCAATTCGCCAGTAGAAACAGTAGCACCAATACGCTTAAAAGGCAACACCGCTACACTCAAGCGTTCTCCTACTAGTTTAACATTTGAAGGTGGTGTTGGCGTCACTGGCGGGGGGTGCTTTTGAATAGGTGGGGGAACTTTTTTTTCAGGTTTAGGAACTGGGTTTTTGACAATCGCGGGGCGAGGGGTTGGAGCAGGTTTAGAAGAAGGTGGAACGTGCTTTAATACCAGACTTAAATATTTCTGGGCGCGGGCAGAATATTGGAATCGGAGTGAAAGTTGCAATCTTCTTTTAGCCTTTTCAAATTCTCCAAGATGGTAAAAAGCAATTCCTATTTCTCGATGGGGAAAATACTCAATAAAATGCATGCCGTAGGTACGAATCTTTTTGGTGTCGCGTGGTTGAACTTTTATCGCTTCCTTAAAATACTGAATTGCTGCTGTCCAATTCTCTCTTTCCATCTCCTTTAAGCCTTTTTCATAGCTTTTGTACCACCTGCTAGCATACGTTGGAACACCAAAAACACCAATTAAAAAAAACACAACCAATGTAATCAATAACTTATACGATTGCAACTTCATTGCAGGTCTCCTTACATTTTATTTCCAAAAACTCTGAACAAGCATTTGAAAATTATAAAGATTTTTCCTAAAAATCAAGTACTATTTTTAACTTATTCAACTTTTTTAGTGAATCTATCAGCGTGAGCCGGAAATGATTATCGAATGGTTATTATCATTATTTGAGAGAAATAGATTCTGAAAGCGATGAAGTATCTATCCTCCATAACGCATTTTCCCCGAAAAAAAGCTTGCAAATAATCAGAAAAATGGTTATACTTTATGTAGAAATTTTCGACTCCAATCTCCAGAGCTAAAATGCACACCTATTGCCAAAATCCCAAGAATTTTGGAAAGCAATCCAATCCGGCTTCCAAAGCCATCTTTAATCACGTAATAGAATCAAATTAAGACATTCCAAAACAAATGTTAACCTGATATGGGGCATAGATTGGAGGTAGAATGGAAACAAAAGAAGTGTTGTTGGACAAAGCAATGGTAGTCATTCGAGAGGATGAGTGTAAAGGGTGTGGGCTATGTATCGAAGCCTGCCCAGCTCAGGTTTTATTCCAACAACCTCATTTAAACTCTATGGGTTATCATCCGGCAGGGTACAAGGGAGAGGGTTGTACCGGATGTGGTATTTGCTTTTATCAATGCCCTGAGCCCGGAGCAATTACAGTTTACAAAAAGGGTTACATTAAAAAAGAAGACGAGGTAATTAATGCCTAAACAACTTATAAAGGGAAATGAAGCAGTTGTGAAGGGTGCCATTCTGGCAGGATGTCGTTATTTTTTTGGTTATCCAATTACCCCAGCTTCTGAGATTGCAGAAGCAGCAGCTTATTACTTACCTCTAGTAGGAGGTACTTTTTTACAAGCCGAGAGTGAAATTGCATCGATTCAAATGGCTTACGGCGCTGCTTCGGGGGGAGCGCGAGTAATGACCGCATCCTCTAGTCCTGGTATTAGTTTAAAGCAGGAAGGCATATCGTATGCTGCTGGCTCAGAGTTACCTCTGGTTGTTGTTGACATCGTACGCGGTGGACCAGGTCTTGGCAACATTGCTCCGGAGCAAGGCGATTACAACCAAATAGTCAAAGGTGGTGGACATGGTAATTACAAACTAATTGTGTTGGCTCCGAATTGTGCCCAGGAAATGTGCGATTTAACTATGTTAGCCTTTGAACTTGCGGACAAGTATCGTAATCCTGTAGCGATATTAGCTGATGGCTTTATTGGACAAATGATGGAACCTGTCGAGTTTCCCGAAGCGATTACAGAGCTTCCAGACAAACCCTGGGCTCTCAAGGCAGACGAAGATGATCAGTATCGCTTGATTACCTCTATCAATCTTGAACCAGAAGACCTCGAAAAACACAATCAAAAGCTGCAAGCGAAATATGCTGAAATTGAGGCTACTGAAATACGTTATGAGGAATATCAAACAGAAGACGCTGAAATTGTGGTTATTGGTTATGGGATTGTTTCCCGATTGTTGCAAACAGTGGTAGATATAATGCGCCATGAGGGACGAAAAATTGGCATGTTGCGTCCCATAACTTTGTGGCCATTCCCCAGCAAGCGAATAGCTGAGTTGAGTAAACAGGCCGCTATGTTCATGGTAGTTGAACTATCTAACGGTCAAATGGTTGATGACGTAAGACTGGCTGTGAATGGCAGTAAACCGGTGCACTTTTACAATCGCATGGGGGGAGTAGTCCCCGCTCCAGAAGAAATTTATGAGCAAGTTGTTAAATTAATTGGGAATTAACGATGGCAAACAAAGTTCTAAAAAAGGCAGATTCATTTTATCCTGTGTACGAGAGAAAACCGGGAGCTAATAAAAATTCAACCCATTATTGTCCAGGTTGTGGACATGGTGTATTGCATAAATTAATTGCTGAGGCTATTGATGACTTTGGCATTCGCGACCGTACAATATTCATCAGCCCAGTGGGTTGCAGTGTATTTGCTTACTATTATTTTCGGACAGGAAACATCCAGGTAGCCCACGGGCGTGCCCCAGCAGTAGCTACTGGTTTCAAAAGAGCACATCCAGAAAGCATTGTCATCAGCTATCAGGGCGATGGTGACTTGGCAGCAATCGGAGGAAATAATATTCTCCAAGCAGCTAATCGTGGCGAGCATATCACCGTATTCTTTGTCAATAACGGAATCTATGGAATGACAGGTGGCCAGATGGCTCCTACAACACTAATCGGACAAAAGACTACCACCTCGCCACATGGTCGAAGCGTCCTTAATGAAGGATACCCTATTCGCATCGCAGAACTACTGGCAACCCTCGAGTCTCCCGTTTACATTGAACGAGTAGCATTAACAGATGCTAAAAACACTGCCAGGGCTCGGAAAGCTGTCCGAAAAGCACTTATGAATCAGATACAAGGTAAGGGATTCTCCCTGGTTGAGGTTCTTTCTGCATGCCCTTCCGGATGGAAAATGACTCCTGTACAGGCCAAGAAGTGGATCACGGAAAATATGGTACAATATTTCCCTTTGGGAGTATTCCGCGATAGAAGTGATGAGATTGAACCCCAGAAAATCGAAAAAAGAGAATTCAGCACAGAAAACATCAAACAATTTCTTAACATCCCTACCGAAGAATCTGAACAAATTGAACTGGAGCCCTCTCCCGAACGGTATCACAATCCCCGGTTGAAGATAGCAGGTTTTGGTGGACAGGGGATTTTACTTCTGGGCGTTAGTCTTGCTGAAGTAGGTATGCGCTGTGGCTACCATGTATCGTGGCTTCCTTCCTATGGACCAGAAATGCGCGGTGGAACAGCTAATTGTCATGTCAATCTCTCCGATACCCGTATCGGGTCGCCCCTGGTTTCGCGCCCAACCGTACTGATCGCCATGAATCTACCTTCATTAGATAAATTCGAATCTGAAGTCGAAACCGGTGGACTCATCATCTATGACAGCGAACTGATCAATCGTAAACCTGAACGAAATGATGTGGAAATATTAGCCATCCCGGCAACTAAAATGGCTGACGAATTAGGAAATACACGCGTAGCCAACATGATTATTCTTGGTGCCTATATTGCCTATACAGATGTCTTGTCCAAAGATATTGTTCGCAAAACATTGCCATCAGTTATTAAGCGAAAGGATCTTATTTCGTTGAATGAAAAGGCGATAGAATTAGGCTACAAGTATGGGGAAAAACTTCGGAATTATTCAAATTGAATTCATTCCCATCCCCCAATTTTTTCTCCTTTAAGGAAAAGGAGAGCTTTCTCCATTTTGGGGTTTAATAGTGAACATATTAATCCGTAACTTCGCCGGAGTTACGTAATATGAATATCTAACTTTTCTAATACTGATAATGTTTTTGTTGTAATCTCAGCTGGTTTTCCAGGAGGAAGCCAAATCTTGCTTCTCCTTGAAGGAGAAAGGGATTTGGGAAAATGAAGTGCTATTGGTGTCTGGAGACGCCTTCTACGACTTCGTTTAATTCCAAACTTGCAAATTTTTCCCAATTAATTTGAGGTTATTCAGATTTTACAAAAGTAAAGATTTGGGGTCAATAGTTTAAGGACTGCGATTTTGCTACCAGAAAATAGCTCTACGTTATGGGATCCAATCGAACGGAAAATACTGCCATTTGTGACAAAACCGGGTCGATATGTTGGTAACGAAATAAATACCATCGTAAAAGACATCTCAAAAGTAGATGTAAGATTTGCGCTGGCATTCCCTGATGTCTATGAAATTGGCATGTCATATTTGGGATTTCAGATTCTGTATCACATTTTGAACCGGTTAGACTATGTAGCTGCCGAACGAGTTTTTGCTCCTTGGGTAGATATGGAAAACCAAATGCGGAAGCATGCTATTCCGCTTTTTTCATTGGAAACAAAATCTCCGTTACGTTCTTTTGACATCATAGGGTTCACCCTCCAGTACGAATTGCTTTATACTAATATATTAACCATGCTGAACACGGGAGAGATTCCTCTCTACTCTGAAAAACGGGGGGAAGGGAGTCCTTTTGTTATCGCTGGGGGACCATGTGCTACCAATCCTGAGCCCTTGGCACAATTTATTGATGCGTTCGTTATCGGCGATGGCGAGGAGGTTATAGTTGAACTGGTAGAATGTATCCGAGAAGCCAAACAAAAGGGCTGGCAACGCCAAGAAGTCCTGGCAAAATTAGCTAAAATCCCCGGGGTTTATGTTCCATTACTCTATGAAACTAAGGCTACTATCAAAGGCTATTTAATAGTCACCTCTAAACGTACTTCTCAAACATTAGCTGACAACGACGTCTTGCCGGAACGGATTGTGGCTCGCACTGTGCCAGAGTTGCAAGAGGATTTTTACCCCACTGCTCCGGTTGTACCCCTTATCCGCATTATTCAGGATCGTCTATCGGTAGAAGTAATGCGTGGCTGTACGCGTGGTTGTCGCTTTTGCCATGCTGGCTACTATTACCGTCCCTGTCGAGAACAAAAAGTTGAACCATTAGTACGCTACATTCAAAAGGCATGGGAACAAACCGGCTACGAAGAAGTGTCGCTGTTATCGCTCTCAACCTCTGACTACAGTGAATTGCCAGAGCTTTGGTTTCGCTTAAAGGATTTTCTTAAAAACCTTCACGTTTCTCTTTCTTTCCCTTCTCTACGTCCCGAGACCATCACTCCAGAGTTGTTACAATCTTTAAAAGCTGAAAAGAAAAGCGGGTTAACTTTAGCTCCGGAAGCAGGCAGCGAACGGCTACGTGCAGTGATCAACAAAATGATGAAAGATGAAGACATTCTGCACGCTGCTAAAGTGGCATTTCAACAAGGGTGGAAGCTCATCAAGTTATACTTCATGATTGGTCTTCCTACTGAAACAGAGACCGATTTAATAGCAATGGCTGACTTAATCAATCGTTTGGGGAAATTAGCTAAACAGTTTGGCTCGGCTCAAGTAAAAGTTTCTGTCTCACCCTTTACTCCCAAACCCCATACGCCTTTTCAATGGCAGGCTCAGGACAGTTTGGAAACCCTACGAGAAAAGATTCTTTTGCTTCGGCAGCGGATACATAGCCGGGGGGTAAAATTAACCTGGCGCGATCCACATGTGTCCTTTTTGGAAGCGGTGCTCGCTCGCGGTGACCGACAATTGGGAAAAGTAATCGAAGTAGCCTGGCGTAAAGGTGCCCGTTTCGACGCCTGGAGCGATCAATTTCGTTGGGACACCTGGACGGAAGCATTTGCTGAAACCAACATTAATCCTTCCCATTACACCCGCCAGCGCTCCTTCGATGAACCATTACCCTGGTCACACATCAGCATTGGCATTTTGGACAAGTTCTTCCTTTCCGAAGCAATCAAAGCAGCTAATGAACAAACAACCGAAAACTGCAAAATCGGCGTATGTCAACTTTGTGGCCTAATGGATCAACCTGCCTGCAAAAAGATTCGGATAGCAGCAAAAACAAAAGACAAGCGCATCTCAGTCTCTACGGCTCAACGCTGGTATCAAAAAATGCAACAGTACATTACCGAAACCAAATCGAATTCTCAACCGATTTGCAACGCAAACAAACAATTTCATTGTTGGTATCGTGTTAAATACTGTAAACAGGGCATGGTACGGTTCGTTAGTCATTTAGATTGGCTAACCATTCTACAGCGAGCATTACGCAAATCGAAACTTCCTGTAGCTTACTCCCAGGGATTTTCACCGCATCCTAAAATAGCTACTTCTCCACCGTTGCCGTTGGGATATGAAAGTGATAGTGAATATTTCGACATCCAACTTTTGGGGCCTTTTGTTGATGATGAAAAAACTTACCAACGAGAGTTGAGTAATTTAAATCTTCACTTACCTGCCGGTTTCCGAATATTGGCGGTACGGAAGCTACCTCAACGGTTTACTTCTTTGGCAGCAAGTATCAACATAGCCGAATATGAAGTTACATTTCAGGATCCTGCACTACTTGATCTGGAACAGTTGCAGCAGTTTTGGGTTAAAAATCATTGGCTAGTGCAAAAAACTAACAAAAAGGGAAAAGAATCTTTCGACTTGCGAAAATTTGTTACCAGATTGGATGTAAAACAGAAAGAAAAAAAGGTGGTGATCGAGGTTAGATTCCTTAATGGAAAGACACTAAAAGTAGAAGAGTTTTTTGCTCAGCTTTTGCCTTTTTCGCAGCAAGAACTGCTGGCAAAGACTAAGATGAAACGTCGAGCATTGTGGATTGAAAAAAATGGCTGCCGTTCTTCACCTATGGAGATAGCATAAATTACCGTCTGTAGTCTGTAGAGCTTTGTCAAAGTGAAACAGAAAGTTAATTATGAACAATAGATGAAAGTGGAAAAATGAAAAAAGCAATTATTATCAATGCTTCGATTTCGGGTACGCGCGTTGCTATTTTAGAAGATGGGCATTTGGTTGAATTATTTGTCGAGCGGCCTGAACGTGAACGAATGATAGGAAATATCTACAAAGGGGTAGTAGAAAACGTATTCAGAGGAATGGGGGCATGTTTTGTACAAATTGGCCAACCTCAAAACGCCTTCTTACGCTTTTCGGATATTGGGGACTTTGTCCAAGAATTTGGACAGATTGGTGACGAAGACGAAGAGGAAGAAAACAGCTGGAAGGTTCTCCAGCGTGAACGTCAAATAAAAGATTTGCCACTTGTTACTGGTCAGGAAATATTAGTGCAAATCACTAAGGAACCTATCAATAGTAAAGGCGCAAGAGTAACTTCGGAAATTTCCATCCCTGGTCGATTTCTGGTGCTAGTACCAGGTTATGAACACGTCGGAGTATCGCGCAAGATAGATGACCCTCGAGAACGGCGACGACTAAAAAAAATTGCCCGCCAGATTCGACCACCAGGGTTTGGACTAATTGTCCGCACCGTGGCAGCTGAAAAAAATCAAGAAGTGCTGGAGGGGGATTTAGAAAATCTACTCCACATCTGGGAAAAAATCCAGGAAAGAGCCAAAAAGATCAAAGCTCCTGCCCTGGTGTACAAGGATATGGGAACAGTCTCTTCGGTAATTCGCGATCTATTTACCAAAGATGTAAATCAGGTGGTAGTAGATTCGCGCCGACTTTATCGCGAAATTGTTCATTACCTCCAAGATGTTTCGCCTCATTTAGTACCACTGGTGGAACTATATCGCGGGAAGGTTCCTGTCTTTGATGCATTCAATATTGAACCAGAAATTGACAAGGCCTTGAGCCGCAAAGTGTGGCTCAAAAGCGGTGGCTACTTGATATTTGACTACACTGAAGCTATGGTAGTTATCGATGTAAATAGTGGAAAATATGTAAGTCGCGGTCAACAGGAGGAAAGCTCCCTACGAATTAATCTAGAGGCAGCCCAGGAAATCGCTCGACAATTACGGCTTCGAGACATTGGAGGAATCGTGGTAATAGATTTTATTGATATGCAAAACGAACGCAACAAAATGAAACTCTACACTGAATTCAAAAAGGCTTTACGAAAAGATCGTGCTACTTCTACGGTACTGCCACTCAGTGAATTTGGCTTAATGCAATTAACCCGGGAGCGCATACGTCCAGGGCTACTTTTTGCTCTTACTGAATCCTGCCCCACTTGTGATGGAATCGGACACATAGCCTCCAGTGCTACCGTTGCCACTAAAATTGAACTTGCTATCCGACGATTACGAGTCCACTATGGTAAACGCAGATTTAAACTAATTGTGCATCCTAAACTCGCTTCCTATCTTACAGAAGGTATCAGAAGTAGAATACGCCGAATGATGTGGAGATACTTGGTAACTATCGATATTCAGACAGACAACATGCTGATGTTCAATCAATTTCGTATTCTTTCTAAAAAAGATGGGAAAGACTTAACCGAATTGGCTCAGGCATGATTTTATAGGAACCTGAATGAGAAATAAATATGACAGCTGATGTAGAAAAAGTCTGTTTTAGTTTTGGACCTCAGCCTGCCCCTTTTTTAACAGTAGAGGAGCAATAGGGTGCGTGTATTAGTATTAGGTGCTACCGGTTTTATCGGTTTTCATGTAACACAAGAACTCCTCAGAAATGGCTTTCAGGTACGTATTTTGCGACGAAAAGGTAGCCCTGTACACCACCTCCAATCGTTAACTATTGAACAGATCCTTGGCGATTTAAATGACCTATCCAGTCTAATTTCTGCCATGGATGGCTGCGAGGTCGTTTTCCATTGTGCTGGTTATTATCCCATTTATTCTCTGGCTCGGCATAAACAAGTTGCGATAGCAACTCAGCAAATCCATAACGTATGCGAGGCAGCACGTCAAACTAACGTCAGGCGCCTCATTTACACTTCCAGTCCCAGTACTATTGGACAGTCTCAAGAAGGAAAATTAGCTAATGAACAAATCCCTTATTCTCTAAATCGAAATCGCAGTACTTACTGTCATATTAAGTATGTTATGGAACAAAAAGTACTTGAAGCGGCACAAAATGGGGTGCCGGCGATAATTATCAATCCCACCGGAGTTTTTGGCCCTTATGACATCAAACCTACCACTGGTCGAATTATTTTGGAGCTGCTTCAGCGCCGAATGTTGGTTTTTGTCAATGGTAAGCTGAATGCTGTTGATGTGCGAGATGTAGCCCGCGCCGAAGTTTTGGCTCTGAAAAAAGGAAGGGTGGGCGAACGTTACATCATCGGTAATTGGAACACAACCCTGCGCGATTTTCTGGAAATAGCCGCTCATATTGGCAGTGTGCCAAAGCCAAAATTGGCAATACCCTTTCCTTTAGCGTACCTTACTGCCCAGATATCCGAAATATTAGCCAAATATGTGTTCCGTAGTCCTAAACCCTTGCTCCCGATAGCTGGCTTGGATCTGCTCCGATATGGAACACATGTTGACATCAGCAAAGCTAAAGCCGAATTAGATTGGTATCCATCCCCTATTTCCATCGCCATCAAAGATACCATCGACTGGTTTCGAAAAAACGGCTACCTTGCACGTTAAATCGAAAAGAAGTTCAATGTAATCAATAAATTTAAAGAGGCAAAACGTCATGATTGAGTTATTACTTTTCATACTTATTGGGGTAATTATGTACTTGGTGCAACGAATGGTAGGCCCCCAATTCGGCTGGAGGAAAGTTTTAATCTATCTCATTAGCGGAATGATAGGCGGATTGGGCGCAGTTTTGCTTGCAAAATATTCTCTACCATCGCAAGTGGGTTTGCTGGGAAAAACAATCTGGCCGGGCATGGTAATAATGGGTTCGACTGGCGGAATAGTTTTGTACACTGCTTCCGCATTGAATCTCTATCAAAGCAATTTCTTTCAACTATTTGGCACGCTTATATTGGGAATTGCTACCGGAGTAGGCACCGCGGCAATATATGCTCTTTATGCCGTCGTTGTAGGAATCCCCTGGATAACTACCGGACAGATAGGCAACAGACATTTTTCTGGTACAATTATCATGTTTTGTGTCCTGGGTTTCTTGATTATCTTCGGCTACACCATGACAGCCCGGATTGTAACGAGGTTTCACAGAGCATTAAAATAAGTTAAAGTAACCGTCACCTGTGAGGTAGCAGTCACCTTTCAGTTTAAGTTTCGTAGATTTTCAAAATTCTGTCTGGGTTGCACGTAGCAATTGCTGACGAATTTCTTCTTGACGTTTCTGATCAACAATCTTCTGACCATTGGCATCCAGCACATAAAAACTATCTGCCACCTGATCCACACGAGTTGAAATCTTAGCGGAGCGGATATCCAACTTCAATTTACTCATAGCCATGGCCAAGCGATAAAGCAATCCTACTGAATCATCTGTGAAAACATCAATAATTGTGAATTCAGAAGATATCTGATTGTCAAAACGGATTTCTGCTGGGCGACCACTTCTTTTCAACTTACGCCGCCGCCATCTGCGTTGGTGTAGTTGAAAGAGAGTCCGCAAATCTTCTTGGCCAGAGAGTACTTTCTCCAAATCTTCACGTAAGTCTCGCTGTTTAATCTCATCAAATTGCAAATGTTCAGAGATAGGAGTCACCTGAAAAGTATCGATCACTATCCCATCCTGACGGGTAAAAATTTGAGCACTGAAGATATTGAGATCATTAACCGAAAGCACGCCACAGATTTCTGCAAGACGAAAAGGTTTGTCTTGAGTTACCACAGTCACTCCCCAGTGAGTTTTGTAATCATAAAAAGCAATTGCTGCTTTTTTTTCTGGAGATTTAGCTTCAGCTCGAGACATCAGCTGAGCAATCAAATCCAAATGTTCAGCAATTTGGCGCTCATCAAAAGTCTGTAAGTAATTACTATTCATGCCTCTTAAATGATTTTCGATTCTCTCTGCGGAGATTTCTTGTTTGCTTTGTTTCTGAATTTCCTGAATTAACAATTGCAATTCTTTTATTCTAACCCCAGATTCACGATATCCGCCGGTAAGATAATCACGAGTCTTAAGATAAAGATCCCACAGCAAAATACTTTTCCATTCTGACCATATATTAGGATTAAGTGCTGAGAGATCACCATAAGAAAGCAGGTAAAGCATCTTCAAATTTTCAACATCTCCTACTAAGGCAGCAAACTCTCTCAACGTAGGTAACTCATCAAAGTTACGCCGGAAGGCTATCTGCTCCATCTCCAGATGATGACGTACCAAAAAAATGATCCGCTCACGACGTTCACCATAGAGGTTCCAACGGTCTAAGATTTTCGCTGTTATTTTAGCTCCTTCTTCGGCATGATTCTGTCTCTTGACCTTTCCAATATCATGAAAAAGCATCCCCAAAAATAGAACTTCTGGATACTTAATTTCAAGAAACACCTGACGCAATTTAGCCTGATCTTGTTCCTCTGTTACCAGCCGAGCAATATTCTCGATAGCCAATAAAGTATGTTCATCGGTAGAATAATAATGATAAAGATCGTGCTGAGCCAAAGCAGTAAGTGCAGAAAATTCAGGAATGTAGTTATCTAATACTTCCAATTCATGCATTATGCGCAGTATTCTACCCAGATCTTCGGGGTGTGAAAGAATTTTTTCAAAAATGGCAAACGCAGCAGGATCTGTACGAAAGGCTTCATCAATAGTATGGGCAAAATGGCTGATGGTCTGGCGCAAAAATTCCGATAGTCGAGCATGATAACACTTACACCAATAAAAAACTTCCATCAGAAGCAAAGGTCTTTGTTTAAACACTTCCACCGAATCGGATTCAGGGTAAATGGTAGCATCTTCCCCAAGATAGATACCCGGGGCAAGAAATTTTCGAAACTTAACTCCTGAAGGCTCAACAGTTGATTTGTAACGGCTTAATTTTTCAGAAAGAATCAAATAGGCGTGGTAAATACTACGAGCATTGAGATAATATTCACGGAGAAATGTTTCCACTCCCAGATGTTCTGCCTCATCCTGGTATCCTAAATGTTGAGCAATTGTTCTTTGCAAACCATACTCGAGAAGATCAAACTTATTGCCTTTTAGGAAATGCAGTTCATTGCGCACTCGCAACAGAAATTCAAATGCATTAAGTAATTTGTCGTATTCGGAAGCTAAAATGATCGATGTATTGTACAATTGCTGTAAAAAACCTGCGATGGAGGAGCAACGCTGCTGACGAATATGAAACTCACTGTAAAAATTAGAATTAGAACGATAAAGCCACAAAAGAGTGTGGAGATCACGCAATCCACCAACACCTTCCTTGACATGTGGTTCCAGAAGTTGGGGAGAACCACCGTATTTCTTATGACGCTCCTCTGCAGCTCTAATAATGGCTTGCCAGAATGCCTGCTGATCTCCCGCCAGTACTTGCCTGCGCAGAGCATTTTCTAATTCTAACATTAGCTCCTGACTGCCAAAAAGCCTGCGCATTTCTAATACAGTAGTCCGAGTAACCCAATCCTCCTGCGACAGTTGCACACACTGCGATATGGACTGGGTTTGATGCCCAACCTCCAAACCACAATCCCAAAGAGCGCGAATCAATTGGCGAATCGCTTCCTGAATTTTTGCGGACTCTTTATCGAAAATGAGAAGCAAATCCACATCGGAAAATGGATTCAATTCGCCACGCCCGTACCCACCTAAAGCCAAAACTACAATCTGACTCTCAACAGATTGGAGCATAGCTCGAGCAATTTTCTCGATCACCTCGTCTGCCAAAGCAGTAAGCTGTTCGCATGTTTGCAATCCCGGCTGCCCCTGCAAATGAGCTTGATAAATAGAATTTTTCCGTGTTTCAATATAAGCGCGAGTGAACATCTCACAATTCGCTTGCTAATACCAAAGCTTTTTTTACTGCTTTCAAAATACCGTGTTGCCCATCGAGAGCCTCAAGGTAAATAATGTAGATACCCATACGTAATTTTTGATTATCATCGTCACAACCGTTCCATACCACTTGACGCGAACTTCCCGAAGGTTCACAGTTGAATAACTCACGTACCAGCCGTCCCCGAACATCAAAGATCTTTAGATTGACATAGGCGGTAGTTGCGGGCAATTTGTAATCGATGATCACAAAATCATCGTGACCATCGCCATCAGGTGAAAAGGGATTGGGAACAACAGAAAGAATAGCGTCGTCTGGGAGCCGCTCAACAAAAATACTATTCTGCTCACCAGGAGTTGCCCCTTCAGCTAACACGCATGAGCTCCAATTGGTACTATCTGTCCCACTGATAAAAGGATTGATTTTTTCCAAAGACACTCCATCTCCCCCACCCCAACTTGAAGAATAAGGTACTTGGTCTATTCTCTTGCCGGTCAAATCAATCAAATGAACAACGTCTCTATCGTTATTCAATGAGGGAAAAGAACCCGTTAACATCACTGTACTACCAGAAATATTTGAATACTGAAAAAAGATGCTGGAATCACGAGCCAACACACAGAAGCCCTCTGGTAATAATTGCGAAGAAACAGAACAAATTGTCACCGCTTTTGATGTATCTTGATCAGAAAAACGCCAGCCCTGTAAATCTACTGTTTCCGAAGAAGGATTGTACAATTCAATCCACTCCGTCTGTCCAGGCAAGGGATCGTACATAATCTCGTTAATCACCACACAACCTGCCGGCGCAGAAACCAAAATAGTCAAAGTACCACAATTATTGGCAAGATTCTTATCCTCTGGCACTTGCGCTTCAGCAAGATAATCGTGCCTTCCTGAACTCAATAATCCGAGTGTCATTGTTAGTTCTACAGAATCTTGGGAAGTCAATGATTGCTGCACTGGCAAATCATTAAGTAATTCATTTTCAGAGAATTCATTATCGTGATTACTATCCTCGAATAGCATTACATGGAACTGTGAGATGACTTGCTGACCACGATTGCAGACAACCAGATGAAGTTCAACCTCACCATCAACTTGTGGTTTAGAAGGAATGGAAAACAGCCTCACCAATTCCAGATCCACGTCCAGCGGCGAAACGCTATTCTGGGCACCTGGAGTACCCAGGTATTGACGACTATCACTCCAGTTGTTGGCACTATTGTTTTGAGCAAGATCAATTTTCTCGTCGGAATAACCAGGGGGATTTCCCAGCGAATAAGTGTAATGATCCACAGTATCGCCATTGGCATCAAAAAGAACTATTGTTTCTGGTGTTGAATTGCTCAATCCTGCGCTGCCCAGAGTACTACCGGAGACAGTCAAAATCAAAGCATTGGTCGGGATACGGCCCTCATAGGTTGTGGAGTTACCAAAGTAATCGGGATCGAGGATCAAGCCAAACTGACCCGGAGCCAATACCAACCCATCACCGCTATCGATGAGCATGTCGCTACCGCTACCGTCTCCTACCCGCCATCCGGCCAGGTCAACCGAATCGGTAGCACTCAGATTGTAGATTTCTATGAACTCATCGGTGGCCTCAGACCCCGCTGGATCGAACATTACTTCGCTAAGAGTAACTGGAACTTTTCCTTGGACTAATATTTTTTCTGTCCAAGCATGTAGAAATCCCTGGGGCAATAAAATCAACAGCCCTAATCCGAAAAAGCCGAGCATGCTTCCAGAGAGTTTTCTGTTAAGCTGGGAAGTTTTAGAAAATTTGTCAATCAAGTTTTGCAAATTCCGGTTTGACTCTACAACATTCCTTTACGGCGGCGAATAGACCACTCCACCACCAACAGACCAATAAACAACAACAGTACCAGCCACTTGTTCCAAAGATTGATTTCGCGAGTTTGTTGCAATCGTTGGGGAGGAAAATGTAATTCATTAGCCATTTTCTCAATTTGTGCTGAGGTGTAATATTTACCTCCAGAAACCTGGGCCATTTTCTGCAACAAACCTTCTCTCATCCGGGTGGAAACAAATTCGATGTGAAACTCACCCGCCGAAAATCGTCCCTGATCACTACCGATTACTTGTCCGTCGAGAAAAGCCTGCCCTTCAAATCGATAGTCACCTGCCTGGGCGATGCGATATTCCGCCTGATATTTGCCATTTCCCACATGGGAGAATGGCAATGTGATTCGTTTTCCATCTTCGGTGTGAATAGTTACTGCCACCTCTGCGTTGTCCAGTGGCTGATAGTCTGGGGTGTAAACCTGTCCTAAAAAATGTACTACTTCTCCATTGCGATAGATTAATTTGTCAGTTTGGATTTTAACCAATTTAATTTCCTCTGGAGTAGTCAACCAACGGATTGAGCGATTAAGGAACTTAACCAGAGCTTCGTTGGTCTTATTGACTCCCCACATCATTAGATCCCAACGCCAAACGTTGTAAAATAATAATGCTAACTCCTTATGTTCACCCAGCGTACGTGCCAGGATTAAAGGCTTGCGAAAGCTATCGGTATTAGGTAATTTCGATTGTTTGGGATCCACGACGACCAAGACCTGACTCTCGGGGCGGGGATTAAAATTGCGCAAAAAAGTAGACACTGGCGGGAGAACTTTCCACAAAGCAAGACTCCCGGCGAAATCATCTTGTAAACGAATCAGCGGAAATTGCTCACCCTGCACAGTTGGCTGTAAACTTACTTCCCGTGGTTTCCCGGGAGCTGTCCCAATAGTGAATGGTAAAGCATCCTGAAAATTTTTCAACTCCTCTATGTTGAGATTCGGCCCTTGTAGGAAAAATACAGGCTTATTCTTTTTCAGCAATTGCTTAGTCAGAAAATTTCGGGTGATCTTATCTACTGGCCAGCGAGGAAATCCCAAAAAAAATATTACCTCATAATCTTTACCTGTCCAGTTATCTTCAATATTTCTTTCGTAGAATCCTCCCCCCTTTTTTTGGGTCCGGACAGTTAATTCTATGTCTTTATCATCTTCCAAAATGCGTTTGATAAATTTTAAATCCGCACTGGGAGCACCAGCCAGTAACAACACTCGTATTTTGCTTTTCAAAACTTTTACAAAGAAGGAATGCTTATTATTGAGGGTAGTGAATTCTCCCTTTAATTTAGGAATTTCAAGCACATATTTCTGGAAACCTTCCTGCTGGGGCACAAAGGTTAACCGCACCTTCTGTTCTTGATAATTGCCTACCAAAGTGATAAGTTTGGAATCGACCACCTGGTTATGATATTTCAAGCTGAGAGGTATTTTCATCCCGTCATAGCCGTAGCTCGATATTACAACCTCTACTGGAACCTTATTTTGGGCATAAACGACCTCATTGGTGAGAACACGGGCAATCAACACATCCTTTTTCTCTTGGGGATCACCAATACCAACAATAAAGATTGGCAAACCATACGACTGGGCGAGAAAAAGTGGGTTTTCGCCAACATTGTAAATACCATCAGTCAAAAGTACAACTCCGGCAAGATACTCGTTAAGCAGTTTTTGCTTGGCTTCGACAAGTGCAGAATAAATATCGGTACCTTCAAAATTAAACTGGAGAGAATCGGGGTGAATCTTCTTTAATGAATAAAGATGATCGGCGAAGGTAAAAAAGCGGAGATTGTTAAATTTTTGCAGATGTTCAAATGCCGGGTGTTGCAATAGCGAAAGTACAATTTCAGCTCGGGTATGTTGATTATCCCGAATGGTCATGCTGGCCGAATTGTCAACCAGTACTGCTATGGTGGGTTTTTGAAAATAACTGCGAGTAATGCTTAGAATAGGTTGAAATAGCAACAAAACAAGCAAAACCAATGCTGCTGCACGCAACGCCATTAACGCCCTTCGCAACGATTTGGTTACAGGCGGAATAGTGTATCGATATGCATAAAAAGCTACCCCTACAGCCCCCAGCAAACAGAGGATCAATAGCAGCCAGCACCCCTGAATAGACAAACCCAACTTAATAAATGCAGCAACACCTAAAACTTCCATTAAGTCTGTACACCCATAACATCATGAATTTGAGAAATAAATACCAAAACTGTTAAAAACGGTTTCGTTACTTTCAATCTTTCATTACAGATTTAATGATGGAGAAACATCAAGTTCCAAATCGTCAGCTACACCCTTTTTTAAGTAGTGTAATCCAGCACAAGAGATCATAGCAGCGTTATCGGTACAAAAATCAGGGGTAGGTAAATACAATTCCATCTTGTTTTTGTCTGCTTCTTGAGAAAATCTCTGG